>JAAUYJ010213737.1_pt1 | contig 14675 bp, 13 predicted proteins | sample 7278031 | NCBI WGS metagenome assembly JAAUYJ01 (sample SAMN14350222, study PRJNA611818) | marine sediment metagenome | isolation source: surface marine sediment (1.8m) | place: French Polynesia: Moorea | collected 2018-08 | reverse complement strand
CATTCATCAATAATAAAATCAGAATTCTCTCTCTTGTATAGGGATTATCACTTTCTTTTAAGGTTTTAATTAGTCTTTCTTTTTGCTCTGGAGAAAGATGATTTTTAGCTGGCATTTCTGTTGGGTATCGCTGATTTGTCTTGTCTTGATATTATACAATCTAGCTGCGTAGCAGCTTACCAGTGATGTCAAATCTGTCTATACCAGTGAAATAGAGGAAAGAAGCATTATTAACCTGACTGCGAATTCTGTCCCCTGTATTGTAAATACCTCCGTCGGCGTAATCTAAAGCACTATAATCTAAAACTAATAAATCAGTACCTGCTCCTGCGTAAATCTGACTACTATCATCACTGTAAGCAGAAGCAGCAGCACCGAGAATAAAGGTATCGTCTCCTTCTCCTGTCCTGATTTGACGGATTTCTTCAAAGTTTTTAATTAAGGTATTGGGTAACTCAAGGTTAACTTCTTGAGTCATATCCAAGATAATATCTTCAGTAGCAGTTCTGAGATCGACATTAAAGCGATCTGTCCCTTGTCCTCCATCGATAGTATCTCCTCTTTGAGCATTGAAAGCATCTCGAAATTGCGTTCCGATGATGTTAAATCTTTCTACACCAGTGAAATAGAGGAAAGAAGCATTATCAAAATTACTGCGAATTCTGTCTCCTGTATTATAAATTCCAGAACTTTGGTAATCTAAAGCACTATAGTCTAAGACTAATAGATCGTTCCCCAATCCAGCATTAATAAGAGGATTATTAGCTACAGCATCGAGAATAAAAGTATCGTTTCCCGAACCCGTATTAACTGTGCCAAAAGTTTCAAAGTTTTTGACTAAAGTATCTGATGATTGGACATTAATTTCTTGAGTAATATCAAAACTAATATCTTCAGTAACGCTAGATAAATCGAGACTTCTAAGATAATCTATCCCCGCACCACCATCAATAGTATCTTCTCGTTGAGCGTAGAGATCATCATTAAAAGCCGTACCGATAATATTAAATTTTTCGATGTCAGAAAATACTACAAAATAACTGCCATCAAAACGACTTTGAATGCGATTTGTTAAAAGATAAATCCCAGAATTTTCGTAGTTTAAATTACTGTAATTAACAACGAGAGTATCTGTTCCTGATCCACCATTGACAGTTTCATTAAAATCATTGATACCTGGCTTGAGAACATCATCTCCGTCACCGCCATCTAAACTATCTGTTCCTAGTCCACCAACGAGAGTATCATTTCCCTCATTACCAATTAACGTATCATTATTTTGAAAACCTTTAATATGATCGTTACCAGCTAATCCATCAATCAAATCTTGTCCAGAACTGCCATTTAAAGTATCGTTGCCAGTGGTGGGTATGGTCATAATAAATCTTGCTTAATATTAATTATCTGTTTCTTTTCCTCTATTGTTATGATCCTTTAATCAATTACTATTGTCTTCAGTATTTTTATGATTATTTTTCAATGGTATGATTAAGGACTTTCGTAGATTTATAAATAAAATTTACATGAAGCATAAAATACAATTCTAAAAATTACCAATAAATCACAATAGAGACATTTTATATATTATTGTTAAGATAATTTATAAGAAGTAGAAACCTGATTCAGATGCTATATACAACTAAAACCTGAATTGTACTTAATAATTTCGGAATTAAAATAATTTTAATATTAGAATTAAGTAGCAAAGATTGACTCAGTAAAAATACTGATATTATTGCTAAATAGCAGCCTTTTTATTGATTAAATATATATTTTTCTGGGAAAGTTTTTATCTGTTATTGTCCTAATTCTCTAAGGAGTTGATTTTATTCCTACACCAGATGGTTAAATTCTTGATTCATCTAATGGCGAATCTTTTATTATTTTTGCTGATTAGGTAATAGTGCTAGTTCACTTATAAGTTATAAAGTCTCTATTGCAAAAGATTTAACTTCTAACACTTGACCAATCATTGCTGCTGTCATAATATCCTCTCGAATTTGACCTTGAATCTTGACTTGGGTAATGGGTTTACATAATTCTGATGGTGGCTGATAAAGTTCATAGGTTTTTCCTTGTGGAGTTACTAACGCCCATACTCCTAAACCAAAGCCTTTTTTTTCAATTTTTCCTGTTGCTGTAATTTCCATAATTTTAATTATTTGAGATTTTATCAAACAGATTAGATTACAATTTGTTTCTAGTTTATGCTACAAGCTGTTAGGGAATTATGACTATTGTGGGTTTTCAGAGATTTTTTGCACCAATCCCACCTAGAAAAAGCGATCGCATTTGGCATTTTTGGTTGAGTCTCAGTTTGGGTTTTGCGGTTGTTTGCAGTTGGTTGGCTTTAAAACAGGGTTTTAGTGGTGAATGGGTAGTTCAAGATGATGCACGACAGCACGTATTTTGGATGTTGCGCTATCTCGATCCTCAATTGTATCCTAACGATTTGATTGCTGATTATTTTCAATCTGTTGCTCCAGTTGGTTACACTACTCTCTATAAGTTGGCTGCGACGCTTGGTATTAATCCCCTGGTTTTTAATAAGTTGCTTCCGACCGTAATTGGGTTTATTTCTACTTGGTACGCTTTTTTACTCTGCAAACAAATCTTTCCTCTTCCTCTGGGTTGTTTTATTTCGACTCTGCTACTTAATCAAAATCTCTGGCTGAAGGATGATATTATCTCTGGTACTCCTAGGGCTTTTGTTTATCCTTTCTTTCTGGCGTTTCTGTATTATTTTGCTAAACGCTCTTTAATTCCCTGTGGTGTTGCGATCGCTCTTTTGGGAATATTTTATCCCCAATGTGTGTTTCTAGCATCGGGAATGCTGATTTTACAATTGTTTGAATGGGAGGGAATTCGCCCTACTCTATCTCGTAAGCGTAATGACTATTATTTTTGTTTTATTGGTTTGGCGGTAGCTTTTGTGGTGATGCTGCCTTATGCTCTTAATGTATCGGAATACGCTCCTACTATTACTCGCCAAGAAGCGTTAGAGTTACCTGATTTTTATGCGAAGGGGCGATCCAAGTTTTTTAAAGATAGTTTTTGGGGTTATATTTTCGGCGGTGGTAGGGGTGGATTGTTACCTAGTTCGTTATACGATCCTTACACTCTGGTTTTTGCAGTCTTTTTGCCCATTATGATCAGGTTTAAGGATAAATTCCCTTTGTTAAAAGAGATTACTCACAAAATATGGTTAGTACTGCATTTAATTGTAGTTTCTGTAGGGATGTTTATCTTGGCTCATGCAGTACTATTTAAGTTACATCTTCCTAGTCGCTACACTGGACATAGTTTTAGGATTGTACTTTCTGTGGCTGCTGGTATAGTTCTAACTTCGATTTTAGATGCCTTGTGGAGACAGGTTAAAATACGGCAAAATAGCTTTAAGATCGGGATTATCGGGCAAAAAATAGTTAGTGGCTTCCTGGCTGCTGCGATCGCAATTGCAATTGTGTTTTATCCGAGCTTTGTCAAAGAGTTTCCTGACAATAGCTACAAAATCGGCAATGCACAGGCTTTATATCAGTTTTTTCAACAACAACCCAAAGATATCATGATTGCTTCTCTGGTTCTAGAAGCAGATAACCTACTAACTTTTACGAAGCGATCGATTCTTGTCAGTCGCGAACATGCTATTCCTTATCATCTGGGGTATTATCGTCCCTATCGTCAACGAGTGATAGATTTAATTACAGCCCAGTACAGTACTGATATAGAAGTAGTTAAGGAGTTTATTCGCAAGTACAATATCACTTTTTGGTTGTTGGATGAAGGGAGTTTTATTGCGGATTATGTCCATGATAATAATTGGATTAGACAACATGAGCCAACCGCCCAGGAAGCAATTGCAAGTTTACGACAGGGTAACATTCCTGCTTTGATGGCGTATAAGGATAGTTGTGCTGTTTTTGCTGAAGGGGGATTTACTGTAATATCTGCTAAGTGTGTTTTAAGTAGCGAGTAAATATTTACCTAAGAGGATATCTGAAAAGTAATATCGGGTAAATTGCTACTGGTTTTTGCTCCCCCACAACCCCCCCCTTGATCCCCCCTTGGGAAGGGGGGTTGGGGGGAATATGTTATAAATCTTCTCAGACAACCTCTAAATTAGATGTCAAATCAAGCTACACCTAACCCTGTATATTTACGAATATAAGGAGGTTGTAAACCCAAAATAATATCTTCCTTAGCCACACCCATAGAAATTAAGACATCAGCAATAGGTTGATCGGTTTGATTGCGCTGAATCCAAATTTTATTATCTCTAATTTCCAAATGAATTACACAGTTATAAATACGTTGATGTTCCTTCCAGCCCAAATCAATTAATAAAAACCTTTCTCTATCTACATCGAAAACAATTTCTGTTTCAATATCTCCTCCAATAACTTTTCCTTGAGTTTGTTCGGTTAAAAAATCTTGAATATATTGGCGATAACAAGTTACTTTATCCATTGTATGTTAACCTCATTAATCGGAGCGTAAATAATTAAATTGATTTGATATTTTTTGATGGCAGCTTGGGGTAAATCCCGATAAAAGAACGATTGATAAGCAAAGATAGGTATTGCTAAATAAAGTATTATCTCTGGTTCGGTTGCGTCTAAAACTAAACGATAATTTTAAAACTGCCCTAATGCCAAATGAAAATCAAAAACAGCCGAATCACTTAAAAAACTTTTAATTTCTACTGCAATTTTTTTACCTTACTTTTCTGCTCCTAAGACCTTTTCTGCACCCAGATCGATTTTAATTTTATCTTCTTCACCAAACTTAATTCTTAAAGGATCGTGGGTGATTTGCCATCCTTCCTTTTCTAAAGCGTGTTTGACAGCATCATGAAACTTATCTTTAGCGGACATTAACCAAATATTGCGCTCTTTCTTGCTATTTTTAGCATATCTAAATCTGATTCATTGGGTTTGATAAAGATGTAGTTAGTTTTAATCAAAGCCTTTTGCTGTCAACTGCTACAAGCCTTTACTCTCTTTGTTGTCTTGTACAGATACTAATTTCACATATTCGGTAGTAACTTCTAGTTGTTGATCTTCTGACCAAGTAAGATAACGAAGAGTCTTACCACTAGGCATAACTAATTGTTGAAAATCTTTACTTTGTTCTCGGTTGCGGAGAATTTTCCTATCTAATAATACTAGAGTGTTGATGGGAGCAGCAAGAACTTGAGGTCGATCGCGATGATCTGCTACTTGACTGGATAGATGGGGTTGTTGATATTCCCTCATATACACAGCAACAATACGTTTATGGAGTGGGTGAGACAGAATTGCTGTAGTTTCGGAGTCAAAATTCTCTCTGATAAATTCCATTGGTTCAATAAATTTAGCATCAAAACTGCGGATTTCTCGCCAAGTGGGAACACCAGTAGGACCGAAAAGAAAGAAGAGTCCATTAAGACTAACTAGGGTAGCAGTTAATAAAGCCCATCCCTGACGCTTCCCTTGAAACAAGTGTTCACTAAAACTCACAATTGCTAATGCACCTAGTAAGATAAATCCAGGCATAATTGTGAGAGTTTGAGCTTTACGGCGTAAATGAACTAGGAGAAAATAGAGAAATCCAGGTATTATCGATAAGGCAATGGCACTATGACCCCAATTTTTGCGCCAACTCCTCAGCCAATTGGGTCTTTTGATGGCTATAACCCATAACATTGGAATAAGTCCTAATCCTACTGTCCGCAATATAGCTTTGAGTAGCAGGAATACGTTATCAATAATTTTAATTAGAGAGTCTGCATCTCCTCTTTCTGTATGAACCGGTAGCCACTGTTGTACCATACCCCAATAAGTATCCCAACCACCAGAACCTATAATTAGAGGTGTCATCCATAGAGCGATCGCAGCTAACCCCATAAATACCGCAACTGCTACATCTATTAATGTGAATTTACCTTTTCTCAGTCCGAAAAATGTCGCTACTAAAGACAAAGGTAATAGAAAAAAGGGAGTACTGGGACGAATACCACCTGCTAAACCCATTAATATCCCTAAACCAAATAAAGCTTTTTTGTCTCCTAAACCAGTGTGGTAGGCTGCATAGTCAATTAACACTACCCAAGTAAACTCCAGCAGATGGGATAGTGCCATTTCCCCATTAAACCAAAGTATGGGACTAGTCAACATTAATAATGAAGCTGTCCAACCCACTCGCGGATTAAACCAAGTTGTCCCAATGATGTATAACATGGCAGCAGCTACCCCCGATGCTACCACATTGACCATAACTAAACTAGCAGTAGGATTGTGGAGAAATAAATTAAAAAAGCGAGCAAAGTAAATAAAAATCACGAACATACCAGGCATTTGCGGTTGTTCTAATCGCACATCCAAATTTTCTACTGCTAAGGCAAAATTTCCCCCATCTCCCCAAGCAATCTGACTTTGAAACGGAAGACGAGTAGCTACACCTAGACAGAAAAGCGCGATCGCTGGTACTATTTGACGGTTTCTAGTTTTAAGTGAGAAATTGTTGCTAGTTGTTGGACTAGTAGGGCTTACTGACATTGGTAATATCGTTTTTATTTAAGTTTGCTACAGATGGGGGAGACCTTCGGTAGTCGCTTCGCGAGTGGGGAAGTGGGGAAGTGGGGGATTGGTATTAGATGGGTTATTTGTAGCAAATATTTAGCAATTTGGTGTAACAAATTAAGGTTGTGAAGCAAAAAATCAGGAAAATTCCCCTTTTAACATAAAATCTTATCAAACTACTATTAACGGATAGCTAAAGGCGGTTGAAACTACTGCTAGACATACAAAATCCACCAGAAGCGGATAGCACTTTAATCAATTAGCTTTACTAAGTACCAAGTGCAAAATTATTTGTATATTCCCTATTGCCTATAATAATTTCTAATTTGTATATGGGTAAGTCAAGAGCGTACCTAGTAAGAGCAGAATTTCGCTCTTCCCCAATCCCCAATCCCCAATCCCCATTACCTCTGACCTCTGACCTCTGACCTCTGACCTATTCCCTGTTAACTATCTCAACTATCAATTAATTTTGCATAACTACTTAATATGGTTTTCCCTGTATCGAATCATCAAAGACAACCATTTTTTATTTTCGCTACTTATATTACCGTAATCATTGCTGGTCTTTTATCCTATGGCTACAAATTAACTTCCAGTAATATTTATAATCAAGTTCCTGCAATTATCTCTTTACTCAATCCTGAATTGTATAACAATGATTTTTATATTCAGGAAATGACCCAATTCACTCCTAGATATTACTACTATCATTTAATTTATTTGGGAGTTAAGTTAGGGTTTAGTTTGCCTTGGGTTTGTTTCGTTTTATATCTTGTTGCCTTTAGTTCTTTTTTGATAGGCTTATATGCTCTTGGCAGAATATTTAATCAATCTCGATTATCTGCTACTGTCTTTACCTTTTTAGGTTTTGCTGCCACAGTCAATGGCAGAATTGGTCATGCAGATTTGTTTCGTAGCGATCCTATTCCTGCTACTCTGGCAATGGGTTTAGTTGTTTGGGGATTTTATTTCTGTTTTCGGCAAAAGTGGATTTTAGGTTATTTCTTTTTTGGTTTAACCTGCTTGATGCAATTTTTAGTGGGTGCTTTACCTGGTATTTTAATGACTTTACCGCTATTGATATCAGGGAAGAAAAATAAAAATTTCCAGCAAATATTTTTTTCATTTTGCGTTTTAGGGATGTGTGCCAGTTTAATATATATTCCTATGCTGTTGTCTGGTAATACTAATAGTGGCTCAATAAGTAATGAAGAATTTGTCTATCTCTATGGATATATCCGTCATCCTCATCATTTGATTTTTTCTTCTTTTGGGTTAAAAGGTTCGCGAGGCTGGCTGAATTTTATTCTTTTTACTGTTGGTGGCTTGCTCTGTATTCAAAGCTCTAAATCTTTAGATAAACAGATTAAATTACAGTTAAGTCTGGTTGTTTTAGTTTCTAGCTTGTTACTTTTAGTAAATTATCTTTTTGTGGAAATTTATCCCATAGATTTTATTGCTAAACTACAGTTTGCTAGGACAACTCCTTTTGCTCAGTTAATGATTTTGATTGGAATTAGTGTTTTAGTAGAGGAAGAATACAAGAAAGGTAATATACCTATTGTTTTTTTGTTGATTATTGCTCCTGTGTTAAGAGGCGCAGGGATACTATTATTAATTTTAGGATTTAGTTTGTGGTTGGAGGGTCGCGAACAAAAAAATGCTCAATACCCTTCTAATGTTGTTATTTTCTCTTGGGGATTAATTTCTGTATTTTTTCTTTCTGTCTATTACCAGCTATATTTTCTTGTTGCTCTATTTATCTTCAGTATTGTAGCAGCAGTTTGGCAATCTAAAACCAAGGATATTGAAAATATTGCTAGTAAATCATGGGTAAAGTTATTGTCCCTTGGTTGTTTATTATTTTTAATGCCTAGAACTTTTTTCCCTGATGGAATTATTGTTAATTTATTCTTTGTGCTTTGGTTGGGGTTGCCAAGAAATAAATTTATTGTTCAAAGAGTTAAGGGAATATCGATTTTTTTATTTATACTGTTTATGATTTTATATAAACACTATGATTTGTTTTTGTTTGGCGCGATCGCATTTCCGTTGCTTTTAGATAAATTGATCTTTAATTTTAAAATTAAAAGGCTCTTTGTTTTTAGTTTAGCTACTGTTTTTGCTGCCTACTTTAGTCTTAATCTATTAAGAATTTTACCTCCTACATTATCTAGCTTCTTTCAATCTAGAATCAGAATTCATCCTATTTCTGATAATGACGTAGTAGTTTTAGCTAAAAAATTTCAACAGCTAAGTTCAGAAAATGCTTTAATATTAGTTCCACCTTTAGATGAGAAGTTTCGTTTTTATTCCCAAAGATCGGTAGTTTTTACTTTTAAAAGTTTTCCTTTCACTGACGCAGGAATTAACATTTGGAAAAATCGTCTAGAAACTCTTTCGGAAACAACAAACTTTAGCAAATATACTCTCGATACTTTTTACGATCAGCATAGTAATAGTGAAATAATTGCTATTGCCAAACAGTTTAAGGCTAATTATATACTTACCCGTGTTGATTGGCATCCTAATCTAGATGGCTCAATAGTAGCTGAACAAGGAGATTGGATTATTTATCAAATTAATTAAACGTGAGGAAAGACGATAGTGTTTAACAATTAAGTCTATAGACCTCTTGTAAAAGTCTTTCGTGGTACAATGAAAAATTATGCAATTTTTAATAAACGCGACCCTTGCTCCGCCCACTGCTCGGATGGCGATCGCTATTGAATAACAAACTTCATTATAACTCTGACAAAAGTTTTTTATGATTGGGTGAGAGATTAATTTTTTTATTAATTAAAAATGAAATATTGGCGAAGTACTTTATCTGTGTGGCTGCTGAATGTGGGTTACAATACTCAGTAGGATATTACGAATGTTTTTTGTATTGTGAAAAGCTAAAAGCTGATGCGTGCTAGCTCAAACAGATATGTCATAGCAGCTAAACGTGGGATGCAGGACAAAATGCCATCTAACTGGATCGAGCAACTCCAGTCAATAGATGACCTCTCATTTATTGGCGAGCCGAGGTCTTACCGGGTACTGGTGGAAGCAAGCCCAAAAGCTATCAAATTGGTACGAAACTTACTTGGGGATTATTGTCACATTGAGCTGTTGATTCAGCATAAACCTTTATGAAAATCATTTAAAGAGGAATATTATTTGAGATCGTATAAGAATATAAATGAGCCTTCAGTTTCAAACAAGTCTTGCTGAACTCCAATTTCATCTAAATATTTTTTAATTGCTTGATTTTCTGAACCAATATTAGCATGAGAAAATAATAACCAAACTCTAGAATTTCCTCTTAAGTTATCTAAATCAGCTTTGTATCTTTGCCATTCTGGTTCTGATAAACCTTTCCCATGAATATGATCTAGATCATCTATGCCAATAATGTAATCTCCTTCTTCATAACCATATTTATCTGCATAGTATTGGAACTGATAGATACCTCTTTGATACACATATATTATATCTCCTGGTTGTTGATGATCCTTTAAATATTGGAGAACTTCTTTGATTTCTTCTTTGCGTTGGGGGTTAAATAATTTTACTCCTCCTTCGTAGAAGGGAAATCCTAAAAGTAGAATAGTTAAAAATCTTGTCAAGGTAATTTTGATTTTTTGTTGTTTTTGAGCAGATTTTGCCCATTGGGTTACAGCTATTGTTCCCTGTGCAATAGGAATAATAAAAAAAGGAATTAGAAATAATACTAGGCGACTGCGGAAAGGATATAGATGTAATCCTGCTGCGAATAAACTCATCAATATAGGAGATAATAACCACAGCAATTTGAGTTTATCTTTACGGAAATAGACAGTACAGCCTATTAAAAAGAAGATAATTGCTAGTACATCTAAGAATGTTTCAAATCCTAGAGGCTTATAAAAAAATTTACCTAACGCATTGAGATACCAGATAATATCAAAAAAAAAGTCAGGGAATGCGCTTCCCCAAGAAGTTTGTAAGTTTTCGTTATTACTTGCTGGTTGAATGAATAAAAAATAGCAAACAGTAAAACTACATAAGCTAGTAAAGTAAATAACTATCTTGGGGATTAGATTGTGTAAGTATTTTCGGTAAGTTTTTTGAGATATTAAAATAATTGTTTCTACAATTACCATTGCTCCTAAGACTAAAATTGCTGGATGGGATAGCCATAAAGCCATAGAAACTGTAACAGAAATAATAATAGTTTTAAATGGAGTTGATTTCTTTTTGCTAAGGGGAAATAAGACGAGAAATAACAACAAAGCTATGGCAACATCGCTCGAATATTGCTTGACTTCTGAAGCATAATATATTAAGGAAGATACGCTGGTAAATAAAACTAATGCTATGAATTTTCCTTGAGAGTTCAGATACCAAGAAGCAATTTTGGCAAACAAAAAAATACTAATAATTCCTGCAATACAAGGAAACAGTCTTAAGGCATATTCATTATTACCGAATATCTCAATAGCTAATTTTTCTAGCCATAAAAAGCCAATAGGTGCAGCTTGATCATAGTCTAAAGGTTGTCCTAATTCACTATAGGAACGATTAACTATATTTAAGGCTAATACTGCTTCATCTGCCCACAAAGAACGATTTGATAAATATTGAACTAAGCGAACTGTAATACCAAAGATAATAATTAGCCAGGAAAAAATATTAATGGGGTGGGCAATGCCCACCCTACTTGTATGTAATAAAATCTTTTTTTGGAGTTGCATTCCTTTGTAAGATGATTTTTTACTTGACTATTTACTATTTACTCTGAAATTGACTACGGGGTGCTGGTGCGCCTCGTAATAACCCTTCAGTGCTTAAATCTTCGTCTATTTCTTCCCAGTGGATACCATAACCCCCTCCGCAAACTTGCCATTTTTCTCTTTGTTCAGGGGTAGCTGCTAATAATCTGGGATACCATACTAAAGGAACAGTGATAGTTCTACCATCCATAAGATCCACACTAATAGTATCTTCTGTAAAATAGACATTTTGAACTCTCTCATCGGCTCTAATTGCCAAAATACCCATACCAAGACTCCATAAGTATTGTTTGATTTTCTTTTACTAATGATTCTAACTTTCTTAACTCTTTGCCTCTAAATCCAATACTTTTAGCCAATGCAACAGGCTCTAACCAAAATTTTGCAGAAAGATTATCTCGATCTATATAAAAACGGTAAGCACCAATTCTTAAAACTGTCGGCATTTTGAGCAGTAGGTTAACTTAGTTAATCTCTACCATCTCATTATGATCTAAAGCCTTGCTTCTAAGCAGGTACATGAATTTTGTCTTTTCCTGCTAGGTCAAAAGCTTGGTGAACTACTTTTAAGGCTTTGACTCCGTCGCTTTCTGCTACAACACAACTGATTTTGATTTCGGAAGTGGTAATCATTTGAATGTTGATCTTTTCTTTTGCTAGTGCGGAAAAGAATTTGGCTGCTACTCCTGGGCATCCTATCATTCCTGCACCTACAATGCTAACTTTAGCGATCGCATTATCCACAATTATTTCACCACAATTAATGGTTTTGGCTAGTTCACTAAGAGCATTACGAGCAATTTCTGCATCTTCTTGGGCGACGGTGAAAGCGATGTCACGGGTGGGAATATCGTTAATAACTCGACAACGTTGAGACTGAATAATAGTGTCAACACTAATGTTTTCTGTTGCTAGTAAACCGAATATTTGGGCTGCCATTCCTGGGCGATCTGGGACGTGGAGAATGGCTAGACGGGCTTGATGACGGTCTAGGGCTACTCCTCTGACTGGGGGTACTTGGGTGGGGATAGAAGCAGGAGAAATGAGGGCAGAAGTCTCAATATCAAAGGCTTCACAAAGAACTAGGGAAGCGCGATCGCATTCATCTTGGTGAACTACGCAACTTACTTTCACTTCTGAAGTAGAGATCATCTGGATGTTAATCCCTGCATCAGCAAGGGTTTTAAACATTTTGGCTGCAATCCCAGGACGACCAATCATCCCTGCTCCAGAGATGGCAATTTTGGCTATTTTGCGATCTACCATTACTTCTGCTTCTTCTGTGGCGGTTGGTTGACTCCGAAGAGCAGGTGCGATCGCTTCTGCTACTGCTTCTGCTTGTTTCAGTACTTCTTCAACTACTGTAAAGGCAATGTCGTTAGTATTAAACTCATGAACTGATTGAATAATCAGGTCAATATCAACATTTTTGCTGGCAATTGACCCAAATAGACTAGCAGCTATTCCTGGGCGGTCGGGAATGCGTAGTAATGCCACTTTCGCCTGATTAGTGTCTATTTCTACTCCATCTACTGCTTTAGCTATTTCTAATCCTGACAGCGATCGCGCTTTGGGAGAAGGGCTAGTAACTCTTGTTCCTGGTGCATCACTCCAACTGGATAATACTACTAGGGGAATGCCAAAGTTACGGGCTATTTCTACTGCCCGAGGGTGTAATACACTTGCACCAAGACTTGCCAACTCTAGCATCTCATCGGCGGTAATTTCTTCCATCAGTTGGGCTTCTGGAACAATGCGAGGATCGGTAGTCAGGATACCTGGTACATCAGTATAAATTTCACAACGATCTGCTTGTAAACAAGCAGCCAGAGCCACCGCAGAAGTATCCGATCCACCCCTTCCTAGGGTAGTAATTTCTAAATGTTCCCTGCTACTAATCCCTTGAAACCCTGCAACTACTACGACTTTCCCTTCATCAAGATGCTTTTTCAGGCGACTGGTATTAATTTCTAAAATTCTGGCGCGGGTGTGTTCTGCTTCCGTTACAATACCAACCTGCGCCCCTGTTAGGGAAATCGCGGGCTGTTGTAATTCCTGTAATGCCATACTTAGTAAAGCAATAGATACCTGTTCTCCTGTAGATAGCAACATATCCATCTCTCGGCGACAGGGGTTAGAGGAAATTTCTCGGGCTAAAGCTACTAAGGTATCGGTGCTTTTTCCCATAGCAGAAACCACCACTACCAAACTGTTACCCTGTTGTACTGTCTTAGCTATCCGTTCAGCAACTGCTTTAATTCTTTCTACCGAACCAACGGATGTACCACCATACTTTTGAACTACTAATGCCATATCCCTTTACTCTTTTAAACCCATTTAAGGCATGGCTTATGATATCAGGTATTACTTGTTAGTTTCCACTGCCTCTTAAATTTATGTTTTTTTTTCCGAGTTCTCGTTTGGAGATCGCTGCTCTCGTAAATCTGGGATTTCTGGCGATCGCATGGATCAGCCCCAAAAAACTCCTCACTCCTATGGGTTATCTCCACGCCTGGGTATTGGGGGTATTAGTCTGGGTAACTCTCCAATGGCAAGGTTATTTAGTTGTTGTCTTCTACTTCCTGGTGGGTTCAGCAGTAACTAAAATTGGTATGGCACAAAAAGAAGCAGAAGGAATAGCCGAAAAGCGTTCTGGGATGAGAGGTCCCGAAAATGTCTGGGGGTCTGCATTAGTTGCCACTATTTGTGCTATAGCAACTATATTTGTCGATTCACCGTTAAAAGAGTTACTAATCTTAGGCTATGTTGCTAGTTTCGCCACCAAGCTATCTGATACTACCGCTAGTGAAGTTGGGAAAGCTTATGGTCAAAGGACTTTTCTGATTACTACTCTTAAACCAGTACCTAGAGGCACAGAAGGAGCGATAAGTTTAGAAGGGACTCTGGCTGGAATTGTTGGCTCTATTGTGATCGCTGTTGTGGGATGGGCTGTAGGCTTAATTAATCTTTACAGCATAATTATCTGTTTAATAGCTGCCTTTATTGCTACTAATATCGAAAGTGTCATTGGTGCAAGTATTCAATCTCGCTTTCTTTGGTTAACTAATGAAATAGTGAATATTTTAAACACTGCGATCGGTGCAATAGTAGCGATCGCAATTGGTCTAGCTATTGATCTTTAAGTTGATTGTTAGTTGTATTGTTGTTATGTGTTAGTTGTATTGTTGATCGAAATAGTAGGGATAAGTAATACAATCACCCCTACCATAGCTTGTCAACGACCCACCGACGGAGTCGGGGGCTTGAAAAAGAGCCTCGTAAGTTGACCAGTCTAAGTTCCTTGAGAACTACGTTAACGGCAAGTGTTAAAGTTCCTACCTTGGGGTGCGTG
>JAAUYJ010124462.1_pt1 | contig 14682 bp, 8 predicted proteins | sample 7278031 | NCBI WGS metagenome assembly JAAUYJ01 (sample SAMN14350222, study PRJNA611818) | marine sediment metagenome | isolation source: surface marine sediment (1.8m) | place: French Polynesia: Moorea | collected 2018-08 | reverse complement strand
TGTTTTATTACTAAACCTGTGAGGCGAAGTTCCATTTGGTCGGGGCTGTCGTCGGCTACGATCCCCCCCAACCCCCCCTTGAGCAGGGGTGGCTTTTTTTCTTCTGCTTCTGGTCTCCCCCTTTCTAAGGGGGACGGAAGGGGGAGCGAACTAGATGGATGTTTTGTATCTAATTGTTTTACTTCTGATTTCCCCCTTTTTAAGGAGATTAAAACCTTTTGATACAAACCCAATAACCGACTTGCCCGTTTTTCATTAACTAACAAGCGATCGCGAATTGTCTTTAAATGTTCTGGGTCATCATGCACTTGCCAATTGTCAATAATCCTCTGTTTGAGCAAATCGGCCACCCATTCTGCCTCCTGGCCATCAGGTACAATTTCTAGACTATTGCTAATTAATTTACAAACTTTCTGGGTCAAAAACGGCTGGCCTCCTGTCCAATCTAAAACCACCTCCATCAATTTATTAATATTGACAGTTTTATCAACCAAACCTTTTGCTAATGGCTCTACTTCAGCTAACCGAAAACCCGCTAATTTTATTGGTCTACCAATATTAAAAGGAGTGCGTTTTTTATCTTTAATTAAATCTGCCGGAGTTGCCACACCAATCATCGCAAAAGTCAACCGTTGATAATCATAATTATCAGCACGTTTGTTATAACAATCTCGGATAACTGCAAAAAAATCATCAATATTAAAAGGTAGACTTAGGGTACTATCTATTTCATCAACAAAAATTACAATTGGCTGAGAAATAGAAGGTAATAAAACCTCTCCAATAAACTTACTAAACCGCCTAACATTAGAAAAATTAAGATGCTCTGACCACCATTCATCAATCTCAAAATCATCATCCAAATTTAAGCTAGTTAAAATACTATCAATAATACTGGCATACCATTGTTCAGGAGTAATTTCATTTGTACCAATTCCTGTCAGGTCAATACTGGCACAGGCAATATTATCTTGTTGTAAACGTTGCATAGTTCTTACCCGCAAACTAGATTTACCCATTTGGCGCGAGTTTAAAACATAACAAAAATCCCCTTTTTTCAAACCTTGATATAAATCATCATCAGCAAGTCTAGTTACATAAGTTGTGGCATGAAGTGGGAGACTGCCACCAAGATAATATTCGTAGTTATTCATTTCTGAGAATGGAATTTATGAAAACCTGGTATATAGCAAAGTAAAGATTTATTTGGGAAAAAACTGATGATTAATATTAAGAGGAGAAAAGTTTATATAGAATCCGGATAATTGCTATAGCCAAGTCCGCAGCGACTGAAACGGAGTCGAAGGTTTGTGTAGCATTCGGTAAGGAAAGCAAGCAATCTTAGGGGTTTCACGAGATTGGTTCCTATCGTCGTTGCGGAGACTTTTCAACCGGATTCTATATTAGACCACTGTTACTTGCAATAAAACTTATGTAGGAATTGGGTTGCAAAATTCCGACCTGTCTTATCCTCTATACTAATAAGTGTATTCATATTCATAATTATAAGAATCTTGAAAATTAGTTACGACATTAACTCCATTCGGATTAACAGTACATAAAAACTTATTTCTTTCTCCATAAACATCTACCCATCCTTGCCACTGCCAACCGTCATAAGTTTTAATTATACCATCAACTGATGACCATTGAGAATTCCTGGGGATTTCCATTTCATATTCCATAAAATCCTTACAAGAATTAGCAATACTACCATGATTCCTTTTATAGTCATATTTATGGTCATAAAAAGTATCAGGATAACTTTCATCAAGGTGAGTAGATGCTGTTATTTTATTACCATTAATATTACAAACAAAACTATTCCTTTCCCCATAAACATCTACCCATCCTCGCCATTCCCAACCATCTCCAGTTTCAATCAAATCTTCAACTGATGACCACTGAGAATTCAAGGGAATATTCATTTCATATTGCATAAACTCTTTACAAGAACTGGCAACATAATTACGCTCTTTGTAACTATAATTTTTAGGATAATTTCTACGATAATTTCTCCTAGCAATTTTTCTCTTATTAGTAGTAATGTCAGTATCACCATAATTTTTGAGCCTAACATGACTATTGTTCCCCGCATCACAAGCAGCCAGAAAAACAAAAGAAGCTAAAGCTATGGCTAGATTTTTCTTATTCATAGTTTTAGGGAAATCAGGAAAATTTTTTATTATCTTAGCACTAAAAGTTACTATAGCATCCCCCTAAATCCCCCTTAGAAAGCTATCCCTGATATGGAACTCCGCGCCACCCTTTTCTGAAGCGGGGGTGGGGGAGTGGGGAGATGGGGAGGTGGCGGGATAAAAGCCTCTAATTAAATCAGTTGACTCTCCTGAAATCTACATTGAACGGCAAATATATAACTGCCATCTAATTTCTAGGTTTTATCTTAAAAAAAATGTTTCTAAAGCATAGCTTAAAAAGGGAGGCAGGGGGTATATAACACTTTATTAAAAAACTCAAAAGATTCAAAAAATTAAAACTTCTCACCCAAGTAGACTCGATAAATTTCCAGATTAATTATTTATCAGAAATCTTTAATTCCTCAACATTCCAAAACACACTACTAATACCAGAAAAATCAAAATTTTCCACCCGATCACGCATTGCTTGAAGAGACAGAGGATTAACTAAGAAAAATATTGGTAATTGTTCGGCAATAATTTCCTGAAGCTGACCATAAATTTCTCGGCGCTTATTTTCATCTAATTCTTGATATCCAGCAATCAACAAACTGTCAATTTCTTTTTCCCAATTAGAAACTTGCCAATTTTTGAGTGTTTCTCCCCGTTGAGGACCTTGGTTAAACTGATGAAAAGAACCATTACTCGACCAAAATAAAGATAATAAACTCGGTTCAAAATCAGCACCTCTGACACCAAATGCTCCCACATAACATTCCCAATCTCTCCTAGAAAGTAGCTTTTGTAAAATGGTATTGAAGCTGAGTACCTGTAAATCAGATTTAATCCCAATTTTGCTTAAATCTTGTTGGATTTGAACTGCTGTATCTACCCGTGACTTTTCTTCAGATTTTACCAAGATTGTAAATTCTACTCGGTTATTATCCCAGTCTAATAATTGATTTTCATTATTATATTTGAAGCCAGCATCTAACAATAACTTTTTCGCCTTCTGTTGGTTATAATCATATACTTTTAATCCTGCTTCGGGAGACAAATAATAAGGACTTTGTACCCCTATTGCAGAATGTTGAATTTCTCCTAAACCTCGATAAATATTATTATTCATCCTTTCTCTATTAATAGCATGGGCAACAGCTTGGCGAAATTTTAAATTATTAAACCACCGAGACTTTATCGGGTCTACAAACGATTTTCCATCTGAATTTTTAGCCTGATTAAGATTAAAGCCCACAAACTGATAACCAAATTGCGGACCGCCATTATAAATCTGATATTTCCCTCGTTGTTCCTCTCGCTTCAATAATTGAAATGCTTGTGCCGTAACTCTAATACTATCTAATTCTCCAGAACGAAATCTCAGTAATTCATTATCAGTAGATTTAATAATTTGGAAAATAAGTTGATCAATATAAGGTAGAGAATTACCTAAACTATCAGATTTCCAATAAAAAGGATTTTTTTCTAAAACTATTCTTTGGGAAGGAATATAACTGGCGATTCTATAGGGACCATTGCTAATAATTTTTTGTGGTTCTGTATTCTTACCCCAGGTTGATAAAAACAAAGGTTTACCATCAGCATCAGTTGCATATATACTATCCTGCAAAATATGAGCTGGTAATATTTTTAATCTTTCTATATATCGGATAAACGGAGCAAAAGCTTCGGGCAAAATAAATTCAACTTGCTGAGAATTAAGTTTACGAACCAAGGGGAAATCTCCACTTTTTCCAATGCGTAAAAAGTCTCTAAAGACTGTAGGAATGTTTTGATTTAGGAAAATATCTTGATAAGTAAAGACGACATCATCAGCCGTAAGCGGTTCCCCATCTGACCACTTTAATCCCGAACGTAAAGTAAAAGTAATCCGGCGTTTATCATCAGAAATTATCCAAGATTCTGCTAAAGCTGGCTCCAATTTTGCATTGATGCCATTTTCAGATATTAATCCTTCATAAATAAATCCAAAAACGCCATAAGGTGTGCGAGCAAGTGGATAATTAAATGTAGGTGGATCGTCGGGAATAGTTAATACTAATTGGGAAGATTTAGCCGTTTGGTTTTTTAATTGTTGGGGATTACAAGATGTTGTGAAAATTAAAATACTAAACAAAACTATACCCATAAACAAGTGGAATGGAGAAGAAAATATAGGCTGATGATTACACCGATAATTTTTCATTTTATTTAACTAACTATGGCTGGAAAATATTTAATTTTTCTGGACAAAATCTTCATAGATTAGCTGCTGAAATTTGCCATCTTGATTATATTTAGCTGTCATCTGCTTAGATTTATTTTCTGTGACTAATTTACCAGCAGTGTAGTACCAATTTCATGTAGTTAAGCTACTCAGGTTTTAGAGTAGTCATACCAATTCACTTTCAAGATGCCACAAATGGTTGACAACTCATAATGTCAAATAATAACCTGAGCATCAAAATTTTAAGGCGATAAAATATCACTTTTTTCTCTACGGGCGATTAGCTTTTGCATTTGCGCAGCATTCCACAAGGAAAGCATTGTCTAGGAAATCGCTCCTATTGAGGCCCGCGGGGGCAAGCTTTAGTGAAACTGTATTACGACAAATATTCAGATGATTATTTTCGAGTATAGGAACGCTCAAATTTGGTTTTTAATTTGTTCGCTGCCACTGCTAAACCAATACTTGAGATAGAGGCAGAAACTAGCAACAGTTTAATCAAAAACTCATCCGTAACTATCGCCATACCAGCTAAGGCGATCGCTACTCCTACAAATATTTTTTTCAGTTGAATAGTTATTTGATGTGTACGACTACAGGAATTACAAAATTGAGTGTGATGAGCGTACCGAGCCATTGACAATTCTTCATCCTGGCTGTTACCCAAATTTTTCCCTAACTTATAGGTAGTATAACCATGATAAAAAGGCAGAGATGAACCGAAGCGATCGAGCCATTTCCGATATTCCAATAAAATGGTATCAGATGTCTTCAGAGGCAAAAATAATTCTTTTAAGCTTTTTTGCGATCGCTCAATAGATTCTTGTTGCCCCATTACCAGATGTAAATCTTCCTCTAAAATTTTGCTTTGACCTAAATGGGTCAACCACCGGGGAGTCAGTTTATTTTTCCATTGAAAAAAGTTGCGATAACTGCACGTCAAAACTCGACATCGGTTTTTTCCTACTGGCATCGAATACCAAGCCAACCCAAACCGCCAATCTTTATCTTCTATAGAAAAATTCAATAGTACCAAATTCGGGGCAAAAAATGTTAGATATTTCCAAAACTCATCAGGGTTACGAGTACCTCGAAATCTAGCTTTTATTCCCGCGATTGAACTTTCGAGAATTTCCATTTCCAGGGGTTGAGCATTTTTACGATTTCCCTGACTACCGTGATGGCTGAAATTAAGATGAGCCGGATCTAACACTTGCTCAATCAAAAAACCTTGGTCAAAAGGTAATTCTGAGACCTTCTGAGAATACACAAATCCTGGTTTCTCTAAATCTGGCAGAATGGGAATAGTATTTTCGTCTGCTGTTTCTGCTTTACCCGCCCACATCCAAACCATACCTTGTTTTTCTACCACAAGAAACGATTTGACGCAAGCCTTTTCCGGCATTTTTGCACCTGTTGGCAATTGCGGAATCTGCAAACATTCTCCCCCACTGCCAAATTGCCAACCGTGATACAAACATTCAATTTTGCCCTCTATGATTTGTCCGTCTGATAGTTTAGCCGCACGGTGAGGGCAGCGATCGCTCAGACAGGTTAACTGGCCTGCTGCATTTCTGAATAATACTAATGGTTCATCGTATAAAGAAAAACTATAGGGGCGGTTTTTGGGTAAATCTTGAATGAATGTAACTGGATACCAGCAGTTTCTCCAGTTAAATTGTTGGTTGGTTTGGGGAGTGAGAGTAATATCAGTCTGTTTAGATATTTCTGTGATATTTGGTGTTAATGTCATGGAATTATCCAAATTTTTTATTTTTGTAATTCTGAGTCCAAGTAATTCGTATTTACCAGTCATTTTATTATCATATATAATGTATTTAAGATTGTGAAAAAAACTCAAAATAAATATCAGTGTTTACTGCCAATAACCTCAACTCTCGTCAACCTTATGATGGTTGGTCTCTAGATGACCGGAACCCAAAAGTAATTGAGTCTTCTATGCCATTGTGGGAATGGTTTTATCGTTATTATTTTCGAGTTCAAACTGATGGCTGGCATCATATTCCTACGGCTCAAAAAATACTAATAGTTGGTTCTCATAATGGTGGTTTAGCAGCTCCAGATATGTATATGTGTATGTATGACTGGTTTAAAAGGTTTGGTACGGAGCGTTTGGTTTATGGACTAATGCACCAGAATGTCTGGTCAGTTTTTCCTACTCAAACGGTAGTACAATGTGGGGCCGTGAGAGCTCATCCAAAAATGGCGATCGCAGCTTTTCAAAGAAATGCTTCTGTGGCTGTTTATCCTGGTGGGGCTATAGATGTTTTTCGTCCCCATGGGATGCGAAATCAAATCTATTTTGCGGGACGTAAGGGTTTTATTAAATTGGCGTTACGTGAAGAGGTGCCTATTGTACCGATGATTTCTTATGGCGCTCACGATACTCTGTTTGTACTGGCAGATTTTTATGAACAGGCAAAACAACTCCATGAGTGGGGAATACCCTGGTTGTTTGGTGTCGATCCAGAAGTTTTTCCCATCTATATCGGCTTACCTTGGGGTTTGGCTATTGGGCCTTTGCCGAATTTCCCTTTGCCAGTGCAGATTTATACTAGGGTTTGTCCTCCTATTGTGTTTGAGCGTTATGGACGTGAGGCTGCTTGCGATCGCGATTATGTTGATGCTTGTTATCAAAAAGTCCTGATGGAGATGCAGCAAGAATTAGATCAATTAGTTTACCATGCTTCCTGATGTTATTAGGTACACACCTAGCGGTTAAGATGCCCGCACTACCGTATATTCAATTCACGCCTTGTAGATCATCAGCCCGAAATCTGCTGTATCTATTGCTAAAAATAATTTTATTATTGTAGGACATATAATTATACCATCTTCTCAGTTACATATCTGAGTAATTATTAGCAAAATATACCTAACTAGTATAGAGTTATTATTTTGCTATTATCTGTTTTTTTGAAATCATATAAAAATTATGTTAAAATTTTATAATATTTGACAAAAAATAATTTATAAGTGTATCTATATCTAAAAGATGTATGGACTTAAATATATGTTAAATGGAATAATTATAAATAGGGATCAAAATTAGATCAGAAAATTCCGTGCTAAACTGAGATTAAATTATAAACTTTCACAGACAAAAATTTTTATGATGCCTGTACTAGAAAAAACTTTTGAAATTAAAGCTCTACAAATACCCAAAAAACATAAAATTCGTTGCTCTAACTGCGGTGCGTATGGGAAACGTATATATCACAATCAACTAACCTATACTGAATGTAATGCTTGTGATTATTTGATGATTACTCGTACTGCTACTGGTGAAGTAGTAGAAGCTTATGCTCCTGGTATTTATCCTCGTTAATTTGAGTTAGTTAAATATCATAAATTTAGTTGCTAATCTAGTTGCTGATTTTTTGTTTAGCAACTAGATTTTTGAGGTTGCGCATTATGGAATGATACTGCAAAAAATTTGCTTGGACTTTGACTGAAAAAAAACCATTAACTAATCATTTTAGTTATTCCCCAATGTCAAATTCGAGCATCCAAAATCCAGAATTATTCGTCACTGTGCAACGCCAGATTTTTTAATCAGAATAAGTTTTAATAAGTTTTAATTTTTGAGTGCTAAACCATCAGTAACTTGTGAAGCTCGTAACTGCCCACAAGCGGCATCAGCTTCTAAACCACGAGAATAACGAACACTAACCGCAATATTTCCCTGTTCGAGAGCATTAACAAAAGCTTTAATTTGTTCTCCAGTAGGTCGTTGATAGTCAACTTCACTAATCGGATTATAAGGAATTAAATTTACATGACATTGAAAACCGCGTAGCTTTTTAGATAGTTCTTTTGCATGGTCTGGTAAATCATTAAAACCTGCTAACAAAATATATTCAAAACTAATTCTCCGCTTTGTGAGGTTGACATATTCCCGACAATCTGCTATTAAATCTGCTAAAGGATAAGTTCTAGCACTAGGAACAAGATGTTCGCGTAACCTTTGATTAGACCCATGAAGACTCACAGCGAGAGTAACCTGGAGTTTATGTTTAGCTAGTTGACGGATGCGGTCGGGAATCCCTACTGTAGAGATAGTAATGCAACGTTGCCCAATACCCACATCTTGATTAATAGACCTGACGGCAGCCAACACATTTTTAGTATTCAGTAAAGGTTCGCCCATTCCCATAAACACAATATGACTAACCCTTCTGCCAAAATCTTCTTGCACTGTTAGCACCTGGTCGATAATTTCATAAGCCTCCAGGTTACGAGTAAAGCCTCCCTTTCCAGTAGCACAGAAATCACAAGCCATCGGACAACCCACCTGAGAAGAGACGCAAACGGTGAGACGTTTTTGGCTAGGAATACCTACAGTTTCAATAATATTGCCGTCTACTAACTTCAGCAAATATTTAACCGTAGCATCGGTCGCAACAGAACGATAGTGTATAACAGAACGACCAATGGGAAACTCACCAATAGTCTCGCGCCATTTTTTGGAAAAAACAGTGATTTCTGAAAGAGATTTGGCCCCTTTTTGATAAATCCACTGATGTAATTGTTTACCTCGATAAGCAGGTTGTTCCTGTTGTTGCACCCACTCTGTTAACTCAGCTAAAGATAACCCCAGTAAAGGGGTTTGGGGGGGAGTTATTAAGGATTGACTCATTAGCGATTAAGGTATTTCTATAAGTAATGTTTCTGTGTAGATCCATGATAGTAGAAATTCCTATATTGCCTTTAGGGTTTGAATTTACTTCTCCTGGCCCAATTATTTTTGAGTTTGGGCCTTTTGCCATCCGTTGGTATGGACTTTTGATTGCAAGTGCAGTATTAATCGGAGTCACCCTTTCTCAATATTTAGCTAAACGTCGTGGTGTTAATCCTGAGTTATTGGGAGATTTGGTGGTTTGGTTGGTTTTGGCTGCAATTCCTGGAGCGCGGTTGTATTATGTTTTGTTTGAGTGGGAGCAGTATCAACAACATCCTGCTGATATTATTGCAATTTGGAAAGGTGGTATTGCGATTCATGGGGCGATTCTTGGTGGGGCGATCGCTGCTTTAATTTTTGCGAGGCTAAAAAAAATATGTTTCTGGCAATTAGCTGATTTAGTGACTCCTTCTTTAATTTTGGGACAGGCGATCGGGCGTTGGGGTAATTTTTTCAATTCGGAGGCTTTTGGTAGTCCCACGGATTTACCATGGAAGTTGTATATTCCCCTAGAACGTCGTCCTCTAGGATATACGGATTTTGATTATTTTCACCCGACCTTTTTATATGAGTCGTTTTGGAATTTAATGGTGTTTGGACTATTGCTATTTTTATTTTTCAGAGATTTGCGGGGTCAACCTAGACTTGGAGTGGGGACTTTATTTTTAGTTTATATGGCTGCTTATAGTAGTGGGCGGATTTGGATTGAGGGATTGCGGACTGATAGTTTGATGTTAGGGCCGTTGCGTATTGCCCAGTTTGTGAGTTTGGCAGGTATATTGTTGGGTTTATTGGGGTTGGCTTGGTTATATTTGTGGAAGCGACCTTTGCCTGATGTTTGGCCCCCGGAGGAGAGACGTGCAGATGGGGAGATGAGGAGATAAATTAGGCTTTGCTGACAAAAAAGTAGAGTGTGGGGAGGGTGTAAGATTTGACATGGAGAAGCGGGGACGCGCTGAAGCGGTGACGCGGTGTGTCAGTGATACTTTATACCAAATCTGGGTATAAAAGCAGGCTTGTCTCATCGCCCAATCCTTGATTTAGCAACGACTGTTTTTTTCGCTCCAAAAAGACTGAAACCTTTACTAGTCAGTGCTTTTAGATTTTAAATAGCAGTCAGCGGTTCCTGACGGAATGCTGCGCAAAGAGCGGTCAGCTATCAGCTCTCAAGGGGTATGATGGGGGATACTCAATAGAAGCAGTTCCGCGTCTACAAACCCCAGAATAAGCACACCACAGGCTTTTCTAAATCAGTGTGGGGGACTTAAACCCCCCGATTGTAAATAGCTGATAGGTTGTTAATCAGCAACCCCTAAATTAGGTAAACCAAAAGCAAAAATCAAAAAAGCCCTAGACATGAAGTCCAGGGCTAAACCAGGGTGCATCTACCATTCTATTTATCTAAGATATGTAGGAGTATCCGGAATAGTTGTAGATATATAGAGGCCATTTGAGAGCTATGTTAATCAAGAGTGTGGCAAGGCTGGGGAAACCTGAAGATTAGGAAATGATCGTAAATCGAGCTATCGATAAGAGCTTTATTATTAGAGTAAAGCAGAAGACAGAAGGGTGAGAGGAGGATTTGGAAAAAGTACCTTTGCTCGCCGGATTTAGTATGAGGAGGTATTTTTCAATCTTTTTCCCTATTCTTTATATCTATACTTCTGAATTCTGACTTCATTAGTGAAAAACTTAATCTTGCAAAGATGCCTAATTTATTTTATAGCAATCCGCGCATTGGTTATGACAATTTTTATAACATTTAATTTTCATGGAAAATGTAATCAAGGTGCTAAGTATTTATGTCTGAAAATAATAATCTTATCGGTCAAACCCTACGGCAACGTTACCAAATTATCGAAAAATTAGGCACAGGTGGTGGGTTTGGTGAAACTTATCTGGCAGAAGATTTAGATATACCAGAAATTCCGAAGCCAAAGTGTGTTGTGAAGCGACTGAAACCAACACAAAGAAGTTCGGAAGTTAAAAGACTATTTAAACAAGAAGCTCGTATTTTGAATAAGTTGGGAAAACATGACCAAATTCCCACTTTATATGCTTATTTTGAATATGAACATGAATTTTACTTAGTTCAAGAACTCATAATCGGTCACGATTTAACCACTGAAATAAATCACTGTTGGTGCGAAGGTAAAGTCATAGAATTTTTAGCAGAAATTCTGGAATTACTAAATTTTGTCCATGATAATAATGTAATTCATCGGGATATTAAGCCTGACAATATTATGAGGCGAGAAAGTGATGGTAAATTAGTTTTAATTGACTTTGGAGCTGTCAAAGAAGTTAGGAATATAGTAGTAAATGATAATGGGGAATCTACCAGGACAATTACGATTGGAACTCGTGGTTATATGCCTGTAGAACAGCTCCAAGGTCAACCACAATTTGCTAGTGATATTTATGCAGTTGGAGTAACTGCTATTCAAGCTTTAATCGGAAAATATCCTCAATATTTTCCACATAATAAATTGGGAGAAATAGATTGTAAAAATTTACTTTCTAATATTAGTAATGAGCTAGCTAAGATTTTAATAAAAATGCTGAAAACTTACTGGCATCAGCGCTACCCAGATGCTAGAGCTGCTTTAGCAGAATTATTGAATGTTAAAGCAAATTTAGAAGCATCAATACGCCAGCAGGAACAGGAAGAAACTATGAAAATAGCTCCTCCAGTTGGTAGTGATAATATAACTCAGCTTCCCAAATCACAATTAGAACCTCCTTGTGGTCAAGTTCTTCTGAATTCTCCTTTTTATATCGAGCGCTCACCCATTGAATCAGAATGTTTTCAAGCTATTCTCAAACCTGATGCACTAATCAGAATTAAAGCACCTCGGCAAATGGGTAAAAGTTCTTTATTATCGCGAATTTTGCATCACGCCAGTCAACAAAATTATCGTACAGTTTATTTGAATTTTCAAACTATAGATGCAGAATTCATGGAAAATTTAGACCAATTTTTGCAGTGGTTTTGTGCGAATGTTAGTGATGAATTAGATTTAGAAGAACAGTTAGATAAATATTGGAAAAAAGTTCTAGGAGTGAAAAAACGGTGTACTAAATATTTCTCAAAATATTTACTTACTGAAATTAAAAATCCCATAGTTTTAGGATTAGATGAAGTTGACCAAATATTTCAAAATCCAGATTTAGCAACGGAGTTCTTTGCATTATTACGGGCTTGGCACGAACAAGGCAAAAATCACCAGACTTGGCAAAGGTTAAGATTGATAATTGTGCATTCAAAAGAAGTTTATATTCCTCTAAATATTAATCAATCTCCCTTTAATGTGGGATTGGGAATTGAGTTGCCAGAATTTACTCTTGAACAAATACAAGAATTAATCAAACGACATGGTTTAGCATGGTCTCAGGAACAAATAGAAAACTTGATGAAAATGTTGGGAGGACATCCCTATTTAGTACGTCTAGGGCTTTATAAAATTGCTAGCGGAAAAATGACATTATCACAACTTTTAAAACTAGCACCAACAGATGAAGGACCTTACTACAATCACCTACATAGACATTTGTTGAACTTGCAAAAAGACGATAGTTTACATACAGCAATTAAAAAGGTTGTTAATGCAGAAAATCCTGTAGAAATCGGTACAATTGAAGGATTTAAATTACGCAGTATGGGGTTAGTAAAATGTCAGGGAAATGCTGTTGTACCTTTATGTGGTTTGTATCGAGAATATTTTCGAGTTCATGTTTAAAGGATACTTCTCTCCTTGTCCGTCTTTGGCAGATAAGGTTAATTTATACAGATAATCTCACAAAAGTCTGATGTTGTCATTGCAAGGCAACTATGAAAGGAATTAACTTCCTGAAAAAGGCATTAGGTCAGTCGAAGCAATCTTCCTACTTGACGATTCAACCAAACATTGTTGAAGGGGTAGTGGATTACCCAAACTAAAATAATTCTTTTCTTTTCCCCCTCGCAATCACACTGATTACATAAATATTTTGTATCTCTGTCTTATACTAAGCAGACAGGTACAAATCAATCTAACTATCTCACAAATATAAATCAACAAAAACCATTGAGATTGCTTTGTGTTCCAGAATTCTCCACAAACATTCCACTCCGTTCCACTAGCAATGACTTAGTGAAATTTAATTATACTTACCTACTTATTTAATTATAGATATTAACTATGAATAACGACGAATATTATCTCGGTGGCAGTCTCCCAATTCATGCCACAACTTATGTTAAAAGACAAGCTGATGATGATTTATATCAAGATTTAAAAAATGGAAATTTTTGCTATGTTTTAAACTCCCGTCAAATGGGTAAGTCTAGTTTGCGAATCAAAACTATCCAACGTTTAAAAAAAGAAAATTTTGACTGTGTCAGTATTGATATGACAGAAATTGGCACTCATGATATTACCCCTTCACAATGGTACGCCAGTATTATTGATACTATTTTAACTGGCTTAAATTTAGATGATGAATTTGATATTGAGGAATTGTGGGAGGCTAATAGTAAACTTTCTAATGTCAAGCTGTTTAGTAAATTTATTGGTGAAAAATTATTGCGGGCAACTTCCCAGTCAATTGTTATTTTTATTGATGAAATAGATAGTACCCTGAGTTTACCTTTTAGTATTGATGATTTTTTTGCATTTGTCCGAGATTGTTACAACAAACGAGCAGAAAATTATGATTATCAAAGGCTGACTTTTGCGATGATAGGTGTCGCAACTCCCGCCTGTTTAATTAAAGATAAAAAACGCACTCCTTTTAATATTGGCAGATCGATAGAATTGACAGGTTTTCGGTTAGCTGAAGTAGAGCCATTAGCAAAAGGTTTGGTTGATAAAACTGCCAATATTAATAAATTGATGGAGGTGGTTTTAGATTGGACAGGAGGCCAGCCGTTTTTGACCCAGAAAGTTTGTAAATTAATTAGCAATAGTCCAGAAATTGTACCTGATGGCCAGGAGGCAGAATGGGTGGCCGAGTTGGTAGGAAAAAGAATTATTGACAATTGGCAAGTGCATGATGACCCAGAACATTTGAAGACCATTCGCGACCACCTCTTGGTCAATGAAAAAAGGACCAGTCGGTTATTGTGTCTGTATCAGCAGGTTTTGACTCCCCTTCCGTCCCCCTTAGAAAGGGGGAGACCAGAAGCAGAAGAAAAAAAGCCCCCCCTGATTAAGGGGGGTCTGGGGGGGATAAGAACAGATGAAAGCCCTGAAGAAGAAGAAGTATCAGATGTACAAAATCCATCTAGTTCGCTCCCCCTTCCGTCCCCCTTAGAAAGGGGGAGACCAGAAGCAGAAGAAAAAAAGCCCCCCCTGATTAAGGGGAGGTTGGGGGGGATCGTAGCCGACGACAGCCCCGACCAAATGGAACTTCGCCTCACAGGTTTAGTAATAAAACACGAAGGGCGGTTACAAGTAGCTAACCGCATCTATCAAGAAGTTTTTAATTTGCAGTGGGTGGAGAAAGAGTTGGGAAAGTTACGCCCCTACTCTGAGACGTTTACTGCTTGGGAAGAGTCGGGATGTAAGGATGAGTCGCGACTCTTAAGAGGTCAAGCATTGGCAGATGCTTTAGCGTGGGCGGTTGATAAAAGT
>JAAUYJ010013862.1_pt1 | contig 14682 bp, 14 predicted proteins | sample 7278031 | NCBI WGS metagenome assembly JAAUYJ01 (sample SAMN14350222, study PRJNA611818) | marine sediment metagenome | isolation source: surface marine sediment (1.8m) | place: French Polynesia: Moorea | collected 2018-08 | reverse complement strand
TGAGCCTAGATAACTGGCGTAGGGGAATACCCCTGTGGGCAGAAATATCCCGTCGTGAGTCGGGAAGCCCACGCTATACTGCCTAGCAGTTAGCGTGGGAGGATGTCACTGCTAATAGAGAGGTTAAGGGTTGGCTACAAGATGCGCAAAAGAATGTCAATGTTAGTTATCATCCTCAAGCTGGCTTTGTTAAAATAGCCTTTACTCATGCCTTTCGCCATTTATTGTTAGGGACAGATTATTTTGATGCGATCGCAGAAACATTGTCAGGAGGAGGTGACACAGATACCAATGCTTGTATCGTGGGTGGTTTGATAGGTGCAGCTTGTGGAGGGTATGCTATTCCTGCAATGATGCAAAAAGCTGTATTAAACTGTGATACAAATAGTGGAATTTCTCGGCCACTCTTTTTACATCCCAACCAAATACCGACTCTCGTTGAAGGATTAACTTCTTTTTAGCTAGTCTATGTTTTCTCAAACAAATTTTTATGCACTCTTCTTATTGGCCTATTGAAAAGTTACCAGGATTAAGTAAAGCTAACCAAGAACAGTTAAAATCTTTAGGTATTAATAATACTCAAGATTTACTGAACTTGACTAAAACTAAAGAGAATAAGCAAAGTTTAGCCAATCAGTTAAAATGTCAACTACAATTAATCAGTAAATGGGTAGCTTTAGCCGATTTAGCTAGGGTTCCCAGTGTAGGATGTGATTATTGTGGACTTATTTTACACTCAGGAATCATATCAGTTAACCAGTTGGCAAAAACCCCCGTTAGCTCTTTGCATCGACAAATTCTTAAGCTACAAGTTGCTACCTTACAACGCAAAGATTTATGTCCTTCTCCTGATCTTGTTCAAACTTGGATTAATGAAGCAAGGGGAATTTAGAATGGAGAATGGAGAATTTAGAATGGAGAATTTAGAATTGATAATATATTAATATTCAGGAATATAATTAGACAAAATTATCATTGTGAGGAAACTATCGTGACAGAATTTTCTAATCTAGAATCATCTAATATTTGGGACTATAAACCTAAGTGGTGTCAACCTTGGTCTATTTTATTAACAGGAATTTTCTTAAGTGTTGCCAGTTGGTTTACAATTCATATTATTTGGCTTACTGCTATCGTTTCGACTTTAATTATTGTTTGGTGGGTTTACTTTTTAATTCTCTATCCCCAAATGTTTAAAGAATATGTGGAGAGTCAAAGACAAGTTTAAATAAATTAACTTAAGGTTTCAGGTTAACTCCACGAAGATACCACGTAACCAACGCAGTCAGAAGAAGGAAAAAAATTTGTCGCCAATTCTTGAGTTCTCCTACTTTTTCTATTAAGTCAGGAATTTTTTGCATATTCGACTTTTGTCCTTCTAATAAACCCTTAATTTCACTCATTTCTTTGTCTAAATTTTGCGTTGATTGTTGTTGAGATTCAATTTTAGTGTCAATTTTAGCAATATTTATCTCAATACCATTTACTTTTTCGGTCAATTCAGGAATTTTTTGGATATAAGATTCTTGTGATTTTAACAAACTCTCAATATTCTTTAATGTACCTTCAATACCAATCATCCTCTTGTCTAAATCATTTATTTGCTGAGTTGATTGTTTTTGATTTTCTAAAATAGTATCAATCTTATTAATTTGCTCTGATTGATTATTAACTTTACTTACAACTTCTTTTAAGTCATGATCAATCCTAGCAATTTGTTCTGATTGCTGATTTATTTTTTCCTCAATGTGTTCATTAGTTAAGCTCATAATTTAAGTCTATTTAATCTGGTTGTTAATTAATGCTCAAGTAGGTATTGGAGAATGGTTTTTCTTTTTTATAAATTTCCTGTTTTAAAGGTTAAGTAAACCACGCAGCCACCATGTAGCAACACCAAAAGAAAAAGTAATAAGACCACCAATAACAACAAGAGCAATTTGTCGCCAATTCTTCAGTTCTCCTATTTTTTCACTCAAGTCAGGTATTCTTTTAATATCATCTTGTTGTTTGTCTAAAATACCCTCAAGCCTGCCCATTTTTTCAACTAAACTAGGTATATGTTGGATTGACTGTTGCTGAATTTGCACAGTAGTATCAATTCTCGTAATTTGCTCTGATTGCTTCTGTAAAGTAGTATCAATTCTCGTAATTTGCTCTGATTGCTTCTGTAAAGTAGTATCAATTCTCGTAATTTGCTCTGATTGCTTCTGTACAGTAGAATCAATTTTAGCAATTTGTTCTGATTGAGTCTTAATGGTATCTACAACTTTCGTCAAGGTATCACTAATAGTAGCAATCTGCTCTGATTGAGTTTTAACGGTCTCTACAACTTCTTTTAAAGTATTATCAACTTTACCAATCTGCTCTGATTGCTTATCAATTTTGCGCTCTAGTTTATCTATTACCTTTTGTTCTGTTACGCTCATAATGTAATAAATTGTAATTTCGGTAACTTATAAAAGTTTAGGTGTTTGTTAGGTTTCGAGCATATCTAGCCCCATATCTAGCCATAGATATAACTAAACTAACTCTAATAGCATTGCCAATAATGACAGAATATCTATCATGACAGAACCTTGTGGCTGTTATTGCTGGATAGATTGTCTGACTTTTATGTTATGTCTGAGTTAATGTCTTAGTTATATGTAGAGTGACTAAGTTATTGTCAAAGTTTAGTTATGATAGATTAAGTCTATACTAATACTACCTTTAATTATAAATGAGTCGCTCTATTCAACTCAAACCTCAACTAAAAGAAGATATCAAAGCATTACTTCCTCGTAATGCTTTTGCTAGTCAACAAGCTTTAGCTGAACATCTAGGACTATCCCGTGATGTGATTAGTCGTTTCTTGAATGGTAAACCGGTTGACCGTTTAAATGCAGAGGAAATATGTAGTGCATTAGGTCGTGATGTTAAAGAAGTAACTTATATCGAAGAAGATGAAGTTAATACCGAAGAAACTCAAACTAAGCAAACGAAAATAGATTGGGGAGAATCGACAGATAATAGTGGTATTTTTGATATTTATGCAAGAAAAAAAGAGTTAGAAACTTTAACGAAGTGGATTATTGAAGATAAGTGTCGTCTTATCTTTATTGAAGGGATGAAAGGGATGGGACAAACTCATTTATCTTATCAATTAGTACAAAAAAATAAAAAAAATTTTGATTTTGTCATTTTACGTTCATTGGATCAATATGAATCAATTGATGAGTTATTAACGGATTGGTTATATTTTATAAATAAGGAAGACGATATCGAGAAGTTGAATATTGAACACAAAATAGATAAAATTATACTAAATTACAACACCTATCGTTGCTTATTTATTTTGATTAATATTGAGTGTAAAATAGCTCAAAGCTCTTTCACTTTTGAAGATAAAAATTATGATATTCTACTTAAAAAAATAGCTAACAAACAAGAAAAAAGTTGTTTAGTTATGACCAGTAATATGGAACCCAGAGAAATTAGCTTACTGGTAGCTCAAAATGAATGGAGTCGTCGTTTAGAAATAGAACCCTTATCCGTAGAAGCAATTAAAAATCTTTTTAATCGTGTTGGTTCATTTGAAGGAGAAGAAGAAGATTGGAAGTTACTAAGAGATACCTATCGAGGAAATCCTTTTATTTTAGTGAATGTTGCTATTAATATCAAAAAAAGCTTTGCTGGTAATATTACACATTTCATCAGTTATTGTACGATACATAATTCGTTTAATTTTGTTTTTAATGGAATTGAAGAATTTATCAAAGAGCAGTTAGAAAATTTATCAGAGACTGAAAGAAATGTTATGTATTGGTTGGCTATTTATCGTAATCCCATTAGTTTATTTAAATTAAAAGATATTATGGAGGGATTATTGGGCGATGAAATACTAACTATTACTAAACATTTAAAATCTCGTTTTTTTGTGGAAAGCAAGGATGAAGGAATTTTAATTCAACCGCAAATGATCCAAGATTATTTAACTAAGAAACTAATTAATGATATAATTGAAGAAATAATTAATAATAGTTTTCATGTGTTAAATAAGTTTCCCTTATTTTTACCTAATGCAACCATAAAAATTAGAGAGAATCAAGAAAAATTTATTCTCAAACCGATTATTGAAAAGCTCAAAAAATACTTTAATACAAACCAGCAAACTAAAGTGCATTTACAAGAAATTTTATATCAGCATAAAAACAATAAATATGATAGATATTTAGGAGGAAATATTCTCAATATACTGAGAAATTTAGGTAGTTTAGTTAATGAAGACTTTTCTGAATTACTGTTAAAAAATGCAAATTTAAGAGTAATTCGCTTAAATAATACTGATTTCACTGGTTCTCATTTAGAAAACCCAATGTTTTTACATGGGTTTAGTAATGTGATTTCTGTTGCCTTTAGTCCTGATGGAAAGTGGTTGGCAATTGGGGATACTAATGCTCAAATCTATCTCTGGAGGATTGGAGAAAGCCGTCCTATTTTACACCATATTATTGATAGTAATAATTTCTGGGTAAGAGCGATCGCATTTAGTCCTGATAGTAAAATCATTAGCAGTGGTGGAGAAGATGGAAATATTCATTTATGGGAGGTAGAAACAAGAAGAACGATTGCTATTTTTTCGGGACATCTTGATCGCATCAGAGCTTTAAGTTACAGTGCCAATGGTCAATTATTAGCGAGTAGTAGTGATGATCGAACGGTGAGAATTTGGGATTTTAATCGAAAAGAATTAATTACGATTTTAACCAAACATCAAGATAAGGTAAGATGGGTTATTTTTCATCCTTATAAGGATACTTTAATTAGTGCGAGCCAAGATAATCAAATTTGTCTCTGGGATGTCAATACTTCAGGCGCAAAGTTGATAACCCTATTCCGATTAAAAGAAAATAAAAATAATCTTTTAAGAGCGATTGCTGTTAGTCCTGATGGTGAGATTCTTGCCAGTGGGACTGATGATGGAATGCTTAGTCTTTGGAACTTAGAAACAGGTCAATTTAAACAGAGTTTAAGTCATAATCATAATGACTGGATTATAAGCCTTGCCTTTAGCCCTAATGGTGATCAAATAGCCAGTGCTAGTGAAGATACAACCATTTGTATTAGTGATGTTAAAACAGGCAAACATTTGCATACCTTAAGAGGTCATACTGGGAGGGTTTGGTCAATCGATTTTCATCCTAAACTTCCTTGGTTAGTCAGTGGGGAAATGGGATTCAATGTTAGAATTTGGAATCATCAATCAGGGGAGTGCTTACAAGAGTTTCAAGGATATACTCAAGAAATTAAACCAATCACCTACAGTCCTAATGGTAAAATTTTGGCAGTGGGAACAAATCAAGGAATCATCTATCTTAAAGATAGCTTAGATGGAGAAGATAAAGCAGAAATATTAACTTATAATGGTAATGTTTTGTCCCTTGCTTATAGTCCTGATAATCAAATTCTCATTGGTGGAAGTGATGATACAAAACTATATATCTGGGACACTTTTAATAAGAATAGATTAATTAAAAGTTTAGCCGAACATAAAAATTGGATTAGAACTGTTGCTTATAGTCCCGATAGAAAATTTATGGCAACAGGAAGTGATGATAAAACAATCAAATTATGGGATGCTTATACTTTTAAACTGTTGAGAACTTGCATAGGTCATACAGATTTGATACAATCTGTATGTTTCCACCCCACCAAACCTTTATTAATCAGTGGTAGTAATGATGGTACAATCAGACTCTGGGATATTAATAATCTAAAAAACCCCAATCCAATCTTTAAAATTTTTCAAAGTTCTCAACGTGAAGTTTGGACGGTTGCGATTAGTCCTGACGGAAACCTAATGGCTAGTGGTAGTAATGATAACACCATTTGTGTCTGGGATTTAGAGGCAGAAAACACAAAAGCAATTATGATTATTAGAGATCATCGTCACTGGATTTCATCTGTTGCTTTTAGCCCCGATAGTCAATGGTTAGCTAGTGGTAGTTATGATACAAGTATTCGCTTATGGAAACTCTCCTCAACTGAAGATAAAACTGAATACAGTTGCGACAAAATCCTTTTAGGACACGGTAATGCTGTCATGTGTGTTATCTTTCATCCTTATGAACCTATTTTAGCCAGTAGTAGTAAGGATGGAACTATCAAACGCTGGAATTATGCTACAGGGGATTGTTTATCAACCTGGCGATCGCCTCGACCTTATGAGAACATGGACATTACAGAAGTTACTGGTTTAAACTCAGCACAAAAATACGCTTTAAAAACATTAGGTGCAATAGAAAGGTAGGTATATTTACCAATCTGTTGTAAGATAACAGCAAATTTTGTGTCTGGAGTAATTATGGAGTCTGATGTTTTAACAACGGTTTTCCTGCCCCTTGCTCTATTTATGATTATGATGGGTATGGGGTTAGGTTTAAAAATATTTGATTTTAAGCGCATTTTAATCGAACCAAAAGGGGTTATTTTGGGCTTAATTGCTCAACTAATTATGTTACCTGTTGTGGGTTTTTTGTTAGCCTCAATATTTCCTTTAACCCCAGAGTTAGCAGTTGGAGTCATTATTTTAGCTGCTTGTCCGGGGGGGGCGACTTCTAATGTTATCAGTTATTTAGTAAGGGGGAATGTTGCTTTATCGATTACATTAACTGCTATCAGTAGTATCATTACTATTGTTAGTATTCCTTTTGTAATTAATTTAGGAATGCAGATGTTTCTAAGTGCAGATACCGCACTACAGTTACCTCTTTTAAAAACTATTATTCAAATCGCTTGTCTGATATTACTACCTATTTGTTTAGGAATGTTAGTTAATCACCATAAACCTCGATTAGCAGCTAAATTAGAAAAAATAGTTAAGTGGTTATCTTTGTCTTTTTTGGGATTAATTATTTTCGGTATCTTGCTTAAAGAAAGGGCTGATTTATTGCCTTCTTTTTTACAAGTCGGATGGGTTACGTTAAGTCTAAATTTACTTACGATGTTCCTTGGATATGCCATCGCTATGATAGCTAAAGTTGATGAAAAAAGTGCTAGAACAATTACGGTTGAAGTGGGTATTCAAAATGGAACTTTAGCCATTACTATTGCGAGTACCTTGTTAAATTCACCTATTATGGCCATTCCTGCTGCTATCTATAGTTTACTCATGTTTGTTACTGCTGCAGCCTTTGCTTTATTCGTTCGTAATCGTAAGATTATTTCTGTAAAATAAACTATCATTTCTAGGAATAATTCATGAGTTATCTCTAAAATTAGCATCAACTTAGTAGGGGCTTAATATTATTAAGTCCCATAATATTATAGCATTTCCCAAGCTAGTGAAGTACAAAATGTTTTAGGAGTTCTGAGTTTTAGAAGAAGATATGAGTGTACCTCATCAGAGTGAGAAAACCTATGAATATTTACTCTGATAACTAAGTCAATATTTCTCCTCCCATTAACTTCTTATAGCGACTTTCTAATTCTTTTTTCAAGGAAGGTGAACTACCTAAAGTTTTATCTGCTGTGATAATTTTTTCTGCTGCTACTCTAGCCAATTCTAACACTTCTTGGTCTTCTACTAAACTGGCTAAAGCAAAGTCTGGTAAACCAGATTGACGGGTCCCTAAAACCGTTCCTGGTCCCCTAAATCTTAAGTCCATTTCTGATATAAAAAAGCCATCTTGGGACTGTTCTAGAACACTTAATCTTTGCTTTGCATCAGGGGTTTTACTACTACTCATTAACAGACAATAGGACTTATGAGAACCTCTTCCTACTCTACCTCTTAATTGGTGTAACTGTGAGAGTCCAAAACGTTCGGCATTTTCGATTAACATGACGGTTGCGTTGGGCACATCTACCCCAACTTCGATAACAGTTGTTGAGACAATAATCTGATATTTATTGTCTCGAAAAGCGGTCAAAACTTCGTCTTTTTCTGCTGAACTCATGCGTCCATGTAATAGTCCAATTTTGAAGTCTGGAAACACTTTTTCTGAAAGTTTTTTGTGTTCTTCTACTGCTGCTTTTACGTCCAATTTTTCTGACTCTTCAATCATGGGAAAAATAATATAAACTTGTCTTCCTTGGGCAACTTCTCGACGAATTACATCGTATGCTTGTGTTCTTTCTTTTCCTGTTAATGCAGTGGTTTGAATAGCTTGTCTTCCAGGGGGTAATTCATCAATTTGACTCACATCTAAATCCCCATGTAAAGTTAATGCGAGAGTACGAGGAATAGGTGTCGCAGTCATTGTTAAAACATGAGGAGATTTGCCTTTTGCTAACAGTTTGGCTCTTTGTTGTACCCCAAAACGATGTTGTTCATCAATAACAACTAAGCCTAGTTTTTGAAAGTTTACTGTGTCTTGAATTAAAGCATGAGTGCCAACTAAAAGCGGTAATTCTCCTGTTATTAATTGACGATGTATTTCTTCTCTTTTAGCTTTTTTAGTGGACCCTGTTAACAATTCTACTGGTAAATAGAGTTGATTAAACCAAGGAATTAGTTTACGATAATGTTGCTCAGCTAATACTTCTGTTGGTGCCATTAATGCAGCTTGATATTGAGATTGTAAGGCGGCTAAAATGGCAAAAACAGCGACAATTGTTTTACCCGCACCTACATCTCCTTGTACTAAACGATTCATGGGAGTGACTGAGTTCAAATCTTCTAAAATTTCATTAATAACTCTTTGTTGAGCATTAGTTAATTTAAAGGGCAATATGTCATCAAATTGCTTGATTAGTTTACCTTGAGGCCTAAAAAATGCACTATTATGTATCTGTTTTTGTTCCTGACGACGTTGCAAAAATCCTAATTGTAAATAAAAGAATTCATCAAATACTAAACGCCGTCTTGCATGGGCTAATAATTCAGGTGTTTCAGGAAAATGAATGTTACTAATTGCTTCTTTTAGCCCCATTAATCCATATTGTTCTTTTAAGACTCTTGGTAAAGGATCTCTTATCTGTTTAATTGCTTCTAAACTGGCAATAATTGCTTTACGAATTAAGTCAGCACCAACACCTTCTGTTAAAGGATAAACAGGTAATAATCTACCAATTTTAATCGAGTCAATACTAGAACTGGTACTATCTAAAACTTCAATTTCTGGATTTTCTAAAGTTACGCCATAGCGGTTTTGTTTAACTAAACCCGATGCTGCTACCACTGCATCCATAGGATAAATTTTCTTTTGTTTTTCTTGCCATCCTCTATTAGTAAAACGATTACCAGCAAAGAAACGATTAAGTTTAATTTGTCCTGTATTATCTCTTAAAATTAATTCAAAAATGCTCAATTTTTTATTCTTGGGACTCGTAAAACAATTACAGCGTTTTACAGTGCCGACAATAGTCACAGTTTCCCCTGCTACTAATTCAGAAATAGTTACTTGACGGGCATAGTCAATATGATCGCGAGGATAATAAAACAACAAATCTTTGACTGTATATAAGCTTAATTTTTTTAATAATTCTCCTTTTTTATATCCTACTTCAGTTAAAGTGCTTAAAGATTTATCTAAAGTAACAGGACCAAAAGAAACTTTTTTCTCACTAATCGCTGTGGTTTTTGCTAACTTTGGTTTTGGTGTTTCTTTAGGAGTTTCTAATGTCTTTTTAAGTTCGTATAAAAATTGACGAGTTTGACTAATTAAAGTCTTTCTTTGTGCTAGAGTTAGGTTCGGATAATTGACATATTGTGACGCAAAATTTTGCCAGCGTCGGCGATCGCTGCTTGGGGTTCCGGGAGGAGGATTTTGACCGAAATTAAGACATAAAAATTCGTTAAACTGATATTGATTACCCTGTAAATTGGTAAATCCTTTTTCTGCCTCAATAGAAAGGGCTTTATCTAAACGTATCCAGTCGGGTTTTCCTGCAGCCATAGTTAATTAGAATGCGCGAATTTAGAATTACCTCCATCTCAATTGGGAGGCTTAAAACACAGAATGTTTATCTTTTTGAAAGGGGAGATTTGATACCAGATCCACTTATTATCGTAGAGTAATATTCTTTGTCCCTCTGCCTTCTTAAATAGGATTATCTACTTTCTAAAGCGGATTTGGTATGACTCCCTTTCATCTGGACTTTTTATTGTGCCATAGATAGGAAATCATAACCCAATCCTGGGTAAGTTAACTAGAAAATTAATCTTTTTGGAAACATTCAGCATTAAAAATTTAGAAAATCATAAAATTTAATTCTTTATTCTTCGCTCTAAATAATAGAGATACAGATCGGGTTATGCTTAGGTTTTCCCCAACTTATTAACTGTTGTTAATTTTAATAGTTTGAAGGAATGTTCGTATGCAAAACTAGCATTGATGAGAATGATCAGGAATTATCTATGAACAATCTGATTTTGATTAGATTTCAGACACTGGTTATGGCAGGGATGGTGTCTATAATAGCCATATTAAGTCCTCCGGCACTTTCCCAAGAAAAAGAAGAGGAATCCATTTTAATCGAATCAACCATTACTGGGGATGTTGATCCATCTCAGGCCTTTACAGTTGAAGATATCACCATTCCAGTTGATCAATTGCAGTTATTAGTGAAACCTTTAACTGTTGAAGAACTACAAACAGAGTCTGCTGCTTGGTTCCTTTTGCTCAAAGATAAAGCTGTGGAAATTAGTACCACAGAGATTGCCATCAGGCGAGAAAGTCAAGCTAGTAAAGAGGGAGAAGAGGCAGATAAAGGAGCCCAAAAAGCGAAAGAAGAACTGATGAAGGGGTTAAATTTATTTTTCTAACAAAATTTTCACTAATGATGTAACGGTTTCTTCTAATTTTTTGACTCTTTCCTCCAAAGAAACTGGTGGAGATAATCCTTCAATCGCTTTTAAAAAATATTTCCATCCTTTCCTACATTTTATTCCATAAGCTTGTTGATAAGCAGTATAAGCATTATTATAATTTCCATAACGTTTAATTAATTCTTCTTTCGTTATTTTACTTTCAGAAAGAGATTTATGCGGGTTTTCAACAGTATCCAACAACTGATGTAAACGAGCGGATAAGTTGGCTGTAATTCCAAATACTTTAGCAGAATTTTTAATATCCTGTTGCTGTAAATCTTCTAATTCTTCGATTAATTGACTAAATCTTGACATTTTTTGTACCTAAAAAAATTAACTAACGATCTAACAAATTTCTATTAATATTCTCAATCTTGGTTTTCATTTGATCTTTATCATCATCGTCGGGAAGACTATTATCAATTTTACCAAAACTCCGAGGATTATGACTAAAAAATAATGATTGAACTAATGTCCAAATTACAGTAAATTTTTCATAAATAGAATTCGTTTGTTGCACTCTTTTAGTGGCAATTTCTACCTCTGTTTCAATTTGTTTTAATTCAGCCACTACCCTATCTCGTTGAGCTATCATCCTTTGTTTATCTTCAGTTAATTGCGTCATTCGTTCATTAATCTGATTTAATTCGGATTTTAAAACCTCAATATTATCAGATTTCAATCTTATTTGTACTTCTAATTCTTCATTTTCTTTTGATAGTGTGATAATTTCTGCTTTTAATTGCTTCTTATCTATTTTATGTTGTTCACTCCAATAATTTAATTGACCTTGAGAACGTCGTAAAGTCTTAACGACACCAACTGCTTCCTGCAATTGTTCATTATTAGGATATGTTTTGGCTAATTCATAAACAGTTTTTACACGAGTCTCGATATCAACAGCCATTTTGAAAATTTACTTATAACTCTATGAACACAAATTATAATGATTCTTATCATCAATGACTGTAACCGCCATCACCTCATCGACTATTGGTTAGATAAACTTAACTTTTCTGACATCCAACCCTTGCTATGATGAAGGCAATGACAAACGCCACCATATAACAACGCATATCATGGCGAAAAAAGGTTCTTTTCCCCTCACAGACTGGTTAGAAACCCATTGGACAACCCCCGCATTTAGTGGTTGGTTATTAGCGGTGTTAGCCCTATGTTTCTTTGGGGCTGCGACTAATACAATGGCAGGATGGTTATATGTGTTAAGCGGTACTATTCTGGCCTTACTAATCCTAGGAGCGGTTTTGTCCGTGCGATCGCTTTCTCAAATACAAATACGTCGTCGCCCTCTCAACCCCGTCAGTGCCGGAGATGATATCACCGTTGAACTCATCATTGAGAATAGAACGAAATCTCCCAAAACCTTACTCCAACTGTGGGATCTAATCCCTGTGGTCATAGAAAAGCCGCAAAATGCAGCTATTGAAGCCATTGCACCCCAAGGGGACTATCATTGGACTTATTATCTGAAAACCCAGCAACGAGGGGTTTACCATTGGCATGACGTACAATTACGAAGTGGTTCCCCTTTGGGGCTGTTTTGGTGTCGTCGCAGTCAAGAAGTTCCAGCGAAAGCCGTGGTTTATCCGCAAATTTTACCCCTTAATCATTGTCCAATGATTGATACTATCGGCCAAGAAGAAAGCGACAACCGACAAAGCGATCGTCGTTTTAAAGCAGCCAATGAAGGGGTGACAAAAGCCTTACGCCCCTACCGTTACGGCGATCCCATGCGCATGATTCATTGGCGTACCAGTGCGAAATATGATGAGTTTCAGGTACGGGAGTTAGAAATGATCACAGGGGGAGAAGATATTGTAATCTGTCTTGATAGTAGTTCGTCATGGATCGATGATAATTTTGAACAAGCGGTTATTGTAGCAGCGTCTTTATATTTTTATGCCAGTCGCGCCCAATTAAACGTCAAATTATGGACAGCAAAAACAGGGGTAATTCATGGTAATCTTATGGTCTTAGAAGCCTTAGCTGCTGTGAACAAAGAAGAGGAAAAGGAAGAGAAAACTTTACCGAAGTTACCTTTAATTTGGATTACAGAAAATTACAACAGTTTTGAGCATTTACCTTTAGGAAGTCGTTGGGTTTTGTTTGCCAAAGAAGAAGATAAAATTCCCAACCTCGTTTCACAAAACTTGACAGGTATTGTTGTCAACTCTAAAGAATCTTTACAAACTCAATTACAAAAAATACCTCAATAAGACAAATTTATTTGATTATTTAAAAAACCCACAGTTAAAATAGAAAATGTGACACACTGCATTTGATTATGCAGAAATCGATTTATTCATAGTTTGTTGATTAAAGTTATTAATCTCCTGACGAACTAAATAACAAAAATGGGCAATAGGAGGAATGGTAATACGATCGCTAGTAGACACCAAAACCACTTGACGGGTTAATATTTCGGGTGATTTGTTGTTATCAACAATGGGGGCTAAAGATCGCACTGCCAAGCTCTTATCTTGACTACTTTCAATTAACGCTGTTTCTGGTAGCAAAGCAATAATTTCTCCCTGTCTAACCACCCCTCGAAACCCGTCTAACATATTTAATTCCATCACCGCATTAAAAGTTAAATCGTGAAGAGAACACCATTCTTGGAGTAATCTCTGCATTCCATAACCATCTTTAAAAACCACCTGTGGATATTTAACTAACTCACTATAAGGAACATGATCATAAACGGTTAAGGGATGATTAGCCGCCATTAAAACCTTTATTTTCTCCTCATATAATAAATCCACTATCATCTCAGCACTCGTGGTCAAAAAACGATTATTCATCACTACTGCAATATCCACTAAACCATCTCGTAAAACCTTCAACGCGCGATCGCTTCCTAAAGCAGTCACCCGTAACTGTACATGAGGATAATCTAAACAAAATTTTTGTAAAATTGGTGGTAGAAAATGAGAACAGACTGAATGAATAGCCGCAACACATAACTCTGGCTGTTTTCCTGCTTGTAAGTCCTTAATTTCTTGACTAATAGTTTCCCATTCTTGACAAATTTTTTTCGCCCGTGGCAACAATTTTTCTCCAGCAACCGTCAGTTTAGCTTGAGTGGAACGGTGGAATAATAGGGCCCCTAAATTTGCTTCTAGGGCCTGTATTTGTCTGCTAATGGTAGATTGGGTGACACCGCACTGACTGGCTGCTTGTCCAAAACTGCCCGTGTTTGCGATGGCTAAAAATGCTTGTAGTTGCTCAATCCGCATCGATAAGGCTGTCAACATCTTACATTCTTAACCATATCTTATTTTTGAGCCCAATTTGGTAAGAACTGATACTAAAATCATTGAGAATTGTTTAAAAATGAAGTATTTACAATGGTTAATGGTGTTTATGGGAGGAGGTTTAGGAAGTTGTTGCCGTTATTTTATTAGTAAGACTATTAATGAACGAATTGAAACGATGTTTCCTTGGGGAACATTAACGGTGAACTTGATAGGGTGTTTAGTCATTGGCATAATTATTGGTTTAATTGAAAGGTTCCCTGTTCATCCTTACTGGGGACTCTTCTTTGTAACAGGTTTTTGTGGAGGATTTACGACTTTTTCCTCTTTTTCTTTAGAGAATAATTTATTACTAAAAAACCAAGAATATAGCTTATTATTAGTTTATACATTCATGAGTTTATTGTGGGGATTTGCAGGAACTTTGTTGGGAATGATGATTGTGAAAAGACTATAAAGTAGAAAATCCTAGTTTAAGATTTTCTACTTTATCCATGTAATTAATTCAACGGAATAAGCGGGAGTCCCCACTCTCAGCTTGCGGAGTGGGGAGGTAGAGCGTGTGATTTTCGAGGTTCGATGCCTCGAAAATCACCAATTATCTGGCGATACATA
>JAAUYJ010036936.1_pt1 | contig 14690 bp, 9 predicted proteins | sample 7278031 | NCBI WGS metagenome assembly JAAUYJ01 (sample SAMN14350222, study PRJNA611818) | marine sediment metagenome | isolation source: surface marine sediment (1.8m) | place: French Polynesia: Moorea | collected 2018-08 | reverse complement strand
TGCAGAGCCGCGTTTCATGTCGCTCCGCGAAACGCAATTCAAGTCGCTCCGCGAAACGCCATATCCAATCGACCAAGAGAAATAAATCTTTTCCCCCTTTGTGTCAATCCTCTCCCTAAAAGGGAGAGGTAATTATCAATTATCAATTATCCATTATCCATTATCGATTAATGAATGCTAGTTTCTGATGTTGTAAAATATAGAATATACAATTACCAATTATTAAGCGATCGCTATGTTAAAACGTCCTATATATCTTGACTGCAATGCTACTACTCCTCTGGATGAACGAGTATTAAAAACAATGTTGCCTTATTTCACGGAACATTTTGGCAACCCTGCTAGCACCACTCATCAATATGGTTGGGAAGCTGAAGCAGCAGTGAAAAAAGCTAGAGAAATTTTGGCTGTAGCTATTAATGCTACTCCTGAAGAAATTATTTTTACGAGTGGTGCGACAGAAGCAAATAATTTAGCTATCAAAGGAATAGCTGAAGCTTACTTTAATAAAGGCAAACATATTATTACAGTCGCTACTGAACATAATGCAGTTCTCGACCCTTGTGTATATTTACAAAATTTGGGATTTGAAGTTACTTATTTGTCTGTAAATCCAGATGGAATTATCGATCTAACTTCCCTACAAACTGCTTTGCGTGATGATACAATTCTCGTATCTGTTATGGCAGCAAATAATGAAATTGGTGTCTTACAACCTTTGGCAAAAATAGGAGAAATATGTAAAGAAAATTCGATAATTTTCCATACTGATGCTGCACAAGCTATTGGTAAAATTCCTTTAGATGTACAGGAAATGAATATTGATTTAATGTCATTAACTGCTCACAAAATTTACGGACCAAAAGGTATTGGTGCTATCTATGTGCGTCGTCGTGATCCGAGAGTAAAACTAGCGCCTCAAATACATGGGGGAGGACACGAACGAGGAATGCGTTCCGGTACTTTGTGTACGCCTCAAATAGTTGGTTTTGGTAAAGCAGTAGAAGTGGGATTAGCAGAAATGGAGTCGGAAGCAAAACGGTTAACCAGTTTGCGACAACGGTTATGGGAGAAGTTGCAAATATTGGAAAATATTTTTCTCAACGGACATCCAACTCAGCGTTTGCCAGGAAATTTGAATATTAGTGTTGAGGGTGTAGACGGACAAGCATTATTGTTGGGGTTGCAAAGTGTGATGGCGGTTTCTTCTGGTTCCGCTTGCACTTCTGCCAAAGTTGCTCCTTCCCATGTTTTGCAAGCATTAGGGCGTGCTGAAAAGTTAGCTTATGCTTCTGTGCGTTTTGGTATTGGGCGGTTTAATACTGTCGAAGAAATAGATATAGTAGCAGAACAGGCGATCGCTACTATTAAATCTTTACGTCAAGCAAGTAAAAGTCAAAAGTCAAAAGTAATCTCTAACTGAGTTCCATAATTTAGTAGTGTTTTGGCATCAAACAAGTAAAAGTCAAAAGTTAAAAGTTATTGAACCTTTCGTTTGTCAGTTTTATAGCGCTTTTACTTGTGAGATATATGACTTCACACCACAATGAAAACCTTGTAGAGATATTCCATGGAATTTCCCTACGAAAACTGCTATAAATGAAAGTATAGAAACCGGGTTTCTATAAGATTCCCCACCATACTCACATCTGGCTCCCATAAACCCGGTTTCTGATAACACTTGACTACTGACTCCTCCTTATATTAATAGACTTTCTCCTCTTCCCTCCTGAGGACTGAGGACTGAGGACTGACTCCTCCTTTTTATTACCAAACTACCTGTAACCTTTCTGCTACTACTCTCTGATATACTCCATCTGTTTGTTTTGCTATCCGAACCCAAGAAAATTTATGCTCTAATTCCTGATAAGCATTATCCACGAATTTTTGCACATAATTAGAGTCTCTCAATGTCTCAATAATTCCCCATGCTAGGGAATTAGGATTACCAACTTTGGTAACAATACCTGTTCTACCATGTTCAACCACTTCTGGCAAACCACCTGTATCCGAAACCACTACTGGCACCCTTGCTGCAAAACTTTCGAGGGCAACAATACCAAAAGGTTCATAAAGACTTGGAAATACTGCACAGTCAGCGATCGCTTGGAATTTATCTAAATTATTCTCAGACATAAACCCTGTAAAATAAAATTTTTCTGCAATTCCTAAATTCCAGATTTCTTGTTTCCAATGGTCTGTTTTGCCACCACCAATCATAATAAATTTCACCCGATCTCCCATTTCTTCAATCACTTTTGGTGCTGCATGAATTAGCACTGACAAACCTTTTTCTGGGGTCATTCTGCCTAAATAATACACAATTTTTTCTTCATCTTCTGCAAAATGACGACGGAAATGTACAGAATCAAATTCATCTCGACTTGGTTTTTTTTCCGGACAAATTCCATTATAAATTACATCTATTTTATCCCAGGGACTATCTAAGGTTCGTGTTACATCTCCTCGCATATAGTTAGAGCAAACAATTACTCTCCAAGCATTATAAACTAGCTCTTTTTCCTTTTCGTGAATGTACTGTTGACTATGATTATGAATACCATTGTGGCGACCATTTTCTGTGGCATGAATAGTAGCTATTAGTGGTAATCTAAATATATGTTTAAGAGCTATTGCTGCATCTGCAACTAGCCAATCATGGGCATGAATTATATCAAAATTTTTATCCTCTGTGATTAGTTTTCCCCCATGACGACCCATCGCTTCATTCATATTTGCTACCCAATGAAAGAAGTTTTGGCTTGGTCCAACTGGCACTCTATGAACTTCTATTCCATCTACAATTTCATACATTGGTGCTTCGCCAGACTTGACTGTTATTAAATGAACTTCATGTCCTAATTTCACTAATTCTGGGTATAGTTCTGCAACATGACGTGCTATTCCTCCTATAATTCTTGGTGGAAACTCCCAACTTAATGCTAGAATTTTCATAACTACTAACTCCCAAATTTTGACTATTTTTACAATTCTTAACCTTTAGCTATTTTACTCTAAAGATTTTGGCGAATATTTAATAATTTTCCTGATAAATATCATAGATATCTTAACCTAACTATTCTTAAACAGTTAGGTCAATTCCGGTTAATTAGCATACCAAAAAATCTTATTAATCATGCTATGTAGTTATAATTTTTTTTTATACTATTTTTTCCTTTTTGTCAAGGCTATGAAGTGATTTAATATAGAGGATAAATTTTGTGATTGAAGCACCAAGAGATTTAGGATGTCAATTTCGTTAAGAACTTTATTGTTTATGCTGAAGATATGATTTATTTGGATCAATCTATTATCTCAAACAATTAACAAAAATAAGTGTGATTATACAAATATGAGGAATTATCAAAAAATATTAAGTAAGCTATAGATGTTTATAGGATTAAAGTTGAATACTACTTCCTTGAGAGTCAATTCCTGAATGAATATGAGGAAAGGAACTACTTTTTGGCTATTTGATTCAAAAAAATAACAGTAATAAAATTAACTCTTTTTCTATGATTGAAATGTTTATTAGCAAAATTCCCGATTTATTTAAAACTTGACTGTATAGGTTATTTATTGTCTAAAATAAAACTTTTTTGCTAATAACTGTTGTCTGGGAAATTATACCAATTTCAGAAAATATTGCAGAGCATGACGGAGCAGAGAACAGAGAACATATAATACCATTTATCAAAAATCTTGCTATATTTAATTATTAATTATATGGGTGAAGTGGGGGGGTGTAGGGAGGTTTGATGCAACGTCCCTACAAATAAAAATAATCAACATTAACTAGCTAATAATTAGGGAATAAGTTATTTTACCTGTGTTAATTACTTAATAACTGAAGTGTCACCCAAGCATAGCATTAATAGACATCTGGTGGAAAATAAATAAACCTTTTAGTTATATCAGCTAAAGAAAGAAAAAGTCACAAAAAAAAATCCTTTTACCTGCTTTTTTCGTAAAAAAATCTTACTTGTTCCCACCTTCTGTGTTAAGCGTTCCCTACTCCTACAAAGAATATATATCTTTTTCACGCCTAGGTCTAATGTATGGGAATTGGTATCACAAACAATATTGAAATAAAAGTATATAAAAAACAGATAAAAAAAGTTTTAATTTGACAATATCTGCGAAATTTAAAGTCTTTAAATGTAGGTATTAATAATTGATTAATATTTCAGCAATTAACAATTTTCATGTCGGCGACTGCCGTTTTGCGCTCCACACAATCCAAGTTTTCCCTGTTCCGTAGTCAAACGCTGCGCGACATGAATGCGCACCATGACCATTGTTAATTATTAATTGTTGAACTGACTTCTAAGAAATATCCTAGCTATTTGTAGCAAACATTTATCAATTTGGTATAATTGCCTCCATTGCTCTCGTGAGGTACACAAGTTTTGGATTTGAAGAAATAGAAAGTAGGAAATAGAAAAAATACTGTACTGATTAAAATGAGTACAGCCAGATTGGGAACTATTACCTATTTAATTTATTGCTAAAAGCGTTGCAATCATAGATAATAGATCATGGATAATTGATAATTATCTCTCCCTCAAACGGATGGGATTGAATAAAAAGAAAATAAATTCATTGTTTCTCCTGATAACTGATTAAAATGAGTACAGCCAGATTGGGAACTATTACCTATTTAATTTATTGCTAAAAGCGTGGCAATAATTGATAATAGATCATGGATAATTGATAATTACCTCTCCCTCAAACGGATTGGATTGAATAAAAAGAAAATAAATTCATTGTTTCTCTTGATCTAGTTGGCTTTAAACCTTAATTATTTGGTAAAAACAGCCACAGCTACCAGAGAAACTAAAATCAAGTCCTCATAAAAAAATTGTAGCTATATTAAAGTTTTTTCTTTTTGGAACTTTGAGCAAATATTTTGAGTGTTAATTGAGCCTGGATAATATTTTTACAGCATTTGAACAATTATGGTATTACCAATAGTTAATTTCTATATTCCTAAATGTTATTTTCCTGTAGTAACTTCCACTAATATTGAGGATAACTGGATGGGATTTAGTTTAGGAATTTATGCCTGGACTTTTCAAACTTATTTGTATTTACAAGCTGATGGTTTTCCTTGCAAATTAGTTAGCAAACTACCATCCGAAGGAATAATTATTTTTCATCATCAAGCTCTAAAAGCTCATAAAATACCAATAAAACCAGGCAAAAATCAACTATTTATTTTCCTAAAAGCTGAATCAAAGTCTTATGGTTATGCTCAACTTCATGTAGTACAAAATCCCACAGAAGTGAAGAAAGTTAAAGACAGTTATTATCTGCCTCACTGGCCACAAGCAGGTTTAATTCCCCGTGACCCTTTACGAGGCGATCGCTTTGAAAATATTGCTTTTTTTGGTTATCAAGAAAATCTAGCTCCTGAACTGTTTCAACCAACTTGGGAAAAACAATTAAATGAGTTGGGTTTACGCTGGTATCCTGTGGTTCATAATTATCATTGGTTGAATGATTTACAGATCAAAAATCGCTGGAGTAACTATCGAGAAATTGATGCAGTTGTAGCGGTCAGAAGTTTTAAAAATGTACCAGATTATCACAATCAACCAGCAACGCAACTTTTTAATGCGTGGTTAGCTGGAGTTCCAGCTATATTAGGTTGTGAGTCAGCTTACCAAACTGAGGGGAAGAGAAATATTGATTATTTAGAGGTGAATACTTTAGAAGATTTATTATCAGCTATTAAGCGGTTAAAAGCAGATATTAATCTTAGACAAAAATTAGTGAGTAATGGTTATAAAAGAAGCTTAAGTATTCACCCAAAAATTATTACTCGTAAATGGCGTGATTTTTTGATGCAAGTTGCTTTACCTGCCTTCGGGAAATGGTGCAATACCCCTCGATTTTTACAACAAACAATTTTAAAGAAAAGGTTGATTACTTCAATGTTTAAATAATATGAAATAGAGATAATTTTAAACAATACAAAAAAGATATCTAGGGGTCAATTTTGTCACTTCAGATAAAATCTTGATAATTATACCATTTCTGAATAGTAATGCTATATTTGATGATCATCTCCTTATCTCTCCATCTCCTATCAAAAGGATATATAGCTAACTTTTAATATAGCTGAATGCTTATACCATTTCTGAATAGTAATGCTATATTTGATGATAATCTCCCCATCTCCCCATCTCCCCATCTCCCCATCTCCCCATCTCCCCACTTCCCATCTCCCCACTTCCCATCAAATTTTTATCCCCTTAAAAGGTAAGGATTGAGACCTTATTTTCTGGTCACAATTCTTAAAGCTCAAAATTTAGGAATAATATCAAATCCGTTTAATTGGACATATAATACCATTTCTCAAAAACTTTATCTATTTCAGAGTAGGGGAGTGTAGGGACGTTCGCATTTTTGTTATGCAACGTCCGTACAGGAGAAGTAAAAATAAGAATAATTAACATTAAAAAGTGCTAAAATTAGTAAACAAATGATTCTGCTTTATGCTGATTAGTTAATAACTGAAGTATCGCCCAAGTATAGCAATAATGAATGGGAATTGGTATTAAACCATCGCATTTTTAGCTAAAAGAATAAATTTTCCTTTTAGTCAATCCTCTTCTTAAAAAGGAGAGTTCATTAATTGATAATTGATAATGGATAATTGATAATTACCTCTAGTTAAAATCGTTACGGAATTGAATATAAGGAAATATTATAGCACTTTTTTCCCCTTTTAAGGGGAGGCTTTAAACCATAATTATCTAATTATTAATTATTAACAATTAATAATTCGGCAATTATTAATTGTTAATTACTGAACCAAACTCAATTAAGTAATCTAATCATCAGTATTTAAACGTAGATACTTTGGTTAGTTTTTTCAAAAAAACTCCTAAAAATTACCTATCCAGAAGATGGTCGGGTTAAGAGTAGATTGCTCTTTTATCATATTTATCAGAAAAAAGTCTTTACCTCGATCCCATCCCCTATTAATCCGACAATTCTAGCCAGTTTTCTTCATTTTATTTGGAATCCAGCTTAACACCATATAAATTAGTCCCAGGTAAATTGTAGCAGTCAGTAAAATGTAGAAGCAATCAAAGTTAACCATTATAGACACCCCCTAGCTGTAATTTTATTTTCACTCCCTACACTTTTATTATTGCTTGAATTTGATCTAGTGACATCCCCTAATTTGGTATATAAATACGGTGAAAACCGGATTACCCAGTTAGGTTAATTGGATGCAATTGTGTATTTTTACTTGTATCATCTCAAATTAAATATAACCTAAATAACCAATATTAATTAGTGACTACGATCGCGAGTTATATTATCACAAATCATTTTTTATTTATTTTTTTGATGATAAAATTTTCCTATAAATGATTATCTAAATCAAGGTAATGAAATAAAATAAAAACTGATATTAAGCATAAAAAAATATTATATTTCTTTTTCGAGGAGTATAAGCTAAGAATTGGACATTAATATTCACAGGACTTACCGACGTGAAGTAAACAAACTTGGTTATGTGTGTAGATGCCTGAAGTTTTAGGGGGTAATGGCCATTGGCCCCTACAGGAGACTAATTACTTTTACACAAACTGCATTAAATTACGAATATCTTTACCATTTCTTTACAAAAAGCACCCTAAGGTCGGTTTAAGATATAGGAAAGCTGAATCAAAGTAGTTCTAAGCCCGATTAACTATAAAGTTAAGGGAATTGCAATAGAGTAATTGGCTTTTTGTTGCTCGCATGAAACGCTCTCCAATAGAGAGGTCCAATATCTAAGCAGCTTGATATCAGAGTGCATCCCAGGTTATTGATCAGTTTTGAAATTCAGAAAAAGATAAAGGTACAATGACAAAATTTCTAAATATTCTAACCAACTCCTTGATATCTAAGACTGCTCCCATCGTAATTGGAACTGTTTTAGTAAGTTCACCTAGTTTAGCGGCAAGTTTTGCATCCTCTGAAGCTAACGTGACAATTGATAACTTTAGTGAAAACCCTTATCAAGTAGGAGTTGATACAAATTCTGAAATTTTTCTCTCTGAATATGAGAGTGAAGTTTATGCTGATGCTTTTGCTACAGCAATTTTTGAAGGAACTCCTGGTGTTGAAGCTTTTGCTCATAATTCCTCAAAATCTCAAGCTGGTGGTGCAGGTAACAACTTTTTTGCACTAGGACAAAGCGGTGCTAGGGTTATTGGTGACTTTTTAATAGAAGCAGAAGAAGAATTGTCTTTTGATTTTTTCGTAGATTTTGCCCTAGAAACTTCAATTGACAATATTTCAGATGAAATTGCTAATGCTGAAGGAGGTGTCAGCTTTTATATCTTTGACACAACAGATGAGGATACACCTATTTTGTTAGATTTCTTTGGAGTGTCTGGTAATTTGTCAACTCCAGGGAATAATGACTTTTTTGGTTCTAGCGAGAATATTATCGCCAGCAATTTCACTATAGATGAAGAGGAATCTTGGGTAAATCAATCTTTTGGTGGTAATGAGGAATCTGTTTTAGCATTTTTTGATGGTTCATATCTGAGAACTTTTGAGGGTGACCAGACAAGAAATATACGTCTAGTAGAAGTAAAAGGAAATTATGCTCAAGTAAAGTCTACTCCTGAACCATCGACTACTATAGCTTTTGTGTTATTTAGTGCTTTGGGTGTTGCCACAGGGTTAAAATCTAAACGTAATCGGGTTTAAGAAAGCTGTTAATTAAGCGAGTAGTTTTGCTGTGCTTTGTTGCATGAAAGTAGCGATATAGCTTAGTGGAAGTTAACTAGATTTCTACTTTGTAGCTTTTGGGTTTTCCCTTTTGAATCATACGGTTCAGCATTGCACATTGTATGAATAACTCTACTGTCTGATTCTGAAATTAAGGTTTTTCCTTCTCTTGTAGGGGCGATTTTCTGCGGAATGCTGCGCAAACGTGAATCGCCCCTACTTCTTCGTTTTTCCTTCTTCCTTACCTTCTCACTTGCAATACCAATGCTACCAAACATAATATGATTCGTTATTGTAAGTCCGCACGGACTGGAGTGGAAGGAAGCCATCTCGTGCAACCCCTGAGATTGCTTCCTATCGTCGCAATGACGACTGTTTAGCCGAAGATGATATGAATTTTTCTGAGTATCTTTATGATTCGTATCCGGAAACATCCGGAAATTCAGGGTATGTCACTGATATCCCGGCGGCGAAACCAGCAACACCACTGAAATCAGCGCCACTGCCATAAGGTCCTTTATAAGATAATGTTAAGACTTGAGTTTCAGTTTCAGCCTGAGCTATATCACCCTTTGCTTGTGCATAAGCTGAGAAAAAAGCTTCAGTATAACCACCTTTGAGGTTATTAGTTTTTTCAGATAAATTTTCTAAGTGGTTTAAATTTGAAATAATCATTTGTTTAATGTTCCTTGTTCATAAGTAATCACTATTCATTAATTAGAATAATAATTCTATTAGTTCTGAGTTGGTTGCCATTTTGGCTAGAAAATTTAGCTGTAAAATTTAGACGATCGCTAAATAAACAGGACTGGCGCAAAGCATGGAATAAACCTGGTTTATTGCCGTTCATTAATTAGAATAATAATTCTATTAGTTCTGAGTTGGTTGCCATTTTGGCTGGAAAATTTAGCTGGAAAATTTAGGCGATCGCCACCATGATTTACCGAAAAATTGGGTTTAAAGTTTCACCCTAGAAGGGCTACTTTTTAGTTGTTTTTTTTGAATACACTAAAGCCGTTTTACAAACAAAAACTTTTTTATCACTTATATAAAATCCGGATAATTACTATACCTAAGTCATTGCGACTTACACTCCGTGGAAGGAAGCAATATCAGGGCTGACGTGAGATTGCTTCCTATCGTCGCAATGACGACTGTTCAACCGGATTTTATATTACAGGACTTACGCAAAATCTGAAAGTATACACCATCTGTAGGGGCGATTCGCGTAATTAGCAGCATTCCGCAGGAAATCGCCCCTACTAGATATGGTTGTTCTGCGTAAGTCCTGACTTATCAGCGCTTTTCAAATTGATTAACCACATCGTCACAACCCAAACGCTCTAGGGACGTTCCATGGAACGTCCCTACTATGGTCTACCCAGATGAAAAGCGCTGATTATCTGGACATCATGCGATATATAGGAGTCGCCACTATAGTTAGGACATCGGGTAATTATGATGATTTATGACGCGAGCAAGATGCTCGCACTAATTGTCCTAACCCCCTTGGCGCTTGCTATATAGCGCTTTTCAGATTGATTACCTCACGTCATCACCAGAACTCTGGGTAATTATGATGATTTATGACGCGAGCAAGATGCTCGCACCAATTGTCCTAACCCCCTTGGCGCTTGCTATATAGCGCTTTTCAGATTGATCACCTCACGTCATCACCAAAACTCTCTAGGGGCGAAATTCCGTTTTGCTCCGTAACATGAAACGCTCCTACTGTGGTATACCTAAATGAAAACCGCTGTAATTCTGGGTTGAATAGTTGTTATTAAAGCCTTACTAAAACAGGACTTACGCAAATTAACCTTGACAACGCCATATGTAGGGGCGAATGGCATTCGCCCTCACTTGATTGAGTATCCGTGCGCAAGTCCTGTACAAGCAAAAACAATGTCATAACTTACGCAAAGGTAATATATATAGAGTTTAAAAACTATAACATTAGAGTTTATGACACTATATCAGGACTTACGCAGCCGAACCCAGAAACCCGGTTTCTCGTAGACGTCTATTGTTCAAAACCACGATTTGTCGTAGAAACCGGGTTTATTGCCGTTGTTGTTAATACCACGAAATTTCCGCAAAGAAACCCGGTTTCTGTTGTTAAAACCAGGAAATATACGAGTTGTACAAAGTAGACCAAAGTAGGGGCGATTCGCGAATCGCCCCTACAGGGTTTTGATTATGACGATGTGGTTTATCAAGGGTGAAAAGCGCTTTCATTAATTGATAATTGATAATGGATAATTGATAATTACCTCTGGTTAAAACCGCTCTTGATTGAAGATAAGGAAATTCAAGAGCACTTTTTTTCCCCTATCCAAGGGGAGGCTTTAAACCAGAATTATTAATTATTAATAATTAATAATTCGGTAAGCAAAATACCTCTGTTTTTATGCCACTTTTGCAGTTAAATCATCGAATCTTGTAGATTAGGTAAAAGTTATGATCGATTAATATAAAAAGATGCGTTAATAACGCACCTCTTTAATCATTAATTAACTCTTACCAAATTTTTTTGATTTTTCTTAGATACAATAGGCGCACTTAAAGCTTCATGCAGTTCAGCACACCCTAATTTTTCTTCTAAAATAGTCATAACTTCACGACCAAAATCATTAGGATTTCTTTGCCAAGCTTCTAGACAAACTTCACCAAAAAAAGCACCTAAAGGTTCTGGGTTCCATAACAACTTTCTAGCAGTCCAAGGCATTAAACTCATAGGATCATATCCAGGTTTCAAGATGTCTTTTTCCAAAGCATAATCTTCTAAATGAGTATGAGGTTGTAACCCAATAAAAAAGATAGCAGGTTCTACTTTATCAGCTCCAAAAATTTTCTCTAGTTCCCGATGATAAGCAATAGTTTGCCTAATAGTTTCATAAGTTTCATCAATTACATTAAACGAGTAATTAACTGAAACTAAATCATTAAAACCAGCAGCTTTTAAATCCCGACAATTTTCCAATACTACCCGCAAGTTATAACCCATTCGCATTTTCCTGACAAGTTCTTGAGAACCACTGGTAATACCAATCTCAAAATAATTCATCCCAGTTTTTGCCATTAACTCGCATAACTGGGGAGTGAGATTATCTGCACGAATATATGCCGCCCAGTGAATATCATCCATTCCCGCATCAAGGATTTTTTGTAATAACTCCACAGCATCATCAATATACTTCCGAGCAGGAATAAACTGAGCATCAGTAAACCAAAAATTACGAATACCACGAGCATACAGTTGCTTCATTTCTGCAACTACTTCATCAGCAGGGTTGATACGGACTTGTTTACCTTCAATAACTGTATAGACACAGTAACAACAGTTATGAGGACAACCGCGTTTCGTCTGTACCCCAATGTAGAAGTCTTGGTCTTGGAGGTAATATACAAATTCTGGCCAGATGCTATTAATATAGTCGTAGTCGCAGGCAGTTTTCTCAATAGGAGCTGGTGCTTCGTGAATCAAGCGATCGCGCGGTGATGTTTCTCCTACCACATAGCATCGTTCATCGTTAAAATCTTCTCCTCGAATTAGTCTTTCTAATAAGACCTCTCCTTCTCCCACGGATACGATAGTACCGGTAGGTAAACTACGACCGAGTTGTTCATAAAATACACTTACTGCTCCACCACCAACTATGGCACGAGTTTCTGGTCGATATATTTTGGCCCTTTTTAGACCCTGTTTAATTAATCCTATGTTACGCCAGAGTTCTGTGTAATAGGAAACAGCTAACCGCAGACCTCCCACTGCACCTCTAAGTTTAATTAGAGGGTTTTTCGCATAGTAAAACTCGAAGGCGTTTTGCAGGGGGTTGCCTCCACGACCTCCTACAGGTGCATATATCTGAATGTCTCGCCACGAGAATACTAATAGGTTTGGTTTGAACTTATCAATACAGTTATTTAAAGCTGTTTTGTAATCTAGAGGTGGTACTGCTCCCAGGTCAAATATCGTTTGTTCTACTTCTGGGAAGAGTTTGTGGACATGATCTGCTAAATAAACCACTCCGATAGGAAAAATTGGATTACATGGGAGGCGAACATAAAGAACTTTATTTTCCATAATGTCTTTGTGATACAAAGTTTTGTAAATCCTTTTTTAATAAAGATTGCCAGTATGTCGGACTTATTTAATTTTAATCTTGAATTTTATTAAAATTTTGATACGCCATCTTAATAAAAGTAAATTAGCTTGTCTTCCTAGCTAAAACCAGTTTGAATTCAAACTGTCTGTATAATTTGACGCTATAGGACAAATTTAAGAAAAAGTTAAAAATTTGCGATAATCTTAAGACATTCTTAAAATGTTATTAAGATTTATATTGATCATGTGATGAGAAACCTAAAACTCGGTATTCAAGATTACAACCGATCCCTATCAGTTAGTGTTAAATTATTTAAGATAACTAAATTTGTATAAACCAAAAACTTTTGTAAAGAGTTACTATGACACAAATTCTTGATCCCTTACCATATAACAGTTCAAATCAAATTCTTTGCTGCTACGTTAATGCTACAAGTGAAATCCAGATAGCTAAAATTAGTAATGTACCTAATTGGTATTTTGAAAGAGTTGTCTTTCCAGGTCAACGCTTAGTATTTGAAGCAGTTATTGGTGCTTGTATGGAGATTCATACAGGTATGATGGCCAGTTCTATCTTGTCAGATACAATACCTTGCGATCGCCTACAAATAAATGAAGGGCCTTATTCTTCAATTGTTCAAGCTGAAAAGTCTGTAGTCAAGTCAGTTACTTTACCTCAAAGACGAAAGTCTTCTGCAAAACCAGAAGCAGTTTTGACCAGAGTAGATTAATTGATTTGGGCTTCAAGGGAGTAAAATTAGAGGTTTGAGGATAATTCAACTTAATCATAATCATCATTTATTTCTTCTATAAGAAAAAAAGTTTATGTTCTCGATGATTAATACTCCCAAAAAATACAGTTATTTTTGTGTTTTGTCTTCAAAAGAATTTTAGGGAGGAAATGAATCGTAACTCATTTCCTCTATATTTGCTGCAAATTTTTTTGGAGACAAGATACAAGATAAAATTCACTTCATCAATTCAGTTTTGACTTGATATCTAAATTCTTGATTTGTCAAAATATTCAGTTCAAATTCGTTCATACTGAATTTTAGCTTTGTATTTTCGATGATTTTTAAATCATTAAAAAAATCAGCCATTTATTTCAATTTTATTTCCTTCTTGATTTCAAGTAAATCATGCTTTGCTCAAAAAAATGTGGTTGAACAACCTTTCATCCCCGAATTTTCCAACCATTTTTAATGAGCTGGATTATCTAAAATTTATTCTATTGCTTCATCTAAATATTTTTGCGTTTATTCACTAATATCATGTTCGGATAATCAGTTACAAAAAACCTTTTTCCTTTAAACCTTTCTTTTCCTTCTACCTTCTCCCTTCCTTCCTTCTAAGTGTAAGTATTCAACTGAACATGATATAAAATATGTTCTGGATTCCTTTGACAATTTATATGATTGAAATATTGTTATTTTAAATTTTATATTTGACTGATTTAAGGCAATTTATATGTGCCTGTATATCTCTATTTTTTACATATAATTTATCTGATTCTGATAGTTAAATTTATCGATATAGATTTACTAAACCCAAAGCAAATTGTTCCGCATATTCAATCCCTAAAATAATTTTAACTGTACTTGCCAAAGGCATTATTATATCGGATTTTAAATCAGCAAGTATCTTAATAATTTCTCACAAGTTTGATTGAATACCTATCAAGATGGTCTTAGATCAAGTTGAAAACTAATTCTTTATTAGGCTTAAAATAATAGATTACAGATTTACCTAAAAGCAAAACTATTGTAATTAAAATCCCTATTCCTAAATCTATCAAAATATTCGATTCTGGAATGATTTAGGATTTGTTTTAATGTATGTA
>JAAUYJ010101811.1_pt1 | contig 14692 bp, 11 predicted proteins | sample 7278031 | NCBI WGS metagenome assembly JAAUYJ01 (sample SAMN14350222, study PRJNA611818) | marine sediment metagenome | isolation source: surface marine sediment (1.8m) | place: French Polynesia: Moorea | collected 2018-08 | reverse complement strand
GAGGGGATAGCGAGTTGTGGCGTTCAACCCCTAAAGGTTAATCCTTTAGAAAGAGTTGGATAGATTTGACTACATCTGTCTATCTTAACTTTAACGCTAAACACTTGTAGACAATTCCTAATTATCTTTCCATAAATGCACAAAATTGAATAAGTAAACCACATTAAGTACACTTTTAGTACATAAAATCAAAAATCTTGCAAGATATCCTCTCAAACTGACAATATTAATGTTTCAATCTTTCAACCTTAAAGACTTGATCAATGGTTTTTTCTGCTGTTTTTTCTTCCCATCCTAACTCAGTTAAAAACTTTTCTGCTGAGGCAGTTTCTACAACATCAACTCCCCATTCTCCAGTTTGTAATGTATCAGGAGAATCGCTTAAAGGTGGGGTGTTTTTTAATCCAGCTAAAATCAAAATATCAGGAAAACTATCATTCTTATTTCTCTGACTCATACGCTTACTAAGTAAATCATCTGCACACATTTCTCCCATCTGTGCAGGAGAAAAACTATTCTTAGGAAACAAAATTTCTACCATCCAATGAGGATGATTTAAGTGACGACATTTTACCCTATCATATTGACTTAAACCTTCAACAAATACTTGCGTGAAATCCTGCAAACTTAACTCAGGAAAGATATCATTAGAGATATCAAAATTATGAGACAATAACATTCTTACCGTTTCAAATTCACTCATCTTTTTAGTAATTCCTTTTTACTTGATGATTGACTGCTATAAAAACCAACATTGTCATCATTTTAATCCATTATTCACAGGGTTTTATTGGTTATTTAGTTAATTTTAAGTTACAAAACACAACAATTTTACTGTTGTAACTTGCATTATCAATATATATGTACTGATACTGAATTAAGCTTGACAAAATAATCCAAGCAAAAACCCTAATAATAAACATTCATTACAAATTGTATAGAAGAGGACAAGCGAAATGATAGGGTGAAAAATGCACGTTTAATTACTGGGGAAGCTATATGACAGGAGCTAAAGATACACCCTATCTTCTTCGTGTTGCACGAGGGGAAATCGTAGATCGTCCTCCGGTTTGGATGATGCGACAAGCTGGACGTTATATGAAAGTATATCGGGATTTACGAGATAAATACCCCAGTTTTCGTGAAAGATCCGAAAATCCTGACCTTGCCATTGAAATCTCTCTACAACCTTGGCGAGCATTTCAACCAGATGGAGTCATCATGTTCTCTGACATTTTGACCCCTTTACCAGGGATGGGTATTCCCTTTGACATCGTAGAAAGCAAGGGACCGGTCATTGATCCGCCCATTCGTACTCAGGAGCAAATTGATAACTTGCGTCCACTAAACCCAGAAGAGTCCTTACCCTTCATCAAAACAATTTTAAACGAATTGCGGACACAAGTTGGAAACGAATCCACTGTGTTAGGATTTGTGGGTTCTCCCTGGACTTTAGCCGCCTATGCAATCGAAGGGAAAAGTTCTAAGAATTATGCCATCATCAAGAGCATGGCTTTTTCTCAACCTCAGATCCTCCATAGTTTCTTGAGTAAAATAGCCGATGCGATCGCAGTTTATGTACGTTATCAGATTGACTGCGGGGCCCAAGTGGTGCAACTATTCGACTCCTGGGCAGGTCAATTGAGTCCTCAAGACTACGAAACCTTTGCCCTACCTTATCAACAACAGGTAGTGCGTCAAGTCAAGGCAACCCATCCTGACACGCCTTTAATCCTCTATATCAGTGGTAGTGCTGGTGTCTTAGAAAGAATGGGACAGTCTGGGGTTGATATGGTAAGCGTAGACTGGACCGTTGATATGGCTGAAGCGAGACAACGCTTAGGAAGAGAGATGAAGGTACAAGGCAACATTGATCCTGGGGTTCTATTTGGCTCCCAAGACTTCATCAAAGAGCGCATTTTAGATACTGTGCGCAAAGCAGGAAGAGGTGGGCATATTCTTAACTTAGGTCATGGTGTTCTAGTGGGAACTCCCGAAGATAATGTGCGTTGCTTCTTTGATACAGCAAAGCAAGTGGATCAATTATTAGCTGTTCCCGTTTAAGAGGAGGGTGGGCATTGCCCACCTTCTCCAATTAATTGCGTGTCAGCCATTTCTGACCATTAAGACGTTGTAACGTATATAAAATCATTAAGTCTAGGGTGATTTTACGTTCATCGATCATAAAAGATTCAATGGTACTAGGAGGCTTTCCATTAACGGCATAGGAAAATGCTTTTTGTCCCTTGATGCTCTCTTCAGGAAAATACAGTTTAAACTGTCTTTGTCCCTGGTTCCAAGTGCCAATCACCTGCCAACAGGCATCTTCTGACATTGCCCCAGGAATAGACACAGGGGCTTGAGTAAAAGAGAGTTCGATGTCACTGAGTCCTTGTTTGGTCAAGCTTTCCTTAAGGGTAGGGGTAAAATGCTGTTCCATAAATTCAGTGAAGGGTTTATCTTCGATAGCGGGGGGCTTTTCTTTTTTTGCTCTAGGTTTCGTCTCTTCTGCCATAGTTCCTAATATTGCGATCGCATTGATTGAGAAATTTCGCCATCTCTACCATAAATCATTGTTTCCTCTCTCACCAATCATTCTTAAGAAAAGAAGCAGAATCCTCAGGAAAAAAGTTATCAGTTCTTTGGATAATTGGGTTCAAGATATGTTATAGTAGTGAATGTGAAAAAAATTCCTAAGTTTGCGGGTGTAGTTTAGTGGTAAAACCTTAGCCTTCCAAGCTAATGATGGGGGTTCGATTCCCCCCACCCGCTTTGTTAAAGTTAAAAGATATGATAAGTATGTTCAGATGTCATCAAAGGAATGACAGTTGCTTATGCTATTAGGGTTTCAATTTCAGTCCCCAGGATCGACCTTACTGGAGATAGGTCCGATAGTTGTCCGTTGGTACGGTTTGTTAATTGCTTCAGCCGTCTTAATGGGAGTCACCTTATCGCAATGGTTAGCCAAACGTCGTCACATTAACCCTGATCTGGTGGGTGACTTAGCCATTTGGCTCGTCATTGCAGCGATTCCCTCTGCTAGATTGTATTACGTCCTCTTTCAATGGCAAGAATATGCCCAACGTCCCGAAGATATTGTTGCCATCTGGAAAGGGGGTATCGCAATTCATGGGGCAATTCTCGGCGGAACCTTAGCCGCCATTATTTTTGGCCGCTTGAATAAAATTTCTGTCTGGCAATTAAGTGATCTAGTGGTTCCATCTTTAGCTTTAGGACAAGCCATCGGTCGTTGGGGAAATTTTTTCAACTCTGAAGCCTTTGGCTCCCCCACTAATTTACCCTGGAAATTGTATATTCCAGTCAGTAACCGTCCTCTGGCCTATGTGACCTCTGAATACTTCCATCCCACCTTCCTCTATGAATCTTTGTGGAATTTATTGGTTTTTGTTATTCTCTTAAGGTTATTTTTTTGGGGGTTAAAACATCCATTAAGGCTGCCGGTGGGAACCTTGTCCCTAGTGTACTTAATCGCCTACAGTTGTGGCAGAATTTGGATAGAAGGACTGAGAACCGATAGTTTAATGTTAGGTCCTCTGAGGGTGGCACAAGTGATTAGTTTAGTTATGATTAGTGTAGGGATTGTGGGGCTATTGTGGTTATATCGTATAAAGAAGCCGTTACCCGATGTGGTTTCTCCCCAAGAGTAGATCTAAGAAATCTCATTTAATCCTTTTACATTGACCTTATAGAAGATGAAAACGCTGCAATTATTGAAACAAAACTTCGAGAAATTACGACAAAAGTACCAAAATAGCCGTGTTTCTCGTCTTAAGGCTCAAGAAACCCTCAATAATAAATCCCCATCAACCCCGCCCCATGAATCTAACTGGTTAAGCAAGCTCCATAAATCCAAGCCCATCAAAAAAATACATCCTCCCCTGATGTTGGGCATTACAGTCATTTCTTTAACCAGTGTCATCGGTTATCGTTTCTATAACCAACCACGATTATCGGTGGGAACCCAATCCCCCATCAAAGTCATCGCCCCAAGGGATGGAACCTTTACAGATGAAAAAACCACCGAAGAAAAACGCCAAGAAGTTCGTACCGGAATAATACCGGTTCTACAAAGAGATGCCCAACTTACCTATGATCTTCAAGGAGAATTATCAGAAACCATCTATGAAATTCAACAATTCCGTCAAAAAGCTGGGGCTTTCCCCTTTATCAAGGTAGAGTTTATTCCCCTCCCCACTCAACAATATTTGCGTGAGGTGAATGAAAAAGACTGGAAAACCATTCAATCCACTCTTATTAGTGGGACAACGCAAACCTTACCCAACTCTGACGAGTTTGTGCAAAAGGCTATAGAGCAGTTGGATGATTATGCAAAAAAAACTTCCCCTACAACCGTTAAAGGTCTCCTGAAAACCATTGAGAAGTCTCGTCAAAACTACCAACAAGCCAGAGCAGAAGTGGCAACGGCTAAAACCTCTCATTTGACCCCAGAACTTTTAACAATCTTTTTAAACCTAGACGAGCCCTCCTGGCAAGCCACCCAAAAAACCTTTACAACCACTTTACATCGCATTCTCCTCCAAGGACTTCCCCCCGGTATGCCGGATTATTTACTCAACGAAATTATTAAAAATCAAGTGGAGATCACCGATTCCTTGGTTCCCAAAAGTGATATCACCAAATTATTAAGCAAAATTTTGCAAAATCAACATAATCTGACGGTTGACAAAGAAGCCACAAAACAAAGGGCTGAACAAGCCGCTCAAGCTGTTGAACCTGTTATCGTGGAAGTTAAGGCAGGAGATGTGATTGTTGAGGCGGGAGAAACCATTACCCAAGAAGAGTTCGTTCTTCTCGATAGTTTTCAACTCAGTCTTCGAGGAATCAACTGGGTGGGATTAGGGATTTCTGCCATTATAGTCACCGGAACTGTAACAATCTTTTCTTTGGTCACTCAAAAGGTTCATCGCCCCATGCGTCGCCGTGACCATATCCTACTCTGTCTTTTGAGTTTGAGTACCCCACTGTTAGGCATTTTTAACCTGGGCTACACCAATTTACCTGCGGTTGGCTTATTGACCAGTAGTTTTTATGGACCGACTTTGGCTATTACCCAGGTTATTTTGTTGAGTGGCTTATCTACTTTTGCTGCAACCACCATCAATTGGAGTTATGTTTTAGCGGGAACCGCCGGAGGATTCCTCGCAGCTTCCATCGCCTGGAAGTTGCGCTCGCGCGATGAGTTAGCTTGTTTAGGAGGTGGGGTAGGACTATTACAAGGAGGTCTTTATTTCCTGGGTTATCTCATTGTTGCCCCCGTAGCGGGTACTATATGGTCGGTTGTGCTACCGGATGCTATTTTTTATGGATTATCAGGGATTGCTTGGAGTGTGATGGCCTTGGGTGTTTCTCCTTATTTGGAACGGTTGTTTGATTTAGTCACCCCTATTCGTTTAGTAGAGTTGGCTAACCCCAACTGTGCTTTACTGAAACGCTTAGCAACGGAAACCCCAGGGACATTTCAGCATACCCTATTTGTGGCTTGTTTAGCGGAGGCGGCGGCAAGGGAGTTACATTGTAATGTGGAGTTGATTCGCGCAGGAACTCTGTATCATGATATTGGCAAAATGCACGACCCGATGGGTTTTATTGAGAATCAAATGGGAAATCCCAATAAACACGACATCATTAATGATCCTTGGATCAGTGTGGAAATTATTAAAAAGCACGTTTCCGAGGGATTGGTGATGGCTAAAAAGTATGGTTTACCTAGGGTTATTCGTGATTTTATTCCCGAACACCAGGGAACGTTATTGATTTCCTATTTTTATTATCAGGCCAAACAAGATGCAGAACGTAATGGCCAGGAGATCATTATCGAGGAGGGATTTCGCTATGCAGGGCCGATTCCCCAGTCACGAGAAACGGGTATTGTCATGTTGGCTGATGGCTGCGAGGCCGCATTACGTTCTCTCAAGGAAGCGACTCCAGAAACGGCTTTAGCTATGATTCAAAAGATATTTAAAGCCCGTTGGCGGGATAATCAATTGAAAGATAGTGGCATTCGCTATGAGGAATTACCCATTATTGCCGAGGTTTTCGTTAAGGTTTGGCAGCAATTTCATCACCAGAGAATTGTTTATCCTAAAGCCGCTTTGGATGCCCAGAATAACAAATAATTTGCTTAACAATTTTTCTTATGTTTCGTTATCTAATTCTGAGTTTACTATTAACTGTTTTAACCGCTTGTAGTAGTGTTGATGGTTGGGAAGGTCGATTTTCTCCTAATCCTGATTTAGAAAAAAGAACAGAAAATACGGATTTATCTAAGCTTGAGATCCCGCAAGTGTTTCCTGCTATGATTCCCCAATATTCTAATGCAGATTTGCAAGAAGTCTCTGATAATTTAACGGAAACAAAAGGATTAATTCGTTTGTCCTCTACTGATTCTATTACAAAAATTAGCGAATTTTATCAAGAAGCATTTAACAATGACGATTGGACAATTACTCAACCTTTTAATGAGGACGAAAATCTATTGGTGGCACAAAAAAATAGCTTAGAAGTTAAGTTATCTTTTTTAATCTCTAATGAGGAAAAAACAGATTATTCCCTGAGTTATCAACCGCTTAATACCCCTTCCTCTTCAACAAACTTAGAGCCGCCGGCTTCCCCTGAAACTAATCTTTTTACCCTTGATGAAATAACAGAAGCATTACGCCCTTATGTTGGAGATGTGATGGCTTTAGAAGACTTAAAGCTGAAGCAAACTGAAGATAAAGTTATCACTGCCAATACTATCATTAATCGTAGAACTTATGCTAGATGGTTAGTGCAAACCTATAATAAGTTTAACCAAAATACCCCAGCAAAACAACTAAGATTAGGGGTTGAAACCTCTAAACCAGCTTTTGTTGATGTGGGTAAGAATGATCCCGACTTTCCTGTTATTCAAGGGTTAGCTGAAGCGGGCATCATTCCTTCTCCTTTAACCGGTAATAGTAGTGCCTCTCTGTTTCGCCCTGATACCCCTTTAACAAGAGAAGATTTGATTACCTGGAAAGTTCCTTTGGATATAGGAAAAGGTTTACCCAAAGCCTCTATTGACAATATTAAAGAAACTTGGGGCTTTCAAGATACCACAAAAATTGATATCAAAGCAATACAAGCATTATACGCAGATTTTCAAAATGGAGAACAATCAAATGTTCGTCGTATCCTAGGTTATACCACACTTTTTCAACCCAAAAAAGGGGTCACTTTAGCAGAAGCGATCGCAAGTTTATGGTACTTTGGATATCAAGGAGATGGATTATCCGCAAAAGAGGTTTTAACAATTAATAACTAATGATAATGTCTGATTTTAGAGAATCTTTTATCCCTTTACGTCGTACTGATTTAATTGATTTGTGTCTTGAAGATGGAAAACTTCAAGGGGATGATAAACAACTTTTTAAAGAGTTTTGTGAGCTCCTATCGGCTTTTTTCCATTTTCGTTTTCATGCTACATTAGAAACAATCAAGGATAATTATACTCTGTTTAATCCTAATGCGGATGTACAATCTTTGAGAGAACCTAATTTAGAAGAATATGAAACAATGCAAGCAGCCGTAATTAAAGGGTTTAAATATATTTTAGAAAGGGCTAATTATATTCAGTTATCCGATGATATTATTCAAAAATCTTTGGACGAGAAATCTTTAATTAATTTAAAAACAGATGTTGATTTTGAGGATTTTGAAGAATTTTATTGTTATTATCGTGGTGATATTTATGAAACAATACAAACAAAAAAATTCAAGTTTTGGAAAGAGGAAAAAAATATAGATATCTTAGAAAGAATTGTTTTATTGATAAAATTTAAAGGAGAAGGATATTTTAAAGCCAAAGATAAAAAGAAGAAAAAAAATAAAACATTAAATTTCATCCCAGGTAAAATGTATCTTTATTTCTATAAAAATATACCAAAGCTCGATCTTGATCTGTTATTTCCTAATATCAAAACAAGCATGACTTGGAGAGATAGATTATTATTTGGGGTTCCTGCTGTCGGCGCAGCTATTCCTTTAATGCTGCGAGCGATTCCTAATATTTTACTAATTATTGTGGCTATTTTTCTTTTAATCAATGCAGACTCTTTGGTAGAATCTATTGAAGTTGATAAAGAAAAAGTTCGTGATATTATGCCTATTTTGGTAGCAACTTTATCCTTAACAATGACTTTAGGTGGTTTCGCCGTTAAACAATATACTAAGTATAAAAGCAAAGAAATTAAGTTTCAAAAAGAAGTAAGTGATACCTTATTTTTTAAGAATATAGCTAACAACGCTAGTGTTTTTCAAGCCTTAGCCGATATTGCAGAAGAGGAAGAATGCAAAGAAATCATTTTAGTCTATTATCATTTACTAACCAGTCAAGATAAATTAACCGCTCAAAAGTTAGATGATAAAATTGAACAATGGATGATGGAAAAACTGGGAATTAATATTGACTTTGATATCAATGGACCTCTCAATAATTTACAAAAAATACAGGGAAAAATAATTCATTCTGATTATAAAGAAGAAGAAATAAACGACTGTGCTTTATTATCTTATGATCAACAAAATAATCTTGTTATTCTACCTCTAAAACAATCAAGAATGGTACTAGATTATGTTTGGGATCATGCTTTTGAATATAATGGTTATTCCTAATATAATAGATGTCAATTAGAATGGGCAAATTATTGACTCCTTAAGTTGCAGTATTGAATCTCTTTTTTGCTTTCAATTGACATAAAAATTCAAGATCAAACCAAATAGAAAGATTAATTCTGCTGTGAGAATGATAATATAAGTAGCTGATTTTAATCGTATGATAGTTAGTAATAATATTAAACTAGGCAAATTCAGTAAAGAATTAAATAACAAGAAAACTAAATGAGAACCAGATAAAAAAGAAGATAAAAAAGGAGTGATGAAATTAGGGGACCATAATGAATTAAGAGATAGAAAAAAAGCAAATATTGACATCATTATTATCTGTTTGAACGGAGTATTGTCCCATTGAAGTATTTGACTTGGGGGCAAAAAAAACTGTAAAACTGTAGCAATAGCAACTCCAACTAACAGAATAGAACCTAGTTCTAAAAACTCTCGACTTATATTCTTAAAAAATAGATATAATTTTTTTTCAATACTTCGAGAAGTACGCAAATTATCTTGATATTCATAAATTAGATTACCCGCCCTATGAAGAGGTTGGGAAGGTTCTAAAGAGGATATAACAGTTCCAGAGCGGACTAAACTAGAGCGACTGCCTAGAGGAGATAGGCTTTTTTCTTCAATCAGAGACTTTTCTGAATAGGCACTAAAAACTAACCCAATCATAATACCAATTAACCAAGCCCCAAAAATTCTTAGGAACAATAATCTAGGATGATCCCCTAACAATTGCCAACTATTTTTAATAACAAATAGGTTAATAGTCGGTGATGCGATTAGAAAGCTGATACACAGAGGAATAGGCACGCCTTGCAGCAATAACCGCCTAACAACTGGAAATGTGCCATATTGTCCCACCGGCAGCAGCAACCCTAAACTACTTCCCATGATTACCCCTAAAATTCGACTACGGGGTAGCTTCGCTGCTAATTGGTGTTCATCAACAAAAACCAATAAAACACTAGAAACAAAAATCCCAAAGAGGAGAAAAGGCAAAGATATTAAGAGATTGCTAATAAATAAGGTGTAGAGATGGCTAAATTGAATCCCCAGCGAACTGTTTAAAAGATAACTCATAAAAACTACGATTTGTTAATATCTCTCAGTTTATCAACTAAACGCTAATCCCATACTCTTAATTTGAGATATGATTTTATATAGATGCTTATATTACGCTCATCAAGTCAGAGAAGATAGTTAATGCACAAAATTCCCGTCACCGTCATTACAGGGTTTCTAGGCGCAGGAAAAACCACCTTGGTTCGTCACCTTTTACAGAATAACCAAAATCGTAGAATCGCCGTTATGGTAAATGAATTTGGAGAGGTAGGAATTGATGGAGAATTACTAAGAGATTGTCAAATTTGTCAGGAAGATGATGACCCTAATGATAACATTATCGAACTTAATAACGGTTGTCTATGCTGCACTGTTCAAGAGGAGTTTTATCCGACTATGCAGCAACTTTTAGAACGGCGAGATTCTCTTGATTGTATGTTAATCGAAACCTCTGGTTTAGCCCTACCAAAACCCCTTGTTCAAGCCTTCCGTTGGCCAGACATTCGTAATCACGCTACAGTAGATGGTGTGGTGACAGTAGTAGATTGTCAAGCATTAGCATCAGGAACATTGGTAGGAGATTTAGAGGCATTAGAAGCCCAAAGAAAAGCCGATCCCAATCTCGAACATGAAACCCCTATCGAAGAATTATTTGAGGATCAATTAGCTTGTGCTGACTTAGTTTTACTAACAAAAACTGACTTAGTAGAAGCAACGGAATTAAGCAAAATTAAGACATGGTTATCTCAAGAATTACGCCCTGGAGTTAAAGTCGTTTCTTGTCATCAAGGTAACATTAGTCCTGAGATTTTGTTGGGGTTTAATGCAGCCGTCGAAGATAATTTAGAAAATCGTCCTAGTCATCATGATCACGAAGAAGAACACGATCATGACGATGATATTACCTCAGTTCAAATTACCTTAGAACAGGCTTATGACCCAAAAAAATTAGTACAAACTTTAACTCAATTAGTTCAAGAACAGGAAATTTATCGCATTAAAGGGTTTGTTAATGTTGCCAATAAACCTATGCGTTTAGTCTTGCAAGGAGTAGGCGATCGCTTTGATACTTTTTATGATCGTTTATGGCGTAACGAGGAAAACCGACAAACTCGTTTAGTTTTTATTGGCAAAGACTTAGAACAAGAAAACATTGAACTAATGGTCAAAGGTTAAGGAGATGTTTTAATAATTTTAACTAAGGACTTAATAATATTAAGCTCTTAGTTAAAGATTAAGCAAAATTATTGTCGATAGATAGTTCAGTCTAAACGCATAATGAATCGTGAAAATTTTAGCACAAGTTTCTAGCTTGTAACAGACAGGATGCCTGTATTACTGTTCATCAATGATTTAGACTAGCTATAATAAACTAATAGTTGGATTGAAAGATAATAAAAATTCTATGAATTTATCCCTTCCTCTTGAATATCGTAGCTTATTAACTCGCTTTTATCGTTTAGCTACAGTGAGTGTATTTTCTAATATGATGGTTCCCTTAGCTGGGTTATGTGACACCGCTTTTTTAGGCCATTTAGAAGACATTCGTTATTTGGGAGGTGTCATTTTAGGAAGTATTATTTTTGACTATCTTTATCGTGTTTTAAAGTTTCTTCGTTCTGGAACTAATGCTATTACAGCAGAAGCGGTAGGAAAGAATGATCAAGAAGGAATTGTCTTAGCTATTTTTCGCAGTGCCTTAATTGCTTTAAGTTTAGGATGTTTCCTATTAATTTTTCAATATCCCATTGAAAAAATTGGTTTCTTCTTATTATCAGGTTCTTCAGAAATTGAATTTTCAGGAATGGAGTATTTTGGGGCTAGAATTTGGGGTTCTCCTGCCGTCTTACTTAATTTTGTTTTTATTGGTTGGTTCTTAGGAAGAGAAATGAAAGGAGCAATTCTTTTGTTATCTTTTGTTGGTAATTTTTCTAATGTTGGATTAGATTATCTCATGATTAATCGCTTGCACTGGGGCAGTTATGGGGCCGGTCTAGCAACAGCAATTAGTCAATATTTAGCTTTATTAGTAGCTGTTATTTTTCTTTTATTAAGTGTTAACTGGTATGGATTAAAAGAAATAATTGAAAAGCTTTTTAATAAAGGAGAAATACTATCGATATTAAGCTTGAAAACAAATATTTTAATTCGATTTCTGGCTCTTATTTCTGCCTATTCTATTTTTACAAATATTAGTGCTTTATTTGGAACAGAAATTTTAGCAGCAAATGGTTTATTATTACAGATTGCTCTGTTGAGCCAATTTACCATTCAAGGTATAGGAATGACGACCCAAACCCTAACAGGAAACTTTAAAGGAAAGGGAAAAATAGAAGAAACCATGCCTTTATTAGTGCTGGCTATTATTAATAGTTTAGTGCTGGCTTTAACCTTTGCTTTTATCCCTTGTTTGTTCCCTGAAACAATCTTTAACTTGTTAACGGATCATTCGGAAATTACTCTTATAACCCAACAATATAGCTTGTGGTTATGTCCCTTATTATCTTTAACAGCAACGGCATTTATGTTAGAAGGGTATTTTATCGGATTAAAAGAAGGAAAAATATTGAGAAATGGTGTTGTTTTTGCTTTCTTTTGTGGCTTTTTACCCATCATAGTTATGGCATATTCTTGGCAAAATAATCATTTATTATGGTCCGGCTTAACAGTTTATATGGGAACCTTGATGATTAGCCTCTTTTTACAATTACCCAAAGTTCAAAAAAATCATATTTTTCAATTTCAAGAATCAGAATAAGTGGCTTTCTCAGAGGATGTTGTTCATTAATTATTAATGATTCATTATTAATTGGTAAAACAATCTGTCTTAAAATAAAAAAGCAGCGACTAACCCATCAGGAGAGAAGTAGTGGTCAGAATACTCAAACTTGCCCAAATGTCAGCAACGGATCTCGCCACATTGAAGCGACGGGCTGAGTTAGATATTGATCAAGTGATTCCTATTGCCCAAGAAGTGATCCAGGCGATCGCCCAAACTGGCAACGAAGGACTAATTAAATACGCCCAAAAATTTGACTACTCAGGGGCAACCTCCGACAACATCAAAGTAACCCCCGAAGAGTTTACCCAAGCGCAACAGTTAGTCGATCCTGATATCAAACGGGCCGTTGATCAAGCCTTTCGCAACATCAAAGAAGTGCATCAACGACAACTCCCCGAAGAAATGAACCTAGCTGAAATTGATCGCGGCATTTTCGCTGGGGAAAAAATTACCCCTATTCCCAGTGTGGGTTTATATGTTCCTAGGGGTAAAGGGGCCTTTCCTTCTATGATGCTGATGTTAACCATTCCCGCTATGGTGGCAGGGGTGAAACAAATCGTTGTCTGTACCCCTCCCGATAAACAAGGAAACGTTGAACCGGTTTCCCTCTATGTTGCTCAAATGGCTGGGGTAACAGAAGTTTATAAATTGGGGGGTATTCAAGCCTTAGCCGCTATGGCCTTAGGAACCACCAGCGTTCCCAAAGTGGATAAATTAACCGGTCCTTGTAGCATCTATGGCGCGGCCGCTAAACGGGTATTATTTGGAACTGTAGATGTGGGTTTACCTGCCGGTCCAAGTGAGTCGATCATTTTAGCCGATGAAACCACCAACCCCCAACTAGCGGCCTTAGATTTACTTATTGAAGCGGAACATGGACCGGATTCTGCTGCTTTATTAGTCACCCATAGCGAAACCGTTGCCGAAAAAGCCAGTAACTTTGCTCAAGAATACTTGCAAAAACTCCCTCAATGGCGACGAGAGTTTTGTCAAACGGGATTAGATGCTTATGGGGGCATTATTTTGACTTCTAGTTTAGACGAATCCCTCGATTTCATTAATGACTATGCCCCAGAACATTTAGAGGTGTTGGTGGATGATCCCCTGAGACTGGTGGGAGAGATCAAAAATGCGGGAGAGATTTTACTGGGAAAATATACACCCTCTTCTGCTGCTACCTATGCCATCGGGGTTAACGCTGTATTGCCTACAGGAGGGTTTGCCCGTTCCTATTCGGCTGTATCGGTGTATGATTTTCTCAAGCGTTCTACGGTGGCTTATTTGACCTCTGAGGGGTTTGAAGGGGTGAAAGAAACCAGTCAAACCTTAGCCCATTATGAGGAATTTCCGGCACATGAAATGGCTATTGAAGAACGCAATAGCCTAATCTGAATAGTTTGGAGTCTGCTACATAAAACTAATACAATGCGACATATTATGACACATTGAGGTTTACTTCCTGCTTCATCCAGAACCGTCGGCGGCACTCTGTCCACAGGCTAAAACGGTATAGCCTACTGCTTGATTGACTAATACTTTAGCTCTCCTTTTCTGGCGGTGTTTTTGCCTTTTTCAACAGTATGTTTAGTTATCTCGATTGTTATATCAAATCAGCTTAATCATTAGCTGATCCTTTTTCCTTGGCCAATTTTTAAGGATTGTACTAATTAGCGATCGCAAAGAACTCAATGATTAAAAAAAATGACCGAAAAAAAGGGTTCTAAGCCTCCTCTTTCAAGGGGATGAAAAGCTATCGAGGGATGACTAGGAAACCTCGGTAGAAGACTTGAAAACCTACCGAGGGATTCTCAGAAATTACACGGCCAACACCTTAATTGGTATTGGTAGAGTTTAAAGAAATATTACTACGTACCCTGAAGCTATCACGAACTTTGTTCAGCAAACCCTACTTAGATTTTCAGTAAAAATATTGATATACAAAAAATATTCAAGGGTACATTATGTGTAGCTAAACTTTTTAGTATTGTGATTAAATACTGCACTAAAAATCAATAAATATCATACATTAGGTGATATTTATTCAGAAATAATTATCCGATTGAAAGTTTTAAAACGTTGCGGTTTTGGTTTTAGGAATGTAAATAACTTCAAAAATAGAGCTTTATTGTTTTGGCATCTAGCTGATAGCTTAGCATAGTATGTACT
>JAAUYJ010211114.1_pt1 | contig 14698 bp, 10 predicted proteins | sample 7278031 | NCBI WGS metagenome assembly JAAUYJ01 (sample SAMN14350222, study PRJNA611818) | marine sediment metagenome | isolation source: surface marine sediment (1.8m) | place: French Polynesia: Moorea | collected 2018-08 | reverse complement strand
GGAAGAGTTAATTAAGCAACCTCACGGTTGTCTTTTCCAAAGCAAAAATTATAATCCTATCGTAGGAGATATTAAAAGAGAATTTGCTGAAATAGACGACAGACTTATCGCCTTAGAGAACTTTAAAAAAATGATATTAGCCTTCTGCGATTCCGGCAAAATACATCCAGAAGCAGAAATAGGAGTACATCAAATTAGAACTATTTGTTCCCCTAATAATTCAGGTAATCCAGCACCAGAAGGTATCCACAGTGACGGCACAGATTTTATTGGCATATTTGCAGTAAATAGACATAATATTCAAGGCGGTGCAACTCATCTTTATACTGCGAAAAAAGAAAAGCCAGTATTTAGTAAAATTCTCAATCCTGGAGATTTATTATTGGTAAATGACCATGAATTTTTGCACTTTACAACTCCCATTAAACCTGTGACAGAAGAGATGGGATATCGAGATGTATTTGTGTTAACTTCTCCAAGTTTAATTAATTAAAAAAACAATAATAAATAAGCAAAAAGGATGGGTGAATATTTGCCTGCCTTTCTGCTAAACTTACCATCTATTACTGTTGTTCCTCAGTCTCAAAACTAACTCCTTCATATAAAATTTCAATAGGAAAATCAAATTCAATACTTGATAATGTAATTGACTCTCCTTCTGAATATGCAGAATAAAGCCACATTTTACCCTCCCCACGTTCAAAAATTTCTACATATTTTGATTCTGAATCAACTAAAACATACTGTTGCAAACTAGAAAATTGACGATAATATTTAAACTTATCGCCGCGATCGTATTTTTCTGTACTAGGAGAAAGAATTTCAATTATTACTGTAGGATGTTCGATAAAATCACGAGATTTTAAATCATCAGCATTACAAGTAATAACTAAATCTGGATAAAAATAACGACTATTTTTACTCTCCCGCACTTTCACATCTGACATATTTACTTGACAACCTTTTTGGCGGAGATGCGGCATTAGAGCGATACAAAAATTAATAGCAATATTATTATGAGGAATACTTGCTCCCGTCATAGCTAAAATTTCTCCATCCACATATTCGTGGCGAAATTCCTGTTTAGATTCCCATTCTAGGTATTTTTCAGGGGTCATTTTTTGATAATCTGCTTGAGCAATCATAATTTTCTCCTTTTGAGTATTCTGATTTTAATTATAGGTTAATTTCTAGAAATAAAATTCATCGGCTAAAACCGCCACTACAATTTTTTTAACTTTAATTATATCGACATATTTATATACTTAAATTACAACTCAAAACAGCTTATATTCCTTTCTATACTTGCTCAATTTTTTCTCTTTGTTCCCGAATCCATGGTTTTTAAATTTCCTGTTTTTCTGGTGTTTATTGCTGATACTTTGCTTGAGTTTTGAGAAAATATTTATACAGTTTAATTGCCTGTTCAGTTATTTGAATTAAGATATTTTTAGAACATTTAATTCCTATTGCCAAAGCTAAAGCCTAGCTTAAATTAAAACAAACAGAATCTCAAACATAGAATGTGTAATTAATTTTGCTTATGAACTTAGTTTCTTAAATGGAGCGATAGCGTACGCTTAACCGGAGGTTATCGCCACTCATCTAGCTTTTCTCTTCAAAAACTCCCCCAATAATGATTTGCCTGAAAATTTATCTTTTACTTTTTTTTATGCTACAGATATTATATACTCAATTGTACTATAAAAATCTCAATAAAAGATAAAAGGAGACAAATATGGCAGGGGTATGTAAACTGGAGATCGCAGAAACAGTCTCAGAACTGAAAGCATTGTTGAATGACCAGAAAACTGCTAGTGGCTTTCAAAAGATTCAAGCATTATATCTATTTAAAATCGGACAGGTAACAACTGTCAAAGAATTAGCTCTGACTCTGGGAGTCAACAGAATTACAGTGCAACGGTGGTTAAAACAATACCGTAGTCAAGGTCTGTCGGGATTATTGCAGGTGAAACAAAGTGGGGGTCGCAAACCTGCTATCCCACCGGATGTACGGGTGGGTTTACAAAAACGACTGAATGACCCCCATAACGGTTTTAAAAGTTATGGAGAAATTCAACAGTGGTTGCAAGAAGAATATAATATTAATGCTTCCTACAAAGCTGTTTATGCTACTGTTAGGTATCAGTTAAAAGGTAAACTGAGCAAAAAGTAATTCCAAGAAGTAACTTAGGGGTGCATCTGGGAGGCTACACCCCTTTTCTCTTTTAACTAGAAAATCAGCTCAATAACTTCTCTATTGTATGAGCTGATAACTGATAACTGTTAACTGATAAATGATAACTGAAATGACTAATCTTTTATTGTCTGTTTTAATGCTTGACTTAATTGCGTTTCACTCAAGGAGCGCACTAAGCTGAGGTTAAACGGTTTTTCGCTGATGGCTTTAGCATAGGATGCTTGGAGATAGGGACGATATTCAGACTGATCAGCAATATGACTTTGGAAAAATGCTAAACCTAGAGCGTTAGCATAACCGACAACTACTTCTGGATCTGGTTGAATTAATTCTTCTATGGAAGTAAAAGCTGTTTTATTGACTGCATCGAAATTGATGTTGACATGATTAGCTCCTTCTGTTACCACCAAATATTTATCAGGAGTTGTCAACCAGGTGAAAGAATTTGCTTGTTCTAAAATGATCGGAGTGATTTTATCTTCAGTACCACTTCCCCACAAAACAGGTAGCTGAACTTGACTTAAACCAGTTTTGCCAAATAAGCTACTATTCACTGGATCGAGTACAAATAATGCCCCTATTCTATCATCTTTGAGGCTATATTTTTGCGGATTTAATTCTAATGCCCGACACTGTAACAATAGAGACACATTCAAAACTTCCATTTGCGGCCCGCAGTCTTGTTTGAGTTGATTAAAATTAATCTCAGCACCTGCTAAAGCGAAGGCGGTATAAGCTCCAAAAGAATGACCAAATATACCTACCTTTTTCAAGTTTAACTGACCGTGGAATTGATTTTGATTTAACTGCTCTAGTTCATTTAATAAAAATGTTACATCCAGAGGGCGATCGATAAATTCGTTGCTCTCGAACATATCTTTAGCTTTACCTGCTAAGAATTTCTGGATATATTCATAGTCACTACCAGGATGTTGAGGTAGGGCAACAGCAAATCCATAAGAAGCTAAATGTTCAGCTAAACTTTCAAAGTTTACGCCATTTGAACCTAGTCCATGAGAGATAACAACTACGGGAATTGAGACATCTTTGGCTGACATTTCTGGAACATAAAGTTTAACGGCAAATTTCCGATTCCGTCCTTTATCTTCCAACATCATTTCTTGTTGGGAAAACTGATAACTGCCTTTTTTTCTAATATCTGCTAACCGAGAAAAATCAATTTTTTCTTCTTTTTTAGCTTCTCTTGAAGTGAGATTAGCTACAGTTTCTACGAAAGCTTTTGTATTGTTTTGTATGGCAGAGATTTTGTCAGTTACAGCAACAATTCTTTTGGTGTCTAGCCACATAGTTTCACTGGGAAAATGACGAATAAAATTGATTACTGTCAAGCCTTCTGTATCATTAGCAGCTTTTAAAAAAGCTGTTTTAATATCTTCGGAGCCATTTTCAACTGTGGAATAACTATCATCTATTGATTTAGTTTGGATTACCTGTCCTAAATTTTTGAGAAATATTTCTCCCATGTAGGAGTGGAGAAATTGAGAGATTATATGGGGAGGAAAATTGTAGCGTTCTTGGAGTATCTGGCGGTATTGTCCTTCTTCTTGAGACTCTAATAGCAGCATATAGCTAGCTAGTTCATAGTTAACTTCTCCAGTTTTGACATAGGTTTCTAAGGCTGATACAGGAATTGAAATATTTAGACCTTCGTGACCTAGAGAAATTTCTTTAGCTGCATTAACTGGTAAAGCTGTTAAAATAGCAGGAATGATGCCCAGGGTTAGAGATTTTAACCAACGGTTTAAGCCGAATGTATTTTTATTAGTATTAATTTTTTTAGTCTCTTTTGCTTGAAACTTTTGCGTACTCATTCTTGATTACTCCTAGAATTAATTAATAACTTTCAAGCTGCTAGTTTTCCTCTTTGGAAAAATAGGCTAACCCTGTAGTTTTTGAATGTAGGTAAAATAGCTGAATCTTCCCCTATTCAATTATTGGTAAACCGGGGATATTATTCTGTATAATCAATTAATGTCAATTGATATTTGCAGAGGAAAAAACTTTGTGTTTTTATCTAAATATTTAATTCAGAAATTACATTGTCTTTGGGAATACTATAAATTAGTATGGCAGAGTGTTAATTGATGTTTTGCATCGTCTGATACTGATTTTTTTCCCAGAAGTTAATCGAAATGAGTAGAGTATTTATTACTATAGGTGTAAATTATAGTGCGTTAATGTGTAGGTAGAGTATTAAACATTTAAATTGCATATGCTGTAAAATAAGTTTTGAATCTTATTTTTGCTGGTATTTTATGTCTTGCCTGCTGCTACTGCTTCCAAATAACAAGCAAATTAGATGTGTTGAGCTTGTTATGAGTTGATGATTTAGGAATTATATCATATTCGGTTGCATATTTATCAACAATTATAGAAAGAATCGGGAACAGGGAATAGAAGGGAGATGGAGAGATGAAGATAGTCGGAATAATGAGGAGACTGAGGAGACAAACCAAGGCAAGATTTACAATACACCTCTGCGGAAATTAGAATTTAACCACGGTTTGATAATGGTTTTAGTTTAATTATCTGAGATGTTTAATAATTTTAGTTAACTGCTATAATAGATGTCTCCAATAATAAAAAATCCAACCAATTATCGTAAATAAAACATCAATTATTTGTCCCTGCTCCCTGCTCCTTCTTTTCCGAAGATGTCTAATATAGAAATTCCGGCATTGCATAATTGGGGGATGATTTTTTCAGAGAGCAGAAACCATAATCCCCGTGTCTCCCTGTCAGTCGAAATCATCCCAGTATTCAGCAACGCCGAAATTCTCATATTGGTGAGGTAAACTCATTCGTTGGTTTGAGGGAACAGGGAACAGGGAACAGGGAACAGGGAAAAAAAAGATAAAAAGATAACTGTAACTGTATCTCACGAACTTGAGAAAAGCTATAGCTATCATATATGATACCTTGGTTGTCGTCACTATAAGCTTTGATTCACATTTTTGATTCTGCCATTAATTTCGGCCAAACAAGTAAGAAAAATCCCATCCAAGTCAATATCGGAATCGAAACAATAACTGTTAACCAAATCATTCTAAATAACAACCAACTACTACTAATAATAGTAGTGCCTGTCAACAGTATTGACCAAGGTTGACACCACCAAGGTTTATAATTCCAGGGATTAAATTTTTCTGATTCAACTGCGTCTTTCATAGAACTTTTAGTAATACCTAAATTGATGTTTATTAATTAGAATTTTTGAGAATTTAAGCGTTTAGTAATTTGTTTGATAATGCCACTAAGAATAGCACCACCCATCAAAAGTCCAATTGCTGGAGTAAAAACTGGCTCCCATAATCTATGCCAAATATCAAGACCTAAAGCCACTCCAGAATAACGACCAATTACAGCGATCGCGAACCAAAAAAAACCTGCTATTACCAGAAATACATTTACTACTAAAAATGTATCTAACCAATTGATTAATTTATCTTTCATTGTCAGTTATTACCAATAACGATTGTGATTTATTATAGTACAAATATTCTCTCAAATATAGTAAATAATTTGTCATACCAATTTGATAAATATTTGTTACAAATAAATTTCTAGGTTTTAGGTGCGCAGGTAAGGAATAAATCTTAATTCAGCTATAAATATCTGAATTATGTTTTGAAATTATCAAATTTATTTGTAACATGATTTTTTCACGTCTGGTATAACAGCTATTTTAAGTATATCCAAACAAGACGTACCTGTTTGTAGCATTTCCCCCGCCTCAGCGAGGGCAAGCTTTTTTTTAATTAGTATAAATTATTTTCTGAAAATTCTAGGTTGTCGGCAGAAAAACAGTCACGCTTGTTTGCTGACAAGGCACACTTTGAATAATTAATTTACCCCCATGCAATTCAGTAATTCCTTTAGCAATAGTTAACCCCAATCCGGAGCCTTGTTGTTCATATATTTTCCGATTAAACTGTGTATAAGCACCGATATTACCAATTTCATTCATGCTCATTCCCCGACCATGATCAATAATATTAACCGCAAAAATATTATCTAGTAACTTGCCAATTATCTTGACTTTTGTTCCGGAATCAGAAAACTTAAAAGCATTATCAAGTAGTTCATCTATAATTTTTCTAAAGTTGGGGTCAGAAATTTGTAAATCCGCGTTTTCGGAGTCAATTTCTAAATCTTGAAAGCGATTATAACTTCTGGCTTTTTTCCGACATACTTCTTTAAGTATTGACTGACAATTATTCAAAGAACCTGTTTTAAATACTTTTAATCTTTCACTATCTTTTGATAATAGCTCTAAATCTGCGTAGAGTAAAAAATTTTGGATAAGTCGATATAAACGATGTGCAGAAACATTAATATTTTTCAACATGGTTAAGACTTCATCACTTTCTAGTTCTGGAAATTCATCGATAAGAAATTGGGAAGAACCAATAATTCCATTAAGTGGAGTACGTAACTCATGGGGCAGAGAAAAAGTAATATGACTCCTTAACTCATCGAGTTGTTCTTGAGACCTTCTTTTAATAGTTACTTGTTTTTCTAATCTAGTAGTAATTGCTCCCATTAATTCATCTCTGGTAAAAGGCTTAGTCAAATAATCATCTGCCCCTAATTCCATTCCTTCTCTTAAATCAGCTTTGGTTGATTTAGCAGTGAGAAAAATAAATGGAATTGCCTCTGTGAGTGGATTTATTCGTAATAATTTCAAAACTTCATAACCATCAAGTTCTGGCATCATTACATCACAAAGAATTAAATCTGGAACTTGTTCTTGGGCAAATTTTATTCCTTGTTTTCCATTTTCTGCCTCTATTACCAGAAAATCTTCTGCTGATAAAATATCTGTAATAATTGTTAAAATTACCTTATCATCCTCAATTACTAGAATTTTTGTCATTTATATTTTCCTTTTGTAAATTTAATGGTAAAATGACAGTAAATGTAGTACCAACCCTGACCTCACTTTCTACAGTAATTTGACCTTGATGTAAATCAACAGAATTTTTGACAATCGCAAGTCCTAACCCTGTACCAGGAATATTACTAACATTTGTCCCACGGTAGAAAGAGTCAAATAAGTATTTTTTTTCTGCTGCCGGAATACCTATACCTTCGTCTTGAACTTGAAAGATTACATAATTATTTAAGTAAGAAAGTTTTAAGTAAACATCACCACCTTGAGGCGAATATTTAACAGCATTCCATAATAGGTTATAGAGAATATGACGCAACAATTTTTCATCTAGATTAACAGATTTTAATATCTCTGGCCATACTTCATTTTGTTGAGTTTCTGAATAATTTTCTAGCTGAGAAAAATCATAATTTTTTGCATCTAGTTCCAAGATATTTAAAATATTGCTATGAGTGGAGCGATCGCCTATTAATTGTTTGACATCTATAATCGTAAAATGGAGAGAGTGTTGACTACCAACACTCAATTTCATATCCTCTATGACATCATGACAAAAAGTTTCTAAATCTATGGGAGCGGGATGAAATTCAAAAATACCCGACTCTGTTTTACCAATAATTAATATATCATTAAGTAATCCTGTCATGTGTTGAACTGTAGCTTGAATCCGATGTAGATAAGTCAGTTTTTTCTCCTCACTCCATTTATGACCATAGTGTTCTAGAGCTTCTGCAGAAGCTAATATAGTAGTTAGAGGAGTACGAAACTCATGAGATGTCATGGAAATAAACCGAGACTTAAGTTGATTAAGTTCTTTTTCTATTTCCAAAGCTTTTGTAATTTCTGCTTCTGCTGACTTGCGCTCTGTAATATCTTCAATATCACCTTCATAAGCAATCAAATTACCACTTGCATCATACACTGCTCTAGCATTTTCAGAAATCCAAATCATACTGCCATCAGCACGATAAACTTGAGACTCAAACTTTAATACACTACCATCCCTATTCATCAATTCTATAAACTCATCGCGACGATTAGGATTTACATATATTTGAGTGCCAAGATCGCTAACTTTTGCCATCAATTCCTCCGGAGAGTCATAACCAAATATCCCCGCTAAAGTAGGATTAGCATAGATATAACCTCCATCTGGTGTAGATTGAAAAATGCCTTCGACCGAGTTTTCCAAAATGCTGCGGTACTGAGCTTCAGTAGAATGTAGCTCCTGATAAGCTGATTCTAGTTGTAGTCTGGTATTAAATTCGGCTTTTTGCAGAGACTCATATAAATATACCGAAAGATTACAAATTACACATACCCAGAATATACCAAGACACATCTTAACTAGATTCCAATCTGACGGTAATACGTCTAAACCAAGAATACTATTCACTCCGAAGTAGTAACCTAATACAATTATTTGAGATATTAGGTGGAGAAACCAGTTGACAGGAATTAAAGTTGCTTGAGTGAAAAAAGTCAACATCCAGGCGAAAAACTCAGGTTTGACATTACCTGTAATCGTATCTGAGATTTGATCGATCATGGTAACAGACCAAGAAAACCCCAAAAAAATTAGACTTACATAACGATTACCCCACCGAGTTCGCAGTAGCAGTATACAGCTTAATAGAATTAAGTGTATTAAAATTCTTTGTATCCCCCACTCTTCTAAGTTGGGGTATTTGTTGAAGGTAAAGTAAACTAGATTAAGTATCGTTCGACTCAAAAAGAAGAAAAAAGCTAGCCATAATGCTAAGTTTAGTCTAGGAATAAAAAAACGATGTCGCCACTGCTGATAAGTAAGATTTGTCAAATCTTGACAATTATCAGATGTAGGGTTAACACTATCTAAATAGGTGAGTGTTTTTCTCACTAGGGATAGTCTCTGTAGCTGCTTCAATAATCCATTTAGCATAGCTAGTCAGATTTAAAACCTTTGTATTCTAGTCGTGGACTTTATAGATTCGGACAGTGCTATAGCAAATGGCTACAAGCTAACTATATTTTGCCTGATGAGTATCACTATATAATTTATAGCAATCCTCTAACATATTCGTGGCAAAAATTTTACTGCTTTTTAGGGAAAACTTAACTGGGAACAGCTAAAAGGTGGGAGTTTCAACTTTTTTATTTACTTTTTAATTACCCCCAACCTATCCGCGGATTGCTATATAATCTAAGATTGATTATAGCGTTTATCGCTCTTAGTGAGATACACCTATCTTTAATTTCTATATCTATTCCTAGTAAAGTTTTCCCTACAACCAACCAATGAGCGTACCGAAACCAGTATAGGAATTGTGATAGAAACAAATAATGTTCACCTACTACCTCAAACCTACCACCTACCACCTCAAACCTAAGAATGAGCGTACTTCATCAGTATGGGAATTGCTATATTTGATTATTTGTAGCTAGCTTTATGTTGAATAATATCATTACTTTTATTGTATATTGGTGATATTTATACTTCAAAATTTATTCATCTTATGGTTAGATATACTTTGCCTCAAACTCCAGATACGATCATTACTGTCAGGGGTAAAGATTCAGAGAAGGCCCGTCAGAAAGCTATGGATCAACTTGTGGACATGATGGACTCTGGCGAACTACCAACAGAATTAGAAAATGGATTTAGTCCTGAGCAGTTTATTGAAGTTAAAGAATCAAAAGAAACTGTTTCTGATGAAGAAGATTCTGTGGCCCAAGCAGTGCAGATACTTAGTGACCTTGCAGCACTGAAGATTAAGGTTGTAGAATCCCGCGAGGAAGCTCTGAAAATTCGTTCTGCGATTGAGGTGCTATTTACAGATGAACCTGTGAAAGTTGAAGAAATTGTTAACCTCAAAGATGGTTTCAAAGTGCTAAAAAACTTTGCATTGTCTAATTTACGCTACCGAGAAGCTAGAAGTAAAGCAGAAGAAGCTCGTGCTATCCTAGATAATGCTTTAAAGTCTCCGGAACCAGAAATCAAACAGTCTTCTAAATCCGGCAAGTAATGCCTCATCATGCTCAATAGACTTTGAGCAAAAGTTTATTGGGTATCTTGCTGTTAATAACCCTCTACATATTCAGCAAATTGAATATTTCTTACATCTGTAATACTACTGAGACTAATGTCGTTATAGTTTCCTGTAAAAAATCGATCAGTTTTTCGGCCATCATCCGGCTCAGGTAGTATAGTAGAAGTTAAGCAAGTCAATATATAGTCGTAGATTCTTACTCATCTGATGATAAATTTACTTTATCGTTGTTACTGATTTTCAACACGTTTTGCATCTTTATTTTAGTTTTAGCGTCAAGCTAGATAAAGATTAATTTTTTTAATAGTATCATTACTTAATAGAAGTGACCGCCGCAGAAATAATTATTCAGATATGGGATTCCGTATCATACACAACATAAATGTGATCTGAATCATTAAAAGAATTGATAGATGTCACATGATTAAAAGATGGAAATCACTGAGGAGCAGAGAATAATAAATGATACTGGGTATCGTAAATATCAAATCGGTAGATTTGATTTTTTTTAAAAAACTATTTGAGAAAACTTTTAATCATGTCTACAAAGCAAGCTCAGTTAATCAAATTCTTAAAGTGGGAGTTGTCCATCCCGGATTCTGCAATTGCCACTGCCCTCAGACATCAAGAGGAAGATTGTAGTCAATTGCCCATGATACTTTGGCAATACGGTCTTGTGACATTAAAACAATTAGATAAAATTTTTGATTGGTTACAAATGGCAAGCGTTTAGTTAACTCCTATTGGAGAAAATGTTCTTTAGAATATCGCTATAGACATATTCCCAAAGTTATAAAAGTCAACATACTTATCTCTGAGGAGGTATCAATTGGTTTTCAAGCCATATCATATCATAAAAACCAAATTCAACAACAATAAATTAAACAGGGGAGAATCTCATGAAGCTTTTTTAGATGGGTTTATCCCCTTTTTTTTTGTCAAAATTATCAGAATTAAATAATTATTCAATAATTAACAGTTAACAATTAACAATTAATAATTACCTCTTGTTTGGAAAACTGAGAATTGACTGAAAGGTAATTTTTTTAAGTTTTTGCTGCTTAAGTGGCAGAAGGAATTACTGTGTTTGAAATTAATGAAAATGGTAAAACTAAACAGGTTTCTTCACTATGGTAAGTTGAGGAGAAAAAAATTATACTTATCTCCTAAACCTACCCAGACAATTTTAGCGATCGCTAATTAAGTATAATTGGCCTTTTAAGCATAGGCCACAGCCTTCTAAGGTAAGCATTTCCTGCGGAATGCGGAGCTAACAGCTATTAGCAGTCAGCGGTCAGCTAATAGCCGATTCTTTTGGTATAGTAATATTATTATTTGCTGGAGTTTATAAGTTTTTGCCAGATGTAAAAATTGTCTGGAGTGATGTTTGGATTGGAGCAGGAATTACTGCTGTATTATTTACTATTGGTAAAAGTTTAATTGGGTTATATTTGGGTAATAGTAGCGTTGGTTCGGCTTATGGTTTTGCCGGTTCTTTAGTTGTGTTATTACTATGGATTAATTATTCTTGGCAAATTCTATTTTTTGGGGCAGAGTTTACTCAAGTCTGGGCTAATAGATATGGTTCTCAAATAGTTGCCAAGGGGAAGAAAAAGTTTGCTCAAAATGATGATTTGAGTTAGCATAGAGTACAGACATAGCGGGCAATATGCCAGCACTACAAGCTATTTAATACCATTTTCAGAAAATCTTGCTACATTTTTTGGTTTCTAGGTGTTGGGTGTTAGGTGGTAGAAATGAAAGAGAAAAAGTGTAAATATTCTTATCCTTTGGTGTCCGGATTTTACTGTAACAATCTTTATTGGATTTGGTATGATTCAGGCCTTGTAAATCATACAGCGCTTTTCGCTCTTGATGAACCACCGGAGCCATAAACAGAATCCAGTAGGGAATTTGCTGGCAAAGTCCTGTGGTCTACTGTGCAGGAAAACCGCTGTCAGCCCGAAATATGCTGTATCAATTATTTCTCCCTGCTCCCTACTCCCTCTTTGATAGTATTACTAACCTTGAGGATAACATCTGGCTAAAAATTTCTCAGCATCAGAGCGATCGCTAATCTTGCCATCCAAAGTTGCAGCCAAAATATCATCTAACATTAACTTAAACTGACTCCCTGGTTTATAACCCATTGTTTTTAAATCATTTCCATTTAAAATAGGTTTAATATTTGCCCACTGAGTCAAATATTGCCAAAGCTTTCGTCTCAGCCAACGTTCGCATTGTAGAGCTATCAAAATTAACATCGGCAAATCATATTCCCTCAACAACCACACTACCTGACTGGGAGTTTCACATTTTCGCAAACCCTCTATAACTTTAACTTTTGCTACCTCCAAATTTTCCAGTCGCTTAATACCATCAAGAGGTAACTGTAAATTTTTTCCCACTAAACCCCGATACTCAGACTCCAAATAAGCAATTAAAACCTCTAACCGAATTTCCCAGTGGCATAAATTTTGATTAGGATCGAAACGTTGCAAAAACCTATCCACCAAACATACCTGCTTCCATAACCTCCCGTCTAATTCCAAACTTGGATGCAGACAACGTAAAGCTCCTAGATTTCCCAACAACTGTAAAGCAGGTTTCCAATATTTAGCTGTCAAAATATATTTTAACTCACTCTTGAGGCGAGTTTCCAAGGCAGGTTTCCTTCTATTTTTTTCTGCTTTCCCTACATTTTGACGATCATACACGCCACTATTAATTGCATAACGAATATATTCTTCTGTTTTCTCTTCAATCTTAAATCCTAATCTTACTGCAAACCTTACTGCTCGATAAATACGAGTTGGATCTTCAATAAAACTGTTGGCGTGTAACACGCGCATCTGTTTCGCCTGCAAATCTGATAAACCACCAAAAAAATCAAGTAATTCACCAGTACGAGGTTGAGTCAGTCGTACTGCCAAAGCATTAATTGTAAAATCCCGACGATACAAATCTTGGCGAATTGAACTTGCTTCTACTTCTGGGTTAGCTGCGGGATAGGGATAAAATTCTGTACGAGCAGTGGCAATATCTATCCAGAGGGAGTCTAATACTAAATCATTATGCCAGAGTAGAGCAGCAGTTTGAAATTGACCGTGAACTTCTAAACGTGCTGTGGGGTAAATTTTTTGCAGTGCTGTTGCCAATTCTACTGCTGGTGCTTTTTCTCTCTCCTCAGAGTGACAACCATCTACAACTAAATCTATATCTGTTAAGAGTAGAGTCTCATCAGATTTTGATAATAGTAAGTCTCGTACCCCTCCCCCAATTAGATATAGTTGCCAACCGCGTTTTTCTGTCAACTCAGCAACACAGGTAAGTAGTTGCCAAAGTTGAGGAGCAAGACGCTCTTGTAAAAGCTCGGTAATTGATTTACAAGTTTCACCTGGAATGCAACCTGGTTGTTTATCTTGGGGGCGTTGTTGTTGATGCAATTCCCGTAAAACGTCGGTGCGTGTGACTATTCCCACTAAACGATTATTTTCCAAAACAGGCAACCGACCAATATCGTATGTCACCATCAACTCTTCAATTTCTGGGAGAGTTGTTTCTGGGGAAATAGTTTTGAGTTGGGGTGTCATGTAACCTTTGACGGGAGCATGACAGAAACCATGATGTAGGGCAATGTCAATATCTCGTCGAGAAATAATTCCTGCTAATTTGCCAAATGAGTTTACTACTGATAAACCGGAATGACCGTAACGTAGTAGTATTCGGTGAGTTTCTTCTATAGATGTTTCTGGGGGAATAGTCCGAACTGGAGATGACATTAAATCTCTAGCAGTGGGGGGATGAGGAATTTGATTTTTGAGTTGGTCTAGGAGTTTTTCTAATGTGGCGTTAGGGTTTGTATCTCGCCGACTAAGTGCTGCCGCTCGATGATGACCTCCTCCTCCGAAGGGTTGAAATAGTTGACTCAGGTTTGTCTCTGGAATACGCGATCGCCCGATAATGGTTAAGCTTTTTTCTGTGGTGTCTTTGAGGGAATGGGTATGAGCTAAAAGTAGAGCATCTATTTCTGTTAGGTCGATTAATCTTGATGCTAAACTTGATAAACCAGGAATATATTCTTCTGTGTGTAGTAATACCCATCCTATTTGATAGGTTCTCATTGTAGATCGTTCCAGTTTTTCCAAGGAAATTTTCAATAAATCTTGGAGTAGGGGTGATAAACCGGGTTCTACATATTCGCCGATCACTGCTAAACTTGCGCCCTGTTGCATTAACCAAGCTAAAGCTGCTGCATCTCGTGGTGTTGTATGGTCAAAAGTCAAGGAACCAGTATCAGCGTGGATGCCAAGGGCCATAATAGTTGCTTCGACCGGAGTTAATACAGAAATAGAAGAATTTTCTAGAGTCTGAAGTTTTTCTACTATTAAAGTTGTAGTTGCTCCTACTGCTTCTATATAAGTTTGGGTAGCTAGAATATCGGTTTGAATTTCACAGTGATGGTCGTAGATGATAATTTCTGATAGGTGGGGTAAGTCTAACCATTCGGCAGTTTTTCCGAGTCGGGAGCGTGTTTGAGAATCTACTATATAT
>JAAUYJ010228378.1_pt1 | contig 14711 bp, 15 predicted proteins | sample 7278031 | NCBI WGS metagenome assembly JAAUYJ01 (sample SAMN14350222, study PRJNA611818) | marine sediment metagenome | isolation source: surface marine sediment (1.8m) | place: French Polynesia: Moorea | collected 2018-08 | reverse complement strand
TTTCAAGCAGAGCAAACTATAGCTGCAATGAAAACCAGTAAATTTTGGAAAATGCGCCAAGTTTGGTTTCGACTAAAAACAGGAAAGAGTGATGAAGAATAATATCTACAGGATGTACTTTATTTGACCGATAATAGCTGTAACTTGATTACAATACTCAAAATGACCTCAATAAATCAACAACAAGATATAGCTAAAGCTAATTTATTACAAGCACTTGCTGAATATGATGGTGATACTAAACATCAAGTTGTAGCAACTGCTATCCAAGAATTAGTTTCTTTAAATCCTAACCATTCACCTACAGAAAATGAATCTCTATTGCAAGGTAATTGGTTATTAATTAATGCCCCAAATTTTCCAGATCGTCAACAAAATGAACATCATAAATATGTTTATACCTTGGGCAGACTAGCATTTAATATGTTTGAACCCATTAATCTTAAAGTTGCGATCCAAGAAGTTACACAGCCAGTTTTTCCCACAAATCAAGACAAAGAATATACTCATCACATTGTAGTGAAATTTAAGACTATAAATAATAATATTCCTGAATTAAACGGTATTATTAAAAACCTTGCTGTCTGTCATCCTGTTGATGAGAATACTCTACAAGTTCAATTTACAGGAGGGGAGTTAATTCCTGCCAGTACCGACAACATTGAACAATGGTTATCAATATTTGGTAATAATACCTCTGGCTCTTCCATGAGTATTCGAGAACGCTTGAATTCTTGGATTATTAGATGGATGTTTAGGATAACAACCCCATCAGAAATAGATAGGAAAACAGGAAAAAGAACTTTTGTGATGCAAAAATCCCCCAAAGGATTATTAAAAGTACTGTACTTAGACGAAGAGTTACGAATTACAAGAGGAAATCGAGAAACAGTTTTAGTCTGTCAAAGACAACAATAATACAAAACTTGGGCTTTAGGCGCGAAGTTTAATGGGTATAGGTTGGGTTGAGGGACGAAACCCAACCTACTAGCTTTGGGTTCTTCTTTGCGTCTTTGGGTCTCTCGGCGAAATAATATTACGTAAAAAAAGTTCAACTAAACTCATTGTGGCAGAGGCAACTTACCTATACAAAATAGCGTCTCTCAAGATCAAGTAATTTACGAAGTCCAAGCAGGTTAGAGTACTTCAGCTATAGTTATATTGGGAGATGGGCAACCCAAAGAAAAACTGGTAACAGCTTACTGTTGACTTCTAGCAGCTAATTATTATACATACTTATACAAAACTGACAACGATGTGTAAGTATGCGACAGAGATGAATTTGCCAAACAGGTAGGAGTAGATGAAACTCTGTTAAAATGACACAACAAAATTCAGTGCTAAATCATGTCAAGTAAAGGGCTAAGAATCGGAATCGAAGCTAAAATCGAATACAATCCCATTCTTGATGTCCTGGGCAACAAGTACGAGTCGATACGTCGTACAGGCTTGTTTGATATGCAGCATGGAATGAGGGAAAATGAAATCGAAAAATCATACCAGTCTCGTTTTAATATTCAGTGGGCATGGGCTGATTCTATAGCCCGTGAGGTTAAGCAAACCCATTCACAATTAACCACAGCTAAAAAACTGAATATTGCTCGAATCAAAGAGCAAATTAAAAAGAAAACTAAGAAAGCTCAAAAGATATTTAAGTCCCTATCGCACATCAAAAATCCAACAGTAAAACAAAAAAATCAGTTACTTGGTTTAAAATCAAAACTACTTAAAATACAATCTTTAAAAAACCAATTAAACCAACTTAAATCAACAGAAAGATTGTATATTTGTTTTGGTTCAAAAAAGCTATTTAATGCTCAATATCATTTAGAAGAAAATGGATATAGCAACCATAAAGAATGGTTAGCTGATTGGCAGAAAAAACGAGGCGGTAGAGTTTATTGTGTTGGCAAATCTGCTAATGGTGGAGGCACAATGATTAAAATATTTTATGTGAGCGGAGATGCTTTTAAAGCAGTTGTAACCCTACCTAGATTTATGCACTCGGAGTATGGACGAAGATTAGAAATTCCTTTTCAAGTTCCCGAGTGTCGTCGTCATCGCAAGTCATCTTTACTCTATGCCCTAGAAAAACAAAAACCAATTACAGTACAGATTTTTAGAAGAGAACATAAGTCTGACCAGTGGTATATCCATCTGACTACTTACATTCAAGAAATACCAATAGCCACATCTTTAAATAATGGTTGTATTGGAGTTGATTTTAATCAAGACTCTGTAGAGTGGGCTTATATTTTACCTGATGGAAATATCAAAGATCAAGGTAAACTGATTTTTAAATGGAAAGGTTTTAGCTCTGGTCAACGACAAGTAATGATGAGAGATTTGGTGGTCAAGCTTACCAATATGGCATTTAATTATCAGTGTCCTATTGCTATTGAATCTCTTGATTTTTCCAAGAAGAAAGCTTCCATGTCTGAGACATCTAAAGTCTATAATTCTATGCTCTCTAATCTCTCTACAGCTATGTTTAGAGAAGCTTTAACCTCCAGATGTCAGCGTTTTGGAATTGGCTTGCATCATGTCAATCCAGCCTTTACCAGTTTGATTGGCATGATTAAGTTTATGCCTAGATATGGTTTAAATTCAGGGACGGCAGCAGCTATGGCTATTGCTCGTAGGGCAATGGGATATAGCGAACGCGCCCCTCAATGTCTAGTCAGACCAGAGGATAGGGCTAGACATTCTTGGACAACTTGGAATCGTATTGCACGATATCTTAAATCTAACAAAGTTAGACGTTCAAAGCTTTTTGATTGGACAAAAGCCCTAGGGAAAGTTCTTGTTAGTAGTGATGCTAATGAGACGAGTTCAACTCTCTCTTTTGCTAGTAGCCAATCAAATCGTATTTATGGGAAATCACCGAGTCCTAACCCTAAATATGATCAATTATGTTTAGGTTTTTAGTAGGTGTAACGAGAATTGAGCCTGTATCTGCTACGGGATAATTGACGATCTCTAGGGGAATAATTGAACATCGAGTCGATTGATTTAGAATAAATCAGACAACTTGCCAAAGACGAAAATAGGGAATTATCTTAGTCGCATTTAAGTATTTTACTTGAGAAAATGTCAAATCTAGAAAAATTGCGACAATACTAAAGCTCTTTACAATAATGATGTAACTCATCTTCTTGTTGCTAGATTCGTGACTGCTATTACACAAACGCAACCCCTAATAGGACAACCAGAAAAGTTAGAAAATCGCCTTAAGGAAATTCCTCCCGAACCTGGAGTATATTTCATGAGGAGAAGTAATGGAGATATTATCTACATTGGGAAATCTAAGAAATTAAGGAGTCGGGTACGTTCTTATTTTCGGGATTCTCAGGGATTGAGTGACAGAATTGCTATGATGGTGCGTCAGGTTACAGAGATTGAGTTTATTGTCACTGATACTGAAGCAGAAGCCTTGGCTTTAGAGGCTAACCTAATCAAGCAGCATCAACCTTATTACAATGTCTTGTTAAAGGATGATAAGAAATATCCTTATGTTTGCATTACTTGGTCAGAAGATTATCCTAGAATCTTTATTACACGGAAAAGAAGTTTAGGAAAAGCACAAGACCGTTATTATGGTCCTTATGTTGACACTGGTTTGTTACGCTACACCCTTCACACTATTAAACGAGTCTTTCCTTTACGACAACGCGGAAAACCTCTATTTAAAGACCGTCCCTGTCTCAACTATGATATGGGAAAATGCCCAGGAGTCTGTCAAAGTTTAATTAGTCCCCAAGAATACCGTAAAACTATGGACAAAGTAGCAATGGTGTTTCAAGGACGTACTGATGAATTGGTTAAGACTATTAAATCTCAGATGGATCAAGCTGCGGAGGATTTAGAATTTGAAAAAGCAGCCCAATTACGCGATCGCATTTTAGCACTACAAAACTTAAATGCCGATCAAAAAGTCTCTTTACCTGATAATACTATTTCCCGTGACGCTATCGCCTTAGCAGCAGACGATAAACACTGTTGTCTGCAATTGTTTCAAATACGCGCGGGGAAATTAGTGGGAAGGTTAGGTTTTTTTGCTGATGCTCAATCTGGAACACCAGGAGCAATCTTACAAAGGGTGTTAGAAGAGCATTATAGAACTGTAGAGCCTGTAGAGATTCCTTGCGAAATTATTGCTCAACAAGAGTTACCAGAAGCAGAGATATTAACCCAGTGGTTAAGCCAACAAAAAGGAAGAAAAGTATGTTTGGTTGTTCCCCAAAGACAAACTAAAGCAGAATTAATTGAAATGGTAGAACGTAATGCAAAATATGAACTAGCAAGAACTCAAAAAACCAGCGATCGCAATAACCAAGCTTTAGAAGATTTAGCAACAATTCTTGACCTGACACAAATCCCCAAACGGATTGAAGGATATGATATTTCCCATATTCAAGGTTCTAATGCTGTAGCCTCTCAGGTAGTGTTTATTGATGGCATAGCAGCAAAACAACATTACCGTCACTATAAAATTAAAAACCCTGAAGTTACCATTGGTCATTCTGATGATTTTGCCAGTATGGCGGAAGTTATCAGACGGAGGTTTCGTAAATATGAATCTATCTCCCAAAATACCTCTACCTCAACCCCCCTCATTCCCCCCGAAGTGGGGGGAGGAAGTAAAGAAGATTTTGAACCCCCCTCATTCCCCCCTACAGGAGGGAAGAGAGAAGAAGAATCTTTTTACCCCCCTCTATCCCCCCTACAGGGGGGAGGAAGTAAGGAAAAATCTTTTGACATTGGAGAAGGGAAACAAAATAGCAGAGGAGACAAAGAGGAAGATTTCCCTGATTTAGTGATGATAGACGGTGGAAAAGGACAATTAGGAGCAGTAGTAACTGTCTTACAAGAAATGAACCTGTTAGAAGCAGTAAAAGTTGTGAGTTTAGCAAAAAAAAGAGAAGAAATCTTTTTACCAGGAGAGTCTTTCCCCTTAGAAACCAACTCAGAACAACCAGGAGTGCAATTGTTAAGAAGAGTGCGAGATGAAGCACATCGTTTTGCGGTTAGTTTCCATCGTCAACAAAGATTAAAAACTACCAGGCGATCGCGTTTAGATGCTATACCTGGCTTGGGTTTTCACCGTCAGAAACAATTACTCGCCCATTTTCATTCCCTAGATTACATTCGAGAAGCTTCTGTTAAGCAGTTGCAAGAAGTTCCTGGTATTGGCAAAAGTCTAGCTACGGAAATTTACAACTATTTTCATCCATCTAGTTAAAGTACAGTAGTTAGTGGTTAATTGTTAGTAGTTAGTGGTTATATCTAGCAAACTACTTTCCAAGCTTCCTCATCGCGAAGCGACTACCGAAGGTCTCCCTCATAATTCATAATTCATCCTTTTGATAGTTGCTCTAGTAGTGCTTCTCGCATAACTTTTACTGGTACAGGTTGTTGTAGCCAAATTTCTAAAGCGGATGCTCCTTGTTGAACTAACATTTCTGCTCCGTCAATAATAGTTGCACCTTGTTGTTTAGCTAAACTGAGAAACTTAGTAGGACTGGGAGTATATATTAGGTCGTAGGCGATCGCATTTGATTTTAATTTCTCCATTAAAGTAGCTTCCACAGGAGAGCGATCCACATCGGGATACATCCCCAAAGGAGTAGTATTTACTATCAAGTCTGCTGTTGGTAGTAATTCTGGTAAATTTTCCCAGTAGTAAATTTTGAGTAATTGCGTAATTTTACTGCTATTTTGCCAACTTTTAGCAAATAACGCTAATTTATCTTTATTTCTACCAATTAAATTGATTTCTCTGCATCCTAATTCCGCAAGTCCAGCGATTACAGCCCTAGCTGCCCCTCCATTACCCAGTACCAAAGGGGTCATCTCATTCCAATTATGAGACATAGCTTTTAAGGGTGCAATAAATCCTGTAACATCGGTGTTTGTACCTTTCCATCCTGTTTCAGTACGCCACACTGTATTAACCGCACCAATCATTTTAGCGGTGGGCGTAATTTCTGTCAGAAAAGACATGATGGCTTGTTTGTGAGGAATAGTGACATTAAACCCTACTAAATCTATAGCAGTAAATCCAGCGATCGCCTGTTGGATGTTTTCTCCCTTCACAAGAAAGGGTACATATATATAATCTAGTCCTAAGTGATTAATAGCTGCGTTTTGCATCACTGGCGAAAGGGAATGCTCCACAGGATCGCCTATAATCCCTAATAATTTGGTTTTTCCTGTAATGATATTGGTCATATAATTTTGTAAGATGAACCCAATCTCAGATTATTGCATTGATATACTCCCGCCGATCTTGTCGGGGGTCTTCTCGCGGAAGAATGATATTGACATACTCCCGTCGCGGGACGCGAGAGATTCTAATATCATCAAGAATTGCTTTTGTCAACCAAAAGTCTTACACTCTCTCCTTTATAGGTTGATGCCCCAACCCTCAAAATATTTTTGGCTGCATTTTTATCTCTATCGTGGACTGTCTTACATCCAAGACAACACCATTCTCTGACAGTTAATGGCAAGATATCTACTTTATTTAAACAGACGTTACAGGTCTTAGAACTAGGATAAAATCTATCAACTTTGCCGACAAATTTACCTAATTTATTCGCAAGATATTCTAGCTTCTTAAGAAACTCAGAATGTGACAAATCAGAAATTTTGCGACCCCATAGCTTAACCATTCCTTTTAAAGATAAGTCTTCAAAATATAGATTGTCGTATTCTTTTAGCAAGTCTCTTGCTAATTTCCATTGATAATCTTCTCTGAGATTCTTAATCTTTTTGTGGGCTATAGCCAAATCTTTCGCAGCTCTTTTTCTATTGTTAGAACCTTGTTTTTTACTTGAAAGTAGTTTAGATAGCCTTTGAATTTTATCTAAATATTGTTTAAAGAATTCAGGAGATTTATATTTATCGCCCTCTGAAGTAATTAAGTAATCCTTTAATCCGAAGTCTATCCCTACGCTTTTACCCGATAGTGGATCCATTTCTTCATCTACAAAATCTGTCACCACAAATATATAGATATCGCCTAAGCTGTCTCTTTTTATAGTGATAGTTTTGATTTTACCTAAGATTTCTCTAGACTTTGAATACTTATAAATCTTTTGACCGATTTTTAGTTTATTCCCTCCTAGAAATTTATATCCAGCTTGTTTTAGAGTGAAAGACTTATATTTTCTGTAAGACTTAAATCTTGGAGTTCCTATCTTTTTCGTCTTACAGTATTTAAAGAACTGTTGATAAGAACGCTCAATTCTTTCAATAACATCTTGTGTCGCTTGACTACCAAGTAAAGACCAATAGCTAGACTTTTTTCTGAGTTTAGCTATATGAGATTTAAGTTTTCCCTGAGTTAAATATTTACCAAAAATTCGATAATATCGCTTATGTAAAGCTATACAATGATTATAGATTGAACTAGCTACATGAATTTGTTGGTGTAAGTATCTATTTTTTTTAGAGTTATACAACTTAAATTTATAGGTTTTCACGCGGTTAGATGTAATTCGACCTAATTTAGCTTTCTGTATTTTATGATATTACAGTTGCTACAGATTTTCTGATTTTTTAAATATTAATTTCGGTAAGCAAGCTTAACGACAGATGCGATTCATCTCGTCGGCAGAGCCTAGGGTCTTCTCGCATCGTTAAAGATAAAATATTACAACTATCAAATTATGGTGTGTCATCAATTAGAACAATAGTTCACTTGCTATGTTATGAGAATTTTTGTACCAGGTCGCCTGTGTCTGTTTGGGGAACATACTGATTGGGCAGGAACATATCGCACCATCAACCCTAAAATTGAAAAGGGTTATGCTCTAATCGTCGGGACAAATCAGGGGATTTACGCCAATATTAAACATCATCCCCAGAATTTGATGTTTCAGGGAACTCTCAATGATGGCAGTAAGTATCAACCTATTAGATTACCAATGAAACCAACTGTCCTTTTAAATGAAGCCAAAAAAGGAGGGTTTGCTAGTTATATTGCTGGAACAGCTTATCAAATTTTGACTAAATATAAAGTCGGGGGACTAGAAATTGATAACTATCTAACGGATTTACCAATTCAAAAGGGATTATCTTCTAGTGCAGCAATTTGTGTACTGATTGCAAGGGCTTTTAATCGTCTATATAACTTAAATCTAACCATTCGCGAAGAAATGGAACTCGCCTATCTTGGAGAAAGAAATACTCCTAGTCAATGTGGCAGAATGGATCAGGCTTGTGCTTTTGGGAATAAACCAATCTTAATGACTTTTGATGGTGATTTAGTAGAACTTGAAGAGTTAAGGGTAAAACAAGAGTTATTTTTAGTCATTGTGGATTTAGGAGGGAGTAAAGACACACAAAAAATTCTGAGTGACCTAAATAGTTGTTATCCTGTTGCTAAAAATCAAATTCAGCAAAATGTTCAGCAATATCTTGGTCAAATTAACTCCCAATTTATCCAGCAAGCTGTAACAGCAGTTAAGCAAGGAGATGCTAAACTTCTAGGAACTTTGATGAATAAAGTTCAAGCAGAATTTGATCGCCTTATGATTCCAGCTTGTCGCGACCAATTGACAGCCCCCCTACTCCACCTTTTACTAACCCATCCAGCCCTTCAGCCTTTTATTTTTGGAGGAAAAGGTGTAGGCTCTCAAGGAGATGGTACAGTCCAATTAGTGGCTAAAGATCGAGAAAGTCAAGAAAGGGCGATCGCTATTATAGAGCGAGATTTCCCACAAATGCAAGCCTTAAATTTAACTATAAATTCTGATGACGAATGCCATTTCCCCCCAGTCTCAAGTTAAAAAAGCAGTAATCCCTGCTGCTGGTTTTGGTACTAGAATGTTTCCCGCAACCAAAGTTGTTAAAAAAGAACTCTTACCCATTATTGATCGCGATGGTCGAGCCAAACCCATCATCTTGAAAATAGTGGAAGAGGCTATCTCTGCTGGTATAGAAGAAGTAGCTATTGTGGTACAACAAGACGATGTAGAGATTTTTCAAGAATTTTTCCAAGCTCCCCCTAAAGCGGAACTATTAGCCAAACTATCCCCAGAGAATCGGGAATATAGCCAATATCTGCAAGAATTAGGTCAGCGCATTACTTTTTTGATTCAAGAACAACAAGAAGGTTTTGGTCATGCTGTTTTTTGTGCCAAAACTTGGGTTAACAACCAGCCTTTTTTACTGCTCTTGGGAGATCATATATATCAGAGTAACCAAGCAATGTCCTGTGCAAGACAGTTATTAGCAGCCTTTGACTACAGCGATCGCAGTGTAGTAGGATTAACAGTAATGTCTGGAGAGATTATCCACAAAGCAGGATGCGTCACAGGAGTTTGGCAAAAGCCTAATTCAATCTTAGAAGTTACCAAACTCTATGAAAAGCCTGACCTAGAATATGCCAAAGCCAATCTTCATGTCCCAGGAATGCCAGAATCAGACTTTCTCGGAGTCTTTGGAATGTATGTTCTCAAACCAGAAATTTTTGAGCATCTAGAACTAGAAATTGCCAATAATCTGCGGTATAAAGGAGAATTTCAGCTAACTACTTGTTTAGATCGCTTGCGAGAAGCACAAGGAATTGTCGGCTATTTAGTTCAAGGACAATATTTTGATGTCGGGATGCCTCAATTTTATCGGCAGACTATGTACGATTTTTATCAGTCCAAGATCTTATAACCATGAACTTAAAGCAAAATCTTAAAAATCATCTATTAGAAATCGTTAGAGAAAGAGACCCCTATGTTGCTTCGGGGGGTCATTTTTTGGTTAAGCAATATGTTCGTCAAGAATTATCTCAATGGGGAGAGGTCGAAACTCATGAATTTCAAGTACAAGGAAAAAGCTATGAAAATTTAATTCTGAATCTTCCTTCAGCAAATCAATCTAATTTACCACCAATTTTAATTGGAGCACATTATGATGCTGTACCAGGAACACCAGGCGCAGATGATAATGCTACAGGAGTAGCTGTATTGTTAGAATTAGCCTCTGTTTTTGCCACTAAACCAGCTAAATATCCTCTTCGTCTGGTGGCTTTTGATTTAGAAGAGTCTGGTTTACTAGGTAGTACTGCTTATGCAGAAGCTCTCTGCGCAGCTAAACAACCTCTGCGATTAATGATATCTTTGGAAATGTTGGGATATTGCGATCTCACTGAAGGTTCTCAAAGTTATCCTCCAGTATTAAAATATTTCTATCCTTCACGGGGAGATTTTATTACTTTAGTTGGTAACTTGACTACTATTCCCACTTTGATTCGTTTAAGTCGTCGTATTCGTAAACATACTCCCTGTGAGTGGTTAAGTGTGTTTAATAGTGGTAAGTTAGTTAGACAAACTAGATTAAGCGATCATAGTCCTTTTTGGGATCGAGGTTATTCCGCTTTGATGGTTACTGATACAGCTTTTTTACGCAATCCTCATTATCATCAACCAAGCGATACCATAGAAACTTTGGATTTTAATTTTTTGACTGGTGTTTGTCAGGGTTTAGTTGATGGTATTTATGCTCTTTGATTGTGCTATTCGATTCTCATCGTTATTGTGTGAATAAACAACAAGCGATCTCTTTTATTGTGGCTACTCTTTTATCCGATCAATTACTTAGTACTGTTTGGTTAAGTTTTTTCTATAATTTCCCTTACAGAAATTAGCCAAGCAAAGCCGATTAAAGCTCCATAGCCTCCAAACAAAAAAGCTGCATATCGCCCTGCTGTTTCGGGCTGCATATTGCTCATCAATTCAGAAAAGCTTGAAAGAATCGGAATCTCACCTAGCATTCCAGGTAAAGCCAGACAAATTGCACCCTGTAACCAATCCTTTTGTTCAAGATTGTGCCATTTCATCAGTCCCAAACACAAAGCAGAATACAAAATACCTGTGACAATTACGTTGAGCCAGTACTCAGTAACAGAAGCTTCAAATAAGTACGAACCCACCATCCTATAAACTACTGTTCCTACTACCCAGATGAAGAAGCCGAACAGGAGTAAGCTAATTCGCTTTTTTGTATTCATGGCGATTTCTCTATTAGTGTTACTGTAATAGTAATTACGTTAATTGTTAGTGTAATAGTAATTACGTTAACTGTCAAGCTATGAACCGACCCACTGAGCCTCACAAGAAAGAGGAGCTTTTAGAAAGATGTCTAGCGGTTGCAATGGAAGCAGGATCGTTAGATTTTAGTATTAATGCGATCGCAAAAAAAATAGGTACTAGCGGAAGAATGCTAGTTTATCACTTTGGCTCAAAACAGGAATTAGAAACACAAATCATCAGTCTTTTAGAGACTCGCTTACGGGAAAAATTATGGTCATTTCAAGGCTTGTCACCACAGAGGAGTCTAACAGAATCCTTGCTTGAGATGTGGAAGCATTTGACTTCACCAGAGATGGGTGGCTTGCTGAAACTGACAATGGAGCTAAATCAACGTGCTATGCAAGGCGACTTAGAAATACAACGTCTCTTAGAGCGTGAGAGCCAAAAATGGATAGACTCTTTATTTAATCTCACCAATGACAAAACTACTGCTTTATCTTTATTTCATTTATTTCAGGGCGCGATCTTAGACTTTTTGACTACGGGAAACCCACAAAGGGGACAGCAAACTATTAAGGCTTTTACCGAAACTCTCAAGTAGTTTGAGCTGCAATCAGTAAAGTCCTTGTCCAACGTGACTTCTCCCAACGCTGTTTTTACTATAGCGTGGGCTTCTATTGTCGCCAATATACTTTCCTCCCCTATGCCACTTATCTAGAACTAAGTTCCCCGACAGTACGACTTGAGAGACAATTTCTTGCTTTTCGGGAGTCCCCCGATACGTTTCCATACCACGATTACATATCTCTTGGGCAGAGACTATATCGCGGTCAGCGAGAATTCCCAGTTATATAATTTGTTATAACCAAACTCAATCTGGTTCAACCCATGAAATTAAAAGTAACTACAGTAGGCAATTCAACAGGGATAATATTACCCAAAGAACTTTTGGAAAAACTACGTATTGGCAAAGGCGACACACTTTACGTTACAGAAACACCTAGAGGAGTCGAACTTAGCCCTTATGATGAAGAATTTGGTAGGCAAATGGATATAGCTGAATCTATAATGCGTGAAGACCGCAATGTGCTTCGGAAATTAGCGGAATGATTGCACCTATATGGATTAAAGAAGCAGTAGTAATTGCTATCCACCGTCGCCAGTTAGCAGAACATGGAGGTAGTGATGGAATCAGGGACAAGGGGTTATTAAAATCAGCACTATCTAGACCAAAGAATCAACTTGCTTATGGCAATCCCACCATCTTTGATTTAGCAGCAGCTTATGGATATGGTATTGCTAACAATCATCCTTTTATAGATGGCAACAAGAGAACTTCTTATGTTGTAATGCGGACTTTTCTCAAACTGAATGGCTACGATATTCAAGCATCAGCCATTGAAAAGTATCAAATATGGATGAGTCTTGCTAATAATCAAATAAACGAAGCTGAATTAGCCAATTGGATTGAAGAAAAATCTGTAAAAGATTGAAAACTACTGTCCTTATATAATCTAAGTTGCGATCGCTTTTAGGTGTGGCTAGTCTTCTATCCGATCCATTACTTAGTAACATGGAAACCAACAAAGCTATTTACACATACCCCTATGAATTCAAAGACTAGTTTGTTAAATCGCATTACCCAAACCCCTGGTCAGTGTGGTGGTCGTCCCTGTATTCGAGGAATGCGAATTAGAGTCAGTGATATTTTAGAAATGTTGGCTGAGAATGTTAGTGTTACTGAAATCTTAGAAGACTTCCCTGATTTAGAACTAGCAGATATTCAAGCTTGTCTGATTTTCGCAGCACGACGCAGTGATTTTCCCACACTGACAGCATGCTGAGTACGTTCGTCCCAGCCATAGGATTTAGCGATCGCGTCTTGCATCGTAGTAACACGAAGTTGCCAAATAAAGTCGAAATCCGAAGTGATCGCTTTTCGGAGTGTAAATTTTATAGGCTGAAAGTTCATTGGGGTATGTTTAACGTACTCGAAGACTGAGCTAAAGCTACAGTCGCAGAATTTTGAAGGACAATGGCTAATACTTGACATATGAGTCAACACAAGTAAACTGGTACTATTCAAAAGTTTCGGCTAGGAAACCAAAAGTGAGTACCCATATAAGCATCAAAGACGCTTCTGTGCAACTTAAAATTAGTGAACAGCGAGTTAGAACCCTTTGCAGACAAGGGAAAATAACTGCTGAAAAAATAGGCAACACTTGGATAGTCGATCAAGAAAGCCTTAATAAGTATGCTCTTCTATCGGGTCATAAGATAGTTAATGATTACCCATCTAATAATTTAATTAAAGGACAACAAAAGCTAGTTGCCCTAAGTTTTTTTTCTGGTGCAATGGGTTTGGATTTAGGCATTGAAAAAGCCGGATTCAACATTCGCCTTGCTTCTGAAATAGATAAGTCTTGTAGGCAAACAATCGCTTTAAATAGACCGAATACTGCTTTATTAGGTGATATCAATAATTATGAACCAAATGACATTTTACAAGCTGCAAGGCTCACCAGTAAAGATGATATTGATTTAATTATGGGAGGACCTCCATGTCAAGCATTTAGTACTGCTGGAAAAAGAAAAGCTTTTCATGACGATAGAGGAAATGTGTTTTTAAAATATATCGATCTAGCATTATCCCTAAAGCCTAAATATTTAGTAATTGAGAATGTTAGGGGGTTATTATCTTGTCCGTTAAAACCTAAAGCCTCTCACCAAAGAAAAAAAAAGTTTTCAGAAGAAGAACTTAAAGGCTCGGCATTAAATTTGATCCTCAACAAATTTAAAAAATATGGTTATTCTTACTCTTTCAATTTATATAATGCAGCAAATTTCGGAACCCCCCAAACAAGAGAAAGAGTTATAATTATTTGCTCTAGAAATGGAGAAACAGCACCTTTTTTAGTACCAACTCATTCAGAGAATGGTGAATATGGATTACCAAAGTGGAAAACTCTTCATACTTGTATTCAGAAGATAGATAGACACGATTATCTAAGTTTTCCAGAAAAACGCTTAAAGTACTATAAAATCATTAAATCTGGTCAAAATTGGCGCAATTTGCCTGAAGAATTACAAAAAGAGGCAATGGGTAAATCTTATTATTTAGGAGGTGGAAAAACAGGCTTTTTAAGAAGATTGGCTTGGGATAAACCATCTCCTACCCTAGTAACACATCCAGCTATGCCTGCAACAGATTTGGCTCATCCTGAAGAAGATAGACCATTATCAATTCAAGAATATAAACGAATACAAGAATTTCCCGATAATTGGGAACTTGCAGGTTCACTTATTCAACAATATAAACAAGTAGGAAACGCTGTTCCGATTAGTTTGGGTTTGGCAGTGGGAAAGTTAATTAAAAATTTAATCAATGGCATTGAAATAATCGAATTTAATGATTTTAAGTATTCTCGCTATCGAAATACCAGTCATGTAGATTGGGAAAAACAATTTTTACTGCAACTAGAAAAACACAAAAATACTGATAAATAATAATAGCTTATTTCACAATAATTCTGTGATTTAAACAAGTCTTTTCTCATTTATTTAATCTTTGTTTTTCGGGAGCATCCCATTTTGGAAAAACCATTACCCAAAGTAATGACAGCCCAAGGGTTTCAGCCCCTCTAAAAACGGCTAACGTGCAAAAATGGGATGCTCCCT
>JAAUYJ010051750.1_pt1 | contig 14713 bp, 12 predicted proteins | sample 7278031 | NCBI WGS metagenome assembly JAAUYJ01 (sample SAMN14350222, study PRJNA611818) | marine sediment metagenome | isolation source: surface marine sediment (1.8m) | place: French Polynesia: Moorea | collected 2018-08 | reverse complement strand
CTGGAACACCACCCTAAACAACGCACTACGTCACGCTAGTAGGGATTTTTAGTGTCTCCCTTCCACACCCTTCTACAACACCCTTGGGACACACTAGACCGCCTGGTTGGGCAGGACTGTACAGTTGTTGTACTGGATGAACCTACATCAGGTGTTGATCCCTCTTCTAGGCGTGCTATTTGGGATGTTTTGGAGCAAAATAAATATGGCCGCACTGTTCTTCTGAGCACGCATCTTATGGAAGAAGCAGAAACTCTTGGAGACAAAATATCAATTCTAAATTTTGGGAGTCTGAAAGCTGAAGGAACTTTGGCTGAACTTCAAAAGTATGCAAAAGAATATAAGTTGTCTGTGGGGACAAACTCCAAAACTAATTCAAAGGAGATCAAAGGTGCTGTAAGCAAGCATTTTCCTCATCACTATGAGGAAGCAGGGTCTCTAGAATTAGTCTTTGTCTTGCCAGAACAAGAGGACACAAGCCATCTCATTTCCTTGATAAAAGAATTCCAGTCTCTTAAATCTGCAGGAACTATAGCTAGTTTTAGTGTAAGGATTGCTGGCCTGGAGCAAATTTTTTTGAATGTCCTTGAAGATGAGACCTTACTAAATCCAAAATCAAAGAAGAAACAAGGGTGGAAGATATCAAAAAGTTGGTTTAAAACACTAAGTGCTCTCACAACAAAGAGATATTTATATGCAAAACGACACCTGCCCATCTTTTTGTGTCAAGTATTTGGTCCACTACTACTCGTATTACTGGCTTGCCTGGCAGCAGTAAGCCATACCAAAACTGTAAAATCAGGTCCAAGAGAAATAACTCCATGGATGTTTGACAATGAAGGAAAAAATGAACTATTTATAAAAACTTCCCCAAGTTCTCCTTTCATCTATATTGAAAAAGAAATAACATCTGAGACAGGAATGGGAATAAAATGTGTCAAATATAAAGAAAATGATAAAATTACCTCGTGCGTAAAAGCCCCCTTTACTGGTAATTTTATACCAACAGCACCTTCAGAGAATTTTTCAGAAGTCTGTAGTTGTGAAACTGGTCATTTTGAATGCAATGATAAGGTGGAGAAGTTTAGCCATGCCAACTCTGTCTTGCTTTCAACAGGGGATACATTGTACAATGCAGGGACTAGAAACGTAACTGAGTATCTCCTTGCAACAGACAGAAAATCATATGGAAAAAGGTATGGAGGCATTGAAACACTTGATTCTACTATTCGCATATGGTATGATGGGAGGGAGCCAGGTGCAGCGTCTGCATATATGAATGCTGCTCACAACATGGTCTTCAGGCATGAAATAGGAAAACACCAGAAACATAATTATAACTTTGGCATAAGTGTCATATACAATCCTTTGCCAAAAACTGGAGAAATGATGAAAGCTGAGGAGGAAAAACAACAAGAAGAAGACGAGACCGAGAAAATAAGTATTAGTGTGCTAACAGGACCAGTATTTCTTACACTTGCAGCAAGCATAGCTACAGCTTGCGCCATGTTTTTCTACATAGCTGAAAAAACATCGAAGGGAAAGCATATTCAATTCTTGGCAAATGTTTCTCCTTTATCATATTGGATACATGGCTTTTTGTGGGATTATATTGGATACTTATTCATATGTTTACTTATATTGGCAATATTCGCCACCTTCAATTATCTTCTAGTGAAAAAGGGAGAGGCCTATATTGTTTTTCTGCTCCTGAGTCTTTTTGGATGGGCATCTTTGGGGCTAAACTACACCCTCAGTTTGTATTTTCAGGCCCCTAGTACAGCTTTTGTTATTGCCACAGCAGGATTTTTGTTACTAGCTCTATTTTTAATTATTGTTGATCTCGTATTGTCTCTGATATTTTCCAAACATTGGCCATTTGAACAAACAGCATTGGTTCCATTATTCACTTTACTGCCTCAATTTGCTATAATGCGTTGCTTGTTTTTGCTCATCATTTTTATAGCATCAGGAAAAGACAATGTTGAAACATTGCTTCAATGGCAACATACGGGAGCCACTATGTTGGAACTTTTCATAGTGGGATCGAGTTTGTTTGTGTTTCTTTTGTTGTTTGACTTGGGAATGCTGCACTATTGCAACGTATTGAAGTATTTGTATTGCAACAAGAAATCAACAATTGCAGTTGATGCCCAAAATATAATGTTTCCTGTATACAAAGATAGGTCTTTGCTAAGTGCCTCAGATCTTCAAAAAGCTTACAGTTGTTGTGGGCACTTGGCAGTTGACGGGGTGACATTAAATGTTCAACATGGCATGTGTTTTGGTCTTTTGGGAGTGAATGGAGCTGGAAAATCAACCACTTTTAAAATGATAACTGGAGAAATATATCCAACTAAAGGGACAATAGTTTTAAACACAAGAGAAGACTCAACAGACATGGGTTACTGTCCACAGGTAAAGAGCACTCTTAACTCTCTTACTCCAGAGGAACACTTTTGGATCCTATCAAAAATGCATGGCTATGAAACAATTGATATTGACAAGGTCATAAATGAATTGATAGAAACTATGGGTTTAGAAGAGTATGCAAAAAAGCCAACATGTCAGCTATCAGGAGGAACCAACAGACGAGTTTCAACAGCAATATCGCTGCTTGGCAACCCCAGCATACTTCTTCTTGATGGTAACCCAAGTTTCTCACCAAAATGTCAAAATATGTACTTTTCTTGTGTTTTGATGTAGAGCCATCAACCGGAGTAGACCCATTGTCTAGGAGACTTCTTTGGAATGCTATCCTTCAAGCTGTAGGAAGAGAGCAAGGTGTTGTTTTGGTGTCTCATGTGATGGAGGAATGTGAAGCGTTGTGTGATGTAATTGCTATCATGGTTCAGGGAAAGATAGTTTGTTTGGCTTCTCCACAACAACTGCGAAATCAATTTGGAAATGAATATATTGTATCAGCAGTAAAAACAAACAGTGATGAAGATCTGTTTGAGCACCTAAAAGGTTTTTTCCCAGACGCAACGCTAATGAAGGATTCAGGGAAGGCAATAAAGTTTTCTTTTGATATTTCAAGCATGAACTTGGGGAAAGCATTTGAAACGATGGAACAGTGCAAGAACAAACATATCATTTCAAGCTATAGCCTATCACAGATAACTTTAAATGAGGTAAAAGTATTTTTAATAGAACTTTTTTTTAATTGTACCAAGTTTCCTTTTAGGTCTTTGTTCGGTTTGTTGAGAAGTACCAGACTCCCTCTCCAACGGCAACTAATTAAAAATTGTAAGGCTACCGATTGCTACTTCTCGGCAGACATACGCACACTTTTGTTAAGTAGTTTTCTTTTTGTATGGAAAAATGTCACCAACATGATTGGCAGAAATAAATGTCTCAAGCACCGTTAGTTATGTGGTATGCATACAAGTTTGAGTTTAACGCCCCAGGTTGGTCTTGATCACCCCTAGTTGCACTACACAGTGCCTTTTTCTACTCTCGCGCATAATTCTCTTCTTGTTTCAGACCTACACGAAGTGCGAGCGCACAGGCGTCCCGATCCCCACCATGGCCTGCCAGCCGAGGAAGAAGACGCGCATGGCGTCCGGCCTGAGGTGTGAGGTGAAGTCGGCCGTCGACTGCAACTGCACCAGCACGGAGCAGTGCGTGGACATCGCCTTCGAGGAGTGCCAGGAGAAGAAGCGCGACGACGCGCAGTGCCAGGACACCTCGCTGCGCGTGCCATACCAGCCCAGGATCCACCGCGTCAAGTGCCTGCTGGCCGACGACAACGCCTCGCCGGACCTGGACGTGGAAGAGAGAGAGAAGGAGGCAGACGCGCAGTTCGACCAGCTGGAGGCACAGGCCATAGGGGCGGGAGGCGGGGAGCTCACGTAAAAGGGCAAGGTCCTCACGGTGGAATTCTGAGGCTCTGGAGTTGGCTTTTTTCTGCTTTGTAAAAAAGCATATATCCAACGCCGATATTTTGAAATGTTTATTTTTCTTACAACAAGTATTCTCTGGTCGACTCTTATGCCTTTTGAATGGCTTCTTATAGTGGAAAGAATCTTGCTTTTGGTGGAGGTTTTATGTAAATAGCGTGCAATTAAGGGGACTAAAACTTTTTCTGCTTTTTTGTATGCAATTTTCAACTGTGGTGAACTTGGTGCAAGCATTTTGTAAATATGCACTTTTTGCTTGCATATTAATAGGCAAAGATGACAAAAAACCGCAAAGTTTTCAACTGTCTTCATCAAGTCTTTAACTGCCATGCTTGGCTGTAAGCCCCGAACTGCCCTTTCTCGAAATACACATTTTTCTCTTGAAAAGTTGACGTGTGTTTTCTTTACCGACGCGAAACGCAGTGAGAAAAACCATGGCATTCAATGATTATCGTTTGTACGGGTTGTTTTCCGTTTCATCTCCAGTGCGAGGGTGAGGGAACCCAAATATACCTCTTAAGGAAAGCGAGGGGGGAATGCTCCGCTTTTTCACAGCCCCTTAAATGACTTTCCGATCCCATATCCCGTTTTTTTGCTCACTTTCGTGTAATGATAAGCGGCCGCCGCACGTTTCTCACGCACGCGCCGTCAGCAGAGCGAGGCAGGCGGCAGTCCCGGTTCCGTGCTGTCGCGGAGACATTTCCGGAAAAAGAAAAGGGTAGAGGGCAGGCTGACAAAGTCATCCAACTTTGTAATCACGCACATCTTACTTCCGGAAAAAATGGCGCAGACATCAAGATTAGTCATTTGGGGCTTTCCTACCTACGGAGCCCCCTCCCTGTCTGGCAGGAATCTGACAAAAGTGCCGCACATGAGGACCGGCAGAAACTTTGGAGGACTATAAGTACGCAATGCGTGTTTGCCCGCGCCCCTTTTCGTGCTTTCTTCCCCCCCCCCCCCCTTTCCGGCCGCGAGCCACTCCTCCCCCTCCTTTCTCAATCGTGCACGTGCGCCACCGCCAGATCACGAAAAGGGAAAGGGAGAGCACCAGCAAATATTTGAGTAATTGCGTGGCGGGAGAGGTACAGAAATATGGATGGGGCGAAGTGATCTCCTCCCGATCTCGCACGAAAAGGAAGGAAAATCGACGTCGGCCACGAAATTGCACCGGGCGATATGTTTGCGGGACACAGCTCCTCCGGTTGTATATTGACTTTCTAAAAGCATCTGACGGGGTGGTGGGATGATCTGACAGGGTTCTATGATATGCAGAGTAAAAATACCAAAAATAGTTTCACAGAAAGTCAAAAAATATTTTTTACAATAATGCTACGGTATTGTGTACAAATCTACGAAAACTACGTACTGTACGTATACGGTATAAGGCGGCTTGACAAAAGTGCAGTGCCATTAAAGCTGCGGCTTAAATGTCGGCTCTTTGAGGACGAAGTTGTAAGTGGGCAAGCTGCTCTCGACCGGAGTTGGGGAAGAGGCGCCGGACGAAACACTGCCGCCGGAAGAAGAGTTCCTGTCGCCTTCATCTTCATATTCTTCCTCGTCCTCGCTGCTGCTGTCGTCCTCGCTCTCCTCCTCTTCCTTGACCATCACGACCTCCTTCTTGTCCTTCCGCTCCTCGTTGTTGTTCACCATTCCTCTGGTGACCATCCCGCCAACGAAGTTGTTGTCGCTGTTGTTGTTGTTGTTTGCCCGCACCGGCGCCACCTGCACCTCCGACGCCCTCACAAAAGAGCTGTTGGTGGCGCCTCCACCGTTGACCTGCTCCAGGGTGACCATGGGCGCCGGCGGCGTCTCTGTCTGTTTTGCCGGAATCGAGGTCGAGGTCGATGACGAGGATACTGGGTCGTCGTGCTGCAGCTTCTTCTGCTTCATCCTCCTGTTTTGGAACCAGATCTTGACCTGCTTCTCTGAGAGGCCGAGGCGGGCGGCGATGTCGTTGCGCTTGGGGCGGCAGATGTACCTGGAAGAAGAAGAAACGAAAAGGAGGAAATAGGGGATCAAAGAACACAAGGCATCGGATTAGACGTTGTTTTTGTAGCGTAAGATTGATTGACCAGACGGACGATTATTTATGTATAGCAGTGTTGCTCAGACGCTCTCTGACCCGATCTACACCATCCTAGCTACCTCTGCTCCGCTTCCATTGATCTCAATTTGGCTTCCCCGCCGCTTTCCCTCCCTCGCCCGATGGACTGAAAGGGAATAGGAGGAATCCCCAAACAATGATCTCTCGCGCCTCCGCCTCCTCTATTCCTCGGCATGATCCTCCCGTGTCAATAACAACCCGAACCCTTTATTTTGCGCCCTTTGTTTGCCATATCGCATGTGCCCCTGTTGTTGTACTACACAGACGTCATTTGTTCGTACAGCACCATGTGCAGTCAAGACACAGGTGACGTACCATGGTCGGCCATTTTGCATACGTAGAGTACGTACAAAGTTGCTCCGAAAAAATATATTTCGCAGCATATTTTTCTTCCACAAGAAAATGCCGCCTCCGCCGCTTCTTCTGATTCGACGTGCAATTTTCGGCCGTTTAGTCTAATCCCATTAGCTCTGAAGCCTCGGCCCCTCTCTCCCCTTCGGTCGGCCCCTCTGAGCTACTGGCGGCGGCGCGGGCGGTGGTTCGGGCGGCGGCACCAATGTCGGAAGCTAAAACGTCAATCAAGACAGGGGCACCGGCAGACCGACTGATTCCGACACCGTCGCTCGCCCGTCAGAGCGCAAGGAATTCGCCAGGGGAGATTCTCCCTTGAGGATTTCAAAATTTCATAGATCTATCTTTCTGTTTGGCGACGACGGCCCATTGTCAATTTCGTTTCTACGCCGCAGCAGAAGCGGGGATGCGCCATTGTGACATTACTTTTCCCTATCGAACGCCTGTTTTGTCTCGCTGTGAGCCTTTTGTGACATTTTCTTTTTGCGCGATGCTTGATGTTCGCTGTCACGTCAGTGCCATCCTTTTTAAAACCTTTTCTCTTTCTCTCCTTCCCTCCTCCCAACTCTCTCCTCCCCCACCATCACCGCCGTCGCCACCCACCTCGACCGATCGCCGTCAAATTGTCCTCCCGTCCGAAAGTGTCACAACAACAACGGGAGCGTTTCACCCCCGTCCCGATTCTCGACACAACAATGGACGATACCCCAACTCCCAGAGGAGGGACTTAGGTCGATATTTATCTCTTTCCCGAGTTTTCCGTATTAACCGGGAAAGTGTTTCTACTCCTCTGCCCCCCAAAAAATATCTCGCCCCGCTGTTCCATTAATCTAATAAGGCAGATTTCTCCTCCCAGCACAGTGGGGTCTAGGGCAGGGAGAAGAGCGTGATAAATAAACTTCGTTTTGCGCATAATTAATGGCCGCTTTGTTCGCCAGCCGCACCCTCCCACCCTCTGCGCATGATAAATTATTTTTGTGGTTCTTGCTTTTTCCGCAAAAAAGGGGACGAAATTGGGTTTGAACACAAAGATGGAAAGGCTCAGTATCCTCGAAGACGGCAATTTTTGTTGTGTAGTATACTACTTAGCCTCACTTTAGATTAGAACTGAAAATAAATAACGCGACAATTTCCCTAAATACAGATAATATCATTGCTTGATCGGCACTCACTTGTTGTAGATGTACTCTTTTTCGAGCTCGATGGTCTGGTGCGTGGAGAATGTGGCGCGCGGCCGCTTGATGGAGGAGGAGGCGAAGTGGGAGGGCGGGAGGGAGGCAAGGGAGGACGGAGGCTCGGTAGGGGGCGAAGGGGGAGAGCAGCTTCGAACGGACGAAGAGGAGGAGGAAGAAGACGAAGAAGAGGAGCAGGAGGATTTTGTCTGCGTGGAGCTAGTGTTGGTTTTGGCCGGACGGGTGTTGCGCGAGATCTGGAGGGAGGGAGGGGTAAAAAAATATCCAAGTCACTCTCCGGAGCAACTTGTGCTGTGTGCACGTGAGACAAAGCAAGAATTATTATCGCCCACCTGCATCCAAGGATAAATGACCGGAGGGGGAGGCGCCGCAGGGAACGGAGGCCGGTGGTGGTTGTAGAGTTGATAGAGGTTCTGCGCCACCGAGGCGCTGTGAGCCATGGAGGCGGCGGCGGCGGCGGCGGCGGTGGAGTTTGGGTGGTGTGAGGCGGTGGTGGGAATCACCTGGCCAAAGCGGTAGGGCACGGGCTGCTGGATGCTGTTCGCCTGTGCTGGAGGCGGTGTCTGGAGTAAATGTTGCTGATCCTGCTCTCTTCGCACTGCCGGAAGCTGCTGCTGCAGCTGCTCATTTCGTCCGTGATGCTGTTGATATGAAGGAGCTTGGTGTTGGAGTTGAAGTTGATGGTGGTGGTAATAGTGCTGCCGGTGTGGGGTTGATTCGCTACTTGAAAAGTCAGCAGCAGCGGTATTCGGCCAGTGCTGGTAATCAAGTGTCGCCTCCGACGGCGGGGTCTGGTGCTGTACAGGCAAGGCACTTCCCGCTGGTGTTGCTGGTGGGCATGCTGTCCTGTAATGAGAGCTGCTGGTTGCTGCCGGAGCGCTGTCTCCGATAAGAGGGCCAGGACCAACAGCAGAAAGAGCAGTTTCTCCTCCACCAGACAAGAGCTGCGCAGCTTCCCAGAGAGCCCCGCCTCGGCTTTCGCCAGCATCGAGCTCCCCCGTTCCGTTCCCGGCAGTGCCGCCCCCTCCGACGTAACCCTCTCCGCCCGTGTCAATTCCGACAGGGGTCGGAGGGTGATGGCGATGGTACCCGTGGGTAGCCAGGGGGTTGGCGTTCCAACTGGTGGCACTACCGTAGGCATCATGGTGCAGGTGTCCAGGGCCGCAGTTAGCAAATTGTTGTTGCTGCTGCTGTTGTTGTTGCTCGACCGCCGCTGTTTGTGGAGCATCTTGTTGTAGGAGTTCCACTGACATTCCTCAGGCATCACGGGAAAGAGGGGAGCGATCGAATTTCAAGTGACCCCGGTGGCACGTCTTTGGAGCTGAGGCCGAAACCGGAATGGTCGTATTATTTTTTTGCTCTCTCCCCTCCTCTCTAACTCCAACCCCTGATTGCTCTTCCGTTCCCTACCTCCTCGAGCGCCCTCCCTCTCTCCTCTCGGCGAGCGATAGATGAAGATTTCCCCGCCGCTTTCGCCGCCGTTTCTCTCTCTACGGTGGTGCTTCCCAACAAAGGGGTTTGATGCCCGGGATTCAAGGAGAGCGCTCTTCCGATCGCGGAAGGGGTCGAGAAAGCAGCGAAACAGATTGGGAATAAAGCGATCGGTATGAAGAATCAAAGACAGGAGGAGCAAAACTAGAAGGAAGTCTTTTGCGCCGGCGATGAAATGGAGGAGGGCAGCTCCAGACTGTCCAAGAGCAATATTTCATTTCTTCGAAGTGCGACGTCATGAACACCGATTATACTTTCCTATCTCTGTCGATTGTACATCGTTGTCTGTGCCCATGGATAAGGTCGGTCTCGGAGAAGGGGGCGGGGACGCTTTGGTCGGGCCGAGTGTACATCTGTCCTGGAATGTCACCCGCGATGGCTCCTTCTCGTAGTAGTACAGTCGCTGTCTCCACCCACAAATTTTCAATCTGCCGGGTCTTTTCCTGTTTTCCCACCTTAATTTATAAAATTAGAACTCTGGCGACACATACCTTCGGAGTCTGTAGGTCGTGCTGTGGGAAACAGGACGAATTTAACTTTTCCTTTTTTGGGGGGGGATCGGGAAGGTTTGGAAAGACAGCATTAGAAGCTTTCACACAATGTTTTTCCCACGGTGTTTTCTTTCTCTTTTGAATCTTTACGTTCGAATTTAGATTTGGGAACACGTAGTGTGTTAATTGCATTGCCTTATTTTTTGTTGCATCCAAAATGTTTAATTTTTTGTGCGAAAGAAAAAACTTTTTTAAATACACCTTTCTATTTTCCTTAAAATCTAATGTAAATGTAACAAAAGGGTTTTTTTCTTTATCCCAGCGATTTAACATGGAAAACGTTTGTTGTAAGTGAACGAATCAAAGTGAAAAACAGTTAATATGGCCTCCAGTCCCAAAATAGCTTATAACCCTGCAAACAAGCACTTCGAGGCAAATTGTTCCGATGGAATACTGGACACCATTTTCGTGTTTCCCCCTGACCTCAGAGAAGGCGACGATCTGCCAAACTTGTACCTACTCAACATCCCGGGAGCGAAGAGGGCGTTCCGCGTGATGGGGCACTACGATAATGAGCTGGACAACATTGAATTTGCACTCTACGGACCCAAGGGTTACTTCTTCAAGATGAGCGTGCAGATGGAGGCGTCGCAGGAGGAGCCCTACGTCTGGAAAGTGAAGAAGCATGGCGAGACTAACGGGAAAGGGTTCTACGACCATGACATTCTTCACGTTCCCAGAAGCATCTGCCTGGCACGTTCCTTCTTTCTCGACGCTCCCAAAGAAGTGCTGAGCCACTGGACGTTCTTCGACAAGAACGTGCCGGGCCTGTTCTGCAAGTTGCGGCTGAAGGTTCGTATCGAAAAGGGTTCCTTCGAGGAGCCCCCCCTGCACGCGGTGTCGGCTGGAAGTAACCGGGAATCGTTGGTAGGACGCCTTTCCGCGGCGCGGTCTTCGTTGGTGGAGAGGAATGTCCCCGAGGTGGTGGAGCCGGCGTCGGAGGAGAACGTTCACGTTTCTTTGAACAAAATTGTTGCTCCACGAGTCACAGGTAGACGTCGTCCACCAAAGGAGAATGATAAGGCCAAAGAGACAGATACGGCCGATGTAAAACCTTTACAGCTCCTGTCCATGGGTGAAGGAAACGAGCAGTCTCACAAAAGTGTTCCTGAGGTAGTTCAAGAAAATTCAAATGTTGCGCCTCACAGTCAAGACAACGAACAAGCAAGGCGTGGAGCCGAAAGCGGACTGATGGGTCAAATTTTCGCCTGGTTGGCTGACGATACGGCAGATGAGGTGTCAGATGATGGCGAAGCAGTTCAACTTGAAGAAGCTAGAGGAGGTAATTATGCAGATGTTTCACAACCAAAAGTCGGAAATACTCCCAGCGACGGCAAACAAAGAGGAAACATTGATTCTAGAGAAGAAAATGATGTTGCCTCTCAGTTGATGAGGCGAGGCATAAGTGGTTCTTGTCTTTTACCTCTCGGAGATGCCAAAGATGCTCTTGATGATGATGATGAAAACGCCGTCGTAGTCGACAGAAACATGGAGGTTACTCTTGTAAAGGAAAATGAGGGTGGATTGGAGAAGTGCCTAAAAGTGGGCGAATATTTGTCCGTAGTGGATCTTGCGGCTCTTGCCTCCAAAGGGGGAAGGAGTTCTTGTGTTCTTGATCAACTCGATATGCCCATTCAACAAAGCTCGTCCGAGTGTGAAATTTCAGCAAAGCAACTATCAAAAATGGCAGAAACAGGACGGCAAAAAAATCCTGTGCCACAAGTTCGCTCCAGTTTAAAAGAAAGGCAGGCTCTGAAACCGAGAATGTATGCAGTAAAGGAGTCCGGCTTGTCCGTGGCCGACGAGGAAAGGTTGCAAGATCAGAGTTCTCGTCATTCAAAGCGTCCAAATGTATTTGATGACGCTGGACAGTTACCTCTATGTGTGTTTGACGAAGCAACCCCGCCACCTACATCAAAGGACGGCTTAGTAAAATGCGTCTTGGATGATGCCTCGGAAGCGAAGGTTGTCGGGAAATTAACTAAATGTGCTTTGGACTCCAGTCAGAAACAGAGTACCACAGCGAAGGTCACGTCAGAAACCAACGAAAGAGACCATGGTAGTAGTAAACTTGGAAATGCCACGAGAGAATCAGCTAGTACGATAGTTAGTAATCTTATTGATGGGAACGTTGAAGCCGTAGGAGAGAAACAAAAGGACAATCATATGAACGATGGAAGAAGACGAACCTCTAAAACAATTGTCAGTGAAATGATAGAAAAGTCCGCAAGTATGGATAATACAAAAGATTCGAGCTATCAAAGCGTTTCAAAAAAGTCACCAGAAAAAATGAATGACAAAAAATATAGGCTAGTTCAAGAAATCCAAAAATGTGTCTTAGATGACGAACCAGCGTTAGCCCAGAGCAAATTACAAAGAATGAAAAAATGCATCTTGGATACTACAACCAAATCGGGAAACTCAAGTTATGCTCAGTCTGCGATAGCGAGCAGTAAACGATCCAAGCCAGAACCTCCAGATCAACCGAGAGAAGCCCCTTCTCTGCCACCTGGTCCAACAGTAGTTGGGAAAACTTCTTCGAGCGTAACGCAAAAAGTGTCTAGCAATTTCAATTCGGACGAAGACGATTCAACAGTCGAAGAAAGCAAACCGAATAGCGACAAAGTTGTCTCAATGGAAAGACATTCGAAAGTGGGAAAGGAAAATTCAGGCTCTAAAAAAGCATATAGGTTTGATTCAGCGGACGACTTAATCAAATGTGTTCTGGACGATAATGGCAGGCCTAGAAAAGAGGGTGATCTTGTAAAATGTGTGTTGGATGATTTTGTGGATACCAAGAAGCATTATCAATCTTCCGCCAAAAAGTCTAGTTCAGAAGAATTTGAGGGGACTGAAACTAGATCATCATCGACGAAGTCAACTACAGGCATGTCGAAGAAGACTGGAGAGGATGCCTCTGCCTTAAAGATGGTCTCAAAACCTCAATCAGACAAGCTTGTAAAATGTGTTCTTGATGAGCCTGAAGTAGGATCAAAGTCTCAATTGGTGAAATGTGTTTTGGATGAACCAGAAAACAAAATAGTCAAATCTGCAGATTTTGAGGAGCACGAAGAATCTGGAGCATCTTCAGAGCCCGAAAGTATACTAAGCAAAAAAGAGGTAGACAAAACTTCAAAATCTTCTAAAAGTAATGCAAGAGATATTGAAGACTTGGATGGCAACAAATCAAATACAACTCCATCTGGAGAGAGTGAAAGATCTTCAATGTCAGACGTGAGTGGTGATGTCAAGGTAAAAGACGACAAATTCGACAGAGTGGAAAACCCTTCTTTTGAAACTCCAGCTTTAAAACGACCTGTACAAAATATCGATTATTTGCACGGTCAGGATGATTTGGTAAAGTGCGTATTGGACGATGCAAAATCGAAAAGAAAGGGTGGAAGCGATTCCCATTTTGTTAAATGTGTTTTGGACGAGCCGCCTGTAGAAAAGAGCCATGTTTCTGTGGAGAAATCGAATGAAAGCGAGGAAGCGTCCAGCTGCTTTAGGACTGAAAGCGATGCCGAAAAAGACAGCAAATCCGACTCAAAAGACATACCAATACTAAGATCAAAAATATCAGGGTCAAGTGGTCATTCGAAAAATTGGAAAAGGCCGTCGGAAAAACAAATGAGTATGGTATACGATCCCCCAGCATATAAACGGAAGAGCGGAAAGAAAAGTCACAGCGAATTAGTAAAATGCGTTCTGGACGATGCCAATCGCAAGTCCAACAGTGGGGGAGAGTTTGTGAAATGTGTGTTGGACACTCCTTCTAAACAACATCAGGAGGTTGAAGACACCAGCAATGGGAGTGATTCTTTAGAGCCTTCAGAAAGTAACGCCGAGTCTCAAAATTCGGAAAGTGAGCTTATGAAAGAGGAGACAAGCGAAATATCCGAAAATTCAGGCCCAAACAGTCGGAAATACAAGATGCCCACTTCACAAGAAGGCTTCGTACGTTGCGTGCTGGACCAGCCAAATACTGCAGTTGAAAACAACGAAGCGAACACAAAAATGGCCGAATGTGTCCTTGACGAAAAAAGCAAATATAACTCTGGTACTGGTACTGGTGCAAACAAGTTGAAGGACTCTGCTCCCCTCTCCGCAAAAGTAGATTCACGTATTTCTAACCAACTAATAGAAAGCAAGAAGGCACGTGGTGCAAGTGCAAGTCGAGGAAGTGGCGTGAGTCCTTTGGAGTCCAAAATAATGTCGAAACGAAAATCGGGCTTAGAAAACTCTAAATCAAAAGCTTCACAAAAGTCTTCCAACGCCAAGCCCTTGAAACTTTACGTGACACACCCTCTTAACGAAAGCCGTTCCTCCACCAAGTCGAATAAAAGTGGCAAAGTCAAGAAGAAAAAGAAATTTTCATTCTTCAGAAGATTTAGAAGGTAGATTGTAAAAACGAACAATACATGCTACAAGAGCCATTACAACAACTGCTTCGCCTTCGTTCCTTTGTCCGTTCTCGTTCACCCGGATAATAATGACGTTGTTTCAAAAAATGATGATACTTTACAGAATTACAGTGCATTCAATGCCAATTTTAAGATTCGTATAGTCCAGGGTATTGAAGTAATGCAGTACAAGATATTGCAATCCTGTAATGCAGTACATTTTCTGTAGTTGTACTGTTAATGCAATTACAAAATCAGATGGGAAATTGTATTGCAATTATAAATTCAAAAAAATACAAATTACTTTTTTTCTAAGAAAAGTAGTTGCAACGATCTTTTTTGTCTGTGATGTTAGCTTTTTTGCAGATCATTTCTTTAAAATTTGAAAACGTTATATCTTTAGATCTCTCTTTTTTAAAAAAGACACATATACTTCAGATTTTTTTGCTGAACAACTGCAGGGAGTAATTGGAGAAGTGATTGTAACGTTAGTTGTACTGTAAATACTTTTCTGGCAAAGTAATTTTGAAGTAATTCCATTACATTTTTGAGAAAGTAATTTGTAATGTAATGCAGTACTTTGCAGAAGTAATGTTTAATTCCCTGGTATAGTCGGTATTATACTGTATGACATGTGATGTGAAGAACAGACAGTCGTTATTGTACATTTTCCGCTTCCGGTGCCTCAAATCCTGCACGTATTTATTCTCAAACCCCT
>JAAUYJ010108903.1_pt1 | contig 14717 bp, 15 predicted proteins | sample 7278031 | NCBI WGS metagenome assembly JAAUYJ01 (sample SAMN14350222, study PRJNA611818) | marine sediment metagenome | isolation source: surface marine sediment (1.8m) | place: French Polynesia: Moorea | collected 2018-08 | reverse complement strand
CTTTTAAATTATTTTTCGACTTTCAGGTATTGGCATACTTCCCTGACGGCCCTCCGACTCCCCCATCGCCTCCTCACCCGCATCCTCCTCGCCGGAGAGAGGAGGAAGGGGAATCTGGATTCGGATCCGTGTTTCAGACCTGGGCGCCCGTCTTTCGTGATGCCAGGTTGCAGGCGGCCGCACTCTCCTTCTCATTCCCGGCGGGAATCCAGTTCGGATACCTCGTAAGAAATATTCGAAAATGATTTTTCGGGTCTCTTTTTGCTCATTCGATTTTATTCCTTTTCGCTTTCCAGGGCACCCTGGCCCTCCAGTTCCAATCCCTGCCTGCGGACCCTTCCCAGGTGGGGGCCATTGGCTTCGCCTCCCTGTGCGGGCAGACGGTGACCATCCTGGCCGCCGGCCTGTCGATGGACCGCCTCCGACGATACCTCAAGGAGGTCATCCTGGCGCTCTTGGCCACCACAGTCCTGGGGATGATCTGGCTTGCAGCAATCGTACTCAGGGTAGTCCCTTATGACTTCTGGCAACTGGGGGCCGCCACTTTCTTGGCCACAGTAGCCTTCTTCACGACGTATGGCAATTGTTGAATTAAAAAACTATTCATTTGGCTAAACAACCTTTCTTTTTAGGATGCCCCTCTCGTACGAGCTGTGCTGCATGGTGGCGGCCCCCTCCGGCATCCCCGAGTCTCAGGTGGGAGTCTACCTGACAGGGGCACTCAGCCTGTTCATGATGGTCTTCCTGCTGGTCATGATGGTGCCAAACCTTGCGCTGGGATGGGTCAGCTACCTGGTGAGTTGGCTACAGTCGATTTTTATTTTGGTTCCCAAGCAATAGGTTTTATTCCGTCGACTCTGTTCCAGATGGTGGCGAGCGCTGCCCTCGGTCTGGTGCTCTTGATACCCGTGAGGGTCCGGACGGGATACTCCCAAATACCCTAGGAACCTCCTCGCCGCCTTTCGCTCATAGAACACATGCACAAAATACATACAGCTTCCTTCACAGCACTTCTTCTAAAGGTGCCGCCGCCGCCATATACGAAAATACATTCCCGATATAGCGCCGTCTTGAAAAGAGCCTGATTATGCGACACAGTCTCCTCTTCATCTTCTTCACTCCATGCATTAATATCACCTCTTCTGCATAAACTGCCTCCTCCTCCTCCTCCCATTAACATCATGGGGCGGCGGCGGTGGGATGGAAGTGAGAGGGGAAGAGAAGATTTTGAGCCGGGGCCATCACATAAAGATGGGTTTAAAAATGGGGGAGAGGTCGCGTTGGTGGAAGGTGGAGGACCGATCGATGGTGGATGTCGACGGTGAAGGTGCTGTGAAAACCAGGATGTGCTTCGATAAAGTGTGAATAATCTGTTTTGTAAAAAAAAACCGCCTACCGTACTTTCCAGCCCTTACTCCCCAAGTCAAAGGAAAGCTCATGAACACGTATAAATTTGTCAGCATTTATGAAATCAAATTTCGCCTCTGACGACCCTTTCTTAAATTTGAAAAATTGTCAGCTTTCTTCTCCCTCTCTTTCACCCTCACAATGGTACAGAGAAGCGGTGGCTGCAGAAAAGATATGGGATAAGAGGAAGAAGGGACGGCGAAAAGGGGCAACTTTTCATTTCAATTGCTTTCCCATTCTTCCACCTTTTTTATAAGACGACGTTGCTGACGGCGACATCGTCGTTTGTCGCCATTCCCTTTCGGATGTGGAACGATGATTATGGGGGGAAGGGGGAGGCGGCGGGGGAGGGAGGAGGAGCAATAAAAAATCTGCCTTTCAAAAGAGGGAGGAGGAAAAAGGAGGAGAAATATCAATTCGATTCCAACCCAGCCATTTTTGTCATCCCCTCCTCATTCTCCAGGTTTGCAGTTTTCCTCCTCCTGCTTTGGGATGGAAAGGAATGTTGGTAAAACTGAATGGAGGAGGAATCCACTAAAACTTGAGAAAAAGAAGCTAAAAGTGGCCCTGCTGACTTGGACGATTAGGCAACAGGGGAGCAAAAGGGGGATCTGGGACAAGAGAAAGAAAGAGCCCCTCCTTGTGTGTACCTTCCGTCTTCGCTAATCCAATCTCAGCACACAAAAATCCCCCTTTAGTAGGGGGGGGGGGGAGAATAATGTTTATGTGCTCCTCCTCCCTCCCTCCCTCCCTCTACTTTGCTGCCTTCTCTCTCCCCTAATTAAGTTTGCTCATGCCACCGAGCAGTAATTCTTGCCTTTTCTCTAGAGTCCGATCCCCTTTGGCCATGCAAGAAATGAGAGGGGGAAATGACATTGCGACGGCGAAATTGTCTTGACCCTCCCACCGACCAACAACCAACCAACTCGAGACAATTATTATGATCCCTTTCTGTCGCAACAACAACATCACAACTCGGGACGACTGTTGTTGATGTTTTGTTGCTGTTGCCTCCCTGTCCGCCGCCACAGTTGTCAACTCTTGACTGCTTTTACTGGGGCGCTGGCAAATTAAGAAACAAAGCAAAAAGGGAAGAGGTCAATCCTTTGAGTGACGTTGATGGGAGGCTCGTTCTAGTGCTATTGTACCTACCATCGGAATGCGATTTGCCAGAAAACTTTTTGTCTGAACCCCGCATTGGCTCCACTTCTTTTTTCGGGTTATCTGTCGTCCTCGTAATTTGTTGCCGAAGAAACTTTTCATATTCTTCCCAGCGCCGGCCTGTCACATCGCTGAGGCGGAAGGGAAGAAGAGGAGGAAATTTCGTCGTCCAACTTGTTAAATGCCTCTAATTCCTTTCTTCGGAAGGGGTGGTCAAGAACAAAGATTTCTTCCCAACACACAATTCCAATATGTCTGCAATGCTTACGGAGGTCATATTGGTTTTTTGACCTCTCGGTGAACTGCGAGAGACACACTGTGCCTGGAGGAAGGGAGGAAGGAGGATTGACTGTGGTGGCGCAGTGGAGGAGGAGGAGGGAAAAGAACAAGGAGTGAAGACAACAACAACAACTCCCTCTCCCCTTTTTCCCGAACGGAAAAGGAGGACTTTCTTTTCGCATTGCACCAAAACGTCAGACAACTCTTTCCTCTCCTCCTCCTCCGGAATGGAGGAAGGAGGAGGAAATAACAGCCGGAAGAGGAACGGGTTTCCGAAAAATCAGGGACGTTTTTCCGCCATCGCGGCGGTTTATGCTCTCCTCCCTTTTCCCACGAAGTCTTTTTACCTCCCATCCACATGCTGTTGCTGCGACAACCTACGTTGTACTGTAGTAGTACACCAACCCCTTCCCCCCCTTTCTTTGGCCGAGGTATGTAAAAAAGACGGTCTCGTAGGCAAGGAGGGGAGAAGGCTCCGCGAGCGGGCAGGAAGTGAGACCATTACAACTTTCCCTGTAGGAAAGGGGCAAAGGGATTCTCCTCCCCCTTCTCCTCCCTCTCTTCTTCCGACGAAGAAATAGGGTAAGAGAAGGGAAAGGGAGCGAATCGGGCAAAAAAACTTGGTTAATAGTCCCTTCCTCTTTCTCTCTCTTCTTGCTTGAACCGCCACGACGATTCTGCCCCGGTATACTACCTGCATATCACCTTAGTATTAAATACTTTTTTAAAAACAGCATTGAGAACCAACTGTATTTTTTCACATATGTCTTTGCTACGACAGTACGCAAGAACTTCCTCACGTATGGTCTTCCAAATAACGGTCCCTCCACCAAAAAAGAAATACCACATCTCTTTCCCCATCCCCTCCTTCGATCCGCAGAAGCAGCAGCGTCGCCGTCCTCCTCCTCCTCCCTCCTCGTAATAGACATGATACACCCATTATCGCCGTGATTTATGTCATGCCATCGGTTGCTCTCCTTCTCTCCCTTCCTCCGTTTTTCGGGCACTTTTCCGACGGTCGGTCGCCCTCCCCTTCCTCCTCCCCTCTCCGCCGATGTCAACCCCTCCCTTGAGAGATGGGGGTAGAGGGAGAGCTGGAGGGCGGAGGAGAGGACGGTGACCGGGGGAAACGGGAAAGATCTTCCTTTTTTTTCTTGCTGTAAGCGTCTTCGACCCGAGCAAAAAAGACAGAGCCATGTTTCTACACCTCTCTTGCCGTCTTCCAAACAACTTTCTGCAAATAAAACGAGAAGAGGAGGCAAATCTGAGCAAAAGAAACGGGGGAAATACATAGATGAGATTCATCTACTCAGGGAGAAAGAAAAGGAAGGAGAGGGCGCGAAAAAAAACCCGGGATGAGAAAGTAGCGAGAGTAGAAGTGCTTCTTGTGCTCCTCCTTCTGATCTGGCGAAGGAGGAAGCGGCCCTCCCTTCCTCTCGCCCGACGCTTCCGATGAGACCCATCATCATTCATTCCCACCCAACCCAAAGAACGTCCCCGTCCCCCTTTCCCTCTTCTGCTCACCCAGGGAGAAAGAGAAGGAGGGGATGGGAGGAAGGGGGTGGTGGGGGGAGAAGCAGGAAGCAGGAATGCCAACAATCGGAAGTAAAGGGTGGAAGGAGGGAGACCGAACGGGGTAAGAAGTCTCCTCCGCTATCTCGCCGCTTCTCCTCCTTCCTCTTCGTTCCACGCATCTTTGGAGGCGCTTTTTCCAGTCTTCCTGGATGGATCCGAGAGAGGCGAAAGAGGAGGAAGAGACTGTTGGACCGACCGACCGAGGGACCGAAGGGATGGAGGGATCGAGGGAAGGGAACTTGGGCGGGAGCCAAAAAGTTCAGGCGGCTGCGAAGGGGGAGAAGTGGAAGCGGACGGGCGTAGGGAGGCGAGAGGGGCTTTTGGCGTCTCTTCCTTTCTCGCCGCCAGCGCAGGGACTCCATGTGCAAGAGAGAGGTGGCCGAAGAGATTCGACGATACCTTCCTTTATACGCAGAGTTGTGTCCAGGTGTTTTTGACCGGGAAATATGTTTCCCAAATTTATTCCTGCCCCAGAATCCTTCCTTGCAATGTTGAATCTTCGGTCAGGGGGAGAACGGCAGTTTGCAAAAATCCCACGTGGGCGCGAGACCGCCTCCTATCCTCCCTCGAGAGAGAGAGCGTGTTTCGGAAGCGCCATTTGTTATGAGCCATGTAACGGCGGTTTGGCATCGTCTCCCCACGCGAGCCCCCGTCCCCCGTCCCCTATCTCTGTAGCTGCCACCACACGTCTGTCACTGAGATCCGTGAGAGGGGGGAGAGGAAAGAAAGGAGGACACTGCGACCGGAGAGAGGGGGGGACGGACGACGACGGTCCTGCCCTGGCTGGGGAACGGATTCAAGAGCCGTGACTAACAAGTGGAGAGAGGGGGTGGGAAGTTGGAGGCGGACGAGGTGGGTTTTGGAGTGGGAGATTGAGGGGGGGAGGCGAATCGAACGTATCTCGTAGGAGGATGGCTTGCCAAAAAGTTGCTTCCAGTCCCCATCCCCAGCGAGACACGAAACTGATCTGGGGAGACGTCGCCTACTCTACGGACGTACCTAAACCTCCTTTTGGAAAGGGGGATTGGTTGGTTGTAAAAGAAGTAACAAACGCGCGTCCTACTTCGGTTTCATTTTCCCTCCCCTTCCTTCTCTCAGCCTCCCCTTCCCCTCTTCCTGCAGCCTCTCACTACTTTTCTCTCTCTATTGTTGCCGTCGTATTTAGTGGGCCGTTTAGTACAAAGGAGAGGCTTTCTACCCCCTCTTTCTCTCCCCTTCTCAAGTGGGTGAGATTTTTCTCTCCCTCTTCCCTCCCAGAGTCTCTTGCATTGCTGCTCTCTTTTCTTCTCCTCTCAAGACGCCATTTCACATCTTCTTCCCCCTCTACTCGCGTGCAATAAAGAAGGGGAAACGGCCCGCGGGGACGAAGGGGAAAGAAAATACAGCTCTGCAAGAGGAGAAAAGGCCAATTACACAATTTCTATTTTGTATCCGTCCCGGTATTGTTTTGTGCCTCGTTATTTTGCAGATTCCAACAGCAGCCTGATGTCCCACAGGCTCTTCTTGATCATCCTAGTCATCTCCAGGGAGTTTGTCTCCTCCGAGGAGAAGAAGGAGGCCACGTGAAATAGAATAAAGTCGTCCTGAAAGCAAACTTTTGCCGATTTTTTTTAAAAAAATCAGTGCTTTTTATACGTGGAGGTTGTATGAGACTCCGTATCCGTCGGGCACAACAGCCCCGTAGCCAGTGACTCCTTGAGGATACGGGAGCTCAAAGGTGACCTGATTTTTTAAAAAAAAATAAAATACATTAGCTACTATACGATGGCATTTTTAAAAAGGAGGTAAGTAATAAACTTTTTACCTGACTTGTCGAAAGCTTGAAGTAATTGGACTTGGCGTAGACCTCGTCCTCAAACAGGGCGATGCTCTCATTGGGTCTCAGCTGTAAAAATAATTAGTTAATATCTTTTTTGAACTTGAACAACCTCACCTCCTGGCAAGCATTCCTGATCCCCAGGAGTGGAATGTCCATTCCCATTCCCCTGATGTTCTCGATCGACACCTTGCCCTGCTTCATCAAGGCGGCCTTGAGCAAACCAAGTCTTTCCTTGTTGCTGCAGCTCTGCGAAAGTAATTCGCGCTTGGTTCAAACATCCACAGCTCTGAACATTGAACGCACCTTGTCTTCCATGGCCTTGACCCAAGCTTTTGCCTCGGGATGAGACGACCTGATGTTGTCCACCCGACCCTTGCGGAACTTCCTTGTGGACCCGCTCTCGTAGGTGAAGCAGGTTTCCCCTCCGCTGGTCCTGTAGTACGCCAGCTGAAGCGCCATCTGCACGAAGCCGTCGGGGCTCAGCTTGAGGGCGCCCATGTACGACTTTGCAAAGTCCCTGAAGGTGAACACCTCCAGGTCGGTGTCGTTGCACAATCTGAAATGAGGCAAAGTTGATATAAAGTTTCAGAAGCGAAGGGTACGACAAGAAATCTATCAAAAAGTATCTTTAAAACAAAAACCTAAGCTATTTTCGTTTTTCTGTTCTTTGCTGCGCATTCACATGCAAAACACCAAAAGACATGGACTGTTCGTGCCTTTCAAAATCTTCTGCTGCGCTCCTGACGGCCTCCCTGATGTGCTTCTCTCCAGCATTGGGGAACTCCAGCCTCTTGAACCTCCATTCCCAGGACGAAGCGTCCATGTTTGCCAGGTCGAACTCGACCTGCTTCTCCTCCACCTCCATCTTCTTGAGCGTGGCGTTCCTCAGGGCGGCCAGCACGAGGCCCTCGGCAACAGAGTGCTCGATGTTGACGCCGATCGTACCGTCCGACGTAAAGATGATCTGAAAGGATTGGTTTTTTGTCAGGTATTTTCCCCCCATTCTCATTGCACTTTTATCGTTTTTGTTGTGCTCACGTGGAATGCCTTGTCGTACCACCTGTTGTAGCCGTTCTTGTGCGGACCTTCTCCGCACATCATCTGGAGCAGCTGAGACTTCTGTTTTCGAGGGGAAAAAACCTCGTAGGCATTCGCAACATTTTCGTACTGCTATGTTTAAGACTCAGGAGTTCCTACCTCGCTCCTCTTTTCGTCCGATTCGCTCTGCGTCGCCTCGTCCAGGCAGAGGATAAAGAGCGAGGTCTCCACCGTCCTCATGGCCTCAGCGCTGGCCGGGTCCTCCATCAGGGCCTTCCTGTTAGAGGCCCACTTGGGGCGGTCAGTCGCCGTCAGCAGGCTCACTCGCTCCCTCATTGCCAGGTGAGGAAGATCCAGCACCTGATATTGGGGCAGTTTTATGACATTGTTCTTCAACAATATGAGTATTTTGAATACCGATATGTGCTTGACTATGGCCCCCAGGGTGGCGGAGTCGATCCACTCTCCGTCCTCCTTCACCGTCACCACGAACATCTTCAAAGGGAAAATTGTTTCTTTTTGGAGAAGATTGTGTCAAATTGACATTCTCTCACCCTGCACTTCCTCATGACCACGATGTGCTCCCTTGGCTTTGCCACCCTAGCGTCTTCGAAGACCAGAGTGTCGCACTCTTCGTGGGGATACCTGTACGCGTTGAAGACCCTCCAGTACTGCTCCATGCAAAGGGGGGCGCTTCCTCCGCTCCTGGAGGGGATGACGTCGTGAGGGAACTTTCCGCTCTCCACCTTGTCCTTCTCCATCAGGTAGCTCACCACAAAACGGCCGATGTACGCGCTCCTCTCGTCCTCCGAGGAGAAGCAGAGGCCCTAAAAAAAGAATTTAGTGGAATGTCATAACCTCATGTGTAGACTTGGAAACCTGTACCTGATGGATGACAGCCGATGGGTTGGAGTTGATGGGGAGCGCGATCGGGTTGCGGAGGTACATGTCCTCAAGCCAGTACTGGAGGGCCTGTTGTTTTTGACACAAATATTTAAAAATATGACATTTGCCCACACTTTTCCCTTTTTTCTAACCCAGTTGTCGTGCTCCTCCCTCCTCTTGCTGAGAAATTCCTCCACCTCCTTGACCAGCTGCTGGTCGGACAAGAACTCCCCGCACTTGATCTCAGTCCGGAGGTACTCATCCTGTAAGTGAAGCGTGTCAGAAGTTGCTTTTTTTTGAAGAGAATGAGTTGTGTCTACCTCTGTGACTACCGCTTTAATGGCGTCGAGGTATCTGCCCAGGGTGTCTTTTACGGGGGGCACCGGAAGCTTGGGCAGGTCCGTCGGAGGCGCGGCGGCATTGTTTGCCACTGGGGCCATCATGAAAGAGCAGAGTGTGTTGCTGCAGTCGCCGCGAAGAGTTCGAACGGAACTGGGGAAGCACGGGACGATTACATGGGAGACAGGTCGGCTGGACAGGTGTTTAGAGGTATACTTTGTCCAGCAAGCACAACGGTATATATACCCCTCGGTGAGGTATATTACGGAGACAGTCGGTCACACGTGAAGTCAACAAAAACGTCGCGCGATCAAAGAGATGTCACCATTACTGATTATTCTGGGGGAGCACAGGTGTGGGGCGATTAACATATACGGAGAGACGTATGAGGAGGAGGAGGATCGGCCCGTATTAGGCCCCGGATGGAAAACAGAAGCCGGAAAACGAGATTGATGACCGATTAATGACTTCACGAGCTCATCGCGTCGAGGTCGACAGACAAAAGACTTTTTCCAGATGTATAGATAATTGTTCTCCCAAATGGACTTTGCATCAAAAACTTTTTGCGCCTGAGTATCTTTGTAGAAGTAATGAGCAAAAACCCTTCATACTATGCCATATACGTACCTAGGGCCCAATATCAGTTCTTTCACAAAGACGAACAACATGAGTCTTAGCAGACTTTAGAAGCAAGACAACGAACAAATACAACAGTATTTACAGCAGTGGAGCTTTCTGCTTTTCGACCCTTTTGAAAATAAGAACCAAAAAAGATAGGTGCCCCGATTGCAAAGAAGAAAGTTTGGGGAGGGAGGCGAGAGGAACTGACATCTCTTCCTCCTCCTTGGGTGGGAGGATAGCTGAGGAAGAATGAGATCCATTGGAAATCCCAATCGGAGCGGAAGGATAGCGAGGAAAAAAAAGAGAAGAAGGGGGGATTTTTAGTAGAGTCCCCCTTCCAACTCTCACTCTCAACCCAGCACCCCATCCTCATCCTCCTTTCACCCCATATTCCCCCCTCCTCTTCGTTTCTCCCTCCTCCTCTTCTCCACCTCCAAGCCTCTTCTAAAAGAAACCTGTTAGCGAGAGAGGAAGAAGGAGGAGGAAGAAGCAAAAAAGGCTGTTGCTTTTCGAGAACGAAATTCCTCTGCCTCCACCCCATCCCGTTTCCCCCTCTTCCTTTTGCTGTGTTTGGAATACTTTTTCAAAATTCCTCTCCCCTTCTCCCTAATACCCCGGCGACAGGTCCTGTAAAGCCCCCCTCCTCCCCTGTCAACTTCCTGCCTCACTTTCCCATCGCTAAGCTAGAAGGAGAGAGAAGAAGAAGAGGGGGTGTAAAGGGCAACCACTTCATACACAAAGCCCTCCTCCCTTTTCCAAGTGCAGGACGGGGATTCACCAAGAGTTCCGAGAAAACCCCCACACCAGAACCCAAGTGTCGCGGTCTCTTTGAACAAGTGTCGACAGGGGAAGGGGGGATACCGTTTCGGACGCCCCGGGGAAAAGAAAGGGGTCTTGTGGGGTTCTTCCCCCTCCTCACATGCAGAGAGGCGAGGAGGCAACCCAGGGGAAAAGAGGGCTCTCAAAAAAGCTCCATTATTCAAAAGATGGCTAAAAGGGGAAGACAGGAAGAAAGAAGGGATCGACCCCATCGTCCCCTATCCCCCCCCAAAAAAAAGAGGTCTTCATCCTTCGTCCAAAAGTCCGCCCATCCCCCCCCTCGCTGTATGGGTGGCACGTGATAGGGGGAGGGTCTGCCTTGCTATAGGCACCCCACTCTTTCCTTCCCCCAAAAATCCTGCTTGGGAAAAAAAGAATAGAAAAGGGAGGAGGAAAAACCCCTCTCCTTTCTTGCCCTGCCAAAAACTGCTAGCAGGAAATCTCGCATCTTCCTCCTCTCTTCTTCGACCGTGTTGGTCCTCTCCGCTTGGGGTCCCCCTTCTCTTTTTGCGTCCCGGTGGCCTCTTTAACCCCCCTCCACCCTCACGGTCCGTCCGTCCGTCCTTCCCATCTTGGCGGGACGCCGCCACCGCCACTCCCAGGCAGAGGGAGAGATTCGCCCATGGGGTCGAATTAGCCGCCAATTCCGAAGCTCGGCTATCTTCGTGAAGAAAAATGACACAAACAATTGCAAGTAATGTGGCGTTTCATCTACAAAAATGTTGGTGAAAGAGAAAAAGCGAGGACTTCTGTTGCCTTTTTGGGAATGTTGCTTCTTCCTCCCCTTCTTTTCCTCCGTGCTGTCCTCTCTAACTCTGCTCTGTTGGAACGGCCTCCTCCTCCGTCGAAACGGCGGCGTCGGATGGGGCTCCCTCCCTCTCCCCTTTCCTCCCTCCGTGTACGTGAATAAATTTACAATGTCGTCCTTTTCCTCCTCGTTGATTTCTCGGCGGCCTCCCTCCGCCCCCTCCTCCTCCTTCCTCCTCTCGACTCCAGACATCCAACAAAGAGGAACGAGAGGAGGAGGAGGAGGATGGAGCAGAAAATAAGTGGCGCAAAGAGGGGGGGAGGACCCAAGGTGCTTTCCCGCCCTTATTGCGGATATGTTTTCAGACCCTGAAAAGTAGGATAACAAGTTCGTTATCTAGCGAGTTTCCTGAAATGAGTTTCCGATTGTTTCTCCCCTCCTTTGCCTCCTTTGGATCCCGCTGCCAAGTTGAAGTTCCCCTATCTCGGGGCTCCAGATCGACTGAAAATTATTTTCCTGGATCCCAACCTAGATCAGTCACTAGGTGTTCTCCGCCGGTGGGGGATCCCCGAAACTTTTCCTTGTGAGGATGAAGCGAGTGTGCCAATCTTCCGGGATCCTACAGAGTCCGGAGTCATTGCGGAATATATGCCATGCCGTAGGTTCATACAGGTACGAAAACCAAAGTACAGTCGCAACAACAGGAGTTGAAATGAAGACTACTTTTTCCTTCCAGTTTTATGGCGAATATTGACACAGCTCACCACAACGTGTACTCGTTCCATACTTAATTGCCTCCCTAAATCATAAGACCCTGCAAACTGCTACTCCTCGATTCAGTTAAAAAATCTACCTGCTGAGACTTTTGAGTGGCTGACCTAGCTGGCCAAAAAACGTAGAGAGGAAAGAAAAACTTTGGAAGAGGTTCGCTCCCTCGTTGGGTCTTTTTGGCGTTCGGATACGGGCGACAGAAAGGGATCGGCGCGCCTGCCAGATAGACTTCACGAAGTTTCCCGGATCGAGCAGGGATTGAGCGGCCAAAATCAGTCAAACTCTGGCTAAATGGAGTCAAAATCCTTAGGCGAGTAGAGTATATTCTACCGTGCCTACCTAGTTTTTTTTGTGATTTTGGGTACTCCTACCTGCTCACACAATACACTTCGTTACCTTCTGCTCCAGTTCTCTACATACTTCTTTCTGTGCTAGAGTTAGTTGGCTAAACCATCCACCAGAATTTAACTTAGTTTCAACTTTTCCCCCATCCCTTCCTCCCCAACCAGGGACCTTTTTCCCCTCCTCCATCACCAGCGCCAGTCTCACATCTCCGTCCCTCCCTCCCCCTCTCGTGACAATCAGACTGTTGCTTCGGTCCCTTCCCCCCTTTTCTCAGATGGAGACTTTTCCTCCTCCTCCTTGCTGGCTCTAGACGTCAGTCCCAACTGTGAGCTAACTCTTCAAGTTCCCTCCCCCGTTGAGGCTGCAGCACAGCACAGCCTCTGCGTGAAAGGAGGAGGAGGAGGAAGACAAAAGTTTCCCCTCCCTCCCCCTTTTTCCATCCTTCTCCGACAGCTCTCCTCCCCAAAAAACGGAGGAGGATTCGCCCAAGAACGCATGAGCCTACTGCAGGACAAATATATAGTTCAGCTTCAGATTTGAACCCTCGTCGAATCCCTCCCCTTCGACCGACTCCGTGCCTCGCATTCGTTATCGCAAAGTGCTCCCTTCCCCGTTTTCCTTCTCCCCCCTTTTCGAAGCCGGGAGGAAAGGGAGGGAAGGGGGAGAAAAAAGTTGCGTTCGCCGCCGCCGCCCGACTTTTCTGGGGGTAAAAGGGGGACGGGAGGGTTTCTCCCTCTTGGGCTGCCAGTTGGAAGAAGGGGAGGACGAAATCTGGACCCTTGAAATGGGCTTCTGCGCAGAAAATTTCATTTCATCTCGAAAGGGAGGTGGAGGGCTCTCCAGACTCCAATCCCACCACTTTAAAAATCTGAAAGCTGCCAACCACTGTAGCGTATCCACGCACGCAAGTTGGCAGTGCTTCTGTACAAAAAACAAAATTTTAACAAAATGGTTGTTATAAATAATTACATCTGCATCTTAAAGTACACTGGAAGAATTTTAGTGCGTCGTTTTTTCTTTTTTCGGAATTTCTCGCCAATCCTCGATATAAAGCTGTCAGATGTTCCTTCCTCTCCCTAGCTTCTGCTTTCTCTCTCCCCTCTCCTCCGTTTTGGAATCCATTTCTTCTCCTGCAGCAACAGACTGGAAAGAGAAAAGAAAGTAAAATGCCATACAAGAACGTGGAGGACGGATCTCTCTAAGAATTTTGGCAAATGTTGTAGGTGGCAGCAACAACCTCCCTTTCTACTACCGTACACTACAGCTATACCCTTTTTTCTGGTACCTCGTTTCAGCATAATCCTCTTATCGTCTCTCTGGCACATTCCCTCTTCTGTTGGTTCGCTATTTGCTCAGAGCAAAGAGGATCCCTCGCTAACTAGGTGCGTTGGCAGAGGTCCTCTCCGCGAAGAAGAGTCGCCGATGGAAACAGGGTTAGGGATGCCTTCAATAACAACTGAGCATCTGTACGGAATGTGGGTGTTAAATATGTACTGAAAAGAGAAATGTTGAGGTAATTTCTCGATGCACCTTCCATTCACGTCGATTCAAAGGTACGTAATTCTAACGGACGACTCTCGCTGCTCCTGCTAATTGACAGGTGTGCAGTCAAGTTCGCTATCTCCCTAATTCCGTGCCAACGACCCATCAACTAACTCGCTCGCAGTCTCCCCATCCATCCTTCCGTCCGTCAGTTTGCTCTCTTCCTTCCGGAAAATTCCTGTGTGAAATGGCCCACCTGCTCTGGAAAGGAGAGAAGGAAAGCATCATCAGCGGGCTTCCTCTTCCTTGTTGCCAGAAAAGAGTGGCACAAAAAAGCCACCTATCAAAAAATGCATCAGGTGCAAAAAGGTCATATTGCGCTTTATGACACTGGTCATTGTCCATCGACCGACTGTACGGAGATTGTCCAGGGGAAACACCTGATCAGCATCGGATCACTTTTTTGTGCGCCTGTCTCTTTTACAATGCATCATTCCTCTTGCTGTGCCTTATAGCTTTCGCTCCCACCTTTTTTTGCGGGGATGGTTGGCTGACCAGGTGGCACAAGTTTTTTCTTCGGATGCCGGAGGGCAATTGTCTCAATATGGGCACAGATGAGAGAAAACGAGGGCAGACTTTATTTACATTGAGTTCGAGTTTCAATGTCTTTATCATTTGAAAAGTCGAAAAGTGTTGGCCGCCCCCGGACAACAACAAGAACTATTTAAAGACCCGAGTTTCGCTGCTATGGAAAGCCACGTTACTCGATCTGAGATCTATTCCTCCTTTTTGCTATGTGTGCTATGTAGATTCCCAAAAGGGGAAAGCGTCCTTTTAAACAATAGGAATACATTATACGATGACTCTGGCTGGTCATATGCTTATGCAAGCAGGGGAGGAAGGGGGGCAAAACCGGAAGTCCGGGATAAATAGACGTGAATGGATGGCGTCGACGTTTGAAAAAAAAGCCTACTGAGCGATGGAGGATGGGAAAAAATGATTTGGGACATCTGCTGCTCTCACAAATTACGGGGTAGGGAGGAAAGGCAGCGGGGGATGAGGGCAATTCGTATGCAAACCCGCGGACACAGCGATATCACGAATAAAGAGAATAAAAAACTCACTCTTTCACGTCGACATTCATGATGGGAAAACGCGACATTTGTGGTGCGGCCGATCGCCCATTTTTTCCGTCCTCTTTTTTCTGTTAGCCTCATCAACTCTTTTCTTCCTCGTTTTTACCCCCCGCTTCGCTCAGCCCCACTCAGCCCCACCATCGGGAACCCAAAAAGTCTTTCCCATTCTTCTAATGTAGCACATATTGACAGTCAATGTCTATTGTACCGAGATGCTCGTCTGATTTTCTGCTATGTTTACGATTTTTTCCGAACTGAATTACATTGCCATCATAATGGGCAGTAGAGAGAG
>JAAUYJ010031907.1_pt1 | contig 14720 bp, 8 predicted proteins | sample 7278031 | NCBI WGS metagenome assembly JAAUYJ01 (sample SAMN14350222, study PRJNA611818) | marine sediment metagenome | isolation source: surface marine sediment (1.8m) | place: French Polynesia: Moorea | collected 2018-08 | reverse complement strand
CTTAGCGTCATCCAGGGCAGCATTGACGGGACGGTCTCTGTGTGCAGTAAGTTGGGCAGAAAATTTTTTTTAACTTGGACAATTTATTGCCAAAACGACATTTTTTAACCACCCAGGCCAGACTCTTCCGTTCAAGATTGACTTCAAGACAGACCAGGATGAGCTCTCTACTGGCGCTGCTGCGGCCATCACCAATGAATCTGTAAGTTACTATGCCTTGGACACAAAATTTTATTTATATTTATTTCAACGCCTTTGTTCCAGGCCTTTTTCCCGGGAGGCATTGTTGGCTTCTCTTTGGAGTACGTCCAGCGCGCCTGCACGTAATCAAATTTGAGTAATCCATGATTTCTGTGAAATCAAAAAGACTGGGACGTGCCAGAGATACAACATACCAAACCTAAAAGAAAACCACATAAAATACAGTAATCTGTCAGTAGTCTTCAAAGCAACAGGTGATAATAAAGAAGTGTGCAAGAACAATTTGTTCAAAAGACACCTAAGAAAGTCTGGAAGCTTGCTGTAAAAGCTTCCAAGAGAGTGCGCAAGACAATAAGTATCAAAGGTTTCAGATTAGAAATCCCTGTATTTTTACGTTCCAGCCAATATTTTTTATGCAATGTGTGTTTTGGAAAAATAGTAAGGGTGCCATTGTTAATAGCGAGGGGGCAATAATGATAATTTAGCTGGTCTCCATGGGCTTCTCATCCCCCTCGGCGGCGACCGTGGACGCGGCGGCCCCGTTGCCCTCCTCCCCTTCCTTCTTCTCCTCCTCCTCCCTGGGCAGGCGCCTCGGCCCGTACACGAGCAGGTAGGCCGTGTGCCAGTCCCCTCCGCCAGACAGCTTCATGACGTCGTCGACGTGGATGGGCCGGATGTCGTCGTCGTTGCACTCGATCCAGGTGTCGCCCTTGTGCTTGACCCAGGCCACGTAGTGACCAGAGTCCGAGCTCCTGCCCTTGTGGGTCAGCACCGCCTGCAGCTCGTAGTAGCCGGAGTTGTTCGAGCCGACGTCGTCCTCGAACCAGTAGTCGTGGAGGCCGGCGCCGGCCTCAGCCTTGGCCGCGGCGGCCTCGCGGCTCTTCTTCAGGGCCTCCTCGCGGCTGCGACTCGCCTTCGTCTTCACGTTCTCCTCCACGATCTTGTCCTCATACTCCTGATTTTGAAAGTAGGAATCAATAAATCGTGTGCCTCAAAACCTTTCTAAACATTGCATTAAGATTCAAGAGCAACGTACCTTGAACTTTTTCCGCATGGGGATAAGCTTCTGCTGCATGTCTGGCGAGCAGACGTCGAAGGCGTCGAGCAGGAGCGGGAACTTGACGTCCTTGAGGATCTTGGCGTTGATGGCGTCCTTCTGCTTGAACTGGAATCGGACCATCTGCACCGTCAGGTAGCCGGGGAGGCGGGAAACCTTCATGGACTTGATGTACTCGGCGTCGCGTCCAAGCGTCGGGGAGTTCTTGGTCAGCGATTCCTTGAGCCTCTGGAAATTTGGAAACACAGAAAATCATTTACAGGCACCGAAATCTACGCTTCCGTTTGCCAAACTCACGTTTACGAGTCCCGAGTGCAAGTACTTGACCTCCTTGTCGATGTAGCAGTTGTACTGCAGGAAGTGCTCCTGGGACTTTGTGACCTCCTCCTCCTCGGACTCCACGCACTTGAGCTCTGCGTCGAAGGTGATGCCGAAGTACTGATCCACCGCGGAGCCGAAGCGGTCGTTGTTCTCGCTCGGCAGCTTCTGCTTGAGCATCCCCAGCAGCTCGACCCAACACTCGTTGGCGTCCTGCTGCTTGAAGCCGCCGCCCTCCCCGGCCTTTTCCGCGAACCTGGGGAAGGCCATGTGCATGACCTGCAGCATGACGATGGGCGGGAGGTTCTTGCCCCTGTCCATGGAGCGGAAGAGGTCCCTCATGGCCGCAGTGATGCTCTGCGCCTCCCCGCCGCCGCCCGCCGCGCCGCCCTCCAGGCTGATGCTCTGCTCGTACTTCATGAGGGCAGACTTGAACTCGGGCACCGTCTTGAGGCACTGTACGGTGGCGTTCATGTAGCAGGTGTTGCCCAGGTTCTGCAGCCCGGCAGGCATCTCCAGCGCAGACTGCAGCTCGGACTCGTCCATGTCCTCCACGAACTTTGTGGCCTCCGCTGGCTTGACCGGGATGTCCTCCTCCTTGGAGCCCATGAGGAGGAGCGTGGCGCCCTCCTTGACCTTGACGCCGCCCCACTCGCCGTCCTTGATGGTCTGAAAAACGACATAAGCACGCCATGAACTCCATGATCCAAGCCCTGGAATGACCGCGTGCCCTCCTCACCTGCCCCTTGACCATGACCTTCTGCCTGTGCGGCTCCACCCCGGTCAGCGCGAAGAGCTGCGCCTTGAAGACGAGCGGCTCCTCGTCCGTGTTGACCTCCACGTCCTTGTACAGCTCCTTGCCCCACTTCACCTTCACTGCAAGACATCATAACGAGAGGAACATGGGGGAGAATGACGAAGCGAAATTTCGTGTCCCTGTTCTCTGTCTCACCTTTGAACGTGGGCATCTTGGCGGAGTGTGTGCGCAGAGCGGGGGAACCGGAGATGTGGGATTGACCTGGGGACACCTGGACACCTGGGGGGAGTCCGCGTACAAGCAAGGAATTAACCTGGTGAATTTTAGAGAGGGCGAAAAAAGCGCCCCTTTTCGTGACAGATTTTTCCTAGTGATGTAATCGACGCGAACTCGAGCTCGACACAGACTTATCATAGAATACCAAGTACTGTTGGTCTTCTTTTGTCAGTTTCTACAGGTATTAAAATACAATGCGTGGTTTTTTAGAAGACCTAAAACAACTTTCAATTAGTAAATTCAACTTCAGTGTTCCGCATCACAGTGAATGTAAACGATATATGTTTTCTCTGCCTCCCCCCTCCCTAGCCCCCTTCTCTCTTTCCCGGCATCGCCTGCATGAGAGGAGGAGAAACAAAGTTCAGCTGTCGAATAGAATCCTTCGTCACCCTCTCGCAGAAGTCTTAAAATTCCAGAAAGATGTTCTACTTCCTCATTTAGATGAAGAAATTTCTCCGTTTACTTAGAGCACGCATATACCTGGTAGATCTCGCTTCGGTCAGGATAATAATCACTTTAAAGTTTAAACTATGTCGAGCAAAGATTTTAAGCATCCTGTCCAATTTTTTTTACATTATTTGAACCTTTAGTCTTAAGCATTTTACTAGGCAATATCCCTTTCAAGCAGCGCAAGCATACTGAAAGAATTCAGCTATACAACTACAGCTTAACCTTAAAGCCTATAAAGGTCTTATTATCCTTAGATAGTTGGTTCCTATACTTGAACTTCTTTTCCTCTCTTTGTTCTTGTTCGTCCCGCCCGTGACAGCCTGTCGAAAGGGGTGCACAGTGCGCATGCGCTGGCGGCAGCTGATCAGAAAATCCATACGTGATAAAAATCGGTGCTTCCCTTGAGACCTGCACTGAAGTGTCATCTGCACCTGCTACCTGCTACAGGTGCAAGAGTTGCTTGCTTCTCCGCCACAACTCTCTATTTGTCGTCGTCCCCGCCTGTTTGGCGTTCCCCTCGCAACTCATTGGACTGTCTCTCAGGCTGTTGCCCCTCCTGGCCGGCAGGTCACTCCAGGCATCAAAGCAGGTGTTGCACCTGTTCGGAAGGATGCATCGCGGCGGAGGGGGATACCCGAGGGGGGCCAGGGGAGGATACCACCAAGGGGAGTCAGCAGGAGGAGGATACTACGGAGGTGGGGGTGGACGAGGAGGCAGAGGAGGAGGAGGACGCGGCGGCGGTGGCGGCGGCGGCCGTGGTCGAGGTCGCGGTGGCCCTCCGCGCGGCCTCCGCGGCAAGGACATCGGGCTGTACTACGCACGAAAGGGTCGCGACCGCGCCGCCGAGAACAGGCCGCTGCTGACGCTCTCTTCGCAGCAGAGGCGCCAGCTGGAGGCCAGGGTGGACAGGATCGAGCGCGCGGACCCCTTCGTCAGGGACTCTGACCACCTCATCAACAGGCTCAGAAACAACATCGCCAACAACGAGAGGAGCGAGGCCAGGGCTAACGCAGCCGTGGGGGCGACGGCGGCGTCTGCGCCCGCCGTCAAGAGCGGTGTCAATGTCAAGCAGGAGGAGTCGGAGGTGGAGGATGATTGGTGGGATGCGGCGCAGAAAGAGGAGGAAGATGTGAATGTTAAGCAAGAGGTCACGGGAAAGCCCATCAAGCAAGAGCCGCCCATGGAGGAGCCAATGGACCACTCCATCAAGGAAGAGCCTATGGAAGAGACCGTAGAAGAGGAGAGGGCCGCCAACGGAGCCTCCGTGACCGAGAAAGATTCCTTCGTGCCCCGAGCCGACGACAGGCTGCGCCGCTCCTTCGAGGAGACCAAGCGCGGGCGCCAGTACCAGAACATGCTCGAGTTCCGGCGCAAGCTGCCGGCCTACAAGATGCGCGAGGAGCTGGTGGAGCTCATCCGCTCCAACCAGGTGGTGGTCATCAGCGGAGAGACCGGGTGCGGCAAGACCACGCAGGTGCCCCAGTTCGTCCTGGACGACCTGCTGGAGCGCGGGCTCGGATCCCGCAGCAGGGTGGTGTGCACGCAACCGAGGAGGATCTCTGCCATCTCCATCGCCGAGCGCGTGGCGGACGAGAGGGGCGAGCGGTGCGGAGGCGGGGACGGGTCCTCGGTCGGATACCAGATCAGACTGGAGAGCCGCCTGCCCAGGCAGCAGGGTTCCATCCTTTACTGTACCACCGGCGTGGTGCTGCAGTGGATGAGGTCGGACCCCACCCTCGACGGAGTCTCTCATATCGTCCTGGACGAGATCCACGAGCGCGACATCATGTCCGACTTCCTAATCACCATTCTCAAGGATCTGCTGCCGTCACGCAAAGACCTCAAGGTCATCCTCATGTCGGCCACGCTCAACGCAGAACTCTTTTCAAGCTACTTTGGCAACTGCCCTATGATCAACATCCCCGGCTTCACCTATCCCGTCCAGGAGATCTACCTGGAGGACGTCCTGGAGACGACGGGCTTCCCCATCAAGGGGAAGCAGCAGCAGAAGCCCGGAGGAGGGGAGAAGTGGCACCGCCACACGGCCCGGGGGAGGAAGGAGGCGGCGGCAAGACAGGACTTTGAGGACTTCATCGAGCCCTACGTGCGGGACCTGCAGGCTTCGGGCAAGTACTCGAGGCAGACGCTAGAGAGCCTGGCCAGCTCCGAGAGCGAGGAGACGAACCACGAGCTTATCGCCACCCTGATACACAAGATCCACTCGAACGAGGGCGACGGCGCCATCCTCGTCTTCCTCCCCGGTTGGGAGGACATCTCAAAGGTCAACAAGCTGCTCACTGAGGACCAACGGTACGCACTCAGGAGCAATGTCAGAATCTACCCGCTGCACTCCCTGATGCCCACCGCAAGCCAAAAAGAGATTTTCGTCAGGCCACCTCGAGGAGTGGTAAGCAGGATTTCCAAAATCGATCCACTTGAGTTTTTTCATTTGTTTTTTTCTTTACAGCGCAAAATCGTCATTGCTACAAACATAGCCGAGACTTCAATCACCATCGACGACGTCGTCTACGTAGTGGACTGCGGCAAAATCAAGATGAGCAACTTCGACGTCCAGGCCAATATCGCCACCCTGAAGCCAGAGTGGGTGTCCCTCGCCAACGCCCGCCAACGCCGCGGCCGCGCCGGGCGAGTGCAGCCGGGCATCTGCTACCACCTCTACTCGCGTGCCAGGGAGATGACGCTGGCGCAGTTCGTGGCTCCAGAGATGCTGCGGACGCGCCTGGAGGAGGTTGTGCTTCAGATCAAGAGCCTGGAGCTGGGTAGGGCGTCCTCCTTCCTCTCCCGAGTGATGGAGCCTCCTTCGGACGAGTCTATCCGACTGGCCATCGAGCTGCTCACCACCATCAACGCGCTGGACGACAAGGAGCAGTTGACGCCCCTCGGCTTCCACCTGGCCCAGCTCCCCATGGATCCCCAGACGGGAAAGATGATCCTGCTAGGAGCCGTCTTCTCCTGTCTCGACCCGGTGCTGTCGGTGGCCGCTTCTCTTAGCTTTAAGGACGCTTTCGTCGTCCCCCTGGGCAAGGAGGAAGTGGTGGACAAGAAGAAACGGGAGCTCTCTCGAGGGACCCGCTCCGACCACCTCATGCTGGCCAACGTCATCATCGACTGGGAGGACGCCCGCGATAGACGACAGTCCAGGGACTTCTGTTGGGAATACTTTCTCTCCGAGTCCACCCTCAAGATGCTGGACAACATGAAGCGGCAATTTGCCGAGCACCTGCAGTCGCTCCGCTTCTTGGAGACAGCTAACTTCAAGTCGAAGGCGGCCAACCGCAACTCCAACAACGAGGACCTGGTGCGGGCCGTCATCTGCGCGGGGCTCTACCCGAACGTGGCTTCGATCAAGGTCAAGAGAAACAAGCACCGCCAGGAAGGATTCCCGGTTCTGTCCACGCTGACGGAGAGGAAGGTCTCGGTGCACCCAAAGTCTGTCAACGCCAAGGAGGTTAACTTTGACCATCCGTGGATGGTGTATCACGTCATGATGAAGAGCACCTCCACCTACATCCACGACTGTAGCGAGGTGTCGCCCATGTCTCTCATCTTCTTCGGGCGCCGGCTGAGGAGCGGAGAGGAGACACTGCACGACGGATCCAGGATAGAGACAATCAACGTGGACAGCTTCGTCAAGTTTAACTGCGCCAGGGATACGAGCTACGTCTTCAAGATCCTGCGTCGGGCCCTGGACGAACTCCTTGAGTACAAGGTCTCCAGTCCTGGGGTTACGGATTGGGACACAGGGAAGAGAGAAGGGCTTATCCTCGACACTATCATCGAGCTACTTTCGTGCAGACCTGAGGGATCCTCTGTCGAAGATGACTATGACTAAGTTTCTGTTGTAAAGTGTAATGGACTGTTGGAAGTCCTATTAAAATAATTTTATAGTGAGATATGCGCAACTTATCCAAATATCAGTTTCTACTTATGTTCTTCTTGGTTTTCTCAGGATGTCGCCGGGCACCTCACTATCGTGGCCGGGGAGCTTCTCACGTTAGGTGGAATAACCTGAGAGAAGGCCCCAAAGCACAATGTCGTCGTCCTTGGCGTCAAAAGATGAGGCCTCTTCGTCCCAGCTCGGCGACGAGGAGTCTTCCGTGGACGGCAAGAGGATCATTCCCTACCGTCGCAGCGAGCTGAGAATCCAGAAGCAGGGCGGCAAGCAGACCGCCTCAGCCATATTTTGTGCCACGCGTAAAACTACCTCAACCTCAGCTACGGGCGGCGGAGGGGCAGAACCTTCCATCTCGCCGAGAAAGTCCTCCAGAGATGGGCCCGGCGGCGGTGCGAGCAGGGTCCTTATTCGGGACAGCTTCTCCATCGCGCCCAGCGACGCATCCGTCACGTTCTCCGCGGCGAACGACTCTGACTTCTCCGACAACTACTCCGTGGTGTCGGACGTCTCTGACCTTTCAGTCATGTCCCTCCACAACCCGCCCGGACTAGGAGTAGGCCATACGTCCGCCGCCTCCGTGGTGCTTCCGGGTGTACACGGAGCAGGGGCGAGCGCCGACAAAGGAGCAGCAGAGCAGCGGCGCAGGGACAAGGTGCGCCAGATGTCTAGGAGGCTGGCCCTACTGCAGTCCGAGAAAGACGTCTTCTCCCGCCGCGCCAGCGTTAGCTCCGTCCAGAAGGCGCAGCTGGCCAGACTGCAGGAGGCCAACTTTGCGCTGCAGAGGGAGAACGTTAACCTTAAGAGCCAGGTGGAGTTGCTGCAGCAGCACCAGAGAACCGCTGCTGCTGAGGCTGTCCTGCTGGGAGCCGGGGTCGGGGAGGCGAGGAGCGAAGCGGAGGCGCTGCAGAGGGCTGTGGCGACGACGGCCGACGAGGGATGGCTCGGAAGGCACAGGGCTCAGCTGAAGTCGACTCAGGACGAGTTGGTCGGCCTACAGAGCGAACTTCTCAGGAAGGACCTAGAATTGGAGGCGGCCAGAAGGACGGTGGGAGAGCTGAAGGACAGGGTGGACGACCTGCAAAAAGAGAAAGCGTCGATGAGGATGAGGCTGGACGAGATGAAGGAGGGCTCCGCCACGGTGTGGTCCCACGCGTCCTCCGTCCAGACCAAGGTCCAGACCCTGGAGGAGGACCTTAAGAGCGCCGTTGAATCCAAGGAGTGGCACCAGCAACAGCTGTGCGCAGCCAAGGAGTCCAGGTCCAAGGCGCAGGCGGAGTTGATGGAGGCCAGGAGGGAGAGCTCCTCCCGCGCCGAGACCGCCGCCCGCCTGAAGGGAGAGCTAGAGGCATCGCGCGACGAGCTGGCTAGGGAGAAGGAGGGGTTCTCTCAGAAGCTGAGGAAGATCGAGCAGGAGATGGCGGAGCAGGAGTCGCAGATGGACCAGATCCAGGCGGAGAAGGACGCTGCCATCGCTGACCTGACGGAGAGGCTGGCGGCGTTCGAGGGCGACGCCAGGTCTGTCCACCTCTTGTCGGAGAACGTCCAGGGGATGGAGGCCAGCCTCGGCGAGGTTCGGGAGAGACTTGAGCTGAAGGAGAGGGACATGGAAGAGCAGGAGGGGGAGAAGACCAGGCTGGAGGAGAAAGTTGCTTCCCTACAAAACAATGTGTCAGAGCTTCGAGACAAGATTGCCATAGCAGAGGCCTCTCTCAAAGAGAAGGAGGAAAAGCAAATGGAGCTGCAAAAGTCGAGGGAGACGATATTTGCGGAGAAGGAGAAGGCAGAAAAGGAGCTGGAAGACATTAAGTGCCAAAGCGAGGAAAGCCATAGAAAGATCAATCTGGAGAACGAACTGTTGAAGGTTCAAGTCGACACCTTGTCGAAGAAGCTGGCCGGATCCTCGACAAAAATAGCAGAACTATCGGAAATGGTGGACTCCACTGACGAGAAGCGCAAGGAACAATCGGCCAGCCTAAGTAATGCCAATTTAGAAGTCGCGTCTCTGCGCGCAAAATTGCAATCTGCAGAAGAACAATGGGACGGCCTAAAAGTTCAATTGAAGCAGAGAGTAGAAGAGAACGACAAACACAAAGAAGAGAACGTCGAACTGGTCAAACAATTGAAGGAAGAAACGGAGCGTTGTGCAAAGTACAAGGATGAGGTTACATTACTGTCGGACCGGGTGAAGGAGCTCGAGCGCCGCAGCCCCTCCCCTGACCTCAACGGGGAGATCATGGAGCTACGGCGGGAGGTCATTCGCCTGGAGCAGCTGGAGAACGAGTGCGCCGACCTGAGGCAGAAGGTGGAGGAGCTGGAAGAGTCCAGGGCCGTGCTGGGCGAGAAGCTGATGGAGGCGGAGAAGGAGTACGAGGAGAAGGTGGAGAAACTGCGGGAGGGGCTAACGCAGAGAGACGGCATCATAGACGGGCTACGGAGGGACATTGAGGCGGTGGAGGGAGACCTTGGGGAGACGAAGAAGATGCTGGACGCGGGGGCGGCGGAGAGGGAGAGGGTCGACAGCGAGAAGGCCAGAAGGGCAGAGGATCTGGAGGAGGTTACGGCGGAGCTGGAGACGGTCAGGAAGAAGCTGGCAGAGCAGGAGGCGGCCGTGGACGAGCTGGTGGAGCAGGTGTGCAACCTCAGGGAGGAGGGCGAGTCTATGTCCTCCCAGCTGGAGAAGACCTCACAGCGGGCAGAGGCAGCGGAGCACGAGAACCAGAGGCTGCGGATGAGCCTGGAGGAGGAGGTTGCGGCCGGGGAGGAGTGCCGGGACCTGCAGGCGCAGAAACTGGCGCGGATGGAGTCCTTTACGGCGGAGTACGAGCGGGAGGTAGAGGAGCTGTCAGCGGCAAAGGGAAGGCTGCAGGAGCAGATCATTGCTCTTGAGGACGCCAACGGGAGGCTGCAAGGCGAGAGCGTTCTCAACGAGTCTCTCAGGGAACAGGTACGTAATCGCTAGTTACAACAGTTTTTAGCAAAATAGGATATTGCAACGAATATTTGAATGATGAATTTGTCTTTCCTCTGCTTGTAGGTTCAGCAGCTGCAGCGCGATTTGAAGGGTGATACGACTCTGCGACAAGAGCTCGTCCGGAGCATTGAGGCCGCTAAGTCAGACCTAGGCAAGGAGGTGACGGCGCTGGAGTCTTCCTTGGCCGAGGAAAAGAAAGAGAGAGCGAGGGCCGAAGCTAGGGCCTCCCTCCTGGTGCAGGAGGCGATGGAGATCAAGGAGAAGCTGGACGACACTAGAAAGGAAGTGGATAGGTTAGAAGCCCTTCTGAGGAGGGCGAAAGAAGACAGCAGAGCAGAAGAGAGGAGGGTGGAAGTCAACGACGGAGAAAAAAGGAAACAGCGGGAGCTGGAACACCTACTAGAGGAGAAGGGCCGGAGCATTTCCAGCCTGGAAGACCACGTCGGGACACTGAAGTTCAGCCTCCAGCAGAGGGAGGCAGAGTTGGAAGAGGCACGCTCGCTCCTGCGTCTTGGGATAGAGAGGCAGGAGGCCGCGGCTGAGAGGGCTAGGGAGGCGCATGAGGTCCTTCGGCTGGAGCTGGCCGAGCAGCGTCGGGCATCCGAGTCCCTGGCCGAGGAGAGGTCAAACTACCGGGCCCAGGTGCAGCAGATGAACTTAGCTCTCAGGAACGGGCTGGAGCACATCAGGCAATTACGGTCCAAAGCCTCGTGTCCAGGGTCACCTTCAACCTCAGCCTCTTCCCGGAGCATTGAGGACCCTTTCGGCATGATGGCTGACGTGCCGCCGCCTCCAGGACTAGCGCCGCCTCCCGCCAGGAACTTGTCAAATCTCCAAGCCTGTCTCGCGTCCCTTAAGGCAGAGATGGCCCTGCTGCAGACAAGACTCGCGCCTCCACCCGATGACCGTTCAATATCATCCGCGTCTGCGTTGGATTTTCTGCCCTCTTCAGCCGGATCCGTTCTGCGGGGCTCCGTGGGAGACCTCGATTCTTCCAAAGAAGATCAAATGAACTAGTCAAACCATCACGGAGGTGATTTTACGTCAATCGAGCAAAAGCATTTGTGTTGTGTAACTTGTTATATTGTATGTGTGCATAATGTGCACAAGTCATTTGCCTACATTGTACCTATATTTAAGTCAAGGTACCCAAATCCAGTATGTGTATTACCCTATTTGTGATGTGAAATTAAACATTCCATGATTTGTGAAATCAATTTGGTTTATTTCTTCCCTTTTTCAACTCGTCTAGTTGGATATGAATGTTTTCATCCTTTGCTTGATCTCCTACGCTACCATTAGTACTCTTAGTTACGGTATTCTTGGTGCTCTTTCTTGCACTATGAGTGTTGCTCTGGGATGGGCGAGAGGTTTTTGACGACTTCATGTCCCTACTTTTTTGCTGCGTTGATTTTTTGCTTGTGATATCCCTTTTTTCGGCCTGCTTCTGGTCCTCTTTCTCTCCGATTGCTGACCCCTCGACTATCTCTCCTTCAGGTGAGGAGTTACTTTTCGCACCCGTGCCGGTTTTTCTCGATGCTCTACTTCGTTTTTCTGTGCCATTCAGTTTGTTTGCTTCACCCATAGATCCATCCGATTGTTCAATTTCTGACAAAACTTTGTTGCCTCCTTCTTTTTGTTTTCTTCTCAACATATCCATTTGAATATGGATGTTTTCATCATCGGGTTCTTGCGCACTGCTTGGTCCTAGATCCTCCTCTGATTTACTCTCTGGTATGGGCTTCATCTCGTTGCTATCCTTTTTTGTCGCCTTGCTTGCTCTCCTGGAGACAGAAGCAACAGATTTTGAATCTTTAGATAGTAAACTTGGCTGTCCTGATTTTTTGCTCTGACCATCAGAGACCTTTCCGAGCAAACTTTGCCTTGTCTTGGTTGCTTCAGTTTTATCATTCTTTCTTGAGGAAGGGGATTCTTCCTTGGAACTTTGTTTTCCAGATTCCCCTTTCACCTTTGACGTCAGGGATTTTTGGCTATTCTGAACACTTTTCCCCATTCCAGTCCCTTCTTCGTTCTCGCTTTGTTCGTCGTCGTCGTCTTTGCTTTCTTCCTTGGCTTGCGTTTCTTGTGCTACGCTTTTGCCACTTCTACCATCTCTCTTTACTTTTTTCCTAAGTTCGTCCAGTTGAATGTGAATATTTTCACCAAAGGCTTTTGGTCTGCCTGCTCGATCTTCAAAGCCTCCCTCTGACTTACTTTCGTCCTCCTGTGAGCTCGCAACTGAGCTTCCATCAGACTTGCTATCCTCTTTGACCTTGGAGGAGCTTCCAGAAGACTTTATATCTTTCGCTTTGGAGCTTGCTGAGGACTTAAGGTCTTTCGCTTTGGAGCTTGCTGAGGACTTGACATCTTTTGCTTTGGAACTTGCAGAATCCTTTAGGTCTTTCGCCTTTAAACTTGCAGAAGACTTGACAGCTTTTGCTTTGGTACTTGCAGAAGCTTTTAGGTCTTTAACTTTTGAGCTTGCAGAAGACTTTAGGTCTTTCGCTTTTGAGCTTGCAGAAGACTTTAGGTCTTTCGCTTTGGAGCTTGCAGAAGACTTTCCATCTTTTACTTTGGAGTCTGCAGAAGATTTTAGGTCTTTTGATTTTGAGCTTGCAGAAGACTTTGCATCTCGCGCTCTGGAGCTTTGGCCGCCACCTTGTTTGACTTCAGAGCTTGCAGGTACGTCAGATTTGCTGACCTCAGAACTCAAATCCGACTTACTATCTTCATCATCTGAACTTTCGTCAGACTTGTCTTCTCTTGAGCCTTTGTATGACTTTCCTGAATTTTGATCGGAATCTTCCTCTAACACACATTTCTTCCCTGAAACTTCTTCTAACTTGTTTTCTTGTTCTTCTTTCGGCGAGTCCGCGCTATCCTCCTTTGGGGATCGTGATGTATCCTTATTTTTTGTACTGGTGGTAGCTACATTTTCAGTGCCCTGGGCAGCGGTTTCGTCTCCGTCTTTGGGATATGTAGCATCACCAGTTGCTGGTAGAGTGTTGAAAACCTGGACCTTTTCCGATCGCTTTGCTTTTCTCTCCGGTTTTCCTTCGCTATTTAGGGTGACTGTCACTTCGTAAATTCTGTCGATGACCAGCGTCTTCTCCTCCACGTCATCCTTTGTCCCGCCGTCGCCTCCTCCGGCGGTGCCCATCGACTGGCCGCCCAGGTCAAATTCTGGCTCCTCGACGCCCTCCGTCACGTCGTCTCCTTTCCTGTAGTCGAGGTGGAAGGTCTCGTAGTCGTCGGGAGCGGGTCCGCGTCCGCCGGCGCCCCCTGTAGCGCCGGCGCCTGCGCCGCCGCCTCCGTCTTCCGTTTCGTCTTCGAGGTAATAGTGAGAACCAGGGACCACACCAATTTTCAGCCTCAGCGTGCAAAAAACCTCCGGGACGCTCTGCCCGTAGAAGGTGGGCTTCTCCATCACGTCCTTCCTGGCCCCGACCAAGGAGGACTGTTCCAGACAAATGTACTTTGGCACGTAAATCACGGCATCTTCGAAGGCACTGTAATTGGTCGTCAGCCCGTGCTTCTTTGCCTTCCAGATATACGGGTTTTCCGAGCCAGGGTCCAGCGAGATGCTCAACTTGTAGGAGTAGCCAGTCGGTCCATCAAAGAGGAACTCCAAGTTCTCCGTTGTTGAGTTGAACTGTCCCACGAATTGGAACGCTTCGCTTTCGTCCCTGAAGTATATCATGAGGCAGGGGAGCTTGTCACCTTCTTTGAGCATTGGGGGAAACACAAAATAAGTATCGAGAAAGCCATCTTCACACTTTGCCTCGAAAGTTTCATTTTTCACGTTGTAGAGCACTTGAGGCGATTTCATTTCTTCCACTGATGATAACACACTCGCTTTTCCCACGCAAAAAATAATAAAGTAATTAAAATTTAAATTTGAATTTTAAAAGAAACTTTTGTGTACGACATATGGAGTTGGGAAATGAAAGTGCTCAAGAAAGCATACCACCCCATTTCCAGGTATGGATACAATCTCGTGTTTTTAACGAAACTGCGTACACCTTTCAAACAACGCGTTTTTATTATGTTGCGTCTTCGCAAAACAAACACATACGTATACTGACTTTTCTACATTTTTCCTTTTTTGTAAATTCTCAATCCATTTCTCTTATGAAAAGATGAAATGCTTACAATTATATTTTTGATCTTTGTATGACAAGTTTTACTGTTCCTAGAGTACGTCGTTCGTTTTCCACAGTAAACAATGTTCCACATCCACTACAGCAACAGACCATTCCTACTGTCCTCGTGACCAATTAGTGGCCAAAATGCGCACAGCCTGCGGGTGGACGGAGATGGAAAGAATGACGGGAGGGGAGATACATTTGCTAATATCATTAGGGGCAGGGAAACTAACGGGGATATGCAGGAATTAACGGAACAGGAAAAAGATCGGGTCCCAAATGTTCATCCAGAGGTTTTTCCTGAACCCCCGCCATCTTTATCTTTGCCGTGGTCGCTATAAAATATTTTTTTGTGCGCGGACCTCCCGTTTGCACGCATGAGGGGGCGACCGACGGAGGACCCCCACTGCCCGTTTTTATTCAGCTCAGTCCAGCCCTCTTTCCCTCTTTTCAATTTCCGTCTTGGGAGGAAGATTAATATCACGACTGAGCGGTCATCTCCCTTCCTCCTCCCCCTCCCCATCTCCCGCTTCTTCCCTGCTATCGCCTCTCTTCCTTCGACCGTCCTCCTTCTTCCTCAGCCGTTCCCCCCTTACCCGCCGCCGCCGGGCGGGCGGCGGAGTGGGGGG
>JAAUYJ010184192.1_pt1 | contig 14728 bp, 10 predicted proteins | sample 7278031 | NCBI WGS metagenome assembly JAAUYJ01 (sample SAMN14350222, study PRJNA611818) | marine sediment metagenome | isolation source: surface marine sediment (1.8m) | place: French Polynesia: Moorea | collected 2018-08 | reverse complement strand
TTTTTACATTACATAAATTACCTCCCCATTTTTCTATCTCCCGGCCCCCCTTAGCAACAAGCGTAGGTTGGTTTGTTTGCGCTAGCATTGCTAATCATGGGACGAAACCCAACCATAATCAGGCGTGTGTTGGGTTTCACTTCGTTATACCCAACCTACATTAGCTCCCCTTTTGCGATCGCCCCGCCCCCCTTAGCAACAAGCGTAGGTTGGGTTTCGTCACGAAACCCAACCATAATCAGGCGTGTGTTGGGTTTCACTTCGTTATACCCAACCTACATTAGCTATAGGGGCGAATCATCCACCTGTAGGGGCGAACGGCTGTTCGCCCCTACGAGATATGGTTTCCACTAAAATAATTACACCATTCACAATTAACACCAAAATAGATGGCACTAATGGAACGACAAAACCTTGAGTCATAACCAAGAAACTAACTGTGTATAAAACAATAATATTTCCTCCTATAAATAAGAAAAATAATAAACCTCGAATAAAATGTCTACTTACCACACAACTAAAAACAGACAAAACAAAAATCCACAACCATTCTATCCAGCTCCTCCAAAAAGTAATTAAAGGTCTTCCATCTAAAACAGCACTAATAATTTGACTGACTTGATGTGCGTGGATAATAACTCCAGACATTTGCTTTTGATTTACTATAAGGAGTATAAAACTTGTCTCCAGAAGCAGGGTCTGTAATCCCAATTAGGACAATTTTATCCTTAACTAAAGAATCATTAATTTCTCCATCCAAAACTTCCGAAATGCTAATTGTTTGAGCAACTTTATTATCTACCTTATCTGAGTTTCTATAATTAAGTAAAATTTGAAATCCACGGTCGTCAATTTTTTGATAAATACCTTTTCCTTTCCTCAGAGGCTTGAAAGTAACATCACGAATTTTAATATTACCTTGGGGAACATTTTCTGGTTTAATCCCTTTAATTGCCAAAAAATCTAAAGCGACCCTAGCACTTAATGAATACTTGGTTTTACAAGGCTCTTTCTGTTCTTCACCCATAAACATTAAGTAACGACGGATAATATCAACTTGGCTATTATCAAGAACTAAATCGGTAAAACCTAAACGTTCTTTTGGCACTCCTTCAGGTGGTATTGTACCAGGTTTATTTTGGCGATATTCGCTGGCACTACAAACAGCAATTATTTTCTGATTATTTGCCAAAAGAGTTAATAACTTTCGATAATTAGCTTCAGACTTTAAATATTTTTCCCGCCATAAATCCCAACCAATAATTGCTGGTTGAATAGCATCTATTTTAACTATTACCTCAGCCAATGTTCCATCTTCCAAAGTATTACCAACACCAAATTTTCCAATATCTTGTTTTGTAGCTTCAACAATTAAAATATTAGGGTCTGGCATTTCTTGAGGTCGCCATCGGATTAAGCGATCGAACTCATTTAACTCTAATGGTTGGAGCCAACCTAAAGCTCTAATACCAATTACTCCTACCCATACTAAACTAGCAATAACTAAACTCACACTCAATCTTTTAGGTTCAGGGATAGGTATAGGAAAATCCGAATCATCTTCTAAGTTTGCCAACTGTTCCTCAACCCAATCTTGATTAAAAATTGTCTGATAAATCTTATTAAAAACAGCCAATTTACTTTGTTTTTTCAGAACTACACCTGACAACCGCAGAGACATTTGTATTTGACTATTATTAAACTTAACCTCCCTCTGCTTAAGAACTTTTTGATATAGCCTCAGTAATTCAATGTCACTAACTAAATAATCCCGTATATATTTTAGATGAGGAGGATTATCTTTCTCCTCCCAATCATTCAAAATATTTTCTTCTATTAACTTATCCACATCTGGTCGATTACTCTCAGCATAATCCACAATAATTTGACAAAGTTTCTGAGTTAAAAAAGGTTGACCTCCACTCCAATCAAAAACTTTTTGTAAAACAACATACGGCTCTTCTACATAATCTTTTAACCCCTGAATTAACCTTTTCCCTGCTTCTGTAAAACTTAATTCTGTCAACTCAATTCCATGGCCAATATTAAAAGGAGTATGCCATCTATTTTTAATTAAATCCCCTGGAGTAGCTGCACCGAAAAACCCAAAAACCAGTCGATGATAATCAGAATTTTTATCCTCAGCACGCCGATTATAACAAGAGCGAATAAAACCTAAAATTTCATCTTTAAAATAGCATTTACCTAGTGTATCAATTTCGTCTATAAAAATATATATTTTCTGAGTCGGAAAATTGCCAAATAAAATTTCTTCAATCAATAGTTTCCAACGTTTAAGATTACCTAAATTTCTCTGACTAGCTATCCAGTCTTGGGAATTGCTACTATTTTCTAAATCACATCTCTCCAAGATTTCCCCGAAAAAACCGTCATACCAAGATTCTTTAGATATGGAAAACTCAGATAATATACTCATATCAATTGAGAGACATTGATGACCTTTAGCCCTCAATTTATCTATAACTTTTACCCGCAAACTAGACTTACCCATTTGACGTGCATTAAATACATAACAATATTCTCCTTTTAAGAGTTTTTCCAATAGTTCTACATCTTGTTTTCTGTCTACATAAGTCGGGTCATCTGCTGATAAGCTTCCTCCAGTAGAATGATAAATCATAATTTCATTAATAAAGTGTTTGTAGTTGGGTTTTAGCCCACAGCTATAGTTCGGGCTGAAGCCCTACTACGAGCTTAAATCATTTCTATTTTCAACTAACCTAAAAACTCTCCAAAATATTTTCGATATAACTGACAACGAGTTTCGGCTTGATTATCTTTAATTGTAATTAATCCCATAGCTTCTAACTGACGTACCTCTCTATTTTTCTGAGGAAAACGTACTGGAGAATTAGCCTTTAATATGTCCTGAAAAACTTTTTTAATCTCTCGCCTCCTTTCTATAGTTTCTAAATGTCTACTTAAATGGTTTCGATAAATTCCACTGTCAGTAGGAGCCTCTTTTAGGAACTTTTCAATTGTCAATTCTTCCTGAGACATTTCATATAAAGCTAACCTAATTAAATAAGGATGTCCTCCCACCATAGACATTAAATTAGTGACTATTTCTGAGTCAAGTTGATGTAATAATGTTAATCGAGTTACTTCTTCTTTTGTAAACTCTTTTAATTCTATCTGTTTGCCCACATTAAAAGGAGATTGATAAATATCTAATGTGCCGTGATATTCTGTGGAATAAGCAATTACCATCCGTAAATTTTTCCAAATTTTATCATTATTACTTTCCTCATACCAATGTCTTAACATTGCACAAAACTTTTCAGTTATTTCTGGATATTTGTAAATCTCATCCACTTCATCTAATACTAAGACCAGATTTTTCTGTAAATTAAGCAATATTGCTTTTAAATCCTTAGAACAAGAAATTCTGGGATTATTATCATCCCAATCAGATTGATCGGGAATATCTGTAAACCGACTTTTGAGATTGTTATTAAATGCTTTAATAAAGTCATTAACACTGCTAATATTTGACTCTTCAATCAAAAGATCGAATTTCAGATACTGAGAAATATAATTATTTTCATTTGCTTTGGCTTGTATCCTTTTAATTAGAGAAGTTTTACCCATTTTCTTTGGTGCTTTTATTCTCACTAAAGAACCTGGTCTTTCTATAGCCTCGTAGCATTCAGACTCAATAGAACAACGCTTAATTCGATGACGTTCTATATAAAAAGGGGAATCTACTTCTTCTGGTTTGTCTGGCATAAAAATTGGATAAAAACCATAATGTTTCATATATTTTTTATCGACAACATCAGGTTTATATTGAGTAAATATCTTAACTAAATATTCTTTCGAATCCAGATTAGATTCTTCTGAATAGCCAAATTTATTAGCGATCGCCTGTAACTTTCTCCCTATATTAGTTTGGTCATATCCTACAGACTTACCAATTGCATCATGTTTTATATCCTTATCGGATAAACGCAACTTCAGTATTTGTTTTTCCTTGTCTGATAAAGCACGATAAATGTAGTCAAATTGTCCCTTTTCCATAGATAGATAGTTTTTTATTCAAGTTTAATTTTCCTGGGTATTGAGATTAAGAATACTAACATATTTTTACCGAAATAATTAATAATTAAGGAATTAAATAATTAGATAATTCACGGCTTAAAGTCTCCCCTTTCCAGGGGAAAAAAATAAATCTTTTCCTTATTGGTCAATCCTCTCCCTTTTAGGGAGAGGTAATTATCAATTATCCATTATCCATTAATGAAAGCATCAATCAATAAAAAATGACAGTATTGAAACTAGGGTAGGCAATACATTTTTATGATTTTCAAGTATAAGTTTTCTTATCTTTAATTTTAAAATACTTCTGGATAATCAGCCAAATATGCAGAAATTTGCATAAAATTTTATGTTTTTTTTCTGAATATGCAAAAAAATACATATTGACTAGCAAGCAACATTTTTTTTGAGGTCTTGGAAGAGAAGATATGAAATTAAATACATATTTTTTAATTTCAACAAAACCTAGGTTAGATTGTAGTTGTAAATAAACAAGGTTGAGATAAAAATTATTTTAATCGACTTGTTTCAGTGACTAATCTTTAATCACTATTTTCAATTATCAGTAAAACAATAATGAGCTGCACCTATCAAGGTAAAAACATGAATAACTCTCACATAAAAATCCAGCAAACTTCCAACAAGAATATTCCTGAAACCCAAAAATTACTATTATTAAATGCGCAAGAAGAGGAAAACGAAGATAAAGAAGATGGAGAAGTTGTTCATCCCAATTATATCTAATCCCCTGGCAATGGAATTGTTATAATAAACCGGGTTTATAGGGCTGCAAATATACCTGAGATGGGTGCATCTCATATTTGCCAAAATACTTTTTTCCTATTCCCTCCATACCTCCATACCTCCATACCTGTTCCCTCCATACCTGTTCCCTCCATACCTGTTCCCTAAAAGCGATAAATTTTTGGCTTTCTTCACGCATTGAGATGCACCCCCTGAGATATACCTACATAAAAATCAACTTCAAATATACCTTTTACCGAAAAATAAAGGTAGAAAGCATCTCCATTCATGGAGAAAAAAGAAAAAAATTCCTTTTAGGCAATCCCTCTATCACAGAAGAGGTAATTATTAATTATTAATGATTAATGATTAATTGTTGAACTTTTATACCTTGGTATAACTGAGGTATAAAGAGCCTAAAAACCCCTTGCGGAAAAAATAAACTTGCAGCTATCGTGTAAACAACAAGCAATTAAAATAAGGAAAAACATAAATAACTCTCACATAAAAATCCAGCAAATTTCCCACAATGGTGACAACGCCATTAATCTTACCGTAAATCCAGAAACTCAACTCGTCACAGTTTATTAATCATTAATTGTTAATTATGTTAGACACAACACCACTCCCTAATTACTTAGGTTTATTAGCATTAATCTCCTACATCATCACTTTACTCCCAACAATTTTAAGGGTTGTTTTCCCCAGAAATAAAAAAACTGAAATTCCCAAATTGTTTGGGAAATATCGTCGTCAAATTGGTGTAATTTATTTCTTTTTTGCTCTTGGTTATGGAGTTTTATTAGTTAGTAAAAGAAACTTTGATTTTTTCGATTTTCAAACTTATTGGATATATGTACAAGGAGTCGCAACTTTCATAATTTTCACCTTACTAACAATTACTTCTAATGATTGGAGTATGAAAAAATTGAAGAAAAATTGGAAGAAATTACACCAACTAACTTATCTAGCAATGTTTCTCTTAGTCTGGCACGTCATCGAAAAAATGTGGGGTCATTGGAGTTATGTTACTCCATTAGGAATAGTTGGAATTACCACCATAACAGTTTTATTTATTGTCAGAAAATTGAGAGAACGCCAAAACAAATTAGCAAAAGCTAAAGGTACAAATTACAGCGCTTTTCAGTCTTGATGAACTACATCGCCATAACCAAAACTTGTAGGAACATTGTATGCAACGTCCCTACTGTGGTTTACTGAAATGAAAACTGCTGTAATTGATACTCAACAATAATCTGAAATTTTTTAGGACTGACATAAAGAAACCAGGTTTATACTATAAATTCTTGTTTTGAGTAATATAATTCTACGAGAAACAGGGTTGATGAAATTTTTTAGGAATGACATAAAGAAACCAGGTTTATACTATAAATTCTTGTTTTGAGTAATATAATTCTACGAGAAACCGGGTTGATGAAATTTTTTAGGAATGACATAAAGAAACCAGGTTTATACTATAAATCCTTGTTTTGAGTAATATAATTCTACGAGAAACCGGGTTGATGAAATTTTTTAGGACTGACATAAAGAAACTAGGTTTATACTATAAATCCTTGTTTTGAGTAATAGAATTCTACGAGAAACCGGGTTGATGAATTCACCTGCGTAAGTCCTGATTTTTCTCATAAGTAATTATCAATAATAGGATGAAAATTTATGTTTGTTCAACTCAAGCACCGAAAATATTTTATAATAGTTATTGCTATTACTATTTTGATAGCTATTAGCGAACTTTGGTCGTGGTGATCGCTATCAATACCAACTAACAACGATACTTTACCTTCCCTAACTCTTTCCGGACATAAAACATGGGTTTATAAAGTTGCTATCAGTCCCGATGGAAAAATTTTAGCTAGTAGTAGTTATGATGGTAAAATTAAGATTTGGAATTCCACTAACGGTAAATTAGTTCATAGCATTAATGCTCATACAGATGCGATCGAATCTCTTGCTATGAGTCCGGATGGAAAAATTCTTGCTAGTGGGAGTTGGGATAACGACATTAAACTTTGGGATATTACAAATGGAAATCTCATTGAGACTCTTAAAGGTCATAGTGATGATATCAAAGCTATAGCTATTAGTGCTGATGGTCAGACTCTTGCTAGTGGTAGTTACGATGGGATGATTAAACTATGGAATCTCAACACTGGTTCTGTTAAGATGAATATTCAAAATTTGGAAGCTATAACTTCTCTCACTTTCTCTCCAAATGGAGAGATACTTGCTAGTGGGTGTAAAAAAGGTCAAATCAAAACCTGGCAGTTGAATACAGGTAAACAACTCCATTCTTTGGCAGCACATCAAAATACAATTTGGGCGATCGCTTTTAGTCCGGATGGCAAAATGCTTGCTAGTGGGAGTCAAGACCGGAAAGTTAGGTTATGGGAGGTAGACACTGGTCAACTAAAATACACTCTATATGAGCATGACAGAGCAGTTTTATCAGTTGCTTTTAGTCCTGATAGCAAAACTCTTGCTAGTAGTAGTTACGACAGAAAAATTCATCTGTGGGATGTAGATAAAGAAGAGCTATTAGAAACATTTAGCGATCGTTCATCAGCAGTTTGGTCTGTAAAATTTCATCCTGATGGGAACACTCTTGCTAGTAGTAGTGCTGATGGTACGATTAAATTGTGGTCTGTATCTGGTTTGAGTAGTAATGAGTTAGAGAATGCAACTCAACCATCTGTTGTTAAGAAAGAAGCAGAGATAGCTGTTGTTTCAGAATCTGTTCCCAAAGAGAAAACAGTTGTTTCAGAGATTACCGATCTAACTAAATTAGAGAAGCTAAATCAAAAGTTGTATGACCAAATTGACCAAGGTTGGGAACAGACTCCTACTTGGTATGAAGATTTAGTATTTCGGGTGAAAATTAATGCTGATGGAACAATAGTTAGTTTTGAACCTATTAATCAGTCTGCTCAAGATTTTGCAGGGAAAACTCCTTTACCCAAGCTATTAAATAATAATTCTGAAATTGTAACACAGAAAAAATCTGAGACACTATTCCGGGTGGTAATGACTCCAACAGGTTTACTTGAGGTTAGTCCTTGGTATGGTTGGTTGTAGTTTGAATTTATAGCAGTTTTCATTACAGTGGTTTTCATTTGGATAGACCACAGTAGTGACCTTCCATGGAACGTCCCTACTCGGTTTTGGTCGTCACTATGTGGTTCATCAATCTGAAAAGCGCTGTAATAGGACTTACGCAATACAACGTATTTTCGTCATTGCGACCGACTCTTAAGCAATCTCAAATTCTAGTTTTTCATACCTCATGCGTAAGTCCTGATTAATATAAAGTACAGATATTTGGGTTTAAAGGAAGAAGGAAGAAGTAATGCAAGTCAACATGAGTGAAAACTGCTATAAGATCAATAGGACTTATGCAAAAACCGGGTTTATCAACGAAATTTCCTAGTTTTAACAACAAGATCGCGGCAATCAACCCGGTTTCTTGGTTGCGCTTGGGTAGGACTTATATAGAATCCGGATAATTACTATAGCTAAGTCATTGCGACGGTCACTCCGTGGAAGGAAGCAATCTCCGCGCACATAAGAGATTGCTTCCTATCCTCGCTGCGGACGACTGTTCAAGCGGATTTTATATTATATACAATCCGGATAATTACTATATCTAAGTCATTGCGACGGTCACTCCGTGGAAGAAAGCAATCTCTGCGCACATAAGAGATTGCTTCCTATCCTCGCTGCGGACAACTGTTCAACCGGATTTTATATTACGCAGAAACCGGGTCTATCAACGAAATTTCCGGGTTTTAACAACAAGATCGCGGCAATCAACCCGGTTTCTTGGTTGCGCGTGCGTAAGTCGCGATCGAGTAACATTAATTTATCGCAATGTAGGGACGTTTTGCTAGCGCACACTTTCCTACGGAATGCTCCGCAAACGTTAACGCTCCGCGACATAAAACGCATTTTTGTTATGCAACGTCCCTACAAGGTTGGGGAAAGATTTTTGATTACAGTGATTTAATGAGACATGATATAAACATTCAGCTATTAGCATTCAGGTTTCAGCAGCAAGCAGTAAAATTACCCAAATTTTTAATCTGAACACCCTACCAGAATCAGAAAAAAACGGAGAGGGTGGGATTCGAACCCACGGAGACTTTCACCTCACTCGATTTCAAGTCGAGCGCATTCGACCACTCTGCCACCTCTCCCTAATAAGTCAAAATTCAAAAGTCAAAAGTCAAAAGTAATTTTGGAGTTTTGACCAAACAAGCTGGGACGCTTTTAATGTTTTGACAATTACTTACTATAGCACCTATGCAGACTCAACAACAAGTTTTTCTTGGCAATATAAAAATTCTTCAGAAATTATCTGCAAATTTTGGTCCACCCAAACTAAAGCAACTTCAGAAACAAAACCTCCTTTCATGGAAACAATCGGGAAATGGCGTTTTTTCTGGTCTTCCGTTTCAATAATCCGTGGCACTCTTGCTGCATTAAAATATAAAGTCCCTTCACTGTCCACATCAATACATTTACGCAACCGCTCTTTAGTATGTCGTAAGCTATGGTGCATATGACCAAAAGCAACTAGAGAAATTTTCTTACCCAACTTACGAGATTGTATTATTGCATTGGTAAAGTCTGGATCGCCAAAATCTCCGCCTATAGGTTTCCAGTCTCGCCCCACTGGGTCTTCAGGAGCATCTCCTAAACCAGTTGGCCCATTGTGGCCAAGGAAAATTACATTTTTATATTTCGCATTTTTGACAGCTTGCACCATTAAATCAGTAGATTCGTCAAAATTATTGACCCCAAACCATTCCCGATAAAAATCGCCATTTTTCCATTCTGAACCGCCCCAACTAAAAGGACGAGTCCCCACTACTGTTAAGGCCAACTCTGGGAAGTCCAGATGACTATAACCTACATGAGCTTCCCCAAGTAAGTCTATTTGTTGCTGGACTCTATCTTCTTGGGTTCGGTCATAAGGACATTTCTTTCTTCCCCATTCTGTAGCTGTATACCATGCATCGTGATTACCAAAAACTGCTGCTTTAGGGATATTAAGAGTGGCGATCGCTCGAACCACTTCTACTGCTTCATTACCAAAGTCTCCCACAAATAATACTAAATCAACTCCCAGATGTTTGAGGGCTATTTTATCTTCTAATTCCCACTGACCATGAACATCTCCTACAACGGCAATTTTAATTAATTTCTCTTGATTATTGGTCATGTTTACTGTCATATTTAATTTTTTTTCCAATTTTTTTTTATACTTAATTTATTAGTAATTTAAACTATTCAGTATACTAAATATTATGATTTAATCAAATTATTTGCAGTTGTTAATAGGTAAGGATTCAGCTATTAGCATTTAGCATTTCCTGCGGAATGCTGCGCAAACAGCTTTTTCAATAATAAGGCAATTACTAAGGTTAGCTGATTACCTTTGATTACCTTTTTTTCTTTCCTGCGGAATGCTGCGAAAACATAACTTTTCATTCTCGCGCTTAGACTAATTTATCATAAACGGGACAAAGAGTTAATAAATCATAGCTAATAGCTGACGGTTGATGGCTGAATGCTTATGTTAATACTTTATCTGTAATAAAATTATCTAATTAATATCTAAGGATTTAGCTCTTAGCATTCAGCATTTCCTGGGCAATGCTATGCAAACAGATAAGTGAACATATTCAAACAACTACTAAGGTTTGGTTGATGACCAATTTCATTCTTATGTTACTTCTTAGAGACTAATTCTTCCTTCCTTTGAAAAAAGAGCTGTTGGAATTAGGCAACTGACAAAAATTAGCTAATAGCTGATAGCTGACTACTTACATTAAATATTTTATTTTAATCTACTAATTTAGTATATTATAGGCAAGCATATTGTACAGTATATCATAATGAATAATCAACAGCTAATTATTTTTACTCGTTATCCAGAACCAGGAAAAACAAAAACACGATTAATACCTGATTTGGGGGCATAAGAAGCAGCAAATCTGCAAAGTAAAATGACTGAAATAACTTTAACAAAGGCTAATAAATTGTTCAATAGAATGTCATTTAATTTAGTATATTATAGGCAAGAATATTGTACAGTATATCATAATGAATAATCAACAGCTAATTATTTTTACTCGCTATCCAGAACCAGGAAAAACAAAAACACGATTAATACCTGCTTTGGGGGCAGAAGGAGCAGCAAATCTGCAAAGTAAAATGACTGAAACAACTTTAATACAAGCTAAGAAATTATTCAATATGATGTCATTGTCTATTGAAATTAGATTTGCTGGTGGAAATTTGCAATTAATGAAAAGTTGGTTAGGGTCTGATTTAAAATATCAAGAACAAGGTACAGGAGATTTAGGTGAACGTATAATCAGAGCATTTGAATCAGGTTTTAATCAGGGTATGAAATATGTAGTAATTATTGGCATAGATTGCCCTAGTTTAACTTCTGAAATTATCTTAGAAGCTTTTGCTAAACTAACTGAATCTGATGTAATAATTGGTCCGGCAACAGATGGAGGTTATTATCTAATTGGTCTGAAAAAAATTATCCCAGAATTATTTCAAGGAATTAATTGGGGAACTTCTGAAGTATTCTCAAAAACTGTAGCAATCGCTAAAAATATTAATTTAGCTATTGACTATTTACCAGAACTTTCTGATATTGACCGTCCAGAAGATTTGGAAAAATTACAATTTTAGGCGTTGGTGAATCAAGCTATAAAATTTAAGGTATGCGTTATTAATAAACCGACTTTGTTAGGGATAGATATTAGTACGATAAGGCATTTAATACAAACCTGCTTTCTACACTTTCATAGCTAAAATTACCAATGCCAAATTTTAAATTAATCAATACATATCTAATTTTCATCTGCTTTTAAATTTCATCCTATTCAATGAGAAAAAGAGCGTTGGTAATTGGTGGGATGATTTTCTATTAGAGGTGATACCCATCACTTACTCTGGTTAAATATTTAGAGGTACTTAAAACAGATTACTTTCAAAGTTTCATCTCTTGATTTACCAACGCCGTAAAAAGTATAAATTCGTAAGCATTTCCTGCGGAATACTTCCCGTTCATGTCGTGTAGAGTTTTCCTAATGAACATGAAAAACTTGGGTTGTACGGTAGCAAAGCAGCTATTCTTGCCGAAAACAGCTTTTTAATGAATGAAGCATTCATTTAACTTCTACTAAATTTTTAACTAATTCTTGGAAATATTTCAATTGCTTTTTCCTCCTTTAAAGCTAATATAGCTGATAGCTGACCGCTGACTGCTGAATGCTTAGATAAATTCCCTTACCAAAAAATTGATGAGCAGTATTTCGATTATTATTCCAGTTTTAAATGAAGTTAATACAATTGCCCAAACTATTTCTACAGCTCAAACAGGAAAAGAGATAGAAATAATAGTAGTTGATGGTGGCAGTAATGATGGTACAGTTGAAGTTGTTAAATCTTTAGATATTAAACTTATTTCTTCTCTTCCTGGTCGTAGTATTCAAATGAATTTTGGAGCTGAAGTTGCAACAGGAAATATTCTTTTGTTTCTACATGGAGATACATTTTTACCGTTAAAATTTGACGAATTATTAAAAGAAATTCTAGCTAAACCAAACATTATTGCTGGTGCGTTTGAATTAGGTATTAGAGGAAGAAAAAGAAGTTTACGAATAGTTGAGAAAATGGTAAATTGGCGATCGCGTTTTTGGCAAATTCCTTATGGAGACCAAGGAATTTTTCTCTCAGCTAAGGTATTTGCAGAAGTTGGTGGTTTCCCAGAAATACCAATTATGGAAGATTTTGAATTAATCCGAAAGTTAAGGAAAAGAGGAGCAATTGGAATTGTATTAAAACCAGTATTAACTTCTGGTCGTCGGTGGCAAAAGTTAGGGATATTTAAAACTACTCTAATTAATCAAGTAATAATTATTGCCTATCTACTTGGAGTTTCTCCAAAGAGATTAGCGCAATGGTATCGTAGCCATTTTTAAGTAGGGAGATAAAGTTGAGAATTTAGAATTTCAAATTTATGATTTAGAATTTAGAAAGCATTTGAATAGCATGAATTTTTAAATTCGTATTCATAATACCAAATTAAAATTAAGATAGTTACAGTAAAGTAATAACTAAACTGTTAGTAATTTTGGTGCTTAAGTCGGGAGTAAAAACAAAATAATCCCGGAATTAAAAACAATTTTTTATAGTTATAAGACTATTTTTAGTCAAAAATATAACCGTTTAACTCTTCATTTTAAATAAATATCATAAATTTTTACCGAAAAATTGTGGGTATGCGCCTCCCCTTGGATACTATGCTTTATCAACATCTTTACTTAACATAAAACTTGACAAAAGTGATAAATTATGTATAAGTCGTTTCTGAGGCTTTTTCCTCAGAAAAGTGTATTTAAAAATACGTTTTTTATACTATATTTCGCACGACAGAATGTAGTATAAAAAAAACGGAGGCAGGAGGCAGGAGACAGGAGACAGGAGACAGGAGACAGGAGAAAATTATAGTGGTCAAAAGGAGTAAGTAATTGAGTATTTATATTTCATTTCCTGATAATTTGACTCCTGAGAAAGGTCAAATGTAGGAGCTATATAGTATAAATACCTGCCAAGCTACCGTATTTCATACTACTTTTAACGTTACAACTTGACGTGCGGAATGTGGGTTTGAAGATTAGGTTGTGCAGAGCGTAAAGTGTGGGATAAGTCGCGTGTGGCTGACCAATATAATCTCAAAGCACTGAGATCTAAAGGTTTTGGCCTTTTGGGAGCGAAAAAAGTGCCAATTTTTCAGCCTTGAAGACTAAAAAGTTAGGACGGCTCGCAGAATTGCACAGAAAGATACAGTTACAATTATTCCTCCTACTTCCCACACTTCCTTGACACACTACCGAAGATTCTTACTCCCTAAACTCCCCACACCTCCCACCCTCCGCACGAGGAAGTAATTTTGGGATTACCGTATAACCGGAAAATAAGATTAACTTTTCTAAAGTTGAACACCAATTTTGACATTAAAATGCACCTACCTCCTAAAATATGACCTTAATATCTTCTAAAGATTTTTCAAATCCAAATCAGAAGGAAAGAATAAATATGACAGAAGCAACAGATTCAGGATTCGTTCAACCATATAACGGAGATCCTTTCGTAGGCCATTTATCCACTCCCATCAGTGATTCTGACTTTACCAGAACATTCATTGGTAATTTGCCTATCTACCGTCAAGGTCTATCTCCAATTCTACGCGGTTTAGAAGTTGGTATGGCCCATGGCTATTTTATCTTTGGCCCGATGGCAAAACTTGGTCCATTACGAGATGCAGCAGTTGCTAACATCGGAGGCTTAATTTCCACGATCGCTCTAATTCTAATTGCCACTATTTGTCTATCTTCTTATGGCATAGTTTCCTTCCAAGGAGAAAGTGCTGAAGGTGCAGACCCATTAAAGACTTCTGAAGGTTGGAGTCAATTTACTGGTGGTTTCTTCATTGGTGCAATGGGTGGTGCTGTTGTTGCTTTCTTCCTTGTAGAAAACTTTCAAATTGTAGACTCTGTTTTACGAGGTTTATTTAATAGCTAAATACCTCATATCAGTTATCAGTTAGTAGTGAAACTTTCCGTTCCGGAATGCTCCGCAAACGCGAAGTGTCAGTACATCAGTTATCAGTAGTTATAACTGAAGCTAGAGACTTGAAATACTGAAGTCGATCTTTTTCATCCCTTAAAAATGGGAGATTAAGACCTTATTTTTTGGTCAAGATTTTTGGTTAAATTAGGCGATCGCCTACTTTTAAATTGTGTAATTTAAGGAGAATTTGACATGATTGGTGATTATGCAGCATCTTACTTACCTTTGGTTTTAGTTCCTGTAGTTGGTT
>JAAUYJ010224118.1_pt1 | contig 14739 bp, 10 predicted proteins | sample 7278031 | NCBI WGS metagenome assembly JAAUYJ01 (sample SAMN14350222, study PRJNA611818) | marine sediment metagenome | isolation source: surface marine sediment (1.8m) | place: French Polynesia: Moorea | collected 2018-08 | reverse complement strand
TCATCGGCAACCGCAGCAGGCGTCTCGGCGACCGGCGATTCCTTGGAAGCCCCAGCGACCACGGTCGTTACCGCGACCGTCGCGGGCTGCGTAAAGGTCGGCTGCGCCAACACCCGGTCCTTCTCGACGAAGTCGAAGAACAGGCGGAACCTGTCGGTCTCATCGTCGGGTGCGATATCGCCCATGATGGCGATGCTGATCGGGACCGCCGCCTCAACGATGAGCTTGGTCCCCGCCGCACCGGCCGGCTGCAGACGGTAGGCTGTGATCAAGCCCGCCGCAGGTGCCAGATTGTCGCTGATCTGATCGGGCCGCAGCTTGAGCAGCGTGATCTCTATCGTGCGTTCGGTCACGGGGTCGATGATGAACCGCGTTTGGCCTTTGAATTCGAGGACGAGGCGCGTGAATTTCGGGTTCAGGCCAAAACGAAGGCGCGTCAGATCGCCGGCACTGGCGCGCTGATAGGTGAGCTGCGCGGGTTCAGCTCTGCGGACCTCGGAAGGCGCGTGCTCGAGCGATCGGTACACCCATCCGGGCGCCGCGCTGACCGTGCCCGCGACCATGCCGGATGCCGCCCACGTCAGGGCTGCCAGACTGAGAAGGAGGCCGGCCGCGCGCATCCGTTCCTCGCTCGTCACCGCGTTATCCAGATCCCGACAGGTTCACGCAGGAATGCGTTTCCAGGCAAGACAAACCCCTCCTGTGCCCTCCCGAAGTGGAAGGCTGGCGGCACCCCGCCTGGCATCGGGTCCGGATCCGCGCTCCTCGCTCGCGCCCCGCTTGGCCCAGGATTAGCGGAACTTTTCGGGAATCTCAATATGATAGTCTGAGGTCCGCATGTTCTGCATCAAATCTTAGTGGCGTCGATTTGAAGCCGTGCGGCCGGTTAAGGCCGCCGCCGCGGCAGAGGCGGCAATGGCGGATCAACAGGATAGAGCCGTAAATCGCCCAGCCCGGAGGACAAGCCATCCGGCAAAGGCGGCGTGTCCACGGCTTCGGGGCCGTCTGCGGTGCGCGTCGGCGCTTGAACGGCCGGGGTCGCTGCCGCCTCCTGCTCGGCGCCGCGAGCCTTTTCCCCGGACGGCGCCATGCCAGCGGCCTCGATGGGGGCTCTCGGAGCTTCGGCGGCGGCGCCGTTCGTGCCGGCTTCCTCCTGGCTCAGGAGCTCCGCCTCTCCGGTCAGCCGCTGGATCTCGAGCCCGACGGTTTTCCCGGCTATCTCCAGTTCGGCCAAACGCCAACAGCGCCGCTCGATGCTGGAGCAGACCCGCTCGACAATCGCCCTATAGCTCTCGTCCGGCGTTCCGGCACTCTTCTCCAATTGTCCGTCGATCTGCCAGAGTTGCGGGCGGTCTTCATCCTGTACCGCGGCGACCGCCCTGACCCTGATGTCGTGGGGCATGCCGAGGCGCTCCCAGACCAAGCTGTTGGCCCAACCGAGCACCTTCGCCTCCCGCTTGGAGACGTTGGCCGCGTAGAAGACAGCCCCTCCAGCGGCGATGGCGAGGCAAAGAAAAACGAGGAAAAGCAGGCTCTTCATGGCAACAAAACAACCGTCTGATCGAGAGCCGAGCGGTCTCGGCAGGCGCGCCTCGCTGTCAAGTCTAGCGGATCGGCCATGCCCAAGCCCGTGTCTTTCAGGGATCGCGGGCCGATGGCGCTGTCTCTCGCGCCACCTATTTGCCCGCACCTGGTTTGGCGCGAGAGTCAGCTGCTGGACACCAGGTGTCCACCGCAGTGGATGCATTCAGGAATAAAAGCCTGACCCGCTTCCGCTTTCCCGGCAAGGGCGCATGATCGGCATGAGGACTTCAAAAAAGGTGACCAACAAGAACGCGATCTATGCTTTTCTGACGCAGCAGGCGCAAGGCGCCGCGACCACAGACTGCCAACATTGAAACCTGGGGACAGACATGACGTTAGCCTCCAAGGTAGTTTTCGTCTCCTTCGATTCAGGCCAGATGGATCTTTTGCTCCGCTGGTCGGATGCGGGGGAGCTGCCAAACTTGGCGAAACTCCGCGACGAAGGCGCCTGGTGCCAGACGACACCGCCGCCCGCCATGGGCAATGATGGCATGTGGTTCACCTTTCTGAGCGGTGTCAATCCCGGCCGTCATGGACGCTACTTCAGCCAGCAAGTCTTCCCTGGCCACTACAATGTCCGCAAATTCACCAACGCCGACGTCAGTCATGAGCCCTTCTATATGGCGCTCAGCCGGGCGGGCCGGCGCATCGCGGTGATTGACGTTCCCTATGCGCCCTACCTGGGCGAAATCAACGGCGTCCAAGTGTCGGACTGGTTGGTGCACGCGCCCATGCAAAAGATGCCGCGCAGTTGGCCTCCCGAATTGATCGACGACCTGATCGGGGAATTCGGCAGCAACCCGTTCGGCCACTGCGACCGCTTCGAGAGCGCGGGGGACCGTTGTCTCGATCTCCAGCGCATCATGCTCGACAGAATCGAGAAGAAGACCGCAGCGATAACGAAGATCCTGGACCAAGGCGGCTGGGATCTCTTCATGACTTCTTTCGCCGACAGCCACTGTGTGGGACACCAAAGCTGGCATCTGCACGACCCCGATCATCCGGATTACGACGCCGACTGGGTGGCGCGCCACGGCGACCCCGTGAAAGAGATCTATCGCTCGCTGGACACGGCGCTGGGAAGCTTGCTCGAACGGACCGATGAGGAAACCTTCGTTGTCTTCCTCGCCGGCCCCGGCATGCAAGGCAACTACGGCGCCAACTTCCTGCTGGATCGCGTGCTCCGACATCTGGATGCCGGCCAGGAAGAAACGAGGGTCGCCACTGTGGACCGTTTGCAAAAAATCTGGCGGAAGATCCCTGTCAAGCTACGGGATTTGGCAAAGCCGTTCGGTGAAGGTTTTCTGACCTCCGAACGGGGACGGCGCCGGTACTTCGCGGTCCCGCACAACGAGGTCAGCGGTGCCATTCGCATAAACCTGGCCGGGCGCGAACCGGAGGGACGGGTCCAGCCGGGCGCCGAGTACGACGCCCTGTGCGACGCCCTGATCGAGGACCTGCTTGCCTTGGTCAACCTCGACACGGGAAGGCCGGCGGTCCGCAAAGTGATCAAGACGCGCGATGGCCTCCAGGGCGAACGCCTCGACGATATGCCGGACCTCTTCGTCGATTGGAACCGGGAGGCGCCGATCCGGCGATTGGGATCGCCGAAGCTGGAGGAAGTCGCCGAGGCCTACCCAGGAGTGCGCACCGGAGACCACACCCCCGAAGTGTTGTTCATGGTCAAGGGACCGGGCATCGCCGCCGGTCACAAGTCCGACGTCGCGCGGATTCAGGACTTGGCGCCGACCATCGCAGCCTACCTGGGAGTCCCGCTTCCCAATGCGGAGGGACCACCGGTCGAAGCGCTCCTGCCGAGATCAGTGCAGATGTCGCCAGCCTCAAGCATGTCGAGCGGGTGATGCCGACAATCCCGATCTAGATGCACGAAGGCCTGGGCATCGACACGACGAGATCCAATGCCGGCAAGTCGAAACCGTGTCCGACCGATCTCCGGCGCGAATGGGGGGCGCGGGATCCATGATGGTATGATGCCCGACCCGGGTCGAGTCGCCGGATGCCGGGGCCATCATCATCGAACCTCTGCAGCCGGGCCTGTCTGCTGGAAGTCAGAGTATGTCATCGCCCTGTAAAGTCCTGTTCGTCGCGTTCGACGGCGCCGAGATGGATCTCTTGCTGAGTTGGGCGGACACCGGAGAGCTGTCCAACGTCCGGCGGCTCCGCGACAGCGCAGCTTGGGGCCGAACCGAGCCACCGGCTGGATTCGGTAACGACAGCATGTGGTTCAGCCTGTCGAGCGGGGTCAACCCCGGCCGGCATGGTCACTATTTCCCATTCCAGGTTTTTCCAGGCACGTACGACCACCGCCGGTTCACCAATGCCGACGTCAAACGCGAACCCTTTTGGCTGCAGCTCGGCAGGGACGGAAAGCGAGTCGCCATCGTGGACATCCCCTTTGCGCCATATCGAGGTGACGTCAACGGGGTCCAGGTTCTCGACTGGTTGGTCCACGAGCCTTTGCAGGACCGGCGCCGCAGTTCGCCGCCCGGCCTAATCGATGAGCTGATCGCCGAGTTCGGCGAAGATCGGATCCACAACTGCAACTACTTCAAAGGCGAAACCGATCGCTGCGCGGAACTGCGGTCGCTGTTGCTGCAAAGGATTGAAGCGAAGCTCGGAGGCGTCCAAATGGTCTTGGACCAGGGCGGCTGGGACCTCCTAATGACTAGCTTCACCGAAAGCCATTGCGTCGGCCATCAATGCTGGCACCTGCACGACACCAGCCACCCCGCACACGATGCGCGCTGGGTCGAGCGCCACGGCGATCCGCTGCGCGACGTCTATCGCGCGCTCGACGCTGCCCTTGGCCAACTGCTCGACCGTGCCGGGCCGGACACCTACGTCTTCTTCCTCGCCGGTCCCGGCATGCAGGGGAACTACGGCGCCAACTACTTGCTCGACCAGATCCTGCGCCATCTCCAGGCCGGCCCGGCGAAGCCGAAAGATAGCCGCGTGGACAGATTGCAGAAGGTCTGGCGCAAGCTTCCCATGGGCGTCCGCCGCTTCGCGAGCCCGCTCAGCCGGGGCTTCCTGACCTCCGAAAGAGGCAAACGGAAGTACTTCGCGGTGCCACACAACGAGGTCACCGGCGCCATTCGCGTGAACCTGGCCGGGCGCGAACCGCACGGCTTCGTCCAGCCCGGCGCGGAATACGACAGCGTTTGCGCCCAACTCACCGAAGATCTGATGGCGCTGGTCAATCTCGATACGGATGAGCCCGCTGTCAGCGACGTCATCAAGACGCATGATGTCTTCGAGGGGGACCAACTCGATGCGCTACCCGACCTGATGGTCGTTTGGAACCGCACGCATCCGATCCGACGACTGGGATCTCCCAAGCTGAAGCAGATCAGCCAGCCCTACCCGGACGTGCGTACGGGAGACCACACCACCAACGTGCTGTTCATGGTGCGTGGCCCCGGCATCGCCGAGGGGCGCATCGCCGACCAGCCACCCGTCCAGGACTTCACGCAGACGATCGCTTCCTATCTTGGTACGGAGATTTCCGACATCGACGGCCGCACGGTCGACGCCCTGCTGCCTCCGGACCGCAGGTCGCGTGCTCGAGCAAGAACGAGTTAGATCAAATCGATCTAACTCGTGAATCTCGTTCTACTCCAATAATTCAGAGACTGATTCACGGGTCACACCGTTTCGGTGTGACAGGATCAGGCTCAAGGCCGGAGGTTGTGGCAAGCCCTTAGTAGGGTGCCGAGCGACGTCGGGGCTCGCTCATCGCTTCCTGTGATCCGCCAGTGTGGCCGCCAGGCTCTCCGCAACGCTGAAAGGCGGCGACCACTCGAGGCAGCGCTCGGACAGACTGGTGTCGAAGAAACGCTCCGTCAGGAGCCGCTGGATGCCCTCGGAGCGGCCCGTGGCACGCCCAGCCTACAGAAGCAGCGCTCTGGGACAGGGGAACAAGCGCGCCGGACGACCGATAGCTGCAGCCACTTGGCGGACCATGTCCACCGTGGAAACGGGCTCGCCATCGGCCACCGGCAGCACCCGACCGACCGCCGCCGAGGCACGAAGTGACGCGGCGATGGCGCTGACCAGATTGCCCACGTAGAGGTAGCTTCGCCGGCTGTGCACGTTTCCGAATGGCACAGGCCAGCCGCGCAGCAGGAACTGCAGCAGTGGGCCAAAGGGATTGTCGTCCGGACCGTAAACCCCCGGCGGCCGGAGGACGACGACGTCCAGGCCGGTCTCCTCCGAGAACTTAGCGAGAAGCCGTTCCGCCTCCAACTTGCTGAACCCGTAGGCCAATGATCCCGGCCTATCGCCGGCAGCCTCGGCCTGCTCCGCCTCTTGTGCGGAGATCGAGCTGGTGAAGACAAACCGCTTCACGCCCTGGGCCGCGGACTGGCGCGCCAGCCGTTCGGTCCCAAGCACGTTGGTCGGCCAGCAGAGCGAAAAAGGATCGGGCGTTTCCCCTCGCGGCTGATGGGCCGTAGCGATATGGATCACATAATCGACGCCCTCCAGGAGATCCCGCCAGTCGGTCTCGCCGTCGATGTTGCCACTAATCCGGTAGTCGATCCCGTCGCGCTGACCCTCGGGGCCGCGTCGCAGCGAACCCCTAACCCGGTATCCCTCGTTGACGAGATGGCGGCACAGATGACCGGCAACGAAGCCGTTGGCGCCGGTGACGAGAACGCTTTCCATTGACTTCCCCTGCCCTTTCGCTCGTTGAATCCCAGCGGTGTCGTAGCACGGAAATCTGGCCCATGGGACCGGCTTCGATCAAGCGACGGCGTCCTTCAGGACCCGGCCTTTTGGGGCAGCTTGCGGCGCAGCGACACGCGCCCGGCCACGGCGAGGCCGAGGAAGATCCAGACCAGCTCGCGGAAGCGGCGGATCAAGGCGACCGCGACGCCGATCGTGGGCACACCGGTGATGGCCTGACAGACGATGATGAAGGCGCCCTCCTGCACCCCAACGCCGGCGGGGATCAGGAAGAACACCGTGCGCACCAGCAGCACCACGCCCTCGATCACCCAGGCCTCGGCCAAGGTGACCGGGCTGTCGAGCAGCCACATGATCAGGTAGATCTCGACCGCGCCGAGCAGCCAGTTGAGGAACTCGAGGGACACCGCCGCCGCGCATTTGCGGCCGCGCTCCAGGTAGAACTGGATGATCCGTCCTTCGACGTGGTGAATGTGCCGCACGGCGCGCAGCGCCTTGGCGCCGAGCCAGGTCCGCCCCGACCAGCCACCGAGCCGCGACAGGAAACGGTACCTCTGCGCGACGAAGAACATCACCACGCAGAAGGTGAGCAGCGCCAGTCCCGCCACGGCCGCGGTCTTGTAAGACGGCGGCAGCTCCGCGACCTGGAACATCAAGCCGACGGCGACGACCAGGAAGATGAGCTGCGAGCCGACCAGGATGGTCTGCATCAGGACGAAAGTGGCGGCGATCTCATGGTAGCGGATGCCGTAGCGGCCGTTGAGCAAGGCGGCCTTGACCGGCTCCCCGCCGAACGGGGCTCCGGGGGTGACGCTGTTGAGGGCGTCACCGGCGACATGGACCCGCCAAAGCCGCAGGTACCAGCCGAGCTTGACCGGTAACGAGCGGAAGGTCAGCAGCCATGCGAAGACGTCGGCCGAGACCGCACAAAGGTAGAGGGCGAAGATCGCCGCGATGCCCCACCAGCTGATCCGCTGCACGTAGCTCCAGACTTCGGCGAGATCCGTCTGATAGAGGATCCCGGCGAAGAGCAGGGCGCCGGCCACCAGGAACAGGATGCTGAGAAGCCGCACGGTGGCGGTCCTTTCACACGTGGTACTTCCGCGCGTTCCGGGTCAGCCCGGCAATCCAGAACACGTGGGATCCGACAGCGGCCGCCGGCAGCAGGATCCACAAAAGGTCCAATACGCCGAGCACGACGAGGACGATCCAGAGGTCCGCCCGCAACAGTTCGCGAAAAACGTAGATCGCCTTATCGCGCCAGCCGAGCGAATTCTCGAAGTGGGTCGGGCGCACCGACTGCGACAGGTCCGAGGCGGCCAGCTCTTGCTCGGCGGGCTGTTCCTTGACCAGCAACGCCACGACCAGGTTCATGAAGGCGCCCAGGGCCGTCGCCACGCCGAACCAGAACCAGATTGTATCGCCGAGCACGACCGAGGCCTTCCAGCCCAGGCCGAGAAACAGGCCGCCGTGCACCAGGGCGCCGCCGACCTCGCTCAAGAGGTCGCCCAGGTTCGACTCGATTCGCTTCAGCCGGGCCACCTCCCCATCGCAGTGATCGCAGAGATAGGTGAAGGCGATGGCCGCCGCCCCCGCGAGCCGCATGGCCACCCCGTCCTGCAGGAAGCACCAGACGCCCAATAGCCCCACGATCGTGCCCAAGACCGTGATCTGGTTGGCCGTGATCGGCGTGCGGGCGAGCCAGGGAGAGACCCGGCAGGAAACATGGCGGATCAGCGGCAACAGGTGCCGTGGCCGCACATCCGGCGCTGACGTCTCGTGCCGCGCTTCGGCCGAGTCAGCAGGTATCGCCATGGAGTCGTCCCGTCCGGCCATGATTTGGAGGCCCCCCGGAGAGCCGCGAGGCCCTGCAAACTGCCAGAGCAGGGCGTCGCGGACAACCTCGCCGTGCCCGGGCGCGCGACAGTCTGCCCGGCCCGCGGCCCAATCGCCGATTTCTTGTTGACGCCGACTGTGGGCCGCGTTTCAACACTCGGGCGAAGCGGCAGAAGTGCTGCACCTGCCGGTACGAGGGTTTGGGGGCCCCGGCTTGCCCGGGAAATCAGATGGACGCCACCGAGGTTTTTGCACTGCTCTGTCTGATTCCGGTGATCGGCGGGTCAGTCTACGCCATCCTGAGCACCGCGGCGGTGCTATGGTTCTTTCAGCGCAAAGATAAGAACAACCAGCAACCCACTGATTTCAAACCACCAGTCACCGTCCTGAAGCCGGTTTGCGGTCTCGAGCGGGACCTCAAGGCGCGGCTGCGCTCGGCCTGCCTGCAGGACTACCCGGACTACCAGGTGATCTACTCGGTGCAAAGCCCGAACGACCCGGCCCTGCCGATCCTGCGGGAGATCGGGCGCGAATTCGGCCCAACCAGGGCCACCGTGGTGGTCGACGACATTCGGGTCGGCCCGAACGGCAAGGTGAACAACCTTCTGGGCGGAATCGCCGAGGCGCGCCACGACATCCTGGTGATCAGCGACAGCGACGTCATGCTGCAGCCCGACTACCTTTCGGCGATCGTGGCTCCCCTGGCCGATCCCGGCACCGGCGCCGTCTGCACGCCCTTCAAGGCGACCGGCGCGCGTTATTGGTTCGAAAAGCTGGAGATCCTGTCGGTCAACGCGGATTTCATGCCGAGCGTGATCTTCGCCGATGTGACCGGCGCCTCGAAGTTTTGTCTCGGCCCCTCGATCGCCTTGCGCCGCGCCACCCTCCAGGAAATGGGCGGGTTCGAGGCCCTGGCCGAGTACCTGGCCGAAGACTACGAGCTCGGCCGCCGGGTCTGGTCCTCGGGCCAGCGCATGGCCTTCGTGCCGCACGTCGTCGAGACCGAGCTCGACATCGAGAGCTGGTCCAAGTGGTGGACGCACCAGCTGTACTGGGATCAGAACACGCGGGTCGCCCGGCCATACGGCTTCTTCGCGACGGTGCTGACCAGATCGGTGCCCTTCGCCCTGCTCTACGCCATCGCCACAGGCGCGGGCGCGCTCGGCCTCGGCGTCCTGGCCGCGACCGTCGCGTTGCGCCTGGCGACCGCCCACGTCACCCTGCGTTCCGGATTTCAGGACCGCGAGGGCCTACGCAGCCTCTGGCTGCTGCCCTTGCGCGATCTCGTCGGCCTGGTCTCCTGGGCCATGGCCTTCTTCCGCCAGACCGTCGTTTGGCGCGGCGTGCGCTTCCGCCTGACCAGCGGCGGACGGATGGTGGCGATCGGGGCGGAACCCAAGACCGACGTTCAAGCCGCGGAGTAAGCCCGTGCAGCAGATCAAGCCGTTCTACTTCGATATGACCGACGACGAGGTCGATGAGCTGGTCGAAGGCGTGCGCAGCATCGTGCGCTCCGGCTCACTGATCCTGGGCGACTACACCGCCGGGTTCGAGCGCAACTTCGCCGATTTCGTCGGTGCGAAGCACGCCATCGCGACCAACAGCGGCACCTCAGCGTTGGAGATCCTGCTGCGTATGAAGGGTGTCGCGGGCAAGACCGTCCTCGTGCCGACCAACACCAACTTCGCCACCGCCGCGGCCGTCATCCGGGCCGGCGGCGGCGTGCCGCAGTTCCTCGACATGGACGAGGCCAGCTTCGCGCCCAGCCTGGAGATGGTCGAGGCCGCCCTCGCGCGGCCGCCGCTGGCCGAGGGAGCCGAGATCGCCGGCCTGGTCTGGGTACATATCGGCGGCGTGATCTCGCCCGAGTTTCCGGCGGTGGTCGAGTTCTGCCGCGCGCGCGGGCTTTTCGTCATCGAGGACGCCGCCCATGCCCACGGCAGCGCAATCGGCGGGGTCAAATCGGGCACGCTGGCAGATGGCGCTGCCTTCTCGTTCTTCCCGACCAAGGTCATGACCACCTTCGAGGGCGGCATGATCACCACCGAGAGCGACGAGGAGGATGCCCTGGCGCGCTCGTTCCGCAACCAGGGCAAGCGCGGCATGACCTTCGGCGGACTGCACCACGACCTAGGCAACAGCTTCCGGATCACCGAGGTCGGCGCGGCCGAGGGGCTGATCCAGCTGCGCAAGCTGCCGGACATGATCGGCCGGCGCCAGAATGTCTACGACATCGTGACCGGCGAATTGGGGCGCGCGGGCATCCCCTTCGTCTCGACCGCCCACATGGACGCCGCCAGCCAGTACAAGCTGATCGTGCTGCTGCCCGAGGGTCTCGATCCGGCGGCGGTGAAGCAGGCGATGGCCGAGGAAGGCGTGATCCTGGGCGGCACGGTCTACGAGATCCCCTGCCACCTGCAGCCGGTGTTCGAGGGCATTTGTGCGGGCGAGACCTACCCCGTCGCCGAGCGCTGGTGCCCGCGCCACATCTGCCCGCCGATCACCAGCGGCATGAGCGAGGACGACGCGCGGCGCGTGGCTGCGGCGCTGGTGAAAGTTCTCGCGCCGACGGGTTCCACTTCGGTCAAGGCGGCCGCTTCCGCCGGGGACTAAGCCGCCCGCGCCTGGGTCACGCGCGAGGGCTCACGGCATCTTGAGAAAACGGCGCAGGTGCTCGGGCTCGCCGATGCTGCCGCAGGCGACCTGGTCGTCAAAATGCTGCAGCTCCATGACCGGATCGACGCCGAAATGGCGGCAGACGTTGACGGCCAGGCTGAAGGCCAGCGATAGCTTGCCTGGGATCGCCAAGACGCCGTTCTCGGCCTCGACGATCTGGTACTGGTAGTTGCGCGCCTGGGGGCCATCCGACATCTCGGTCTTGTAGCCGAAGTAGAGCGAGCTGCCGGCCTCGTCGATCGGCTGGCCGAACACGGTCTCGGCCTTGCCGCGCATTGCCGCCTTGATCGCGGACTCGTCGGCCTGCTGATCCTCGCCGTAGAAGGCGGCGTTGCCGATCAGCGAGTAGTCGCCTTGCTGCGAGCGGTGGTGGATGTGGTTGAAAGTCTTGTCAACGTTCATGGTCATCCAGGCGAAATTGACGTCCGCGACGCAGGGCTTGACCACCAGCAGGGGGCTCTTCCAGACCTGCGTCTTGATGCCGGTCAGGCGCCCCGCGTCCTTACCCGCGGCGACGATGACGTGCATCGCCTGATGGCTGCCACCGGCCTGGTCGGACACGCGTCCCCGCTCGATCTTCTCCACGGACGCGCCGGTCTTGAGCTCGCCGCCGTGACTGAGAAACGACTTCAAGAGATCGCTCATCAGGATCTGGGTGCTGATCGTGCGGTCACGGCTCTTGAGCACCCGGTCAACCACGCCGGGCGCGAAGTCGAAGCGGCGCCTGGAGAGGCTGCGCCTGAGGTTGAAGTTGGCCGAGAGGGTCCGGACCTGCGGGCTCAGCTCGCGGGTGAAGTCGACCGTCTCGAACCAGGAAAGCCGCGTTTGCGCGCGCAGGATCGCGAGCCGCCACAGCGGCTTCTGCCAGAGCTTGATCGAGGGGTCGCGCGGGCTCGCGTAGAAGTAATAGTTGGTCGAGTTGCGAAACCAGCCGGCGTTGCTGCGCGTCAGCAGAAAGCGGCCGGCGCTCAGGTTCATGTTGGGAAAACAGGAATAGTAGTTCAGCAGGTCGTCGAGGTTGCCGATCAGGTGCCGGAAATGGCGCCCCGAGGGCATCGCGGCGTAGAGCGCGCCGGTGTGGAACCAGCCCTGCTGCCGCGCCGAGGATTCGCCGCAGACCGTGTCCGCGGCCTCCAACAGCAGGACCGAACGCCCCGAGCGCTGCAGCAGCTCGGCGACGGCGAGCCCGCCGATTCCGGCGCCAACGACGATGAAATCACGCATGCGAACGAGTTGTCCCGCCCCACCGGGGATCGCTTCACGGGCTCTGGCCCGGAGGCCCCGACTCTTGGCGCTTCGCAGCGCCGCAGACAAGCGCTAAATTCCCCGTATCGGGACCGCCGCGGCGCGCCGAAAACGCGCAGGAACAAAGGGCTGGTCTCGCGGGGGCGCATGGCTTAAGACCAGGAACTCGGCGCGGTGCCGGTGCTGTCGGCGCCACGCGCAGGCGATCATTGAGGGCTGGGGAGTCTCTATGGCGAAGGCTGAAGGCGCGCTCGGGACGGCGCCGGAAGGGCTCGGCGGCAGCGCAGGCAAGCTGCGCCGCGTCCGGCACGACGAGCCGCCGGGCAAGCGGCCCTCGGCGCTGGCCGGCAAGCTCGACATCCTCAAGCTGGTTTTTCAGTCCGGCGGGCCGGGCTTCTGCCAGTTCGCCCTGACCAACGCCTGCAACGCCAACTGCGGCTTCTGCAACTTCGCCCGCGACCGGCTGCCCAAGGACCAGTGGCTCTACGTCGACCGCGAGGGCGCCCTGGAGGCGCTCGAGATCCTTTACCGCGAGGGCATCCGCTACGTCGTCTTCACCGGCGGCGAGCCGACCCTGCATCCGAACCTGGTCGAGTTCGTGCGCCACGGCACCGAGCTCGGCATGAAGATGATGCTGGTCTCCAACGCCGGCCTCCTAAAGCCCGAGAAGATCTACGAGCTGCACGCGGCCGGCCTGTCGAGCTTCATCATCTCGATCGACGCGGCGACGGAAGAGCTGCACGAGGACAACCGCGGGCTGCCCGGCGTCTGCGACCGGATCCGCGAGGCCAACCGGATCTTCAAGGAGATCGGCCTCGAATCGACCGCCTCGGTGACCATGAGCCGGCTGGTCGACTACGACGCCCTGCCCGACTTTGTGCGCTCGCTCGGCTTCCGCCAGGTCGTCTTCTCCTACCCGCTGACCTACCTGCCAGGCTTCTTCCTCGGCTACCGGGATTCGGAGTTGGTCGACTACAGCGCCGAGGAGCTGCACGCCGCCTACGAGAAGGTCAAGTCGCTCAAGAAGAAGATCCACGTGGTCAACCCGACGCTGTCCCTGAACGAGATGCAGCGCTTCGTGCGCGAGGAGGAGCAGCGCTACGAGTGCCTGGCCGGCTACCGCTTCTTCTTCCTCGACTGGCAGCTCAAGCTGTGGCGCTGCCACCATTGGGAAGAGCCGATGTGCTCGATCTTCGAGTTCGACTCCACGAAGCTCGTGCGCGACGGCTGCACCCGTTGCATGATCAACTGCTATCGTGATTCGAGCCTGCTGCAGCAGATCGGCGTGTCGATGCACGACGCCTACCAGTCGGTCAAGAAAGGCGACCTGGTGGGCAGCGCCAAGGCGCTGGGCCGCAAGGGCAACCTCGACTCGCTGCGCGCTGTGGCCGAAGAGCTGCCCTGGATCATGCGCTTCTGAACAACAGAACCCGGCGCGGCGCAGCGCGCTGCTAAGGAGCATTTCTCCTCCAGGTCTTTTCGTTCGCCCCAGCGGGCCTGGACGCGCGCGCGACCTATCCGTTTTGTTGAGCATTTTTCGCACTTTAGCTACTCATACTTGTATTTCGATTCGCGAGTCGGCAAGATTGAGCATCGCCAGGAAGGCCGGAAGTCCAGCCCACAAGAAGGCTGCCGGCGCAAACGAGGTCGGCGTCGTGCGAACGCGGAGGCGCGGCAAATGGCGAACGATGCTGCTGACCAGAAAGCAGGTCTAGACCCAGAGGTCTTCAAGGCAGAATGGGACGACATCAAGAAGCGGCGCAATAAACACGGCCCGCTAAAGTCGCTGGACGGGAGTACGCCCGATCAGCCCGACCCCAATCATGGGCTGGTCGGCATGGCGCTATCTGGCGGCGGGATCCGCTCGGCGTCCTTCAACCTGGGCGTGCTGCAGGCCTTTCACGATCACGACAAGCTGCGCCTGGTCGACTACCTCTGCACCGTCTCGGGCGGCGGCTACATCGGCTCCTGCCTCAGCTCAGCTTACGTCAACAACGAAGAATTCCCCTTCGCCCACAAGACCGGCGAAGCGGAGGGCAAAGCGATCGTCCATTTGCGCGAGAATTCGCGCTATCTCGCGCCGGAGGGATTCCTGGACCTCCTGCGCATGCCGGCGCTGGCGCTGCGCGGGCTGATCATCAACTTCCTGATCGTGCTGCCCATTCTGCTGCTGGCGGCGATAGCGACGACGCTCTTGACGAAGGACCAGGTCCTGCAGATGGGGAAGGTCGTCCCCGTCGCGCTGGATCAAGCCAGAGAGGAAGCGAAGTCCACCGAAAAGCAGTTGGCCGACGCCAGAAAGGAAGTCACGACCCTAGAAAAGAGATTGAAATCGGGCGCTCCCGCCCCTTTCGATGAACAGGGACTTGCCGCGGCCAAGAAGCGTGTCGGAGAACTGGAACGCAGCGGAGAGCAGTTGCGGGCCAAGATCGACAAGCTGGAGCGCTGCCGCCCCTGGACCATGCCGTCGGTGATCGCACGACCGCTCATGCGCCTATTCCAGGACGGCGAGGAAAGCGGCAAATGCGTCGCCGAGCCGACACGAGATTTAGGTCGCCTGGAGACCGTGCAGAGCTTCACGGTCAGCTTGATCCTTCTGGCGCTGTTCGCCGCCTTCTGCGCGCTCTATCCGGTCGGGCAAGCGCTCAACAGGAGCTCGTCCTGGGGAGAGCGCAACTTCGCCACCAAATC
>JAAUYJ010021487.1_pt1 | contig 14745 bp, 13 predicted proteins | sample 7278031 | NCBI WGS metagenome assembly JAAUYJ01 (sample SAMN14350222, study PRJNA611818) | marine sediment metagenome | isolation source: surface marine sediment (1.8m) | place: French Polynesia: Moorea | collected 2018-08 | reverse complement strand
TCGCAGAATGTTCCATATCCGCCAGCGACTCGGGTATCTCACTATCGGGTTGGCAACAGGCTTTACATCCTGTCGTTTATTAATACGCTTTCCTTACCAGCACAGGTTTTATCCTTTTAGAGTGGGGCTTATGCATACAAAATACTTGAAATACCCGACGTTTATGCAGCTGCTGCTTGTTGTATTAACCATCACGGTAACACCACAAGTCGCGGCACAGATCCCGGTCAACGTCAGTCAAACACCGGAAAAAATTGAAGTTCCAGAGCAGCTGACGCAGGCAGAGATCAGGGACATGGTTGCACGATTGTCGGATGACCAGGTTCGCCAACTGATCATCGATCAGCTCGACAAGCAGGCGGTGATGGAAGGTAAAGCCGAGGATGCGATAGCCTATTTTGACCAGCTTACCGGCGGTGTGCATATGACGCTCAATGCGATCCACCAGCTACTCTCCGGTGACGAGGACTTGCATGCCATCCCCGGTATGATCTGGATGGCTATCTCTGAAAATGGTGAGATAAGCGGCGGCTTTTTGTTGTTCCAGTTAATCGCTCTCGTCGTTGCGGGCCTGGTTCTGGAATACCTGACGAGGTATTTCCTGCGAGGCGCGGCCGCGCGCAAGCTCGAATCCAGGTCGTTGCTCAAACGATTTGATCTGGCCTGTTATTTCGGCGCCATCGGGCTGATCGAGCTTGGCGCTTTTGCCCTTGGCGCATTTCTGCTGGTCGAATTGACTGGCAGCAATACACCGGGTGCAAAGATGCTCTGGCATCAGCTAATCATTTGCCTGGTCATGATCAAGCTGGTCATGCTGGGTGTGCGCCTGGTAGCGGCACCGGGTCAGGACGACAAGAGACTGCTCTCGGTTGATGGCAGTGTAGCTCGAAATATCTGGGGCTGGACACTGTTGTTATCGGCTTCGATATTTTTACCTTTACCCCTCATTGAGAGTGCAATCGTATTTGGCGCGAGTGCGGACAGTGTTTTGCTGCTGCGCGTTCTTTTCGGCAGCCTGTTTTTGGTATTCATCGTCGCGCTGATTATCAAACTGCGTCGCTATGGCAGCCAGCTAATCGCCGGTGATCCAACGCAAACCGGCGTCATTCGCCAGAACCTCTCGCAAACCTGGTGGTTACTGGCAATCGCCTACGTGTCGGTTATCTGGTTGATGGCAATGGGCCAGCGCGCTGCTACCGGCGAGTCATCATTAGTACCCGGCATGGGCAGTTTGCTGCTCTTCGTCGCCATACCGTATCTCGACCAGGCATTAAAAAACCTGATCGCTTACTATTTTTCAGCCCGTGATAAAGATTCAGAAACAGCAGGAGAAGATCTCGAAACGGACAACAGTGAGGTTGCCACCCAATCCGCGGATGATGTTGAAGACTCTGCGAGCGGCTCGATTCTGGAGAAAAGCTACCATATTACGGCATTGCGCTATGCACGTGTTCTGATGGTTCTGACACTGCTGGCTGTCTTTTTACGGCTCTGGAATATCGATATCGAGGCGATTTCCGCGCAACTGGTCGGTACGCGTTTTGCCAGCGCTCTTTTTGACATCAGCATTACCATTCTGCTCGCCTGGGCCTTGTGGGGTGTGATCCGGATTTCAATCGAGCGTAAACTGGAAAGTGAACGCGGTCCCGAAGATGAGGATGGAGATGCCGAGGTTGGCGGTCTCGGGGGTACACGAACAGCAACCATCCTGCCACTGATCCGGGCCTTTATCAAAATCTCGCTGATTGTAATGACCATTATGGTCTGCCTGTCAGCGCTTGGTGTAAACATAGGCCCGCTGATTGCAGGTGCTGGCGTCGTGGGTATCGCCATTGGCTTCGGCGCGCAAACCCTGGTGCGTGACATTGTCTCCGGTTTTTTCTTTCTCATCGATGATGCATTTCGCATTGGTGAATACGTTGAGATCGACCAGATCAGAGGGTCGGTTGAAAGAATCTCCATCCGTTCGTTTCAGTTGCGGCATCACAATGGACCAGTGCATACCATTCCTTACGGTGAAATCCGTAGCCTGACCAACTGGAGTCGGGATTGGGCCATCATGAAGTTTGAATTACGTATCCCATTCGAAACGGATATCGAAAAGGTGCGCAAACTGATCAAACGTATTGGCATCGGCATGATGGAGGATCCCATATACGGACCGATGTTGCTGGAGCCGCTGAAATCGCAGGGTGTTAACCGGATGGACGATTCAGCATTGATTATTCGTTGTAAGTTTACCGCCATTCCGGGCAAGCAATTCCTGATCCGTCGCGAAGCCTTTACCCGGATTCAACGAGTCTTTGAGGAAAACAGTATTCATTTCGCACCACGCAGGGTGCTGGTCGAAGCGTCGACCCCTCAAGCTGCCATCGAAGCTGCGGCCGGAGTCATTGACCAGGAAGGGGAAAACCAGGGGAATGCCAGGGAAAATTCTTAACATGGTGCCGGCCGGGTGGGTTGCAGCTCCCGAGCTGAACAGGATATGACCGGAATCAATGCAGGATTCTGGTCATCTGGTATAGTTAAATGATCAGGAGTTAATTAAGTTGCCATCCGGTAGACGTTAACAATGGAAATTTCAGCCACAGGTTTTTCGGCACCGCCCCAACAGGGAGTGCAGCAAGCTCAGGAAACAACGCCTGAGAGCGGCGTTACCATTGAACTACGCCGTGGCGACGATAACGTTACCAGTGGCGATCGATCGCAAAACACGCTGGAAATCTCGGTTACCACGCCAAACAACCGTGTCTCCACTGAAATTACCCGCGAACAGGGTGCGCAACTGGTAGAACGAAGACTGCAACTCAATGCCCTGGAATCACTCGCTGGTGGTAACAGCAATGATCCCAATGCGTTAGCGGTAGCGGCCTTGCGTAGTGGTCTTGTAGATTCTTCCGACCTGACACAAGTCGCCATAGCGCGAAATCAACAACAACTGGCGCAGTCATACCTGGAGGCTTCAACCGGTAATAACACCGGTGGAGTCCAACCGGGTGTACCCGCTGCACCCACTACGGACCCCGTGCAACTGGCCAATAATGCGGTTGATGCCTACGTTAGACAGACGTTGTTCTTCTCCTCTACGGCGCAATCGACACCACTGGTCGATACCCTGGTCTAGGCTATTGCTGCCGTTAGTGTCGGCCAGCTTCAATTGCCATTTCCGGCTATCTATTGACCGGAAGTCAGGTTCCCGGGAGCGTTTCCGATTGATGATTTCCCGGAATGGAAAACGAATAAAATTCCTGGTTTTTGTTTTGTGGTTACTACAGCCAGTGCCTGGCCTGGCAGTGGGTGAGCAGTTGATCGAAGCCATCATGCGTAGTGACTTTGTCTTCGACAAGAATATCTCCAACGTACCCTTTTTCCCGTTGGGTTACCTGCAACTCACCAACAATCCGGACTTGTCATTGCAGGAAGACTGTTTCGTTGACCAGGACTGCGATTTTTCCTACACCAACCTGTCGCAGGGTTTTGGGCTACCGGTCTGGGTTGGCCAGGAAGACATGGTGATACTCGCCGAGACGTTAGAAAGCGATCGACTAAAATTCGAAAACCAGTCGGTATCGATCAACACTGCGGGTGTTATGGCCGCCTGGGTTTCGCAACCTGATCCCAAATGGCAGACCGGCGCATTCGTATATTATTACGATGGATTTGATGTCGACCGGGTCGTCAAACCGACCGGTGGCACCATTATCGGTGGTGGTGCGCGTTACCGGCACGATGCGACGTTACACAGCTACTGGGGATTGGTTCGCCTGGATGATAAAAACTCCAACGCGCTGACCTTGCCATATGTTGGTTTTGACTGGTTCATCGGCAAAACGATCAGTGTCAGCGGCTTGCTACCCTGGCCGGCGGTGAGTTATTCACCGGACAGGGATACCATCTACCGGTTTGGTGCCTCGGTGTCAGGCAGTAACTTCCAGGTTGATCAGGAGGGCGAGTTGATCAACACCAATCTGGGTCTGGTTGACCTGGGGGTGGCCTATGAAAAGCGACTTTCGGGGATGTTCTGGTTACAGCTTGGCGCCGGTTACGCCGGATTTTCACGCCTGGCAATCACCAGCGATAACGATTTCGAATTTGATTCGAATCTCGAGCAGTCGCCGTTCATAAGGATTGCGATTAACTTGCGTCCGGAGTGAGACTCGTTTTTTATCTGGTTATGCCACTGAGCATTTGATCGATCGCTGCCTGTAGCCGGAGCTTGCGCAAATCCTGCGGCATATCCGGTGTTACTAATCCTTCAACAGAACCTCGCCAGACGGTACGGTTAGCACGCACGTCGACCAGGTCAATGATCAGTGTGCCCTTGTCGTAAACTCTGGATTGATCACTGACAAATCCGGGCGCCATGCCGAATTCCATGACCATGCTGTTGCTACTGACCTGTGAATCCAGTACGACTCTGTAAGCCACCCAGTAGTCGGCCCTGGCGCCAGGCCAGGGGCTGACCCGGTGCCCGTTTTTGCGCAGGGTGATTTCCAGTCCTTCCTCAATCAGCGTTCGCGCCTCGCGCAGCCGTTGACTTTCCGATGATGGCCGATTTGCCAGTTCCGCGTGCCAACCAAAGGAACTGTTACCCGGTAATACGAAACCGGGCATGCTGGTGGACACGACAGAGAAACGGGCGACTTCGTCGGGATACCCGGAATAAAGCGACTGGTTTTGACTGGAGCCGCAACCACCAAGCAACAACAGGAACAGCAAGATAAACAGGAGTTGCCGGTGATGATGGCAAGGGTTTATTTTTTCTCTCAAGATACGGTTCCCAGGTTGGTTAATCGATCAATTGTTTCGGCGCAGCTGCATGCCCATACTGTTGGCCAACTCTTCGAGTTCGTAGCTGTCAGGATTGTTCTGCAGGGCAGTCACCAGGGCGGTTCTGGCACCGCCGGCATCACCCAGCGCTTGCTTCATCCGGATCAGGATACTCCAGGCTTGTAACAGTTGGGGATCCATTGCTGTGGCGCGTTCAAATGCCTGGATGGCCGCTGGATAATTTTTCAGGGATAATGCAACGCCACCCAGGACCATCTGGCCCTCGGGATAGTCAGACTTGGCAATCATCGATTCCTGGAACTCGCGTATTGCCGATTGCAGGGCGGAGCGGTCTCGTGATGAAAGTTGATCCGGAGGCGTGCCCAGCATGAGTTTGGCCGTTTCAATGCGCACGCTTTTCGCCGGATCACGCAGCAATGGCATGACGATTGATTGTCGCTCCGGGTCAGCGGCGGTATCGCGCAGCAAACGCGCCGCAGTCATTCTCACCAGCGCCGACTCATCTGCGGCAAACGGTTTGAGGTCGGCAGCGGACAGATTATGGGGCAGGGTGGTGCAGCGTTCGAGCGCGCTCGCGCGCACAATGTCCGCCTGGGTTTTATCGCTGGCAATGGCGATCAATCCGCGTACCGATTGTTGCGCGGCCACCGCACCGACCGCGGCAAACACCTCGGAAAAATGCGGAGTGTCAGCCTCCGCTTCTGGAAAGTACTGCCGGATGGACGTTGCGGCCCACTCGTAGGAGTTGCCCTGGTGGCAGCTGGTACAGACGTCCGGTGAACCGGTTTTTTCGGATAATAATGGGTCGGGCACGCGAAAACTGTGATCGCGACGCGGATCGACCACCATGTAATTTCTATCCGGCATGTGGCAACTCACACATGCTGCAGCCTCGCTGCCCACTTCGTGAAAATGATGCTCGGGTGAATCGTAGTTGGCTTTGGTCAAGCTCGGGAATTCGGGTCTACCCTGGGGATTATGGCACTGCGTACAAATCGCATTGCCCTGCGCGATCAACTCGTTACTGTGCGGGTTATGACAGTTCGAACATTGCACACCGCTGGCATACATCTTCGACTGCAAAAAAGAGCCGTAAACATAGACTTCTTCCTTGATCTGGCCATCCGGGAAGTACAGTTCGTCGCGCAATAACGATAACTTGTAGTGATCGGTGAAGGGGGCGCCTTCCGGTGGGCTGTCCGCACCCAGGGGTTCTCGGCGCGAATGACAGGCGGCACAGAGATTAATCTGGCTGGCAGCATCGCCCTGGGTAAAGGTGGATAACAGTCCGAGATGGTTAACTTCCTGCCAGTTTCCAGCTTCAAAGGTATCTGGTTGTTTGGCCCAGGTCACATGCGCCTCACCAGGGCCATGACAGGCTTCGCAACCAACCCCCATTTCGGCCTGCCGGCTGTTGTAGGTATCGGATCGCAGGTTATAGTTTTTTTCAAATCCGGTGACGTGGCATTCCACGCAGCGCGAATTCCAGTTCTTGTAGGGGCCGCTCCAGTGCAAGCCGTTGCCAGCCGAGGTATTGATACCCGGATAGAGGTGATACCAGCGTTTTTGCAGCGTGTCCCAGGAAACATCGAGTGCCTGCAGCCGACCGCGCTCGGTTTCCACCAGGTATTGTTGCAGCGGCGTGACGCCTGCAACCGAGTGCACCTGGTACTTTTGACTTTCGCCCAAGGCGTTGTCGGCTATGACGAAGTACCTATCTCCCTCGGTAACAAAACGGTAGGTGAACCCGGCATGTTCAAACGAAGTGTCGTTGAAATCCGCGAGCACGTTGTCTGCCGTCGGACTACGCCATGCCCAGCTGTGATGAGAGTCGGACCAGGTTTTATACTCAGCCTCATGACAGGATTGGCACTGCTGGGAGGTTGAGTAGGCCGGTACCTTCAGACCGGCTGCCTGCAAAACACCGGAGACAAGCAGCAAAAAAAGAACTCTTATAAAAAACATTAGGCAACGGTCACATCACACCTAAACTATATACACCAGACTAACTCAATCCGGTAGCCTAATTCAGCGAGTCGTTTCAGGCTATTTTCAAATCGCTCACAAAAATGCCGTGAAGACGGATCCTCACGGCATCTTAGTTCAGCAATGGTCGGCCGAGTTACCGGGCAACTGGAAATCCTGAGGATTCCATTTGTTTAAGTATTTGCATTGCTTTTATGGAGCGGTAATTGATACCGGCTGCGCTGAGTGAACCACCGGGTTGGAATGGATAACCTTCCAAGGATCCGAGGAACTCTGCCACCTTGGCCTGAATCGGTACAAATAACCACATATTGTCGGCATACCACCGGATATACATGGACGAGTGTTCATGCATGATCTCGTAAGGGTCAGCCTTCAAGTTAGTGATGATAGGCCAGCCTGGTGTTGTGCGAATGCCGGTTGCGATGTTGCCCTCGATGATGTTGAAACTGATTTTCCAGTCGTTCCAACGCACTGCATCCAGGTCACCACCCTGACTGAAATAGTAAATTTCCTCGCGCGGCCCCTTTTCAGTATCTCCATTGAAAAATGGCATGAAATCGTAGCCGTCCAGATGAACTTTCCAGTCTTTGCCGTTGGCACTGTGACCATCCTTTAGTTTATCGACAATGCCGGGCTGACCTGCAGCGCTCATCAGGGTTGGAATCCAGTCTTCATGGGACATAATGTCACCGATCTTGCTGCCTGGTTCGATCGTGCCGGGCCAACGCACTACGGCTGGGACACGGAAACCGCCTTCCCAGGTTGTGCCCTTCTCACCCTTGAATGGCGTTATGCCGCCATCCGGCCAGGTTACAGTCTCGGCACCGTTGTCGGTACTGTAAACAACAATGGTGTTATCGGCGATACCCAACTCATCGAGTTTGTCGAGCAGCAGGCCGACATGACCATCGTGCTCAACCATGCCGTCGGGGTAGAGGCCGACACCGGTGACGCCAATAGACTCTTCTTTCAAACGGGTCCAGACGTGCATGCGGGTCCCGGTGACCCAGGTAAAGAAAGGCTTGCCAGCTTTGTGTGCACGCTCGATAAAGTCGATCGCTGTTGCGACAAACTCGTCATCCGCAGTTTCCATGCGTTTGCGTGTCATCGGGCCGGTGTCTTCGATCCTGCCGTCCGCATAGGACTTGATTACACCACGCGGCCCGAATTTTTTATGAAATTCCGGATCCTTTGGATAGTAATAAGTCTCCGGTTCTTCTTCCGCATTCAAGTGATACAGGTTGCCAAAAAATTCATCAAAACCGTGATTAGTAGGCAGGTGTTTGTCACGGTCACCCAGGTGGTTCTTGTTGAACTGACCGGTTACATAACTTTCCCCTTTCAACAGATCGCCCAGGGTGGGTGCCCAGTCTGGAATGCCGTGATCCGAGCCCGGCATGCCAATGGTTAACAAACCGGTGCGGAAAGGATGTTGCCCCATGATGAAGGCTGCGCGCCCGGCTGTACAACTCTGTTGCGCATAGTAATGAGTGAGCATCGCACCTTCTTTAGCAATGCGGTCGATGTTGGGTGTCTCATACCCCATTATTCCATGATTGTAAGCGCTGATATTGTGTGTACCAATATCATCACCCCAGATGACCAGAATATTGGGTTTGTCGGTGTTTGCCTAAACGGTGGCCGTCAACAGGCAAGCGAAAAAATATAGAATAGCGCAACCACTTGCTCTCATCCGAATCTCCTAGTAAGAAACGATTTTTTGTTTTTTTCTTGCAAGTTACAGAATACGCTCCTTTTATTTTTAGTAAACGATCACAGTTGACCTGTGTCAAAAGCCCGTAAGAATTAATCAAATTAATGGCTGTCGGTGACATGATGGTCTTCTTTTTCATCCACCCAGCGGCTATGTTAGTCTCCGTATACAATTCGCTATCAAGGGGCTGACCGATATGCACTGGGCACATTCCCGTAAATTGAGGGTAACACCGCTTATACTGACCCTTTTGGTCGTTACCAGCCAGACGTTAGCGAACAATGACAGAAACAGCGGTTTCTCACTAAAGGTAGGTGCGATTCAATTTTCCGGTATTGAGACCAGCTATCTTGCCGATGTTAATGGCGGGCCACTCAGTACAACCATCGATTTCGATCGTGATCTGGGTGTGTCGGATTCGGAAGGCTCTTACCTGCTGGAAGGCATTTACTGGCTCGATTCAAAACAACGTCTCGATCTCAGCCTGTACAACATTGAGCGCTCCGGTGACAAGAGAATCGAGCGTGAAATTACGTTTGGCGAAGAAACCTACGGTATCAACACGGTGGTAGAGAGCGAGTTCAACATGCAGACGATGATTGCGACTTACTCTTACCTGTTCCACAGTCATGAAAAAGTTGATTTGGGCTTTACCGCGGGCCTACACATTAATGAAATTGAATTAAGCCTGGAGACTGATGTAGGTGATGCCAGAGAGACCGTCAAGCAAACCGCGCCGTTGCCAGTTATCGGACTGTTGCTCTCCTACCGGTTATCGGAAGCGTGGACAATTAATTATCAAAACCGTGTGTTTGCACTGTCCTTTGATTCTTATCGAGGTAGTCTGAATGATTCGAAAATAGGCTTCGAGTACCGCGTGCATAAAAATCTGGGAGTCGAATTTGGTTTTAATCGACGTTCGAGCGAGTTGGAAGTCAAAGAAGATGGTACCCTGAAAAAACTGGATAATTTGGCATCCGGATTTCTGGGTAACGTGATATGGCGGTTCTAAACTTCTTGCAGTTTGCCTTTGATATAAGCAACTCGCTATCAAGTATTATTCAGGTTTGTTCCAGTAAGCCATCTGTATAGGTCGTATATTTTGACAATAACAACATTGAGACTGGCCCCTTTGCTGCTGTTGTTAGCAGTAAGTGGTGCCGCAACAGCATCAGAATTGATTCCGATCACCACCTTGCGCACCAGCGGTGAATTCAAGGAGACCAATACCAATACCACCATCGATGTTGACGACAGTGAAGCCTACGGTTTCATCTTTACCTTTGACGCCAGTCGCGATACCCAGTACGAGATTTTATACAGTCTTCAGTCCAGTGACTTGCGGGCGAGTCGTACGTTGCCAAGAGAGGTCTTGTTCGACATCGACATTACCTATTTTCACGTGGGTGGCAATAAACTGTACACGATCAATGATACGACGGAGTCTTACCTGGGGGCCGGTCTTGGTATCAGTCGATTTGATCCAGATTTCGCAGGTTATTCGGCGGAAACCAAGTTTTCATTCAATGTTTCTGGCGGTGTGAAAAAAATGCTGAACAAGTCGATTGGTTTGCGCGCCGGTCTCAGCTTCTACGGCACTCCGGTTAACAGTAGCTCGGCCATCTTCTGCGGTAGCAACAGCGGCTGCTCGATCGGCTTTCGTGGTGATTTGTTTACCCAGTTTGATGCCTCTGTCGGATTGGTGGTGCGCTTTTAACCCGCATAGGCATGTTGCGCCCGATACTGGCTGGGTGAATCACCGGTCCATCGCCTGAAAGCCCGCGAGAAATTGGCTGGTTCTGAAAAGCCAAGCAGGTAAGTCACCTCGTTGATTGACTGGCGCGAATCCCGCACGTATTGAACTGCGAGTTCTTTGCGTGTTTGCTCCAATAACTTTTTGTAACTGGTCTGTTCTGTGGCCAGTTTTCGTTGCAGGCTACGCAGACTGAGATTTAGCTTGCCAGCGACATCACGTTCAGAGATCGAACCAGCGGGCAACAGATGAATGATCTGACGAATTACCTGGCTTACAACATCGTTTTTTTCCAGCTCGGCGAGGTGTTCAGCGATGATGTGATCATTCACCCGGACCAGTTCAGCGTTGGCGGTAGGCAACTCCTTGTCCAACAGATGCACGTCAAACACCAGTGCATTTCTTCCCGAGGCAAAAGCTATCCGCGCCTGAAAAAAATCGACAAATTGCTGCTGGCAATCGGGTGCATTTCTCACCAGGTCCACCTGCTGCAGTTGAAACCCTTCTCCATAACTCGTTCTACATAGTCTCACCAGCACTGCCATGGCCGCGTCCATGCTCTCCACAGCGGGGATGTAGGATGCCTGAAACGGAAACTCCAGAATTACCTTGTCACCCTCAATGTCCATCTGCAGGCGGCTCGCGGTGGTGACGATGGCAAGGTAGCGTACGGTACGCTGCAACGCCTCACGCAGGCTGGCACTCGCCATCCAGGCATAACCCAGCGCATGCAGTGTGGTGGGATGCCAATAACTGGCGGCTTTCAGGCCAATGCAGGGGTCGTTGCTTTGTTGCGACGCCAGTGACCAGAGTTTCTTCATGCCCACCGATGAGTATCGATGGTTGGGATCATTCAGCTTTTGCGGATCGAGACCCGCCTGCGCAAACAAGGAATCTCGATCGATACCCTTTTGCTCGATGGCTTTCGCCAGCATCAAAGCCCAGGAAGACAGGGTGGTTTGGTACATCGCTAGAGTTTTGGCATGAATTGATAACCGATTGGCACGCCCCGATTAACGGATTGGCAGCCGCAAATCTATCTTTGACACCAGGTTCAGACGGCAATTGGAGGTGTCAAAGATGAACATACTACAGGCACAATCTGTTAAGCAACGTACCTTGGTCAATAGTATCTCCTATGTGGGTCTTGGGTTGCATTCCGGGCGCAAGGTAACCATGACCATTAAACCGGCCGGGATCGATCATGGCCTGGTGTTTGTGCGCAAGGACGTCAAGGATCGGGACAATCGTATACCCGCTCGCTGGTTTAACGTGACAGACACAAAATTATCGACGGTCATAGCCAACGACGCAGGTATCCAGGTAGCAACGGTTGAACACCTGTTATCGGCCTTTTACGGTTGCGGCGTAGATAATGCAATGATCGAAATCGATGCGCCAGAAGTGCCGATTGTTGACGGCAGTGCCGAGCCATTTGTTGATCTCTTCAATCAAACCGGTTTCCAGGTGCAGGATGCCCCGCGTAAGGCATTGCGCATTCATCGCCCCATCGAGTTGACCAAGGGTGACAAGTTCATGATGCTGTTACCGTCGAATATCCCTCATGTCACGGTGGATGTATTTTTCCCCGGCACCGTGATCGGCCGGCAGACGTTCAGCCTGAACCTTACCGGGGATAACTTTCAACGACGCATTGCTGATGCGCGCACCTTTGGTTTTAAAAAAGACCTGGATGACTTGCGAGCCCGCGGTTTAGCCAGGGGAGGTTCGATGCAAAACGCCGTGCTGGTTGACGGCAACACCATCCTCAACGAGGAAGGCTTGCGTGGTGAGAGCGAATTCGTACGCCACAAGATTCTCGACATTGTCGGTGATTTTGCCCTTATCGGCATGCCGATTTATGGCCACCTGATTGCTTACAAACCCGGACATGAATTGAATAACCGGTTGCTGCACAAGATCATGGAAACCGCCGACAACTGGTCACTGACGACGGTGGATGAAATGAATAATCTGCTCGGACGCAAGCAAAAGCCAAAAGAACATATCCTGCCTGGCCGGCGAAGCGCTATGGGTTAACAGCCCTGGATCACTAGTGAACTCAGCCTGTTTTACTTGCTGATTCTTCTGTAATACTTTAACGGTTCAAGGCATCGACCTACTCTGAATTTACAGATGTCCAATCCGAGGCCACAAAAAAAGGGAAAGTCATGAAAAAATTAACCACTCTGATCGTATGTAGCCTGTTACTGGGCGCCTGCACCATGGTGCCAAAAGACGATATCGAGGTAACGTCGGATGTCGATACGCGCATTAACTTTGCCGGTTTCAAGACCTACGAGTGGCTTGGCTCGATCGGTATCGTCAATGATCCAGAGGGCAGCTGGCAGCCAGTTGGTTTTGATCTTGATGCAGAAATTGAATTTCTTATCGATCGCGAGTTACGCAAGCGCGGTATTGCAGAAACGACTGGTGGTGCAGACATGCTGGTTGGTTATGCAGCCGGCGTTGATATGGCGGCGTTGAAAGAAAAAATCGATCCCGACACGGACATGGCAAGCTGGGAGGAAGTGCCGCAGGGTGCCCTGGTGATCGCCCTGATTGATCCAGTCACTGGCCTGGCGATTTTTGTTGGTAGTGCAACCGCGGAGATCAGGAATTTACCTGTTGACCAGGTGAAAGCGCGACTTGATTACACGGTTTCGCAAATCATCAGTCAGTTGCCCAAATAGCCCTGTAAGGATGACCGGAACCCTTACTCAGTCATCAGTTGCTGCCACTCGGCCGCGGTAAGGTTTTCGCGCAGTTCGTACTGAATATCGAGTAATAGAGAAGCGGTGGATTTATCGGTTTCAAGCAGCAGTTCGATTTCGGATTCGAACTGCGTCCTGCTGGTAGCGTGATCCTCCAGTAGCTCCAGTAGTCGTTCGCGTTGTTGCTGGTAATCCTCCTGTCTGGCTTCGCCTTCCTCTCCCCACTGGTCCAATAGCCGCAGCGTTCGGGTCTGCCGATCACCGGCGGGAACCATGGTCTCTATGGCCTCGACCAGGTCGTCCAGCGGCTTGCCGGTGGACAAGAGTCCCAGCGCGAGTGATGAGCCGCCAATAAAAAGTGTGCTTAAGTAGATGATCAGGAGCTGGCCGCGTTGTCGAGACAATGCTTTCATGAGTCTGCCCCCAGTAATTCAGCTGGCAGTTGACGCATCGATTTAAGCGCTTCACTTTCGTACTCGACAATTTCTTGCCACTCATCTGCCGTGGTCACTTCCACCATGTCAAAGTGAATGTCGACGACCGCCTGCATGGCGCTTTGACGGGTTTCGGTGAAAGCAGCCAGTAGGGCTTCCTGCTCACTTCGAGGTGTGGTGTATACCTGGTTTAGCGACCTCATTTGCTGGGCGAAGCGGGCATATTCACTATTGTAATCAAACAGGACCCGCTCAAGCCGGCGGCTGCTCTGCATGAACTGTAATCTGCGCGCTTCGTCCGTGATGGTTTGCGTCGCTGCGTCGCGAAGTGCTTTTAGATTCTCTGAAAGCGCCTGTTGCGGTGTCAATTCAGGTCCACTACTGCAGGCGCTTGTCAGGAATAGTATGATGATGGCAAAGAACGAATTTCTTAACTTCATTGCGGATCATGTTTGTTGTAACACACGAGATCATAATAAAGTGGCTAGATGAAAAGTCCATATTCGTGGTGGATAAACACAGAGAGGACGGTAGCTTATTCAGCGGCAAGGCGTTGTCATCCCGGGATTGTTATAATGAAACCTGAACTATCAGGATATGGCTCACTGAAGCCCATGATTGACGCGACATGACCCCATCACTTGACCTGCTTGCCAGCATCAGTCGTTTCGCTATCGCCGCGGCGATTGTTTATTTTGCTTACCAACTGGCGCAGATAGTTGGACAGGTGAGTGTGGTCACAGAGTCTGTGGACCAGGTTACCGAGCAGATACCGCCAACGCTGGAAGAAGTGAAACAGATACGACTGTCAGTGGTGGAAATCCAGCAGCAGGTTCCCGCAATTCTCGATGAGGTTGAGGCGGTGCGCAAACTGGTACCATCGATTATGGCGGAGGTCGCCGCCGTGCGCACGCAAATTCCGCCAATACTTGATGAGGTGGCTGAAGTGCGCAAGCAGATTCCACCTCTGCTGCAGCGTGTTGATGACGTGAATAGCCAGATTACCCCATTGCTCGATCAGGTCGAATCGACAGTAGCGGTAGTTGATAAAACGCAGCAGCAAATCCCGGACCTGTTATCCACCGCCGATCGCGCTATCGATAGTCTGGATACCACGCGTGATCAGGTGGTACCGCTGGTACCGCAGGCGCTGGAAGAGGTCAGGCTGACCCGGGAATCGATAAACCCGACGCTCGACCGCGTCGAAACCATTATCGATGATGCCTATGTGAAAGGGCAGAGCACCATCGAATCGGCGCAGACCGCGGGTCAGGAGGCCAGCGAGGGTGCGGTGAAAGGATTTTTCACCGGAATCGTTAAATTACCGTTTCAGTTGGTTGGCACTCTGGC
>JAAUYJ010031143.1_pt1 | contig 14752 bp, 16 predicted proteins | sample 7278031 | NCBI WGS metagenome assembly JAAUYJ01 (sample SAMN14350222, study PRJNA611818) | marine sediment metagenome | isolation source: surface marine sediment (1.8m) | place: French Polynesia: Moorea | collected 2018-08 | reverse complement strand
CTGTTTTTTTTTTCATTTGTTTTAACATATGCAAAAAATTCGTTTTTCCTCTTTAAGTCGAGCCTAGACGTAGAGCCTCGAGCTTTTCGAGCCTGGCAAAAACCACTCGAGCTCGAGCCTGGGATCGAGCCGAGCCTAGGCTCGTTCCACCCCTACCTCATTCTGTGATTTTTCTTCTCCCCGCCCGGACGTGCTTGCTCCTCTTGGCCTCTTCCCGTCCCCGTCCGTCCCCGTCTCGCCCGTGCTCTCCGCCTCCCTCGCCCACCCGGACACCCCGACCGACGCCCCCGACACTCCAAGATGGTGTGGCTCCTGACCTCCGAGAGCGGCCCGGACGTCACCTACGGCCCCATGGACCCGAGGGAGGAGGCTGCCATCAAGTCCTTCCTGGCCTCTGGGCACGCCGAGGCCGACCCGGACGCCGCCGCCGACCCGCACGGCCCGCAGGTCCTGCGCCAGGCCCCGGCTCACCTCTTCATCCGAGACTTCGCCCGCGAGGAGCTTGACCGCGACCGCGAGGAGGCCGTCATGGCGGCGGAGGCCGCGCTCGGGCCGCGCAGGGAGCGGTTCCGCGCCCTGATGGCCGAGGCCAGGGAGGCGGCCAGGGCGGCGGCCGCGGTGGCGGGGGGGACCGCCGAGGTCTCTGGCGACGACGACACGGCCACCACGGAGGGTGACACCGAGTCGGACTCGGCGCTGGGGGCGGCCGGCCCCGTCTCAGGTATTCAAGGTTTTCAAACTAGGCTAATTTTTCAAGTGGCAGTCGATTATATATATTAAGAAACTTGGGTTTTAGGGCCATGACTTTGTTAATTTATGTCATAATTCATAACTCTTGCCCCCTTTTCATCAGGCGTGGAGGAGGTCCGGCCGTCCGCCGCCGCCGCCAAGAAGAGCCTCAAGTGGAAGGAGGACGAGGAGCTGGCCGTCATGCCCATGCGGGTGCTCCGCGGCGCCACCGGCGTCGTCACCCACCAGAGCGAGGACCTCGTCTTCATCTCCTTCTTCGACGACGAGACCGACGACGACGCCTACGCCGCCGCCATGAGGGCCGACGTCCGCGGCGCCCCCGCCCCGCACTCCAGGCCCGTCTCGCCCGCCGCAGCCGCCTACGCCGCCGGCTCTGCCCTGTCCACGACGACGTCGCTCCCGCCGACCCACCTCAGGCTGCAGGTGGTCACCTTCGACGCGGAGAAGCTGGACGGGCCGGAGAATTACAACGACTTCGACATCACCTACTTCGCCACCGATGTGAGTACGCGATTCGAGCCTTGAAAGCCAATGTAAAAGACGTATTCGACTAGGAAAAAAACTAAGCACTCATGTATACAGTACACTTTTTAAAAGTCATTTCCCAACTTTCCTTAGGTCAAGCTCAAGGGAAAGAAAATCCACACGAAGGACTGGTAGAAGAGAACAGGATTCAAAAATCAGAATAACTCGTAGGTTTGACGTAACGAGAAAAAGAATCATGTGCCCATTACGTTCTAAAAGATAAGTTGTCATGCACGTACGTTTGTTAATCTTACGTTCCTATAGGGACTTTGAAACGCTACTGCCCTCCAGTCGTTTTACATACGTCCTGCCTAAGTTTTACGTTGCTATGTATGTAACGTACCGTACAGGAAAAGCTACGCAACGCCAGAACAATAGAGCGAAAAAGAACATGTTCCGATGTCTACTGTTTACAGCGTACTTAAAGACTATATATTTGACAACAGAAAACAAAAGTTCTTGTTTTATGCTTCGAGGTCGGCTCTTTCCGATCTCTTAATTGATAAAATACCATTCGTGTTTTTAGTCTTGTGCACGCTCCGGCACGTAACTCCTAGTCGCTCCAGGTATCAAACTTTTTGGGGAGAAATGGGGAGACTTATTTCGCCGATTAGGTTAGGGAAGAGACAAAATAGCAAGGACGAATTCGCTTGCATGATTTCTTCTTTCATTTTTCCGCTTTAGCTGGGGAGTAGGGAGTTTCAGCGCTGGCCGATGTCTCCCAAAATACTTTTTCTTCTTCTATAGAGTTTCCACGAATTTTGAAAGTTGGTCCTGCCTCGTCATGGTGGACTGCTGTCCTGCCCCGTCCTGGTCCTGACCTCCTCCCGGACCGGCAGGTCCGCCGCCGCCCCCGGGTCCAACCATCCCGGCGGCGCCCATGTTGGGCGCCCCCTGCAGGTTCATCTGCGCGCCGGGTCCGCCTCCCATCTGGTTGCCGCCGGGCCCGCCCGGGCCGCCGCCGCCGCCCGGCTGCCCCAGCATCATCTGACTGGCGCCCATGTCGTCGGGGCCGCCCGGGCCGCCGCCGGCCCCCATGGGGTGTCGCGGCGAGGCCATGTGCTTGCCGCCGCGCGGGCTGTTCATCATCTGGACCCCGGGCCTCGGTGAGGGGCCCCCGGGCCTGGCGGCGGGGTTGGTCTGCGGGGATCGCACCGGCATCCCTCCGGGAGGCGGACTCCGCACCTGCGAGAGCATCTGCTGGGCGGAATTGCCCTGCATCATGCCCTGGGGCATCATCCCCTGGGGAGCGAACTGGCCCTGCATGTTCATGTTGCCGCGAGGGTAAGGAGGAGCCGGCTGCTGGAAGTTGGGTCCCTGGAAGTTACCCGGCTGCTGCTGTTGCTGCTGGAGGTGGATGGTCCGGTAGCGCTGCTGCTGCATCATCTGCTGCTGGTTCATCGCCTGCTGCTGTCCCATGGGGTTCTGCTGCTGCTGCGGCTGTTGCGGCTGCTGGTTTCCCTGCTGGGGCATCATGCCCTGCGGCAGCTGTGCTCCCATGTTTCCTCCTGGCCCTCCTCCGGGTCCTCCCATGTTCCCTCCTGCAGCTCCTCCCCCTCCCTGCCCTTGGGGTCCAGCTCCAGGCAAGAGGTTTCCTCCCGCCTGGTTGCCCCCGGCCTGATTCTGCTGTTGTGTGCGCTGCTTGATGAACGCGGCCATCAGGCTGGGGTTGGACTTGAGGATCGTGAGAACCTGCTGCTGCTGCTGATGGGATGAGGGAGACTTGAGGGCTTGGATCAGCTGCTGGAGACTCTGCATGGTGGGCCTCGTCCCTCCTGCTCCCGTGGCTCCTCCCTGGACTTGCGGACCTCCTGCCTGCTGGCCGTGGGGACCCATGGGCCTCTGCTGTTGCATGCCCGGACCAGGATAGCGCTGCTGCGGTTGCATTTGCCATTGGCCCTGGTTCATCATGCCCTGGCCCATTCCCTGTCCCATTCCCTGTCCCATTGACTGTGGCATCTGGCCCATGACCTGCGGGCTGCCCTTGCCGAAGCTGGCCTGGTTCGACTGCCGGTGAGCTTCCTCCTGCACCTTCTTGACCGCCTCAAGGACGTTTGGCGCTGGGCCGCTCCCAGGCTTGCCACCCGGGCCAGTGTGAATCATCATGCCAGGCTGCTGTTGCTGCACACCCATGCCGGATGGGCCGGCCTGGATGTGCGGCGACTGCTGCTGCTGCGGCTGCATCTGCTGGCCCATGGCTGCGTTCTTGTCGTGGGTGGGCTGTGGCGCCGGCGTGTGGCCCAGGCTCTGGTTCATCCTGGCAATTCGCCTGCGCATCATTGCGGCCTCCTGAAGCCTCTGCTGGAGCTGTTGCTGCCTCAACTTTTGCTTGATGTTCAGGCAGAAAGGCACCGGGCACTTTGCCTCCTGACAGAGCTTGGCGTGGTAGCAGCACAGCGCGATCAGCTGCTTGCAGATCGGGCACCCCCCGTTGGTCTTCCGCTTGCAGGTCTTGGTGTGGGACACCACCCTCTTCATCTTGTGGCAGCTGGGCAGCCGGCAGTTGGCGTCCCTGCACTGGCAGGCGTGGACGAGGGACTGGATGCAGCGCTGGATCGACTGCTGCCGCACGCCGGCGTTGTTGGCCGCGCTGCTGTTGTCCGATCCCTCCGAGTCCAGCCCGAACCCGAGCCTCTCCATGTTGTGCGGGTGGCCCTCCTTCTTGTAGCAGTCCACGCAGAGGTCAAAGTCCTCGCAGACTGTGCAGTGGTACCGGGTCTCCACGCTCTTTTCGCAGGTATTGCACGTGTACACGAACTTGTCCTGGCCCTGTTAAGGGAGAAAAGTATGCTATGTTAGGATTGTTTTAGGACTTGCAATAACATTTCCAACCAGCTAAGTGAGTGATGACTGAGCAAACAACTGAGTAAGCCCATTTTTCGAGTATGAAATAATGAAGTGAATACTGCATGAAAAGACCTTGACAATTTACCTGAGTGTGAAGTTCGTATAGGAGCACCATGGAAGAGAATTTGCACCTCCGAAGGCTGGAGAACTCGAGGTGCTTTTCTCTTGCCATCGTCAGGAAGGCGTCACGCCCGTCCATTAGGTCGCATGACATGAGCGGGTCCGGGTCCTTTGTGTCCGAGAGAAAAGAGGCCTAAAAGTTTAAAAAATGTTTCAATGACTTTGCGAGGAAAATGTACCTGAATGGGGCTTAGACTTGCCGCGCTCTGGGCTGAGTGGAGTCGAATGGTGAAGAAGACTTCTTTGTGCTTTTCCATCGTTGCGAAGACCTGAGGGGAAAAAAGAGACATGAGTACTTTTCTACTTGTATCTTATTTCCCTCTGGCAAACGTACCTTGGCCGTGAGATCTCCACCGGAGCCCTGGGAGTTCTTCTTCTGGTTCTTGCGCTGCTGGTTGCTCTTCTTCTTCTTCTGGTTCTTCTTTTTGCCTCCCTTCTTGCCGCCATCCGCCCCGCCGCCGGGGGCGTCGGTGCTATCCTCGCCGTCGCCGGCGGCGTCGTTGTTGGCAGCGGCGGCCTCTGCGGCGGCCTGGCGCTCCTGCTCCTCGATCTCCTTCTTGCGGGCCGCCTCCTCCTGCTCCAATTCTCGAATGTTCTCCTCAAGAACATTGGGCCAGAAGTCTCCCTCGAAGTAAGGAAGCTCGGCCGGGCTCTGCAGGTTGTCCTCCAGGGCCTGCTTGTAGATGTCCTTGTAGTCGAGGACGATGCGCTCGATGATGCCCTTGTCTAGCATCTTCTTGTACCACTCTTGCAGCCGCTTAGGCTTGGGGATCTTCTGGTCCGGCGGGTGGCAGTGGAAGATGTAGTCGTCGCCCTCGGAGGGCGGGCAGGCCCAGATGTGCGCCAGCGTGTAGCCCAGCTTCTTCATGTAGTCAAGGTAGCCGAGGAGGATCTCGTGGTAGACGGACGTCCTGAAGTGCCGAGGCTTGAAGAAGTGCACCGAGTCCAGATACGCGATGTACACTCGTCGCGTGTTGGGCGCGGGCGAGTCCGAGCCGTACTCCTGCACGTGCATGCCGAAGAAGCAGACGTCGACGCCGTCGATCTCCTCAAAGGCAAACATGGCGCGCGCGCGGTACGGGAACGTCTCGTTCATGGTGCCCTGATCCACAAAGCGCTTCTTCATGCCCTCCTTGACCTCCACAGTCTTCACGCCCGAGTAGACGACGCGGATGTACACCTCGCCAGAGTCCGCCTCCTTCTTGCGCAGGAAGTTGTTGACCCGCGTCTCGATGTAGGTGCCGAGGCGGGTGACGGGCAGCCGCTTAGCCGTGAAACGGTTCTCCTTGCGCTTTGTGCCGCGGATCTTGTGGCAGTTGTCGCAGGTGAAGCCGCTGGGCCAGATGTTGTTGATGTGGAGCACGCACACCTGGTGCAGCTTGCGGGTGCAGTCGTCGCACGTGACGAACTTCTCCCGCTCTAGGTGGTCGTTCTTCTTCTCGTTGAAGTCGCTCTTGGGTACTTGCCTTCAATGGGAAATGAAATACATTAAGTTTCCGGCTTCTCCGTTGCCTAATAGCTCTCCCGAACTTACGTGGTGGGCTGCGAAGGGTCGTCGCACAAGGAGACCAAGTCGCCCTGGATGTCATTAAAGCATTTGGAGCAGAAGCAGTACTTGTCGGAGAAGAGGGCAGGAGTCGGGTTTCTGTAGAGGAAAACGTTGAATAACATTGGTAAACAAACTAAAATTACAAAACATGATCAGCTCGAAAGTGTTGTTTTTACCTGCGGCCGAAGGCCGACAGGTCTAGGAGTGATCCAAGTGAATGTTGTTTGGGAGGGAGAACTTTCGCAGATTGTTGAAGGGAAGTGACGAGAACAGAGAGGTAGTATAAGGGTGCCTCCTTGTTGGATTTTTTGTAGTTGTTAGGGAGGAATAACTTTCAAGTATGGTCCCAGCAAAAAAAACATGTATTTTGTATTGTCCAAGAAGGAAACATAAATGTCTTTGAAACCCCATGTTAAGTATGAGTTCAATGCCCATGAACGGTTATCAAGGGAGGTCCCTCTTCATTACATAATCATAGTATGAAGAAAAGCTGCTTAGTCCATTGGTTTTTATATGGACTTTCTGATTTTGTAACGAAGCCCCCTCCCCTCCCTCTCCCCTTTCTCTTGTATGAATACAGGGGGCTCACACCCTATTCTGAAATTATGGTGGGGAAACCTGATTGCGGTCTCGGTAGTTTAGGTTTTTACCCTCTATTTTCATTTTGGGGTGTGACCCCTCCTTCTTTATGCAGAAACTTTTTTGCTTCATTTGTAGTTCCCCGCCGCAGGTCATTAAACAAAGTTTGTTCTTGCTTGCAGATAACTTACTTATTTTCGTAGACGAAGTATTTAGCGTCCCTGGCTATGGTGCAGATCGTGTTCTGCTGCCCGTAGCACACCAGGGTCTGCGGGCTGTAAGTGTATTTCCGGCCGCAACAGTAGCCGAGGGAGTTCATGACCGGGTCGATCTCGGCCTCGAATATTTCTGACAACTGAAAAAGGGGGAAAACGGTTACCTTTCAAGCAAAATAAAGCTTTCGTTCAATGCATACCTTTGTACAAAACTTGTAGACCCTCGAAGTCTTCTTGTTGTAGACCCAGGCGTTCTCGAACATGAGCCAGACGTCGTCGACAAACTCCCAGGGGTCCTTGTAGGCGCCCTTGTCCAAGTTCTGCTTGATGGAGGACATGTCCATGGGCTTCTTGATTATGTCGAAGTAGTCCGGGATCCCTAACGCAGTGGGGTCCACCGGGGTGCGGAAGGGGACGCCTTCGGGTTCCTGGTTGTACATCTTCATCAGCGGAGGCTCCAGGGCCTTCTTGAGCTCTTCGGCGGAGAAGGAAACCTTGTTGGCGCCCTTGGGAGGCTGCAGCTTCTTTGGAGTGGCGCCGGTGGCCGCTGCCGCCTTGGAGTCTCCTGGCTTGGCCGCGCCGGGCTCCGCCTTGACCTCCTTCTTGATATCTCCCTCGGACTTGATCTTGGCGTCAGAGGCGGAGGAGGTGTCCATCTGAGAGGCTGGGCCGTCAGGGATTTCCTTCTTGATCTCCGACTCCTGCTTTATCATCTCCTGCTTGAGGCCGCCGTCCGCTCCCTGGGCCATTTGCTGCTGCTGCTGAGCATTGTTGGGGTTGACGTGGTTGGGCATGAGCCCTGGAAGAGTGTCGGTGGGAAGCTTGTTGGCCAGGGTGCCGGCCACCTTGTTGATCACGTTGGGGCTAGGGTCGTTCACCGGCGTCTTGGCCAGCTGGGAGAGGAGGATGGTGTTGCCGCTATTGCTATTGGGAGTGCTCAAGCCACCCTGCTGCTGTTGCTGCTGCTGCTGCTGCTGCTGCTGTTGCTGCTGTTGCTGTTGCTGCATCGGAGCGTTTCCTGTAAGGTGCTGTACCAGCTTGGACGGACCTCCCGGCAAGCCTCCGCTGTTGCTCTCCAGTTGGTTCCTGAGCATGGGGTTGTTGGCCGGACCTCCTGTTCCACCCGGGGTGCTGGTGACGGGCTCCAGGTTACCGAGACCTGAGGTCGGCTGGTTGGGGAACATGGCGTTGGGGCCGGTTGGACGGACGCCGGGGTTCATCGGGCGCATGATATTGGCTGTAGAAGAGAGGAAACATGATAAACATACAATCCAAAGTACAGCAACAGCAACAGAATGCAGAGTGCGAAATCACTACATGACGACTTACGGGTCTGCATGCGGTTGAATCCCATTTGGTTCTGCGGCTGCTGGTTCATTTGCGGGCCTCCAGACCCGGGCTGCTGGCCCGGCTGCTGGCCCGGCTGCTGGCCCGGCTGCTGCTGACCAGGCTGGCCGCCCGTTTGGTTGGCGAGCATTTTTCTCTTCATCCTCTTCTCCTCCAGTTCCTTTTGAATCTTGTAGATTTTTTCCGCGAGTAGCTGGTAGTATTCGCCCTGGAAATGGAAGAGATAATACGTTACGTTTCTAGTTTTCGCGATACGTTGGGCGTCCACGTTCAACAACGTCTTTTGGTGCTTCAAAAAACGCTGTATTTACCTTTGAGTTGGCCGCGCTGTACATGTCCCCTTCCACCTTGCGAGCGTAAGCCACGAGGTTGTGCATCCTTTTGTCCAGCATGGCGCTGGGATCAGGTGTAGGGAAAATTGCCTGAACCCTGCAAAAGGAAATAGGTGTAAAATATAGTAAATGAAACCGCATCAATACAATATCCTATGAAACACGTATAGTTCTTCTAGCTAAATTGCTCAGGAATTTTGTCATTTTCTCGTAAAACCGGAAATTTTTTGACTTACAGTTTAAGGACCAGATGGTTTCTAAGTTCGTCCGTGACTGAGCTGTGCCACTCCTTGAACGGCGCCATGGAGGTGGCTGACACGGCCGGGAGGTTGTTGGGCAGCTTCACGGGATCAACGTTCCCCTCCATGAGTTCCTGGGCCAGCTGACTCGGGCTATTCCTCGTTCCGCCGGGACCAGCCTGACTCACCGGGGGACCGTTGTTGCCGAAGCTGGGCGGCTGGTTCCCCCCTGCGCCCCCCATTCCTCCTGCGCCGCCGGCGCCGCTGTTGGCACTGTTGGCGTTCGGGTGGTTGACGGGCAACTGCGGGCGGATGTTGCCCGAGGGTCCCGGCACTCTTGGTCCGCGCGGTCCAGCCCCAACTCCAGGGAAAGGGCCGTTCTGACCAGGGGCGATACCGAGGACCTGGAAGGCCCTCTTCATGCTCTCGTCGGAAGGGCCGGGGGACGGGTTGGTGTTGCCGAGGGGCTGCTGCGACTGCTGTTGCGGTTGCTGTTGGTTGTTTGGGCTGAGAAGAACGGGCAGGGAAGGAGGGCCGTTGGCGTTTCCCGCGGCTGAGTTGGACTGCTGGTTCACCATCTGCAACTGCTGCTGTTGCTGCTGGGGCCCGCCACTGTTTCCTCCGCCTCCGTGTATCGCCCGCCTCTGGTTGCTGTCGTTCTGCTTGAGCGGGAGGCACACAGGGCAGTCCGGCCTGTTGCAATGCTTCCAGTGTGCTATTATCTGACGTGAGCTTGAGCAGTGGGGCACGTCGCAAGTCTTGCCAGCCTGGCAGGAGGTCATGTGGTTGAGGACGTTCTTCATGGTGCGGCAGTGCGGCAGGTTGCATTGGACTACCTGACCGCCGTTCTGGGATATCTCCCGATCCCTCCTCTGACACTTGTGGGCGTGGAGGAGTAGGACCAGCTGCTGTTGGATCAGTTTCCGCTTCTCCGGGTCCGCCGCCGTCGGAGCAGGCGGGCCTCCTGAACCTCCACCAGCTGGACCTCCGCCGCCTTGGTTGCCGGCGCCTTGTGGACCTGCGTTGGGTCCTCCGGCGGGCTGATTAAGCTGCGCTTGTTGCTGCTGAGGTTGCTGGGGCTGGAGAGGCATGTTGGGCTGCTGTTGCTGGTTGACCTGGACAACGTTCTCCATCTTGTTGGGGTACCTTGGGGGCAGGCTGACAGGCCCTGGGGCAGCCTGGGGAGCCTGGCCCATGACGTTGGGCTGGCCCATTCGTGGCTGCTGCTGCCCCTGCTGCTGCACCAAGGTGGGGTTGCCGGCGTTGGTGTTGATCACGTTGGCGTTGATGAACTGCGGCGGTCCGGCGCCGCTGGACACCATGACGGACTGCGGGCCCTGCATCCTGACGTTGGGCATCCGCGCGTTGATCATGGGCCGCTGCTGGAAGGGCTGCATCATGATGTTGGGAGGCCGATTCGCCATCATGATCTTGTTGCCGCCAGGGCCCTGTTGCATCATGGGCTGCTGGCCAGGCTGGATCATGGCGGGGTTCATCGGCATGTTGGCCAGGGGCCGCTGCTGCTGCTGCCCCGGCACCATCATGTTGCCGTTATTCATGGTGGTGACCGTGTTCATGTCGCCGCCCGACACCGGCATCCCCACCGACATTATGGGCCCGTTGGGCTGCTGCGGGCCCCCTCCTCCGCCCACCTGCATCTTGGGGCCGCCCGTGGTGAGAGCGTTGACCAGGTTGATGTTGGGGTTGCCAGCTATGCTGACGACTTGCCCGGGCTGGGGCGGCCGCATCTGCTGCATGCCGCCGCCGGGCTGCTGCTGCTGCGGGACGCCGCCCATCTGGGAGGAGGTGACGACGGAGTTGCCCATGTTTCCCGACATGTCCGAGCTGGACACGATCCCGTTCGGCATGATGTTGCCGTTGGGGCCGGCGGGCCTGGGCCCCCCGGGGATCTGGGGCTGCTGCTGCTGCACCACGTTGGGCGCGCCCCCTCCGCCGGCGTTCCCCTGGGCGTTGTTGCCTCCCCCGGCGCCCCCGCCCCCTGAGGAGGAGTCCCCCATTTCAAAGAGGAGCTCATCGGGGAGAGTGTCATTGAGCGTGTTGAGGATGTCTACAAAAGAGAAGGAAAGAAAGGGATAGTTTGAATCAAGCCAAGTTTTCTGCAATACATAGTAATTTCCCCTAACTAATCTGAGTCGAAGGTCGATACGTATAAAAGTTGTCCCCCTTCCTATCACCTAACCATATATACTCGCAGATTTTCAGCAATCAGTTCCAAGTTCCAAGCAATATCGAAAACATTGCTCAATGCGTAGTGCCGCATCAGAACATGACGAAAAAAACAACTTTAATTGCGTAGTGAACAACCCGCTCATTACATAATGGAAAGTCAACGTCCTTCGCATGAAAATCGTGTCGCGAGGATGGACAGCAAATTACCAAACAAGTTTCTCAACCCCGCAAAATGGCCATCAAAACTCCGGACAAGCCGCAATGGTAGCTCCCCACGCATGGTTTCATGCCGGCAGTCTTTTACTTTCATGCCTACCTTCGTCGAGACGAGGCTTCTTGCTGATGGGTCCGTCCTCCATGTCGAGGCCGGGTGGAGGTCAGTCGCCGCACACCGGGCGCGCCGGGTCTCCTCCGGGTCTATTCTATCACGGTGTTCCGTCTGTCGATCAGACGCAAAGGTTTCGCCTCATGTCCGCCTCCTCTGGCGGGTGCCAGGGGCGCGAGGCCGTCCTCAGTGACCTCCTGGAGCTGATAGCGTCGGCAAGACCCCGCGGGGGGATCCTCCGCGGCGAGTAAGAGCCAAGAGGGGCGCCTCTCCAGACAGAGCGCCGATGCCCCTTGCGCCGCCTCCTGCGCCGAGCGACGACCACTCTTTCACTTTTGCTGCTGCTATCCTTCCTGCGCGGGCGGAGGGCGGCCTCTCACGGCGCCGCGGGCACAACAGGAGAGGGGCCCGGGGCGCGCCCAGACCGGGACACAAAAACCCGGATTTGGCGCAATAGGCCCGAAGGAGTCCGCCCCGCCCGCTAAATAACTTTTGCGCGGGGGGGCCCCACGCACACTTTCTGTCTATCACTCGTCGACCCGCGCCGGGCTCCTGCCTCGCGATGGGCCCCCGAAGTCCGGGCCCCGGGACGTCCCGTCACGCACTAGCTGACTCGCCGCGGCGCCCGGACTTGTCCGGCGCAATCCTCCGTCCGGGCGGGCCCGGGGGATCCCGCGCCCGGCCAATCCTGCAGACCGGACTCCGGGCCTCCTCCCGACTTTGTTGAGTCGGGGTCGACGGGGGCCTCTGGGCGGGGCCTCGGGCTCGAAAGTGGCCCGGACGCGGAGGGGCCACCAGCGGAAAATGGCGACGCCAAAGAAGAACTGAAAAGGAGAAAGAGGAGGCGAAGAAAAGAGAGAGGGAGAAGAGGAGAGGGGAAGAGAGCGGCGACGCTCGCTCAGCTGGGATAAGGCGAACGAGAAGAGTGCCCAGATGGGGACAAGGGAGGGGGGAAAAAAAGAAAAAACCGGGAGACGTGACACCAAATTCAAGCAAGATATGGATGCATTGGCAGATACAAAAGAGGAACTGTCACTGCTGGAGACCACTCTGTATCAAATTTTAGTACTGATATGAAGTTTTCGACGTTCCGCTAACCCTAGGTATGGCAATGGAACGTTGTCCCCCTTCTCTTTCTGGATTTTTCTCCCGTTCCCCCCTGGCCGCCCTGTCTGAGTCTGCCTCCCTCCCCCGCTGCTGTTCCCCTCAGGTGTCTCCCCCGAAGATGGCGCGGCCAAAGAGCGGCGGGGGAGTCCGCCCGCCCTTCCCTTCCGCCCTCGCCTGCCCGACCGCCCTGGGGGCACACAGGAAGGTCACGTGACCCAACGTCGCCTCCCCATTGGCCGCCCATTCCCCTTCCTCTTGGCCCAGGTGAGGAGGGAGAGAGGAGCGGAGAGTAAAGGAGGAACAATCGGGAGCAAAAGGTGCAAAAAGGGGGGAAAAGTTCGTCTGCTTCCATTTAACTGCGCAGGCGCCAAACAACACCAAGAGCTTGAGATCGAGTCCCTCCGGGCGCGTCGGGTCTCTCCGGGCCAGATTGACCCCGGGTTCCCCCGGACTCCTTGCCGGGGGCCCCAGTCCTGCGCTGCTGCCGGCTTCCTCCGCCCCTTTCCCAGCGAGTAGGGAGGGCGGTCCAGTCCGCCCGGCGGGGAAGGGGGAAGGGAAAGGCCCTCCCGTTCCCCGCCGCCGTCTCCGTCTAAGGCTGACGTTTCCCTGGTCGTCTCGGACAAAGATGTTGGCATGAGTAGTCTTACTTTTTGGACTTCTCTGGTACATGATAGAACGAAAGTTACTGCAGTATGGGCATGGACCGTGAAAGGATTTATAACATAATTTGATGTTTTTTTAGGTCTTTTGTCCGAATTTTATTCCCGCTCTGCCTTTCGTCGAAGTGTTTGGTCCCTTTTGCTTCCCCTGCTGCCGCGAGTCTTTCCTCTGCTCCTTCCTTCCTTCCTTCCTTCCTTCCCCCTCGAATCGCGGCGCCGTTGCCCGGTAGCGGGGAACAAACTATCGGGGGGGGGGAGCGGACGGACGGAGCGGCGGAACGTCTTGGCTCGAAAGGGATGAGAATTGGGAAGAAAGGCACCGACCGACGGGGGCGGGAGTAGCTTTTCTTTTTACTACTACACCGTCGTAGTAAAGTCCGTCTGAGGCCGCTCCTCCAGCCTCCCTCTCATGGAAGGAGGAGCCGGCAAGGGTCGATTCTCATTGCGAGGCTGCTGGTGTTGTCGTCGCTGCTGTTGCCCCCGCTCCTCTCAGCGTCGGCGCTCTCTGCCGCGCCGCTCCAGACGTCTGGCAAAGAGAGCATTGGAGAGGTGTCCTTCGGAAGACTGAGCTCCGAAGGCCAAATTTGCCGGAGGAGAAGAGGGCCTCTGGCTCTGCGGAGCGATGTTCGGAAGTCGGTTTGTTCGTACGAGCCCACGGTGTAATACCGTAGTACGGCGACGAGGAAAATATTGCTATACATAAGCGACCGTCTTGTCTTTTATTTAAATCCAATTTTTCTCTCTCGCTTTCTTCCTTTCTCATTTCGAAGGTGGAGATTTGGGATTATTTAATTGTTCGTTTCCTCACACTTCCGTCAGCTCCTCCAGCGCCTCGAGGATCTTCTCCGTGACTGCAGCTCCCAGACGGATGTCATCGCCGCCCCCCACTCCGTCCACCGTGTCCCCACCCTCCTCTCCGCTCGTGGTCGCCCACAGCTCCCTCGCCCTCCTCCTCTGGTGGTCCTCCTCCTCCTTGTCCGCCATCAGGTCGGGCATGGCGAAGAGGCAGAAGGCGATGCCCAGCACCAGGCCCTCCTTGTAGTCCCGCCTCAGCTCGTCCATGGAGTACACGCTCTCGTCAAGCCCTAGCGAAAAGTGGACTGCCAAGAAGGGAAAAAGAGACGAGAGCGGGGAGGGCGAGGGGAGAAATGTTGGAAACTTAGGGTTAGGCACATACAGGTATAATATAACTTTTATATGTTATGAATGCAATGATGCAAGATAGAACCAAACCTTGGCTCTGCACCACGTCCTCCAGCTCGTAGAGGTAGGCCTTGAGCACCGTTTCCAGGTACATTTTCCTGAAAGATCTGTACCGGGGGGAAAATGCCACATTTTTCCTTGCTCGAAACTTTCGTTTATCTTATATACCTTGACGTCGACGTGACGAGGAAGTGCGCCAGGTCCGATCCCGGCCTCCCGTAGGAGCATGAGTGGAAGTCTGCCAGCGCCGCCTTGGTAGGGTGCCTCTTCTTCAAAGGGGAAAAAGAAATGTAGCGTTGTGTACTAAAAAACCCTTTTATTTCTTAAAAACATACTTTGTTGTATTTGTACAGCACGTTTCCGATCCACGGCTCTCCGTGGCAGAGAGTGAGTAAAGTTGATGAGTTCTTGGATTGGCCGCCTATATCCTATGGGTGAACAAGACGACATGTTCGAGATTTTCGTCACTCACACGTAATCATCTTATATTTTGCGCTGTAGCTCGCAACTCACTTCTTTCAGCTTGTCGAGCCAGTCCTGCTTCTGCAAGAGCATTTCGATCTCGCCCTGCCCCTCCAGCTTCTTCCTCAATTCCTCGGCGGCCATCTTGAGCAGGCGGGCACGGTGACCTTCGAGGAGCGGAAATAACTCTGAGTCTGAGTGCATCTTTTGTTTTTATGTTGCATAAAAGATTATGCCCTATTGCATATATATATTGCACACATGTACCACAGCTGTTGCAAGTGAGCATGTATGAATACAGCT
>JAAUYJ010105172.1_pt1 | contig 14755 bp, 18 predicted proteins | sample 7278031 | NCBI WGS metagenome assembly JAAUYJ01 (sample SAMN14350222, study PRJNA611818) | marine sediment metagenome | isolation source: surface marine sediment (1.8m) | place: French Polynesia: Moorea | collected 2018-08 | reverse complement strand
TATACAATAGAGATAAAGAAGGTAAATTAAAAAGCGAAACATACACAAAAGTTTTTATGGAGGCTGATTTTTCAGATGAAACTAAAAAGGCCGAAATAAAAATAAGTTTTAAACTTATGCCTCAATTTTTGGCACAAGCTAGATTTATAGCAAATGGAGAGGCAAAGGATAATTACACTAAAATAGCAATTTTGCCTATTTTCAAAACATCTTCAAAGCATACAGCTAATATATATAAATACATCTCTCATTTTAGAGATATGAAAGTTGTGTATTGCAAGTTGGATTCCTTCAAGAAATTTATGAACATAGAGAACAGGTATAAGACAGTAAGCGATATAAAAAGACGAGTAATATCACCAGCTATTAAAGAACTTAAGGAAAAAGCAGACGTATGGTTTGATATAGCAGAAAGGGTGATGGATGGCCGCAAGTTCGTTGGGTGGAAGTTTAACATTTACACTAAAGAGCCTAAAAAAACTAAAAAAGCTGCGAAAAAAGAAGAGGCAAAGCCATTGGCAAAACTTAACAATGCAGAACTATCTCTTAAAAAACAAGAATTAATTAGAGAATTAGAGGAGGTAAAATCCCAGGAAAAACAGATATCATATGAAGCATTAGTAAAAATTTATAAAAACAATCTATCGCTTAGAGATGACCAAGCAGAGAAAGTGGCATATATGGCTATGACGAATAGTAATTTCAAGTTTTTTTTAGAAAAACTAGCAAAATCAATTGATAGCAATAAAAAAATTAGAAATGTAGGAGCTGTTGCAGTTAGCGAGATTAACAAGCAAGACTTTGACATAAAATTATGAACAACCAACAACCTTACACAAAACAAAAACAAACCCAAGCTATACCCCATGACACGCTACTGGAGCAAGGAGTTTTAGGAGCATTACTCCTCGAACAAGAAACCCTAACACAAGTCATAGACTTACTAAAGCCTGCGCACTTTTATCAAGAAAAACATAGAGACATCTACACGGCCATAACTACATTATTCAAACTAGGCGAATCCATTGACATCCTAACTATTGTCAATAGACTACGTAAAGATGGCACACTTAAACAAGTAGGAGGAGCAGGCTACCTTACTCAACTTACTGAAAACATCACCTCTTCCGCACATATAGAAAGTCATGCACGCCTAATTATAGAGTATGCTATACGGCGTGAACTAATCAAAACAGCCACTCATATCAAAGATGAAGCACGAGACGATACTAAGGAAGTATTTAGCCTACTAGATCTATCACAACAAAAACTCTTCGCTATTGCAGAAAGAAATGCAAAAAAAAACTATGTCAGCATCAGTGTCCTAATGAAGCATGCAATCACAGATTTAGAAGCTAACAAGTTACAAAACAATGAAATTACAGGAATACCTAGTGGCTTCAAGGACTTAGATAGGTTGACTCTTGGATGGCAAAAATCAGATTTAATAGTAATAGCTGGAAGGCCAGGTATGGGAAAAACCTCCTTCGCCCTATCAATCCTAGCCAATGCAACCATCACCCACAAAACACCTGCTATACTCTTCTCCATTGAAATGTCAGAGGAGCAAATTACCAAACGTCTCATAGCTATGGAATCAGGCTTAAGCAATCAAAAGCTAAAACAAAAACAGCTCAAACCTTACGAGTGGACGCAATTATACAGCAAAACAGCCAATTTAATAAAAGCACCTATATGGGTTGACACCATGCATACAGCAAGCGTATTTGAACTTAGAGCAAAGGCCAGAAGACTCAAAGCACAGCATGATATAGGCATAATAGTGATAGACTACCTACAATTGATGAAACTTAGTGATTCAAACAAAAATAATAGAAATAGACAAGAAGAAATCGCCTCAATCAGCAATTTTCTTAAAGCCCTAGCCAAAGAGCTCAACATACCTGTCATCGCCCTATCACAACTAAGCCGTGCACCTGAAATAAGAGGAGGAGACAAACGCCCACAAATAGCTGACCTGCGCGAAAGTGGTGCCATAGAACAAGATGCAGACCTCGTCATCCTCACTTACAGACCTAGCTACTACGGTATCACAGAAAGTCCTGACGGCACACCCTTTGGCGAGGGCTTCACCGAACTAATTATCGCTAAACATCGCAACGGGCCCTTAGGCACCATACCCCTAACCTACCTTCCCTCTATTACTAAATTTATACCTTACGAACAACCCTCTGCATATAAAAACACATACATAGCTTTTTAATTTGTTTTTTAAAAAAAAACACCTTCTATAGATGATATGCTGTACAGTAAAAATACACGTATTAATATTTTACCGCAAATATGTACATAGGCATTACGCCACATATAAATGCGCTTTGACTTAAATAACGCAATTGCGTATATTTGCAGTTTTTATAAACACGAATATCAAAATGCACACATCAGAAAAGGTAAAAAAAACTATATACGTAAATGCGGAAACACTGGCAAAAATACAAAGAGAAGTAGGCTTACAGATTTGTGAGGGCAAGAAAGCAAGCATCAGCGGTAGGCTAAGCGATATTGTTGAAGGTCATTATAGTGCTAAAAAAAGCCCCTCAGAGCCAAAAAAAGAAGATTTGACCAAGCGAGCGATAATAGATATATCCGTTTTAGGCAAAGAATTTACATCAAAACAGCTTAAAGAATTATACGTTAACAATGGGCTGAACGAAAGGTCTGCAGATATGAAAATATTGCGTCTTAAAAAAGAGAAAAAAATAGAAGTTGTAGGGAGAGGTAAGTATAGATTGTTGTAGTTTTTTAAAAAAAGTTTTGGAGACATAAATAATTGTTGTATATTTATTGTAGATGATAGGTAGAGAATGAAAGCGCTAACCTTTTTAATTATATACAACAATGGCAAATAAAAAAACAATCAAAACGATAGTAATTGAATCTAAAGATTTGCTTAAAACCATGTCTTACAAAGAGTTGATAGAGTGGGGCAAAGGTTCAGGCTTCGACAATCGTCAAGCCTTTTCACGTTTCAAAAAAGCGTTGCTTGACATTGGTATCGATTTTAATGCAAAAAAATACGAGCACAGAGACAGCACGAATGAAAATGATAAAAAGTACTTTTTATCAAATCTCCCAAAATTTAAAATCACCCTTTATAGTGATGCTAAAGCTAAAAATAACAGATTTGCTATTTGCAACAAAGATGGTGAGCCTATATGGCACGGCTCTTTTTTTGACAACTGCGTGCAAGAGCAGTCTGCACAAGAGTTAGGGGCAGCAAAAAAGGCAATTTATTTAGCAGATAAAGTGTTTGAGGAAAATAATATACCTCATGGTGAACGATTATTAGTTTTAAAAGTTGATGCAGAGTGGCTAACATGGGGTTCAACAAGATTAGACAAGTATGCTAAAAGGGGGGGAAAGGCTAAGGTATTGGGATTTATGGCTCAAAAATGCGGAATTTTCTTAAAAATAGAGCATGTGGCTGGGGTTGATAACCCAGCTGACGAGTATACTATCTGTTCAGGATATGAAAAGTGGTCGGACAACACCTGTTTTGTTGAGATTGAAGACGTAGAGGCTGATTTTTTTGATTTTTTAAAATAAAAAACATGGCTAAAAAACCTATAAATTACCCCAATATGTACGAAGAAGAATGTAAAAAAATGAGCATGAAACAGCTATACAATTATTATTTGTCTAGCAATTGTTTTGGTGTTGAGCCTATTTTTACGAAAAAAGACGCCCTAGAGGGACTTAAGGAGATAGTAGATGTATTTTTTAAGCTAAAAACTTATAAAAATAAAGAAAATTTAGAAACACTTAAAGTTATGGTTGAAGCAAATTTTAAACCAAAAACCGCATACTACTTGCCTTTTCAAAAAACATTTATCACACAAAAAGAGGCTAGAAGTAAAATCATCAAGCAACTTTGCAAATAATTGAAATTTGACACTTAACTTTTTTAACACCCAATAATTATGAATAAAAATGACGTAAAAGCAACTATATTACTTCTAAAAGAACTGCTTGAGCATTATAAAGGTGATGCTGATTTTTTAAAAAGGCATAACGATTTTCTGAAAAAACACGGCTTTGACCTTGAAAGACCTGAAACACTTAAATCTTTTGATTGGTGGGAATATGACGAGGATGTTGCCTATCAAAGGCCTGAACATTGGATTTGACATGAAAAATACACTTTCACCGCTTAGATACCCAGGTGGAAAGGGTAAAATTGCACAGTTTATTTATAGCTTGATGCCACCTGGATCACGTAGTGTTTGCTCTCCTTTTTTTGGAGGTGGAGGGGTTGAAATATATTTAGCAAACAAGGGTATACGTGTTTTTGGCTATGATATATTCAAACCTCTTACTGATTTTTGGCAAGAACTCATACGTGATCCAGGTCAGTTGTCTGAAGCTGTAAAAAGCTACTATCCAATCTCTAAGCAATTATTTTCGCAGCTTAAGGGCGATTTTAAGACAACGAATTGCAAGACGAAGAGAGCTTCAATTTTTTATGCGCTGAATCGTACTTCTTTTTCAGGCCTTACGTTCAGCGGAGGTTTTTCACCAGGAATGGCCAGGTTTACTGAAAAAGGAATACAATCATTAGCTTCTTTTAAGACTACAAATTTAAGCGTTAAAAATGAGGATTTTAATACTTCTATCGCACATCATACTAGTTACTTGCTTTTTCTTGACCCCCCTTATTTTTCCGTAAAAAATCTATATGGCCAGTGGGGGTCTACGCAAAACGCTTTTAATCACCAAGGGCTTGCTAGAATACTAAATAATAGAGGTAACTGGATCATGACATACGATGATTGTGATTACGTAAGACATATGTATCGTGGCCATCACTTTATCAAGCTAAAAGGCAGTTCTAAAACGCCTGAAGTAGTCATTTTGAGTAATGACTTATCTTTTCAAATTTAAATATTATGAAGTTTATAGACCTATTTTGTGGCATAGGAGGGTTTAGGGTAGCGCTTGAGAGTTTAGGGCACACTTGTGTATTTTCTAGCGAAATTGACCCAAAAGCACAGGAGTCGTATCAGGCTAATTTTGGGGAGGTGCCACATGGCGACATTACAAAAATCGCAGTTCAAGACATCGCCACGCATGACATATTATGTGCAGGTTTTCCATGCCACCCGTTTAGCTTATCAGGTAAGCGAAAGGCTTTTGAGGATGATAGGGGGCAGCTTTTTTACGAAATCATCCGCATAGCAAAGTTTCATAAATCGCCTATTTTACTCCTTGAAAATGTGCCTCATTTGTTAAAAGTAGGAGGAGGCGAAATCTTTAAAGCCATCTTAGATGAGCTGCGAAATTTAGGCTATGATATGCACTTTGACACCTTAAATGCCTCTTTTTTTGGCATCCCCCAATCACGCAAGCGATTATATATAGTATGTCTTAGGCGTGGGGCAGGCTTAAGTTACTCCCCCCCAAAGCCTTGTTACACGCCTGTTGTTTTGGCTGATTTTTTAGACAAAAAAATAGACCCTAAAACCTTGATTAGCGAAAAGCTGCGAAATAAAGTGAAGTTGAGACAAAAGGCTACACAGCTTACCCTTGATGGGCTAGAGGTCTCCAACTTGGAACCTGTGATGTTAGGAGTTGTCGGCAATGGCGGCCAAGGTCAATTTATATATAGCACGCATGGCCATGCGGTGACGCAGACGGCAAGTATGGGCGGCCTAGGCGTTAGAACTGGGCTATATTTGACTAATGAAGGCATTAGAACATTGAGTTTGACAGAAGGTAAGCGTGTTATGGGTTTTTCAAAAAAACATATTGTAGGCAAGGGGTATCATGGCTATAGGCAACTTGGAAACGCGGTTATACCAAAGATGATACAGTTAGTTTTTCAAGGTATTAGGTGACATTTTTCGCAGATTTGCGAATGGGTTAAACAAAGATTTAATTATTTTTTAGATGGTTTTATAAGTCGTTTTTTTTGAGTGGATAGGGTAATTGGTCAACTTATCCCTTCTTCAGCCCTATAGTGATGAGTAGAGCGATGATAGATGAGCCGTACAGTGCTTTTTTAGGCACCATATCATGCGGTGTTTGGCTTGCCTTATTCTTTACATTAAGCCTTAGGGAGTTATTTTTTAGTTTAAGTTCTTTACACTTCGCCCTATACCTGACTAGTTCGGTGATGAAAAATAGATTGTCATGTTTGACGGCAAGATGTACGAAATGGTTTTTGGATGGCGTGGTCAAAGTATTTAGGGGTACGTCTATGCCTTGCTTTATAATTAAGTCAAATACATGGCGCGTGCTATCTCCTGTAAGGTCGTGAGTGGCCAGTAGGTGAAATATAGTCGCTTTATCATCACCATACTTTTTTTTGAAAAACTTAGTCAAATCTTTAGATTCAAGGCACTTTTCAAACTGTTGTTTTTTTGCTATGATTTTGACGATTTCCTGTTGCTTTTCTTGTTTTTTTTGCGTGGCATATGCTGTGCTAAAAAATAAGATAAAGGCTATATATAAGTGTTTTTTGAGCATTTTATGGAATTATTACAAAATTAAGACAGGGAATTTACAGGAAGGTGGATTAGTTCTTTTTGTTCAATTCATTAATACTTATCTTAATGAATGTTTCTCTAGATACTCTATTCTTGCCCTTCTCAACTCTTCAACGCTACCATGGCCTAAAAGTCTATAATCTTCTTCTAAAACTAAAAGTCTAGAGTCATTGTCATCAATAATACGTTGATATTGCTTTTTTATATTTTTTCTTGCTATCTTCATTTTTTTTTCATACTCTTCATTTATAGGGCTATTTGTATTGTTGGTGTTGTTATTATTTATATCATTTTTATTCTTCCTTTTTACCCTCTCTTGATATTCCTTCCTTTTTCGCCTTAAGTCTATTACATTACCCCTATTTCTCTCATATACCTTCTCTAAATTTTTTAGTTTTCTTTCATCATCAGATTGAATATACAAACTTTCAATTCCTACTCTTTCTTGCCTCATATTTATTTTTATAGCCTCTTCACGTTCTATTTTCATTTTTTCTTCCCCTTCTCTTTTAACTTTTTCATTATACATTTTTACCCTATCTAGATTCCTTTTCCATCCTATATTAACTATATTAAAATTATTTCTTTTATTACCCCTTTTATCATCAACCTTAGCACCTATAGGGCTATTAGTATTATTAGTGTTATTGTTAGTGTTTTTTAACCAACTGGCGTTAGTTCTTGATTTGTTTAGTTGTGTTTGATACTTCTGCTTTTCTAATATTTCTTGCTCTTGAAACTCTATTCTTGCTCTTTTCAATTCTTCGACATCCCCTCCTAACTTCTTATATTTATGCTCTAAATCTATAAATTGCTTTTTCTTTTTAATTTTTGGATATATACTTATTATCCTCTTTTTTTCTTCCTCCCTCTCTATACTCTTTAACCTTTCTATCTCTCTCTCTCTATTCCTCTCTATATCATCAACCTTAGCACCTACAGGGCTATTTGTATTATTAGTTTTATCATTTAGGTTTAGATTTAACCTAGTTACACTAGTTCTTGACTTGTTTAGAAGTATAGGTGATGGCGAACTAGACTTATTTTTTTTCTTTTTATTGCTTTTTTTTCTAGGTCGTATAGGACTATTGGTATTGTTAGTATTATCTAAATTTAGGTTTGTTACGCTAGTTCTTGACTTGTCTAGGTGTATAGGTGCTTTCTTCTCCTTCTTCTTTCTATTCTTCTCCTTTTGCCTTTTAATCTCATTCATTTTTTCTTCTCTCCATTTTGCGTTTTCCTTCATTTGTTCTTCCAATGTTTTGTTTTCTTTTTTTATTTCGTCCCACCTCTTTTTATTATCTTCCTTCCACTTCTTTCTTCTCTCCATCTCCCTTTTATCTTCCTCTTCATCGTCTTTCATAGATTTTAAAGTTTCTTTTACTATTTCATGAACCCTTTCACTATCCTTATTCAGTTTAGCCCTATACGTCCTCCTCCATTTTCTATTTTCCTCTATATTCCTCATCCTCTCCTCATATTCAAGCTGCTTTTGCCCCCTGGTATCTTCCTCTTCGCTTGCTTTTTTCCTCAAAGTTGTCCCTTCATCGTCTATATCTTCTCTCAGTTTAGGAAGTGTATTTTCATTCAAAAAGTTATTAATGTTTGGGTGTTTTTCATCACTTTTATTTTGTTGTAGTTTTTTAGGTGTTTCGGGGGATAACTCTAGTAACTCAACACTACTTTTACTTTCATTTGTAGAATTTTCCAGATAAGAATCAAAGACGGAATTTAATTCTACATCGGTTACAGGTCTTAAATATCCTAATTGTTTTTCTTTTTGGCTATTTTCGTCGTCTTCCATTTTTTGCAATTCTTCTGGAGAAACTACAGGCAAAATCATAGGAGAAACTACAGGGATTTGAAGATTAACATCATTGCTTTTAAGCATTTGAAAACTTTCTTCTAAGTCTTCAGATTCTCCCTCTAGCTCATGACTAGTTAATTTAACCTCCTTTTTCTTATCTCTATTATCTTTTTTTGACGCCCAATTAGCTATGCTTGCAATTGCGAATAAACCGCAAACGCCTATTATCAACCCTATTGTTTCTTGTGCATCAGTTAACCTTTTAGGCTCTTTTTTTGGTTCTTTAGCAATTAAGGGGCTAAAAGCTATTGTTATTGATAGTATTTTCTTAAGCATCTCGTTTTTTTAAAAATTTAGCAATAAAACCAGCTTGTTTTTTGGCTTGCTCCTCATTTTTTTTTGTATCAATATACCGCTTTACAACGAAATGACGCCACGCACTATAAAATAGTATATTGGCTATTGTGCTTAAAAGACTACAGGCTATTTTTGGCATTCCCAGTGCTTCAGCGCCTTTATAAACTAGGAAACCGACAAACACACTTAGAGCCCCCCCCACCAATGTTCTACCAACCACTTGCGCTTGGACGTTTGCCGGAACGTCGTTGACAACGTCAACGACGTCAACAGCGACGTCTCTAACCATTCTTGCTGAGTTTATTATAAGATTACGTTGCGTCGTAGCTTCTTGGGTAAAAAATTGATTCACAAGACTTTTAAAAAAGTCTCGAATACCGCCCAAAACAAATAAAGAATATTCATATAATGCAATGCCAAGGTCTACTTGATGTATAGCTACATTCACAACGACGTCTTCAGTAGCTACCCTCATGTCTTGCAATACTTGTTGTGGGGTGGTTGATAGACATGTTTTATAGCCTAAAACTAAAGCTAGCAATATGTATATATATTTCTTCATAGCTCGCTATTTTTTTAAGTAATAAACCCCAAAGGCAACAGCGCCAACAACTACTATAACAACAACTAATTTACCGATAGTAATTGTCGCATTTATGGTTTTTAAAAAACCATCCCAAACTACTTTTACAAGATCTTCAAATTTTGCCCAGTTACTTTTTTTTACAGGTACTTTTTTTGAAGCTCCTACTATTTTCTCAACCGCTCCAAACCCTTCTTTTACCGTATGTGTAGCTAGGTTTTTTGATTTTTTGACAATAGGATTTTCAGGATTTTTTAGCACAAAACCGCTGACAACAAGCACACCAAAAGCAATCAGCAAAAAACCTACTAACTGCTTTGACGTGTCATAAATCTTCATTTTAAACTTAATCGGTTATACCTTTTACTCTCCAAGTTGCCAGACCTAGCATACTTGCAAAAAACACAAGCCCAACACCTATTTTTAAATAAATTCCGTAGTTTTTAAAGAAGTTATACGTTTTAGGGGCTTTTAGAGAGAGTTTCTCGCCAAAAGTTAGCTTTACATTAACCTCTTCTTTTTTCTTGCCTAAAAACAGCTTATAAAGTGTGTTTTTTATTTTGCTCTTTGAAAATTTAGCCTGATCATCACTAAAAACATGTTGCTCTTTTTTGTTTAAAAAATCAGTGTACAGTTTTAATATATACATTAAAGCAATTTGCGTAATTAGCATAGTTGCTATTGAAGCTGCGAAAGCAATATTTGGGTGTTCATATTTTTTGCCAAGCCACCCTATACCTATCTTTTCCCCAATAATTAGACCTATACCTACAAATTTAACCCCAAACAGCTTGAGCCTTGAGGCTAGTTTTAAATTTTGGAAAAAAACAGCCCCTAAAGACTTTAAAAGTGTGTAGGTGGCATGAATAGACAATAGTACGCCAGTGCTTATGTCTAAAGCCTCTCCTACATTATCGTTATTTAATTCAGTTAAGGTTTTCTCAAAAGACTTGCAATGTATTTTTTGAGCTAACTCCTCATTTTTAGAAAAAACAAGATAAGCAGGCGTATTAACTAGGTAATCAACAACCACAAGCGGTGCCATGAACATACTTTTAGCTACTTTTTTTGTATTTGTTTCGCTACGAAAGACATTTAATGCACTATTTATAGCTTTTTTGCCTAAATCCTTACCTCTTGGGTTGTTTGATAAAATTCCTGCACCCCTTATTGTGGCCAAAAAACAAGGTAGTTTTTTTAGCGGCAAATTGTTGTTGTCCTTCAAAACAAAATCTTCATGGTTATTGCTTTCTATATTTTCGTTGTTTTCGTTACTATTTTGGGTGGCAAAAGTATTGCCTAAAAGAAGTAAGACTAGTAGTATATTGTATATTTTTTTCATGTTTGTTGTTGTTTAATTATTGATTGTTTTTTTATTTAAAATTTTCATAATTTCAGCTTTTTCATGTGGGTGAATTGTAACATCTCTACTTTTCAAGGCTTCATAAATTATTCTTACTCCTTCCTCATTTCCAGACTCTAAAGCGTATTCTATAGGCTTCTTACCCCAAAAGACCCTAAATCCTTGGTGAAAGTATTTGAACAATTCACCGCCAAAATATGTGGTTTGAGGTACCTCTCGCTTCCATATTTTTAAAGCCGGCCTTGCTAAAACTTTTTTTAAAAAATCATACTTTTTCTCCCTCAAGCAGGTAGTTACAGTACCCTTGTGATCATTTAATACATTTGTATCTAGGTCATCCAAAACTATTTCAGCATATTCTAAATTGTTGTGTATAATTAAGTCGTTTAAACATCTGACTCTACTTGCTTCGTTTAAATAATCGTACCCCCACTCCTCCACAATAGCTTTTGCAGTTGGTTTTTTTGCTTCAACATAGTTTTTAGTAAACAACTTGTAAACCTCTTTTTTATTATAGGCAACAAATCCAAAACACATGATGCTAAATAATAGCATAAAAATGCTTAAATCTCTCCGCTTGATTAACTTTTTGGGCAAAAAAGCGAACAAGTTAAGACCTATGAAAAGACAAAAAATAGCTATGCCTACAGGACTCTTAGCAATGTCCTTGCCTATATTCATTGAGGCAGTAACGAACATCTTGTAAACGCCGTACATTGTCAGAAACGGCATTAATTGCAATAAGACAGAAAAAATAGCACCTATCATATTATTTTATTCTTAAAAATTTAGGAGTTAATCCTAGCGCATTTAGGACTATATAAATCCATATAAAAAAGGTGGAAATCATAATTTTAACACACATCATGGCCTCAAAAAGTACTATGGGGTTAAAATGAACAATTAGTGCCAAGACGCCCAACCCAACAGCGTACATATATCTGCCCTTCATGACTAAATATGTTGCTATGGAAGCTATGAGGGCGATCACACCAGTTTCAACTGTCCTACTAACTCTTCTATTATTTTTATTATTTGAAAACCTGCTAATCATTGATTTTGTTCCCATATTTTATTTGTTTTAATTGATTTGGCTTGGCCAATATAAAATCATGAAACTTATAACCAACCTACTTTTTAAACTTTAGTTCCTAAGTGTTCCTAAACGTTCCCAAAAAGTCCTCAAACCGCAAAAAAGCAAGACTAAATAAACAGATATATGTTAGAAAAGCAGTATATTTACAACCTACTTTAACCCTAAAAAAATGAAGCGAATTTTACTTAAAAAATGGGCATCTATCAACAACGTTTGTGATAGGCGGGCGAGAAAATGGGCAAAAAAAGGCACAATAGACGCAATAATAAAAGGTAATAAATACTATGTAGACGCAGAGTTGTTTTTTGACGGAATAACACTTGTCACAAAAGAAAATAAAGAAAACTTAGAAATATGATAAGTGTATTTTTTTTGCTACTAACCTTGCTAACAATAGGGTATGCTGGATATTTAACGAATAACACAAAAGTTGACAAAATAGACTTATACGGCATATACGACTACTTTGCTAAATTTAAAAAGCTATCACTGTCTAATTCTTTTTTTGCAAAGTTAGGAGGCGTATTGATATTAGCTTTGGTCATTTCAAGTTCTGGAGATTTTTACAAAAATGCAAAACAAAAAGCACACTATATATATAATGTGATGACTAACAATTATGTATATGCTGTGGAACGTAGGCGTATAAATCAAATGTTGCAAGTTGATGCTAACAAAGGTATACCAAAACTAAAAACACACAAATCCGCAAAGGCTTTAGGCTTACAGCCTAGCACCATAAAAGCATTAAAAACAAACCAAAAAAAAAATATACGTAGCATCAATAGGCTGAACAACCTATGTATACTATTTATCGCAATTCTAACACCTTCTATCATCTTTAACATTATTTTTCTATGGAAATCACAAAACAACTAAATACAGAAAATTTAAACCCGTCTAAAATTTCAATCCAAATTGAGGCGAAAGAAGACCAAAAAAAAACAGAAAGCAAAGAAGAAAAATATAAAAGTAATGTTGAAAATTCGCAGCTTGAATATCAACCAACTATTAACGATTTCACAGGTCTAAAGCATGCGTTTTATCATAATGATGAAGACGCTATCATACGTCGTTTTAAGTCTCTCAGTCGGCAAGAAGCAAAATTAATAAAATCACAGGTTGAAGGCGAAAATGAACGAGTTCAATTAATTGAAGAAAATAATAAGTATAAAAACGCTATGGACGGCTACCTACTAAGCATGATATGTTTTTCATTAATAGGATGCGCCATAACTTATTTTTTCACTTCACAAGTCGGCGAATTTTTAGCTACTAAATTTGGTAAATTTGTATTTGGTGCAACCTGTGGAATAGCTATTAGCAACCCTTTTGCGATAAGCAATGTAAATTTTTACAATTTCAAAAAAGAAATGACAGAACAGCTTAAAAACAATTATAAAAAATATGCTAAGAAGGATATTAGGGATTAAGGCCAAAGAGCCGAAATGGAGGCGAACAAAATATCTAAGAGATTACTACGATTATGTGTTTTCACAAAAATATAGCTTCAAAAATGAGTATAAAGGGCTTTTTGAACCGCCTTTTACTTTTTATTTTTTTGGCGATACGTACTACAAATTTGTGATGAATAAGGCTAGGGATATGTTAGACATAGAACTACCAAACGCTACACTACCCATACTACTTGGAATTGATAAAGAAGGTCGTGTAAGGGTTAGCGATCTGACAAAATTAAGACACATTTTGGTGAGCGGTTCGCAAGGGGGTGGCAAAAGCATTGGGGTATTATCGCTTTTAACATCACTTATTTATCTGGCCGAACCATCGCTATATCACTTGCATGTTTTTGACCCTAAAGGAGATTTGTATTTTTTGAAAAATTTTGGCAGTTATTACAACACAGTTGATGCAATGGAGAAAGGAATTTTAACGATAAAAAAAGCACATAAAAACCATAGCATAAAGCGTAAAAGCTATAATATTGCTGATATTGAGGAATACAACGAGGTTGCAACAAAGCCACTAAAATATAACATTATATTTGTAGATGAATTTTTCTTTTTGACTAGTGAACTACCCGAACTGTGGGCGTTTGCTGAGCACTTAATGGCAGTCGGTCGTGCGGATGGATTTTACTTTATCCTCACTACTCAAAGGGCAGACCATAACAGCGTTTCTACTAATGCTAGGCAAAACGCCACAACTAGGATGTCTTTTTGGCAACCCGATGCAAGAGAGAGTAAAATAGCAGGTGTTGAGGGTGCCGAAAAAATAAAAAGGCAAGGTGACTTCGTAATGAGAACAGCTATGATTAGCAGTTTGCCTCTATCAATACCTCCTACTTCTCACAGCGAAATGAGAATGTTTTTGAAAAATCTTGAGGAGTGGGCTAGCCTTGAAAATAAAAAACAACCTGATATAAAGTTTTAAAAAAAACTATTTTGCGGAGGGGAGGCTTTTCTCTCTCTCTTCTTTAGCCCTAGTATTACTATACTAGGGCTAGAAGGGGGTTGCAAGGGGGGAACAGGGAAACATAAACTTATCTTTTTTTCGCAGCTCATTGTGGCCGGAGTTCAACACTCAAAATACAAACACCAAATAAACGGTTTTTAAGAGACTATTTTTTAAAAGTTGACTCGTTGCCCAACAATAAATAAAAAAATCAACCTACCCCGTTTATTTATAGGTTTTTGGGCATGCCTTAACCCTTTGCAACTCCACCACCCTCCGCCCTTTTATTTTTTAGCTTTATTTTACCCTCCTCCGCTTTTTTTTGACTTGATGCTTTTGGCCTAATCCAAAATTCGTGCGTTGATATTTAGAGTTAAGTATTAATTAAAAATTAAACGTCTTAAATGGACATATTTTATACATTTTAGTGTAATTTTTGTCTGTCGTGTTACTTTTGTACAGCAAAAAAGTGGGGTGGCTAGCTATTGTATGATTAATTGTAAAAAATATTGCTATTTAATTGCCCCCCCTTAATCCCCCCCAAACCTACGACAAAATTAATACTTAAGTGCGACAAAATTAATACTTAAGTGCGACAAAATTAATACTTAAGTGCGACAAAATT
>JAAUYJ010056163.1_pt1 | contig 14780 bp, 19 predicted proteins | sample 7278031 | NCBI WGS metagenome assembly JAAUYJ01 (sample SAMN14350222, study PRJNA611818) | marine sediment metagenome | isolation source: surface marine sediment (1.8m) | place: French Polynesia: Moorea | collected 2018-08 | reverse complement strand
GTCTAGAACAATGTCTTCCTCCTCCGAGGACGAGGTCCTCTTCGATCGGGACCGCAACGCCGGCGTGGTCACCCTCAACAAGCCCAAGGCGCTCAACTCGCTCAACCTAAACATGGTCCGCCTCATGTACTCCAAGCTGAAGGAGTGGAGGGCGGACGACGGCGTCGGGCTCGTAATACTCAAGGGGAGCGGGGGGAAGGCCTTCTGCGCAGGAGGAGACATCAAGTGAAAAAGAAAATCGCTTTTTAACCTGGTGTCATATCCCCCAAATTTTCATTTCTCAAGGGCTGTGACTGAGAGCAAGGGCTCCCCCGGCCAGGGCCTGTTCTTCAAAGAGGAGTACGTGCTGAACCATCTGATTGGCACCTTCCCCAAGCCGTACGTCTCCCTGATCGACGGCATCGTGATGGGCGGCGGAGTGGGCGTCTCAGTGCACGGGCCCTTCAGGGTCGCCACCGAGAAGACCATGTTCGCGATGCCGGAGACAGCCATCGGCCTCGTGCCGGACGTGGGAGGCTCCTACTTCCTGCCCCGACTCAAGGTACGATAGAAGTTTATTTTTATTTTGATTGAGTTTGTATTCCAATTTACTGTATGTGAAATGCGTACTTTCAAATTTTAATTTGCAGCCTTCCGGCCTGGGCACCTTCCTGGCCCTGACCGGGGAGCGCCTCCGCGGCGAGGACTGCCTCCACGCCGGGGTGGCCACCCACATGTGCAAACGGGAGAGCGTCCCTGCCCTGGAGGAGGAGCTCAAGGCGGCGACGGGGCTGCAGGCCTGCAGGGACATCGTGGAGAAGTACGACGCTAACTTCGACAAAAGCGGCTCCTTCGGCCTCTCCGATCGGCTTGGCGACATCGAGGCCGCCTTCACCGGCGACACCATGGAGGACATCCTGGTCAGGCTGAAGGGAAGGGGGGAGTGGGGGCAGAAGCTGAGGAAGAAGCTGCTGGCAATGTCACCGACGTCGCTAAAGGTGGTGTTACAGAGAAAGTCCTTCCATGAGCTGTTTTAACTTTCCGTTTTCCAGATCTCCCTGCGATTAATGCAGGAGGGGGCGAAGAAGAACACCCTGGCGGAATGTCTTCCCATGGAGTACAGGCTGGTTCGTGGGATTGTCTGTTCTGAAGAAATTACCTACATTATTGTATGATTTTTCTATTTTTCTTCTCAGGTCCGCCGCTGCTGTGAGGACAACGACTTCTACGAGGGCGTCCGGGCGGTCCTCATTGACAAGGACAACTCGCCAAAGTTAGCAGCAACAACCCCGTTTGAACATAATTCTTGCGCTAATATTTTCATATCTATTCTCGTCAGGTGGAAGCCCGACACCCTGGAGGGAGTTACCGACGCCGCGGTGGACCGCTACTTCTCCAAACTTCCGGACGGGGAAGATCTGGAGCTGTGAAGGCCGCAAACTCAACAAACTAATCCTTAGAAATATAGTCAAACACGAAATGTTTGTAAATCGCTCCAGCTTATTTACAAGTCATCATATGCTTTGATGTTTGATACATATTAAATTCATTTGGAAGAATACCGGTAGTGAACGACATGGGGCGGTGCCCGTTTGTGCGTACTAGCAACTTCACATTTCCGAGTATGCCGACGCCTTCCTCGGATCTCTTGGCATAACACAGATGGAGTCCTCGCCAATGCCGCACAGCAGGCAGTCCATGCGGTATTCCTAAAATCATAAGGATGGAATTGTTTAGGGAATTTTTGCGCTTTGGGCGTCGAAGCACACACCTGATATCCGTCCTCCACCCAGAATTCGTGCCGGTGCTCTGCTACCAAGTGGCCGCAGGATGAGCAGGTGTCTAGCAAGAGAAAAATGCTGGTTTTTGATCGTCGTTGTAGTAATTAAGTACTCGTTCCTGTTCTGCTACTATCACTACTAAGGCTGTGGATACGTGGTGCCTATTTTTCACTGCAGCAATTTCCCCCCCTAGCAGCAGTAAACTCTGCTTCAGCAGCAAAGGTGCACGAATGATGACTCACGGTTGTAAGTGACGACCTCCATGTCTCCCTCGTCCTCCTCGCTCCTGCCTTGTATCCTCACGTCCTTCTTGGTGCTCTTGCACTCCTGGCACACGCCCATGTTGAAGTTGTAGGAGCCGGAGTCGGCGCACAGGCGACCCTGAAAGAGTAAGACGAGTTACAGACATGCACTTTTGGAACAAGATATCATTACATACCCGACTGAGATTTGGATCCACCACGCAACGAGGACACATGGTGACCAAAATTGATGCTTCAAAGCGACCTCTTCGCCTTTTCTGATGCTTGCTTGAAAACTTTTATTCGGGCAGAATTGTTGCTACACTCGTTGCTGGGCGTTTGTGTCGCACTTGCAGCTTGGATTATCTCTCTCCTCTTGCTAAAGAGCAAGCTAGCTAGAGAGCACAGTACGCTAGAGAGGTAGGTACTGAGACGGGCAAGCTGACAATGTTTTGTTCCTGGGTCCTTGCGCCGGCATGCAGGAGGTGGTGGAGGAGGAGGCGAAAGACTCCACTTCGCAGCAGACGAGAAAGCGCTTCCCGTAGCTGTTTCTGCAGTCTCTGCAGTCCTAGCAACAACGCAAAAGTGCAGAAGAAATAGGCCCAAAAGAAGGCCTACTACTGGATGCGAAATAAAGTTCACGGTTGCAACGGATTTCTGTGCGAGAATTCAGCAGTGAATTTTAATTTTCAATCTTTCGGGCTACTTCACCAACTCTTCGATCCAGCGGTTGTTCCCTTCCGTGCTCAGGTGAACGAAATTACTTTACATCATTTATCCAATGCCGTGCTGAATTTAAGGCTTTTTTTTAAAAAAAAGAAAAGAGAAATATATTTTATTAGTACATGGTATTCGTTCGGCAAATGGTAGTTTGTGAATGAAATAATTTTCGTGCTGTTGTTGAAGACTTGATCATCAAGGAAATAATCTCCGTATTCATCCACCAGTTCTTTGCCATTTCGTCTCCTCCGTCTCCCTCATCACGCCCCCCAACGCGAATCGCCGCCCTATCTTGGACGCCGTGGCCTCCGCCGCCGCCGCCAGCGCGGTCCTCCTCCTGGGCGCCCTCCTACTCTCCACCGGCATGGCCTGGAGATCATCGGGATCAACACATGCCCAGCTGCTGGCAAACCTCAGGTGTAAGTATGCTTTCAACATTTTGAAGTTTTGCTCGTTTCATGCTTATCAACACCAACAGCCCACGGCGTGATCGAGAGCGACGCCGTCCACCAAGTGATGGCCAGGGTGGACCGGGGGCAGTTCTCCTCCAGCAACCCCTACATGGACTCTCCGCAGAGCATCGGGTACGGAGTCACCATCAGCGCACCGCATATGGTATCATTTTCCCCCTTGTTCGTAAACTGCATGGTAATAAACTAATAATTTCTTCTTTCTCTTTATTGCAGCATGCTTATGCCCTGGAGCTGCTGAAAGACCAGTTAAAGCCCGGAATGAGGGCGTTGGACGTCGGCTCCGGAAGCGGATACCTGACGGCCTGCTTCGCCTTGATGGTAATGCAGCAGGAAACGCTTCTTCTTGCTACAAGATATCATTTTTTTCGGCTGCAGGTTGGCGAGAACGGCCTTGCCGTGGGCATCGACCACGTTGACGAGCTGGTCAAGTGGTCGGAGGAGAACGTGAGGAAGGGGCACGGGGAGCTATTGGACAAGGGGAGGCTCAAGTTCGTGGGTAAGAGATTTTATATTAACGGTGCTGTACAGGGAAAAAATGATTTCTACACCGCAGTTGGTGACGGCCGCGAGGGATTCGCCCCGGACGCCCCCTACAACGCCATTCACGTAGGAGCGGCCGCACCGCAGCTTCCGGAAGCTGTGAGGTTTTTTTTTAAAAAAAATTGCCATTTCCTCTCAAGATATTAAACCCTGTTTATTGTCCTAGCTTGTGCGCCAGTTGGCTCCAGGAGGGAGACTCATCATTCCAGTGGGCAGGTTCAACCAGAACCTGGAGCAGATCGACAAGACAGAGGACGGGGAGATAGTCAAGTAAGAGCATTTTCGAAACCTACCAGAGATATTACTCCATGATATTTGTGGTGCAGGAAGAAGCTGATGGGAGTGCGGTACGTCCCTCTGACGGACAAGGAGGACCAGTGCGGAGTCTAGAAATATTTCGCCCAAGGATAAATCTTTCATGCTTCTTCATACATATTTGCTTAGCTGCTAACTATTATCGCGGAAGAGTGCAACTAACTACAAAGTCTACAAAAACACCGGAGGAAACGAACAATACACTTAACAGATTATATCTAAGCAAAATTTGTACTTCGTATTTACTGTGATTCCCGCTCCATCGTGGGAAGTGGGAAGGCAAAAACAACAGCGACATAAGATCCACAGTTCGAGCAAATTAAAACACGTCCTCATCGTAAGCGACGAGCTCTCTTTTGTCCTTGTGGCTCCCCTTCTGGCTGTGCGAGGCTGCGATGGTGGACCAGGTGGCGGAGGAGGAGGCGTCGTTGATGGGCTCGATGACGGGCTGGCGGCGGGCCATGGACACTTTGAGCTGGATGCCCTGCGCGAGTGTCCCGTTGTGGTCCAGGATGGCCTGCTCGGCAGCTTCGGGCTTGTCGAAAGTCACGAAGCCGCAGTTCTGAAGAACCAGTATGGTCGCTAAAATATGTAGACTTTGTCAGTTGTCAATCTTTGTCTCACCTTCTCCACCTCCATGGACACATTGACGATCTTGGCCTTCTCGCTCGAGGCGAAGGTGCCCCTGATAATCTCCTCCGTGATGCCGTAGCCGAAGACGTACACGGTGTTTCCCTGCCTGGGCCTGTCCGGCTTGAGCCCCTCCTTGTCTGCCAGCCCTCGCTCCTCCCGGTCGCGCGCGCTCACGAAGCTCTCGTACAGGTTCTTCACCTTCTTCGGCGGCGGCTCCGGCGGCTCGGGGTTCATGTCCTCCCCGCCCGTGTCGAATCCGCCGCCGGGGCCGTGGGTGGCGGAGAAGGGCTGGTAGCCGGCGCGGGCGTCCATGCCAGTAAGTTTGCGCTCAAGGCCTGGAATAAAGCTCGCGTGAACAAGAATATGTCCAAGGATCTCCATTTCTTGATTTCTCTTCACATACCTTGAGATCTCTTGAATCCCCTGAACTTTTCTGTCTTGTCCTTCTCCACGCTCTTCTGGATGGCAGTGATGGCGCCGGAGCGGATCAGCTTCTTGGCGACCTCCTTGGCATCTTTAGCAGCGGGGACCACGGAGGAGGATCCAGGCTTGCCCATCATCTTGTCGGCCCCCTTGTCGCCATCGCCCTCCTTGCCCTGGTTCTTGAGAGCTGCAAGCTTCTTGCGAACCTAAACAGGAGGGAGGAAATATGAGACCCTGATCCTGATTCCAGGATCCTGTGACTTCTTTCTTACCTTTTTGAGCTTGGCGTACTTGCTCTTGAGCATGAGCTCCTCCTCTGTCAGGTTGGAGGGGAACTGCAGGAACACCATGGTCACCGAGGTATGGGGATAACAGTAGACTTTGTCGTCTCGTCAACAAGACCTCAGAAGGTTGAAGGATTGACCTTGAGTCTTGCTTGACCTCACACTAGATGGTTTTTGCAGTTTGCAGATCTCTTTGTTTGTTTCACAGTTTCACTTTGTGTACTTGTTGACTTTTACCCCGTTTTTCGTTCCTTTTTGACGCTTGGCGCAACTTTTCCCTTCTTGTCATACTAAGCAACCTAAATAAATTACTTGGGACGAATATGGAAAAGAAAAACTTTTTTATTCTGGAAAGGACATAATTATGTTGCACAGTGCATACTGGTATTTAACGGTGAACCAGAATGGTACGTACGTAGGCATTTCGAGATCATTTTCACAGCCTCATAACTTCTTAGGTGGGAAAATGACACAACGGCTCAGCCGCAATAAAACATGCAACACAGCGCGAAGCCATGAGTAGGCGACGTATTTCCAAAACATAAATAAATCTTTTTCGCCTCCTTTAATGAACCATTCTGTCCTTTGCCTTGCTCTTTTTCTTGAGCTCTTGCTCCGCCCTCCCCCTGGCCCTCTCGTAGGCGCCGATGACCCCCTCGGCCACCTTGTTCCCCTCCCTCTTGGTTGCTCTGGAGGAGGACTCCAGGATCTCCCAGGCCAGCCTGAGCCTGTCCAAGAAGCACTTGGCATTTTCCGCCTCTTCTTTGTACTCTTCCTGAGTGGGCTCTCGGGCCATCCTGAGGCAGGCGTTGAAGCAGCCCCGCAGCGAGGTGGGCGTCTCAAGGGGAAAGTGCTCCCGCTGGATGCGAGCGTAGTCCATCTTGGGAGTGGCCAGGACGTGGTCGGCGTAGCTCGGCAGGTAGCGCTCACCGCCCTCGGGGGACAGCAGGAGCTCCAGCAGGCGATGCTTGACGTGATGCTGGAAGAAAGATGAAAACGCTAGCAAGGTTATGTTTTTGTAGCACCAGAAAATCTCTGGGAGTTGGGAAATGAAAATGGGTTCGAAAGGAGGTTTCAGAAGATTAGCCAAGTGCGGGATCCTTTCAACACACTGAAATGCTGGTAGTCTCTGACCTCTGGTGAACAAAAAAGCCAGGAAAAGCGTCAAAGTTGCAAAGGCAGATCTGGTCTGGCACATCTCTTCATCGCTTAACTACTGGTGCTCCAAGTCGCTATGCTGCGTCAAGCCGTGGACTGCTGATTCCCAAGCTAAGCAATGAGTCTGGAGATCAAGCACTGTGGAAGTCTCTTGTACCCAGCAGTTTGTGTAAAAGCTGTGACTCTTGACATAGACCTGTAATACAAACAAACAAACAAACAAAAAATCTCTGCACTTGTAAGCAATACTGCAATCACGTGCAAGTGCAAAGGAGGTTGGACCTTACGGATTAGGCCTCTTTCAAAAAATTCCCTTGGGCTTTTTTAAAAAAAAAATCACGAATTCCAAAGGTAAATTTAAGGGAAATCGGTGAATTATCAGTCGATGAAAAAATAATGTAAGATGGGATCATGTCAAGTCACACTGCACTACCACTCCAGTCCTTCGGCACGAGTGACGGCTATCGGAATGAAGCAGCCGGATCTCGAGGTGCCCCCGACAACTCCCGCTGTCCAGCCTCCACTCTGCGCAAGGAGACAAGGAAGCGTCGGAGCCTCCTCAGAGCCATGCTTCGGCCTCTCCGCAAAGACGTCGTCCCGGATACGGACTCTGACTCGAGCAACGAAACCGCAATTGTGGTCGTGAACTCCCGGTTTTTCTTCTGCCAGACGAGGACCTTCCTATTCGTCTTCGGCATCTGCGAGCTGTGCACCACAATCATTGTCTCCTCCTTCATGACTTACGTTATAATAGACAACCGGGAAGAAATGCAGGAAATTGTAGAAGATTCGGATTTCCAACTGCTGGAGGACAAATCACCTCATTCCTCAACCGTCACTCCACAACACGGCCCTGCGCCTGAAAAACGGACGACTATAAAAGACAAGTCGAAAGTTGCTATCGCCCTGTTCATCGTACTGTGGCTGATGGTGCCGTGCAACGTCCTTCTCATCGTAGCAGCCAAGAATAACAGCCCGAGCCAGCTGCGATGCTACATCATCCTGAACACCCTCCTCATCATAATCCTGTGGGCAGTCCTCAGCGCTCACTTGGCCGTCGACCTGGCCGAGCACGAAGAGTTTCGCCGTCGCGTCGGGCACAATGACAAGAAGATTGCGGACGTGAGGACCAAGATGACAATTATCTTGAGCGTGGTGGTCTTTATAACCTCCTTTGTCGCCGCAGCCGTGGGAGACGTGGCGGCGTGGACTTACTACACGGATCTACGGGCTCACGGCATTAAATGATCTTTTATGAAGGGGTGTTGTGCAAAAGAGAGCGCTGTACTTCCACCCAGATAACTTATTGAAACACAGCAAAAACATACCTGAGTGTCATAGTCTTCCCCCTCCATGTACTTGGCCAAGACCGGCCAAATCGTGTTCTCCCACCGGAAGCGAAGAGCCGAGTTACTCCTTCGGTACTCTCTTGATGTCCCTGTCAGCTCGAGGCTAGTTCCTTTTTGGGGGAGCTTTCTCACGTCCAGGGTGTGGTGAATAAGCATGTTCTGAAACAAACACCCACATTCGATTGTTGCAAAATGCAACACTTGAGAGACGGGAAAATATGCATTGAGTTGCCAATAACTCAGATATATCTTACCCTGTAAAGCAAGTCTTCATCTTCGTCTTCGCCGAATTTTCCCTTCAGTTCCGGATGCTTTTGCCGCTTTTTGTATTTGCCTGAGAAAATAATTCGGAATAATAACAAAGTTGTAATAACATTCCAGATTTGAGACCTGAAATGAAAAATGTTACTCACGGTGGAGAGCCCTGAGTTGGTAGTTGTCCAGCCTCAGTTCAAGTCCGAACTCCTTCAGGCATTTGACGTAGTTGGGGCCCTTCTTGTCCAGCCAGTCCATGACGGCTCGGTAGATCGCTGAACCAATTTCCAGTGAGCTTCCGGCGCCGCCCCTCTCCGCCTCCCCGGCCGCCACCGCGGAGACGTCGAGCTGGAAGAGGCGGCAGAGGCGGAGGTACACGTCGATGGCGCGCCGGTAGCAGAGCAGGGGGCGACCCACCCACGCAGCGAAGATGAAACGGCAGTTGTGCCTTTTTCCTGTAGAAGCACAATTTCGAGATTGTAATGAAAGCACCCTTTCAGAAGAACATGACATATTTTTTCTCACCTTTTCCCTTGTTGGTCATCTTGGTCAGGGACCTGATGAGCTTCCAACCCTCCTTCTTCTTAATCTCGGCGCCGGCGAAGAGCAGCCTCAGGCGCTGCATCAACACGGCGTCTTCGAAATGATCGAATTTGCCAGGCCTGACAGAAAACAAGCATATTTAACCGTATTTCTTCATATAATTTTGCAAGCCCGCCTTTTACAACAAATGTAGTTTCATTTTCATCGCGAAAGATTGCATACACTTTTTTAAAAACATGCCTTTTTATTGTAGCTACATCTCTATGAACATGACGTAGGATGCCGCAATCGATCGCATTTCCTTTTTCCTTCTCGAGGCGAAGAAAAGGTAAATGAATTCCCGCACGATCGGACAAAAACTGGGTCGAGGCAGTGTGGGACACCAAGAAATACAGAGCTACTACGTACACTACGGCAAGAAAGAGCCGATGCATCAATCGCACGCACTTCTGCGCCAATACAGAGCACTAAAAGATAAAAAAGAAAGCAAGATTCCGTTGAAAATCATCGTAATGCAAACCTACTAACTGGGAGACAATCATGTGGCCACAAAGACCGGAATAGCAGCTAAAATTGTCTTTGCATACTGAATACTGACAATAAAAAATGCCCGGCTTCTCGTGGAGGCAGTTCCCAACTCCCCCCCCGCCTCGGTTCCTCCGTTCTCTTTCTCTCATGAAACATTGATTGGGCCCGTGGGTGGAGGGGAGGGAAGCAGGGAAAGAAAGTCGATTATTCCCCTTACTCCTCATTCTCGTTTACTTTCGGACACTGAGCGTACACGCGCTTTCTTGTTCGTCCGGGCGCGGGAAGCGGAAGCGCCTAAACAGTTTGTGCGCTGCACGGGCGGTGAGTGCATGGGGCGCGGCCGAGACTTTTTGAGTACCTGGGCAGGTGTTGTTGTCCATGTTGTACGCAAACAAGGCTCTAAGGAAAGACACTTTCCTGTCTCCGTCTACGGTGAAAGATAAGAAGTGCGACGGCAAGAAACCTTCAGCCACAATTTCCTTATCACAGCAAGACAAAAAAATTCGCCAGGTTCGCGCTGTGAACGAAGGAAGCGTGGAATAGGAAGAGAAAAGCGTTGACGGAAAATTCTTTGAGACAAACACCTTCTTTTTACCCGAAATGCAAGCAAGAACCAATGGGCGGAGGAGGTGATTTCTGCAACATAAGCAAATTTTCGAATATTCTTATCAGGGAGAGATAGTAAAAAAGCCGGTGTAACAAAAAGGGGTGGGGGTCATGGGGGCGACGGTGGAGGCGCTGTCGCTGACCATAGTCGCTTTCCTGGCGGCAATCGCTTTGCTACACCCAGACAGGTTCTCGCCCATGAACTTCAGGTAAAGGACCTAAGAGGATGTCTTATGTGGGACATCCGTACATGTCTAAAACTTTCCAATATAACGCAGACAGGTGTCTCCGGAGTCTCCTTCTAACCTTCTGCAAGACGACTACTCGCCGGCAGCCTTCAAGCAGAAACTGCCGAAACTCTGCGAAGTGGATTTTGAGGAGCTGGAAAGATACAGTCACGACCAATCTCTGTTTCAAGGTGACCAAGAGACCGAAAAAGACGACGGAACAGCCCACCATAGCTGGTAATAAAATACAAACGAATGGCGAGATAATTGGACCACGAAACTCAAAAATTTCTAGGATAGTGGCAAAATCCTTGAACATATCACAGGGCGGCACCTGGAAGCCTCCGAAGTGCACGCCGCGCCACAAGAGCGTGCTGCTGGTGCCCTACAGAGACAGGCCCGAGCACCTGGAAAAGTTCCTTCTGCTCCTGCACCCGTTCCTCCAGGCACAAAAGCTCAACTACGCAGTGGTGGTGGTAGAGCAAGAGGGCGGGGCCCAGTTCAACAGGGCCAAGCTCTTCAACGTGGGGTTTTCGGAGGCGGTGGCCGCAGGGATGGTCGGGCTCGGCACGTGCCTCATCTTCCACGACGTCGATCTTGTGAGAACTAACTTTCCCAGGGACTTGAAGGGTTATTCCCAAATCCATAGCTGGGCACGGACCCCTCGAAATTCGAGGGCTAGGGAGGGAGGTGTCTACTACATAAAGTTCGTATGTTACTACAATGGGATCAGGAGGCTAGGGGGGGTATAACCCTGACCCCCTGCGTGCCCCGGTATGCCCAAATCCCAATCCTGTCTCCCCTTCCAGATCCCCATGGACGGTCGCAACCTGTACGCCTGCGCCCGCGCCAACCCACGGCACCTCTCCACCAACATCGACGTCTTCCGCTACAACCTGATATACGGCGACTCCTTCGGCGGGGTTTCGGCAGTGTCCGCAGCAATGTTCAGGGAGGTCAACGGCTACTCGAACGAGTTCTATGGTAAATTAGCCCTAAGACATCCATAAAAAAGGAGAACACAAAACCCAGGTGTGTGTTCAAAGGTTGGGGAGGCGAGGACGACGACTTCAGCGACCGTCTGCGCTACCGCGGCTACGATATCGTCCGGTTCGGCCCCCCGGCGGCGGAGATCGGGCGCTACCGGACACTGCCGCACCCGAGCCAGGAGCGGAGGAGTGGCGACAACGCCAGGCATCTCCAGGAGGCCAAGCGGGCCAGGAGGAGAAACAAGAAGACCAAGGTATACGAGGACGACGGGCTGGGAAATCTCAACTACACCGTGGTGGAGCGGATCAGGACGCCGCTTCACTACCACGTCAAAGTAGCGCTGTGATAATCGAGCAACAAGTGTAAAACTTTTCAGTATTTAAGTCATTTGCCAAATATTCGCAAAAAACAACATAAAACTCACGTGTAGTGCGGTATGTCCCTCTTGACCCTGCGCTGCTCGGCCCGCGACGGCGCGCCGAAGGTGCTGCGGAAGCTGAACTGCAGCTCCGGCAGCGGGAAGTCGTTCCCGTCCAGGATCCAGGATATGGCTTTCTTGAGGTGGCGGTTGTCGCCGGGCTGGAACTGCGGGCGCGGGATCTTTGCGGACATTAGGCTGTCCACCAGTTGCCTGGGTCGCTGCTGCTCGTGCTGGGAGGCCCTGACGCCTCCCGCCTCGGCCTCGTCGTCTATTCCGGATAGCCTCTTCCTCCTGGCCTCCTCCTTCTTCGCCTTGGAAGCGACAGCGGCGCCCTCGATCTCTTCCCTCACCCTGACGTCCTCCTCCTCCAGCTCGGCGCGAGACCTCATGCGAGGGTTGCCCTCCAGGATCTCGATCTCGGTCATCTCTGGAACAACAATCGAACTGAAAACTTTGTTTTTAATTATAGTTGGCTTTCTCCTACCTAGGAGTTTCCTATTCCTCTCTCGGTCGTGTCTAACGTCTTCCTCTTCCTCCTCCTCTCGGTTCTGTTCGCCTCCCTCTACCTCCCGAGGCGCCGGTGACTCTCCGTTCAAGCTCACCCCAGCCTCTCCCTCTCCCTCTTCGGGTGAACTCCCTTCTTCTTCCCCGCCCTCTTCGTGTTCACTTCCTTCTGCCTCGTCTTCCTCTTCCTCCTCGGGGCGACTCGACGCCACCGTCGGCGGGTGCTGAGTCTGTTCCCCATCGGATTCCTCCTCGTCTTCGTCTTCGTACCTTGCCATCTCGGGCGGTGACCGAGCTGAAGGCATCGGCGACCCATTTCTTCGTTTCCACGCTGGCGGCGGAGAAGATACCTTGCTTCCCCTTTTCGGGGAGGGAGTCGCCTCGACACCAGTTGTTTTGTCATTCCTCTTTTCCGGCGACCGGGATGGAGACCTTTTTGTGCCAGGTGCAGCGCCAGGAGGAGACGGGCGTCTGGGAGAGGCCTTTCCAGGAGACCTTTCCGAGGTCACCGGGGCAACTTCGGGTGGGACAGCACTCTTCTCCGGAGTCTTCTTCCTGGGAGACGACCTTGTCTGACGGGGAGGAGGCGTGCCGGGCGGGAGCAGAGTGTTGTTCCTAGTCGAGCAGGCGGCGGGGGAGAAGAGCAACGAGGGCCTGGGAGGCTTCCTCTTAGGGGAAGACGGTGGCTGAGGTATGACTTGGGCAACCAACTGGGCAGGAGGAGACACCGGCGGAGGCTCCTTCCTAGGAGACTTCCTTGGTGACGTTTTACTGGACTTATCGCCAGTCTTCTTGGACGGGGATGAAGCACTTGTTGCATCAGCGGATACGTTTTCTTCGTCAGACCCGGATCTTTCAATCTCTGCGGCTGCATTGTTTCTAGCTGAGTCTTGAGAGTCCCGAGCCGGAGGCGGCGTGTCACGATCAGGCGTAGTAGAGTCTTCGTCACTGTCTTTGTTAAGAGCAACGAATCTTATTGGGGAAGAGATCTTTGCCTGGTTGGCTAGATATTCCTCGCTCTCCTGCTTCTCTTCTCCCTCCTGTTCCTCCTCCACCGTCCGGAAAACCATCCTCTTCCTCAGCCTCCTCTTCTTCTCCTCGACCTCCCTCCTCTTCTTTTCGTCCTCGGCAGTGACGTGCCGGTGCAGCGAAAGCCCGGAAAGGAGCTCCGGGGTCTTGGCGGCCCTCCGCGCGCCCCGTGGCGGCGATGCGGCCGCAGACTCGGAGACGAGGGCCTCGCGGTCGCTCTCCTCGGACGGCTCGGCGTCCTCCACCCCCTCCGCCGGGCGGGCCTGCTCGGCGGGGGACTCGAGGCCCCTCGAACCGCCTTCCTCTCCCGCTCCCTCCTCAGCGCTGGGGGCGGTAGACGGCGGCGCCCTAATCTCGAAGCTGGAGCTGGGATCGAGGTCCAGGGTCGGGGCCGAAGCGGCACACTTCTTCTTGGCTTTCTTTTTCTTCTCTCGATCTTTTCCTCCCCCTTCGTCGTTGTTGTCCACCGCCTGGTCCAGGTCGTCCCAAAAGTCCTCTGAAAAGAGCGGTCGGCTTATGTCCCCCTCGTGGGTGGGGCTGAACTCTGCCCTAACGCGGTGCTGGGGAACTTTCCTGACCTGTTGATGCTGCTCCTGAGCAGACGCGGAACTTGAATTAACCTTCTTAGTTCCTTTGACTCTGCCAAACCAGTCCTTCTTGGGAGTGGAGTCCTTGGTCGGGGCAACGGGAGCACCAGTCGTCTTTGCCTTCTTTGCCGTTGGCGGTGAGGAAGGTGGCAGGAAGGGAGGAATGATCGACTGGCTCAAAGTTTCATCCTGGGGGTTCAGGTTCTCCTGAGTCTCCGAGTGTTTCCTCTTTCTCTTCTTTCTCTTCTTTTGCTTGATGGATCTCTCCTTGCTCTCCGTGGATGACATTGGCACGTCGGAGAGGCCGGGGTAGACGAAAGACCCGGACTGAACGGCGAGCTCGCTTTCCGCGAGTTCTTGCTCTCCAGGCGGGGCAGTGATTGCAGAATTCTCACCCTTGTCCCTCTTTTTCTTCTTCTTCTTGGGCGACTTTCCCTTCTCCGCCTCCGAGTCCTCGGTCAGGGTTCTGTTGAAGGGCTCCTCCAGCACGAAGAGCTTCCTCGACTTCCTCTTCTTGTCCTTTTTGGGACTCTGTGCGGACGACATTTGAATTTCTGAAGGGCCAGGGTTGAGCAAATGATATGGGGGGGAACCAGGAGCCGAAGTCCTTTCATCGCGCAGAGCCTCTGCATCTTGTTCGGAGTCCTTCATCCTCTTGCGCTTCTTCTTCTTCTTTGCGGATTGTGAGACTTGGAGACTTTCTGGCGAAGATATCGGCGTCTCACTGGCCACGGGAGGGTCTTCCTGTGAGGCCCCTGAAGAGGCAGCACTTTGGTTCTTCTTCTTCTTCTTCTTCTTTGGTGAGTGTCCCTCCTCAGGATTCGAATTGTCCAGTGGGAAGGGCGCGGACAGGGACGGGGCAGCATAGGGTTGATCCTGTGAGTCCCGCCGCTTCTTCTTCTTCGTACTCTTGTGCTTCTTTCCCTCGGTGTTGGCCTGGAAAGGACTTTGCGAAGCTGTTCCCTTGCTCTCCACCAATGCGGTGACTGGCGCCCACCTCTTGGCCTTGCTGGCCTTCTTCTTGTCCTTCTTCCTCTTCCTCTCCTTGATCCTGTTGAGCCTCTCCACCTCCCCGATGATGAGCTGCAGTCTGGCACCGTCGCCCAACTTGCCAGGGGAACGGGGCACCTCGGAGGGGGCTGACATGTCGCTCAGGGCCATGGCCAAGTTGTCCCTCGTGGAGGAGGCCTTGC
>JAAUYJ010226740.1_pt1 | contig 14784 bp, 20 predicted proteins | sample 7278031 | NCBI WGS metagenome assembly JAAUYJ01 (sample SAMN14350222, study PRJNA611818) | marine sediment metagenome | isolation source: surface marine sediment (1.8m) | place: French Polynesia: Moorea | collected 2018-08 | reverse complement strand
CAACAATTTCCCACAAGAAGGTGCGAACAATTGCGAAAAATCACAGCAGCATCGTAAGCGGAAAGGAAGAAAATGTTTTTCTCATCGGACTTTCTCTCCAGGAAGGAATTCTTTTGCGGGAAAAGGAGGGTTACTTTGATCCAAGATTTAATGGAGTACAGTTGAGTTATGGATGGTGTTTTTATCGAGTCTTTTGGCTCTTTGGCTGTAGAAAAAAGTTGTGTCAAAAATGCAACAGGAGTTCTTTCCGTTTCTACTGGTTCTGGCGGCAGACTTTGATTTGATTATGTCTTTCAGTTTCAGTCGGGAAAATCGGGCCTGGAAAGGGAGGGCTTCCATCTCTTTTGCTTTCGACAGACAGTGAGTGATCAATGAAATTACAGTACCTGTGTACTTGAACTCACTTATTACAAAAACCATTGCTTTTCAAATTGCCCAAAATCGGGCAGCAAGCACTATTCTTCTCCTTCGTACTTTCAGTTTCACTCGGGCAAAAATAACTGATGCTGAGCGCGCGGGAAGAACATGAGAAAGAGCGATTATTTTGGCACATACCACTCGACCGCAATTGACTGACTCACTTTTGACTCTTTTTTTCCAGATAAATATTCTCACAAACAATAATTAACTTTCATTCGGGGAAACACTGTTTGCACTTTCGAATCGATTTCAGAACAGCTCCGTCTCTGTCCGGTCCGCCTTCTCGAGAACAATGTCCTGGGCGAAATCGCACTCTGTTGTGCACCCGACGCCGCTGGCCACACCCTTTTGGCTTTGGGCGCTTTCCTCCACGTCGAAGCAGGTCACCACCTGGGCGTGGGACTTGCAGGCGTCCACCCTCTTCCTCAGGATGTGTGTCTCCCTCTGGAAGGCCTCCACGAAGGCGTCTCCGTCCACTCCCTTCATCCCCGACTCCTCCACGTGGAGCTCGTAGCTCCATCTCTGTGGGTCGCACCCTAGCAGGGACTTTGCCGCGTTCATCTCGCTCTTGAGGCGGTCCTGCTCGCTGCGGATTAGGTGCACCTGCTCATGCCGCCACCTAAACAACGGAAAGAACTGTCTCAATTCTGTTTATATTGTTGATTCATTTTACAAACCTCCCGTCCATTCTTTTGACTTCCTCCTCCTCGTACCGCACCAGCCTGAGAGGCGGGAGAGTGCCCAGGTCCTGACAGAGCGTCAATTCCGTGGGCCTCTCCTCCTCTTCCTTCGCCGCGGAAGCCTTTGTCTCTTCCCTTGGGCTCTCCAGACTGTCCGCGGCGCTGCTCTCATATCCGGAGCTCCTGCAGTGACGGTTCGATCTCCTACGGTGCAGAGTCCCATTTCCCATCGTCTTTGGTAAGGCACCTCTTCCTCCTCGCAGCCTGGGAGAAGAAAAAAACGTAACTAAACTTTCAACACTTGATTTTTTTTGTGAATATCGTACCTGACGCTTTCCCTCCCACCGCCCAGTCCCGAGTCGTTTGACGACGTGTCTCCGTTCCTGCTCCTCCTGCTTCCGCCCGTGGCGACGGCGGCCGGGGCGGAGGGGAAGGAGTAGGGGGAGGCCAGGACGGACGGGGAGTAGTACGGTCTAGCGATCTGTTGCTGCTGCTGCTGTTGATGGCTCAGCGGTGTTTGCTGTTGCTGTCGGGCCCTTGACGAAGACCCTTTGGAGGAAGAGGTGCCTTTGGCGTTTTTTGGCGACGAAGACGGAGTTGAGGTGAGGGATTTCCTTCCGGGAGCCACCCCCACGATGGAGGGAGAGCCGGAGGAGTCCTGCTGTTGCTGCTGCTGTTGTAGGACGGAGGCCGATCCCCGTCGTTTCTTGTCGGGAAGCGGGGGAGTGGACAAGGAAGCCTCCTTTTTCCTGGAAGTCTCCGCCGCTTTAGCAGAAGATGTGGCCGCCGTCGTCGAAGGAGAGGCCTTGCTTTTGCCTCCTCCAATTTTGAGCGGGCTCCTGAAAAAAAGTTATTTTTTTATATTTTTGCAAATATGAACACTGATTACTGCTGAATATTTGACCCACCTTGATATCCTCCTTGTGGCGCTAGATAGCAGTCGGCTGAAGCGAGGGACCCCTTTGCTGCCGGAAGATGCCTTTGAGGGGGAGCAGGGGGTGGAGGAGGAGCAAGAGGCTGCTTCTGAATGCTTGATCTGCTGCTCCTGCCCCTTTTCCCCTTTGTCGCCCCCCGTCGGCGGCGGCCTCCTCCTCTCCAACGTGGATTGGGTAGCCTTGGGCGGAATGCTTCCACTGCTCATCTTGGTGGATCCTCCAGATGGAATCTTCTTCCCAAGTGGGTCAAAGGATCCCTTTGAAGGGAGGGAGGGAGGAGGGGGAGAGGAGGCATGGTGCTGCATCATCGTTGTCATCACGGAGTTGTTTCTCTGGTGTTGGTGGCTGTGCTTCTTGCCGACGGTGGCAGTACGGCGGGGGTCCGCCATCGCCCCGCACCCGCCGCCGCCGCCGCCGCCGCCGCCGCCGTCGGAGGAGGACGCGTTGGAAGCGCGGCTGTAGTTGTAATTGTGGTGCTTGCTTGATGAGTGTCTGACTAGAACAGCAGCGGTTGCCGCCCTCCTGGGACTTGACTTGGAGGATGGGAGCGGCGGCTGTGGCATCACCATGAGGGCCTCCTCCGCGTCTGAGCCGCAGCTGGACTGCCCGGTGCCTGGAGACCGCCTTGGAGCCACGGCAGACGTAGAAGCGGCCGCGGGGTTGTTGTTCCCCGTGGAGGAAGAACCGGTGGAGGAGGATGTGACTGTGGATGCGCTTCCGCTGGCGTGGCGGCGGTGGAGGTTGTTGTAGGAGACGGAGGAGGATGAAGACCTCAGCGGCGGATCCGGAGGGGGAGGCTTCCCGGTGGAGCCCAAGAGGGGGAGGGGGAGGGGAGGAGCCGCATTAGAATTCTCTGGGTTGCTCGCCCCGTCCGGAAAGGGGTCCCTCCTCCCGCTTGGAGGGGGGAGGACAGGGGGTTGGTGAGGGTGCGAGGATAGGAGAGGGGGTGGGGGAGAGGGGAGAGGGGGAGAAGGGGAGGATGGGGAGAGGGTGTCGGCGGCGGCGGCGGCGGACGGTCCAACGTGATGATGCTTCGCAGCCGCCTCCCCCTTTCTCCCCTGTCCGTTGTTGTAAGCCTGCTTTAGGTCCTTGAGCTTTGCATACTTTGCCAGCTCGTGGTCAATGCCCTCCAGCACAGGGCTGTCAGAGCGGTCCAAGTTTGTCTTGGCGCTTCCAACACCACCCTTGTCTTCCTCTCTAGGAGCCGGCGGAGGCGGAGGAGGTAGAGGTAGGGAGGCCTGAGAAGCATTCAAAGCAGGATGAGCGGCGGAGGGCGGAGGAAACTTTTCTGCCGTCTTCGTCGTCGTTGCAGCGGCGGATTCCGGCTGGAAGAATCCCAGGTCCGAGAGTGAGATTGAGTTTGGGTCTCCCGGCCTGAGCAGCTCCATGCCGACGGCGGCCAGTCCGGAGCGGGTGCTGTCAGCGCGGCCAAAGAGGAGGTCGCCGTAGTAGTCCTCCGGCATCTTGGCAGGCTCGCTGCAAAGGCTGTTCAGGTCGCCGGTAGAGCCGGGCTCCATTTGATTGCCTCCTCCTGCTGCCGCTTTAGCAGCAAGGGCTCCTAATGAGTAAGTTGATCCTCCACCAACACCTCCACCTTGTTGTAGTTCTCTTAGTAATTGTCTCTCCTCCAAGTGGCTTTGTGACTTTGCACTAATTGAAGACACGCTGGCATACAATTCGTGCAATTTAGAGAGCTGGTCCAGCTTCTGCTCGACTCCCCCTGAAACGACTTCAACGTTCTCCTTCTTGTTGACGTAGTGCAGCAGCCGCGAGTCCAGCGTGGAGAGCTTCGCCGCCGGGTCCATGCTCTCGTCGGAGCAACTGGGCTCCGAGTTGGTAGACTCAGTCACCTCAGTCACCGTGGACAATAACTGGTGTGGGTCCACCACATTGGCGCTGTCGGCAATAATGTTCTGCCGGTGCTGCTCTGACCCATTTATGACCCCAGATGGAGGAAGAGGATGAGGTGACTTTTTCTCCTCTTGCACTACCAGTAGATATTGCTCCTCCTCCTCTTCTCCTTCTTCCTCGGTTGCCCCCTTTTCTCCTCCCCCTCCTCTTTTTCTGTGGTGGTCGACTTTTGTTCCGACATCCCTCAAGGGCCCTCCTCCTCCTCCTCCACAGCCATCTCTCTTCTTGCCCGATCCTTCTCTTCTCACTCCATCCGTTTCCACTTCCTCCTCTTCTTTCTCTTTCGGGCCGCTGCCGCCGCCGCCGTGAATATTGCGCCATTGGTCATTGTTATTTCGGGCGCCGTTGGTGCCAGAAGCACCCAGGGTGGAGGGGGAGAAGGGTTGAGCGGTAGCAGATGTCGATATTGACTCCCTGCTCCTTCCTCCTTTATCCAGGCTGTGTTCCGGTCCTTCACCCCCGCCGCCTCCATTGCAATTCCTTCTCCTCTCCCCTTCCGCCTCCTGACCCGGTTGGATGTGACCTAAAAGGGTGGGTTGGATAAGAAGAGAAAGAAATGAGTATTTGCAACACACGTGTTAACAAAAAGAGCGAGATATTTAATAAGGTCCTTTTTTCTAATATCCGCGACGACGACCACCCTTGTTTTTACCCCTTTCTCATTTTGCGCCCTATTCTCTCTCACACACTTTTTTGCCTGCCCCTTTCTCTCTCTCATTGACGCATTCACGAGGGAGTATGTGAAGAAAAGGAAAAGAGAAAAGGGGAAGCAAAAAATTCACTAAGTGAGAAAGAGAAGTGAATTAATCCTCGTGCGCGAAGCAGCTGCCGCCGCCGCCCAAGACGTTGTCGACGACGGAGCAGAAGCTGCTCATGCTGTTCTTTTTTTCCCCTCCTTCACCCCCATCTCGCCCCCCTTTTCTCCCTTTCCCAACCCTCCCCTCCCCTTCAATGTTCGTCTGAGGAGGAGGAGAAAGTCGGGTACAAAAAAAGGAGGCTATTGAAGACGAGACAAAAAAGAGGTACTACTAGCAGGAAGTAGGAGTGGAGAAGAGGGTGGAAGGTGGAATCTGCCACTGCAGCAACTCCTCTGAAGTGTGGTGGGTTCATGCCGCGTTTGTAACCTGCTGCTTCAACCCCCCCTCCCTACCTTCCCCACACGCTTGTGTACGCACAACATTAAAGGTCTCTTGTTTCTTTTTCTTGCCTCCCCTGCGCCTTCGCCCCACTTTCAATGTTTGCTTAACACTTTTCATCCCCTTCTCCCCGGCCCGTCTTTCGCCTCTGAAGAAACAAGCAGGCAGACATCTTCGCTTGCCCATTTTGCGGACGACACCAACAAAGTAGTACTGGATAGAAAGAGAGAGGGGCCTCCTCCATTTTCTGTCTAGTTGGAAGTCCCCTTCGTCCTCGGCCGCCGAAATTGAGGACCCTTTACTGCTCTCTTTCCTCCTAAGCGAAAGCATCCCCTCGTGAAAAAGCCTCTCTTCCTCCTCCTTTCGGGCGAGTTTGAGTGTCGGAGGAGAAGGAGGAATGCTATGGTGATGCTCCCAAGTCAGGAGAAGGGGAGACCCATCAAGGAGAGAACATTAGGCCTAAACAGCCAAACTGAGAGGACGACCTCTCAGCACCGCCATCTCTCTCTTCTTTTCCTCCTCTCCCTTCTCTCGAGTGGTGGCAGTGGCCCCCTCCCCCCCCTTTTCGTCCTCCGTTGAACGCGGCGGCGGAATGGCGACGGGGCTTAATTTTGTCCCCCTCCACTTCCTCCCTCCCTCCTCTTCATTATCATTAACCTCGTTCACCGGCCCCTCCTTTTCCTCCTCCTCCTCCTATCCCACGTCCTATGCATAGCAGCTCTGCTATACTACGCTATTCTACTCCTAGTCCCATTATTCCCCCTCTTCTCGACTATACAGCCAATGAAGAAAAGAATGTGAAGCCCCTCCCCCTTCCCATTCTCCCTGGAAAAGAAAAAGGGAAAAAAGAATTAACTTCAAAAAAGTCTTGCGGGCGCACGCGCCTGCTCCACTTTTTTTCCTTTTTTTCAACCCCTTTTTTTCTTCCGTTCGTTCGGGAATTTCGGAATGTTGCGAACGCGTCATTGGCCACCCACAAAGCCCATTCAATTAGGGGGAGGAGGGAAGGACAGACGATCCTACTCCTGCAGTAAAAGTTTCCTTCCTCTTCTCTCGTAGTCTCTAACTTTTTCTGCTCGCATCTGCTCTTGCTGTAGAAGTACCCTAAACGACGTCGTCAGGTGAATTTGGGCGCCTACTCATTCGAGAGAGGATGAGGAGAGGAGCCGTATTTTCACCCCCAAATTGAAAACGGAAGGTACCATCAAGGAAAAAATCGAACAGGAATAAGCCTCAATTTTTTTACCGACTAGTTTGTTCTTTATCCAAACAAGTGCAAAACTATCTCCTACCCATTCTGACCCTCCCTCCCATCGGACGGCGGAAAATCTCATCAGACTCAAACTCACCCTTCTTCTCCGCTTGGCTGGACGCCGCCGCCGCCGCCGACAAACTTTTCCCTTCCTGCTTCTTCCTCCCGTGCGGAGAGGAGTTGGGATCAACTATCCGCTTCTGCAGGGAGGAGAGGTTGTTTTTGTCCAGGTCCACTTCCAGATCCTCCTCCTGTTCTCGGTCGCCCCCGGCGGATGCTGTGGCGGCCGCGATTGAGCTGACCGCTGGGCTTGGCGGCACTGAGACGCCGGCGGGGAGGGAGTCAGCGCCGTCGCCGACGGCGTTCTCCTCCTCCGGACTGTGGTGGACATCGGCAGAGATGGTGGTGGAGGAATTCTCCTTCTTCACCTCCGATTTTACGACTCCGTCGTCGTCCGAACTCCCGCTGCTGCTGACCGTCCTGAAGTGCGCCAACACCCTGCACTCTGGGTCGTCCTGCATCACGTCGCCCTTCTCCCTCAGCCAAGCGAACGGCTCGGGCTTATCCTCCTCCGCCACCAGAGGAGACTTTGTCCTCTCCGCCGAAGACGTGGGGGATGAGGATATCTCCGGCGGCGCCTGCACTGGCACCATCCTCTTGCTCCTTGCCTCCTGCTGCCTCCTCTGTCTGACGGCAAGCTCGGCCGCTTGGCACTCCACCCACTGCTGGATCATGCCCCTCTTGTGGTCGTCCATGAAGCCGTACCCGCACCCCGCCAGGCTCTCACCACCTCCGTCGCTATGCCTGGTAGAGGATTTTTGCTGCTGTTGGTGCAGGGCCGCCCTGAGGACGTGCGGCTGGTCCACCCACAGCTCCTCCTCCTCGCTCCCGGATATTCGCCCTCCTCCTCCAACGCCGCCAAAGTAGTTTTCTCTCTCCTTCCTGTACCCGGCGACGCGGCCGTGGAGAGGCATCTTGCCCTTGGGATTCCTGCGGACAATGAGGAAAGCAAAAGTGCAACCAATGATGAAAGCGACCTTGGCGGAAAAAAACCAGATAAATCGTCCTTCCTTCTTGTTTTGCCGGAAGACAAATACTGCACTGTGCCCAGAATATGCAATTGCATGCAGTTCCTTTTTGCCGAAAGAAAAGGAAAGCTCGGCATCATTGTCCCGCGGTGTACTGCGTGTTGTACATTACATGGTTCTACTTTTTCGCTCACCTGGGCAGGCTCCCTCCCCTCCCTAGGGACCCGTAGTATCGGCCGTGGTGCTGTTGCCGCTGCATAAGGAGCTGCTGCTGAGGGTGGTTGGGGTGTTGTCTCGCCGAATTGAGGCCACCGCCGCCGAGCATCCCCATCCCCCTCTGATGGTGAAGATGGGGGTGGTGCGTTGGGGTTGCCCCCACGCTTCCAGGGCGGCTCCTCATGTTCCCTCCCCCTCCCCCTCTCACCCCTCCTCCTCCACATCCGTTGTTCGCCAGAGGGGATCTCTGCCTCCCTCCTCCCCCTCCGCTCCCGGCGCTCCTCCTCCTCTCGAGGGTGCCGGAGCTGCTACGACGGCCTCCCCGGCTTTGTCTAGAGATCTGGAAAATCACAAAAAAGTAGAGAACTGTGCCATTTTCTATTTTAATTGAATCCCATACCTGCTCTCCACTGCAATCTGCCGTCGACCCCCTCAGTGCGTTCGCCATCATCCCCCTGTTGTCTCCGCTGTTGAGATTGGGCAGGTAGACCGGCGGGTGCTCCGCGTCCGTGTCCTCGTCGTCGCGGCCGTTGGGGCCGACGTAGATCACCGTGTCGCAGCTCTGAAACGAAAGGAAACAATAAAACGTCAATTATTTTTTTCTTTGTTGCTCAGGTGAATCCCGTGCCTGTTCGCTGGAGGACGGATCCGTGGAGGTGGTGTTGATTTCCGAAGAGCTTTCTTTAAACCTTCCCGCCTTGCTCTTCTCGTCTGAGCCCGACCCGGAGCCGGACCCGCCCCCGCTGCTGCCCGACCCCTTGGCTGTCCTCCGCCGCGTCCGCATCCGGTGTATCCTGGAGGCCAGCTGAGCGGTGTGGAGAGTCTCAGAGTACCTTGCCGCCGCCGGGGAGACGTGGGCCAGCATGGCGGCCTGGCAGCGGGAGGAGCCAAGGCACTCCCGCAACAGGAGGGTGACGGGGCTCTCGCGGCAGGGGAGGTGACGCTGACCGTTGAAGATGCCAAGGAGGACGTGGCCCACGGCGGACAAGGTGATGCCTCCGCCACCAGAGGAAGAGGATTGGTTGTTCAAACTGCCGACGCGGTCGAAGGACCCGAAGTCTATTAAATGGAGGCGGGAGCGGCCGCCGGCAACCACGCGGGAAGACACGCCAGAGTTTTCACCCTCCTGTAACAAATAGAGAAAAAGAGACACAAATTAGCGGCTGAGATAATTGTTTTTTCATTGTTATTCCTCGCCTGGCTCTTTGTCTTGGAATCGGAGTACTGATAGAGGTGCAATGTGAAGACGAAGTGTGACTCTCCTCCCTCCGCCTTGTTCCCCCTCCTTTTCCTCCTGGATAGGGCGACGTCGAGGTACTTTGCCGCCTTCTCCGCCGTCGGGCAGCGGACCTCTGTCAAATTGTGCATCACACCTCCTCCGCCGCTTCCGTTTCCCGATTTGGGAAACAGCGCGCTGGGCGGTGCGCACCCCTCACCCATGTCCGAGAGCAAGTCCCGCACCTCCTCCCCTCCTGAGGCCACCTCCAATGCTGAGGCCCTCACGGCGAATCTCGCGTTGGACTTTTCTTTACGTTCGGCCACGCACTTGAAGGCCCAACTTAAAGCGGTGGGCATGACGCCCGGGTCTTCCTCTACTCCCACCATGGTCCTGGTCTTTCCCAACCCTGCGTGGCCGAAGCAGAACAGGCATCCGTCCTGCCCTTGCACCACGGCTCCGTGCAGGGGGTCCGAGAGGGCGGAGGCGGACACCTCAGATTGGGGGTCGGAAGTGGAGAAGAGGCCGTCAAAGGCGAACATCTTGGGAGCGGAGACCACATTACTATTGCTCTCCTTGCCAGTGTTGGATGGGTCGAGAAGAGTCACCTGCCGCTTCTTCTTGTCCATCACAAAGTGCTGAGTGCTTTTGCCCCCGCCATCCTCTTCCTTGTCCGCCACCCGAAGTACCACCCTCACTTTCCCCACCGATCCCCCTAGGAGAGCCGCCGGGGCGCCGTCGTCCGACATTCGCTTGAGGAGTGCAGGAGGGACGGGCGGGGCGGAGGACAGGGAGGAGGAGAAGTTGTAGGGCAGAGGGTCCTTTGCAGATAGCACTAGATCCTGCTCCTGCTGCTCTTCTCCATGGTCCACCACGATGGCGTTGCTGGCCTGTCTAGTCCTTGCCCTGGCGAAGAAGGCGGCGGCGGCGGCCTGCTGTCCGGCGTCAGACCCGACAGGGCCGCGCGCGTTCAGGATGTACTTGCTGCCTCCGCCGCCTCCGTTGGCTGTGTGGGCGGGGGAGCAGGGGAGGCTGGAGGAGGAAGGCATTTCTCCGTTCATGATGTGTCCACGGAGGTTATTCATCGCTCCTCCTCCTCCTCCGCGGCGGGGGAGAGCGGGGGAAGAGGAAGCTCCTTCAAAATTCATGGCTCATCAACTGTGGGAGAAGAGAGGAAAGAGGAGATAAATGTAGGGGATGAAAGAAATTCGCCAAAAAATATCTTAACATTCACCGCACCACTACACGTTGGTATAAATGGCGTACCTGCTACTACGATATGTGAGGTGGAGGGGAAAAGATGCCGGACTTATTTTCCCCGCCGCCACCTCCGTCCGTTCCTTCCTCTTCCTCCTTCTTCCGTTTCCTCCTCATCCTCCTCATCTCTCTGTCGTTTCCTTTCCTCTTTCCTTCATCGCGTTAAGACCCTTATTACTCCTGATCACCCTCAGTCTCCACTTGGTCTCACCTGCAAGGAAAAAAACGAGATAGAGATAAAAAATGTGCTCCACAGCAATAATTAAGACAAAAAATGTCTTAAATAGGGTCTGTTGGCGAATTGTCATGCTCGAGGAGGGCCGCAAAGGAAGAGCGACGTGGAGGACCCCGCTGACCCAAAGATGAAGAGGAGGAAGAGGAAGAAGCCGAAAATTCAAAAAACGTTAAGTTTTCCTCTCCTCATCCCCTGATTCCCGCATATCAACAAATAAAATAATAATTTAAAAAATAATAATCATATTTCCCGCTCAAATTATGTATGACAAAATAATAGTCGTCTGGAAAAAATCAATATCTTTTGCCTCAACCTTATCCGCACCATGACAGTGCTCTCCACCTTCACGTTTTCCGGCCTCAACTACCGCCTGACCGACGGTGGCTGGAGGAGGAGGACTCAAGAAGACGCTGAAGTTGCCGACGACGCCGGAGGCTGCCGCCGCGACATGAAAATTGCAGTCAAGAGAGAGGGTGACCCGAGGTGGAGGGATCTCCTGCAACGGGAGGCCGACCTCTTGGACCGCACCAGCGGGGAGCAGCCGGTGCCCTCCTTGGTTCGCCTGCTCTGCACGGCGATCATTGGACGGCGTTTCTGCATCCTCCTCCACCCAGCCAGCTCGGGGGACACCCTCCTCTCCCACCTGCAGCTACGAAGCGGCGCCATGGGATCCGTCCTGGGAGTCGCCGATGCATGGTGGTTCGCGCTGGAGATGTTCCGGGCGGCGGCGGCGGCGCTGAGGAGAGCGGGCGTGGTCTCACAGGATACCAGCCACAACAATAACCTCGTGGACCTCGAGCAGCGCTTCGTCCTCCTCGTTGACTTGGGATTGGGATCGACGACGGAAGAAGAGGGACAGCCGGTGATCACGGACACACCCGGCGGCATCTCTTTCGAGCGTGCGCTCGGCGCGAGGAGGATCGTGGCGGACTCAGACACCTTCTCCGCCTGCAGCGTCCTCCTCACCGCATTCCTTGGACGGTCCCCCTTCTGCCTCATGGATGAAGCTCCTCCCTCCTCCCAGGGCGCCTTGAGGAAGAAACTGGTGACGGATCTTCGACGAACACTCGGCACCCCTTCTCGCCGTCAGGTGGAGGCCATGGGCGGCGTGCGCCACGGGCGCCTGGCCACGGAGGACACCGTCCGCTTCGACCTGAGCGTCCGCCACCAGCTGCAGGAGAAGGGGCGCGCCACGGACGCCGCCGAGCTGGACGCCCTCGTCGACATTGCCGACCGCGGCTGCGCCATCGTCCCCTGCGAGAGAGCACACCCGATGGTCCTCCTCTCCCTCTCCCTTGCCCGCGCGGCCTACGAGGACATCCTGCGCCTCAGCCCCTTCTCGGAGCGGGAGTCTGAGGACGCCAGGAAGGGCGGCGGGGAAGAGGAGTTTACGGCGAATTTCGCCTGCATGCTGCCCTCCAGGGAAACCGCCAACCGCCACCAATAAAGAAAAAGGCATATGAATAGCTTTGAAGCATTTGGTTTTTGTGTGAAATCATTTAAATTGTCGGCATGCGAAATGCTCCTCAGCGCGGCCTCCACGCTAGATTTCCCCGCAGTTTCCCAAACCCTGAGGGCGTTGCAATGTAAGCCCATCATTCCTGTAGAGTTTTTGGTCGAAAACAAGACGTGTCATCAGATTGAAATTATGGTGTCCCGAATTGCCTCTGCCTGGATTGCTAGCAAGGCAGATGTAGTCCCAGCAATAGCTTTAGTCCTGAACACTACCAGTAAAAGAAGACAGAAGTGTGGTATCTAATTATTTACACATAGGATTATGTTTGGAGGGAAATATTAAGGAAAAAACTGACAGACGCTTCAAGTTATTGCAACCAAGCCAGACGAAGTATCAAAAGGGCATTTGATGTTTTGCAAAAAAAATATCTACATAGGATGTTAATGGTTATGCTAGGCAACATCTTCCCTCTTTCGGCCCGTGCTAAAAAAAGTAGAATTGAAAGGAAAAAGGACAATACTTAATCCGTCAAAAGCGGACGGGCGGACGAGAACAGCATATCGTCCGTCCCTCCGTCCCCCCCATCTCATGCTTAAGTGAAATGGATATGAACCAGGACCAAGCCCCGCCGGCCAGACCCACCCTCTTCCCCCCTCTCCCTTTTACTCCCCTCCCTCCGCCCCAATTTCCATCCCCCTACTCCCTCGCATAAAACGGGGGGAAACGAGAGTGGGTCCGTCCCTACATTGCAGATTCCTGGAGGAGAGAGAGAGAGAGAAGGATGCATGTCGGGAATAACTTAAACAGATTAAGAGTAAATGAAAGAAGGAGAGGGAAAACGAATTGTGCGCGCAGAGCGTGTAATATTCCCGGCATGCATGCATGGATGGATCGACAGAGGACAACTCACTTAATCAACTGCGAAAAAGGACAAACATGAATATCGTCTCAAATGACGGACAATCCTTGAGGGACCGATCACTACGTAGCAGACAAAATGTTGTTTCCAATACTCTCTCCCGTCTTTGTCTGATCTCCGAAGAGATGCGGGGGGGAGACACAAAAACATTTTCTCTTGTGAGTGTGTGCGAGCGACCCTTCCGTTCGGTCCCCAAATTAGCCAGAGGGAAAAGGGAGAGAGAAAGGCATCACCCCTCCTCCATCCATCTCTTCTTCTTCTTCCCCTCTGCCATCGATCCCTCCCCCTCTTCGGCTGCTTTTGTTTCTACCACATCTTCCTCCCCTTCCCCTCCGCGGTTTCGCCAGAAGAGGAAGAAAGAGCCTCCGTGGCCTGATTCCGCTCCCTCCCATTCCCCTTTAATCACGTTAATGTATTTTTGGAGGGAGGGGGACCAAAACGACCGCCGGACCAAGAAATAAAAAAGTCTCCCTCAATAGGAAAGATCAATAAGAATATCTGAAACTGCCTCCGTTCGCTGCCTTTGCCAAGAAAAGGGAAATAGGATGGGAAGGTCCATTCCAGTTTCCCAGCATACAGTATTCACGCAAAAAAGCGACAAAAGAAAAAGAAGTCTAAAACTTTTTCTTCGACTTTTCCTTTCGTCTTTCCGTCCAGATTTTCCATCCCTCTTTCTCTCTAGCGACGACCGCCGCTGGTAATTGCCCCATAAGTTATCTTCTCCTTCCCTCTACTTCCTACTCCCATCAGTCCAGCAGCCAGAGCTTGAGCACATGCTCACATTTCTCCTTCCCTTCCCCCATTTCTTAACAGTCCATGTTTTGTTCTCGGTACTCAGTTTCTTCTTTTATTTCCTCCTCCGTTTCTTTCTGCACTGCGGAAGAAAGTGGAATTCTTCGCAGCTGCCGCCGCTCCTCTTTCTTTCCCTCCCCTGTGTGTGACAGAGTAAATGCAGACATGGTCACGGGCGAAAACTGTATCTAGAAGATGTTTAAATTCACCGACCCCTCTGCTCATGTATGCTTTATTCTACGCTGCGGGGGTGAAATGGAGGGGTAAGGAAAAAAGAAGAAACGACATTTAAACTAGCGCAGAAAAAGGGACCGGAACTTGGAAAGAGTGGACGAAGGGGGTTGAATGCATGCTTTTTCTTTCCTTTTTCCCTTTCCTTGTGTCCGTTCGTCTGGACCTCCCCCCCTCCCTTCCGTCTTCCCTGCTGTCATCTGCAAAAATCCGCTTTTCTTCCCCCGATTTTTGCACAAAAAGGAGAAATGGATACTTTGCCACCCCCATCCTTCGGATTTTCTTTTCCCCTTCCCCGGCTTTCTCTAAAGGATTCTTCCGACTGCAGCAGATGAGGAAGTTTTCTTCTTCCTGGAAAGCCAAGTGAGCTGCGGTGTCAATTCTCCCACTCAACTTCTTGAAGGGGGGTTGAGAAATAGGTGGAAAGAAAGAAGATAGAGGAAGGCTAGGGTTGGCTTTCGGAATGGGGTTTTGGAGGGAAGGAGGGGGGGTGAGCACAATTGCCTTTTTTTCTTACCCTTTCCTCCTCTCCTGTTACATCTTGAAGAAACATTCAACAACAACTCAGCAACAAAACCGCCTCAAAACTTGTTGCACTCGGAATCGGCGAATCCCGTCCTCCTTTCCTGCATTTGTGTAAGGGAAGAGAAGGAAGAACCGAATGTGTCCACCTCACTTCCTGTGTATGTGTCCCCATTCTCCTCCTCTTTTTTTGCCTGACCAGACGTCCAGACAAGAAGAGCAATATCGGTCTTGTCCAAAGGGAGACCCCCTCATCGTCTCACCTTTCTTTCCCCCTTCTCCCCCTTCCTTTATCTGTTTTTCTTACCGCATCAGTACGCGGCAAGGGAAAAATTTTTAATACGAATTCTGGTGGGGGGGGGCGAAACTGTTACAGCAAAGCAAAGAAACATGCCTCACAAAGTCGCGAATTTCTTCCCTAGGCCCAGTATGCAGGAGGAATATTCAGGCCTCAATCTGGGACGTGAGAATTTTATCAAGATATGTGGGGAACGGGAAGAGGGAGAGGCCTAGAATTTCGACTTCCTCCTCTCCTTCCTTTTTGCACAAAAACGCGGCCTGAATCTCTCTCTCTCTCT
>JAAUYJ010057695.1_pt1 | contig 14785 bp, 6 predicted proteins | sample 7278031 | NCBI WGS metagenome assembly JAAUYJ01 (sample SAMN14350222, study PRJNA611818) | marine sediment metagenome | isolation source: surface marine sediment (1.8m) | place: French Polynesia: Moorea | collected 2018-08 | reverse complement strand
TCAGAAATATCTTATCCTATATTTTTAATACCTAAAATGGAAACTCCCACAATTTATTTACCACCAAGATTGGAACTAAAAATTGATTTAACAGACGAACAATTCTGGCAAATTTGTCAAGAAAATGACGACCTCAGATTTGAGCGGAGTGCCACAGGAGAATTAATTATTATGTCACCCACAGGTGGAAATACAGGAAAACGGAATGTCAAAATAACTACTCAATTAGATATTTGGAATTCTCAAAATAATCTAGGAGAAGTGTTTGACTCGAATACAGGTTTTATCTTGCCAAATGGCTCACAACGTGCCCCCGATGCTTCTTGGCTCAGTCGAGAAAAATGGGATGCTTTAACACCAGAAGAACAAGATAAATTTTTACCTTTATGTCCTGATTTTGTAGTAGAACTAATGTCTCCTACTGATACTCTAGAAAAAACCAGAGCCAAGATGAGAGAGTATATAGAAAATGGTGCAAAATTAGGCTGGTTAATTAATAGAAAGAAACGACAACTAGAAATTTATCGCCCGGAACAAGATGTCGAAATATTAGAAAATCCCCAAACAATATCAGGAGAAAATATATTACCAGGATTTGTTCTGGATTTAACAGTAATTTTGTAAAAAACAATCTATTTCCATCATGTAATTGTGAGGCTGGTTTTGACACAATAAAATCTCAGAAAAACAATTAATACTAGCAAAAGCAATCTCCGGCAAAATCACTAATAAAAAAAAAGGCTGGAAGGAGCATAAATAAAATTCTAAGCAATCACTCAACTATTTCCTAATAAGAATACACCTTTTATAATCTTATAGCAAGGCTGTTTTTATAGCAGTAAATCTATATAAAAAACTCAACACTAACTCCAGTAATGTTAAAGAAGCACTTGCAATAACAATCAAAAAATATGTTAGATTGGATGAGATAAATGGAACCCAGAATATTAATTATGAAATTAGGTATCCGCTTTAATCCACCGATAACAAATATTATCTAATTATATAAAGATGATGACACTAACTCCAATTATAGACTTATTATTAACACAATCAAAAAATAATCAACAGGACAAAATTAACCCTAAGCAGGCAAGAAACTTTTTCAGCTTAGGAAAAGTTTTGGCTAAAAAAGGAGAATGGAAAGAGGCGATCGCTGCTTACAGTAAATCAATAAAAGTAGACCCAAACTTTGCAGAGGCTTACCACTTTTTAGGTGATGCTTTAGTAGAAAATTCAGAGAAAGAAGCAGCAGAAAAAGTTTATATAAAAGCAGTTGAAATTAAACCAGAATTATGGGAAGTGCATCATAAATTAGGTAATTTGTTACAGGAAAGAGGAGAGTTAGAAGAGGCAGTTGTAGCGTATAATAAATCCATAGAATTAAAGCCAGATTTTTGTTGGTCTTATAATAATTTAGGCGATGTTTTAGTCAAGTTAGAGAAATTAGAAGAAGCAATTACATATTATCAAAAAGCAATTGAATTAGAACCAAGTTTTCCGTGGTCACATCATAACTTAGCAGAGATTTCCATGAAGTTAGGTAACTGGGATAAAGCAGTTGAAGCCTATCGTCAATTCATGCAAATTCAGCCTGATTTCCCCCAAAAACAAAAAATAGAGGAAAAATTAAATCAGGCATTACATCAGCAAGTCAAAGGAAAATTAGACGCAGCATTGAGTTATTATCGGCAAGCGATCGAGAATGATCCGATAGATGTGGAGAGTTATCAAAAGGCGTTAGAGATTAAGCCAGATGATGCTCATTTATACTTAGGATTAGGTAATGCTTGGTATCATAAAAGTGAGTATCAGAAAGCTATTAATGCTTATCAAAAAGTGCTTCAAATTCAACCTGATTTAGTTGAAGTTGAGGAAAATGCAATTATTCTTGAAGCTTGTTGGCAAGCATTAAAAATGCAGACAGATGTTTTGGAAGTAGAGGAGGAAAAATTAGCTAACAATGAAAGAACAGAAAACTCGCAAGATGATACAATTTTACCTATAGCAAAACCTGAAACAGATAATCAAGAAGAAGTAATAGTTATTGATGAACAAACGATTAGTTTCAACCTGGAAGAGTGTATAGGTAATAGCATTAAAGGTTGGATATTTATAGAGAAAAAATCAACAGATTCAGTTACAATAGCTGTCTTCATTAATAATCAAAAAAATCGAGAGGTTATTTGTAAGAATGTTAATGAAAAACAGAAAAAAAATGTTTTAGAAAAAAGCAAGTATGGTTTTGATTTTACTATACCTGATACTTACTTAGATGGAAAAGAATATACATTAGAAATAAAAAGTTTAGATAATCGACAAATAATTTTCCAGAAAACTTTTAATTTGCAAATCAAAGGCAACATTGATGTTGCCGATCATACACGAATAGAGGGGTGGATAATTGATACAAATTCGCCTCAGAATAGTTTAGAACTAGACGTTTATATAAATGGCTTAAAATATCAGTCAATTGTAGCAAATTTTCCAAGACAAGATGTAGGAGAAATTTTCGGTTTTTCTGAATTAGGATTTTTTATTAATTTATCTGAAGAAAGGTTGCGAGGAAGTGAAATAGTATTGACGTTGAAAGATTCCTATTTGCCAATCCTTAATACTCCCATTATGGCAATTTCACAAGAGGCAAAAATTAACACCATTTCATTATTAAACCAAAAAGTATCAGGATTTGATTTCTTAACAGATGGTGAAAAACAATGGCTCACTAAAGTGGTATTTCCAAATATAAAGAATTTCACACGACATCAACAAGAAAATGAACAGCAATTATTTAATACCAAAACATATCAGCAATTATCATTATGGCGATCGGTAAAACAAGAAGCTCCACTAAATGTTATTGTTCCAGTATATAGAAATTTAAAAGTAACACAACAATGTTTAGAAAGGGTAATTCAATCTAAGCGAAACCGTCCATATAAAGTCACAGTAATTAATGATTGTAGTCCTGAGCCAGAAATTCACACTTATTTAGATGAGTTAGCTAATTCAGGTCAAATAACATTGATTAACCACGCTGAAAATGAAGGTTTTGTCAGGTCTGTTAATAATGGAATGATGTCCGATACACAGTCAGATGTTGTCTTGCTCAACTCAGATGCTTATGTGACAGATTATTGGCTGGACTATTTACGAGAAGCAGTCTATAAAGAAGAAAGAATTGCCACAGGCACACCTTTTAGTAATAATGCAACAATCTTTAGCTATCCTATTAATTGTCAAGAAACTGAAGATATACCTAAAGATTTGACTTTAGAAGAATTAGCTCAAATATGTCGGCAAGTTAACCAAGATGTGACCATTGAAGTTCCTTCAGGCCATGGTTTTTGTTTGTACATTCGCCGTGATGCTTTGAGAGAAGTTGGTTATTTTGATGCTGAAACATGGCGTAAAGGATATGGAGAAGAAGTTGACTGGTGTCAGCGCGCTCTAGATTTAGGTTGGCGACATATTGCAGCACCAGGAGTATTTATTCAGCACGTTGGCAGTCAATCTTTTATTGGTGATAAGATGAATTTCATCAATCGCAGTCTCAAATTAATTAGTGAAAAATATCCTGAATATGATTTAGTTATTCAGCAGTTTATTAAATCAGATATTTTTGCTATTGCACGGAGAAATATTGATTTAGCACGCTTAAAGCGTTGTGGCGATCGCTTTATTTTAATGATTAATCATAATTTGGGAGGTGGAACTGAAATACATTTACAAGATTTAGTTTCTATTTTAGAATCAGAAAATATAATTGGTCTAATTCTCAAACAGGATTCAGAATCAAAAGATTGGGTTGAATTAACTTATCCAAAGTTAGATTTATTAGCAAGATATAATGTGAATAATGATCGTCAAACTTTAATTCAAGATTTACAAGATTTAGGAGTATTTCATGTTCATATTCACCATACAATAGGTTTTCCTAAAAACTTTCTTGATAAATTATTGAAAGGGTTAGCTCTTAGCTATGACGTTACTCTCCATGATTATGCCTCAATCTGTCCCAGGATAACTCTCAGCCAGAAGGAAGGTAAATATTGTCAAGAACCACCGGTTAAAGTATGTGAATTATGTATTGAGGAACATGGTGCCCATAACAGTCTACAAAAATTATATGAAGAAATAGAAAGTATGGAAATCTGGCATTCAAACTCAGAAAATTTATTAAAAAAAGCTAGAAAAATCTTTGTTCCCAGTCAAGATATGGCTACAAGAATGAGCAAATATTTTCCTGATTTAGACTTTACATTAAGGTATCATCCAGAAGTTACACAAACTGTGACTTTACGCTCTCAAAATGATGATAAATCTAGCATTAGAATAGGTTTAATCGGTGGTATATCAGAAATAAAAGGTCTAAAGACTCTTTATAATTGCGCTAGTTATGCTGCTAAAATCAAGAAGGAAATTGAATTTATTGTTATTGGTATAACGGCAAATAATAGCTTATTTGAAAAATTGTCAAATGTTACTATTTATGGAGCTTATAAACGAGAAGAACTAAAAGAGTTAATTAGTAAAAGTCAATTAGATTTTGCTGCGTTTTTTACTACAATACCTGAAACCTATTGCTATACTCTTAGTGAAGCACTAGAAAATGGTTTATATCCTTTTGCTTTTGATATAGGAGCAGTAGGTGAAAGGGTTCGCAAGTTAGGAGTAGGTTATTTAATCGATCCCGATGTTAATCTTGCTTCTTTAGTTGAGGCATTATATAGTTTTGGTAGTCAATGTCGTCAGCAAGAGGATACTGTTAATATAGGGAATGATTATAGTGACTTATTTATGAATAAGTATTATAGTCTAATGACATAACACAGCTAAAATAGTAGAATAAATCTTTGGGAAAAGCATTAATTTACCAGCAATAAAGCTATAGTCTCTAAAGACAATAGGTTATTATCTTAAGCATGCATACATCTATAACTCAAAATTGAATAAATTGATAGCTATGAATCAAACTAAATCTCAGAATACTCAAAATAAAATCCTACAAATTTTTAATGATTTTCAAACACAAGCTTTATTGGCAGCGAATCGAGATATCATAAAAAATCATCAAAAATCTTCACTTCCTATAGTTGAATATCTGATTTGTATTACTCCTAGAAGTGGAAGTTCTTGGTTAACAGAAATATTATCAGGGACAAAAATTTTAGGTAACCCAGAAGAGTGGTTTAATCCAGGTAATTTACCTGGCATTATACAAAACCGTTATCCTTGCCTAGATATAATAGAGTATTTCGACTGCATAAAAAGGACACAATGTACAGAAAATAAAGTATTTGGAATGGAATTAAGCTTTTTTCAACACCAACTGCTTTGTGATGCTTTGGAAACCACAAAAAAAGATTCATCCTTAAGTTTGTTGAACCCAGAAAAAAATAAGTTTATTTATCTTTACAGGCTGGATCTAGTTGCACAAGCAGTTTCGCTGTATAGAGCTGTAGAAACAGGTATGTTTCATTCAGCACAAACAAACGCCTCTGAAAAAGCACTTGTAGATTTTAAGTATTCGGATGATCGAATTTGGCATTGGTTAATTCATATTCTACAGCAAGAATTTGGATGGCAGCAAAACTTTAGCAAAAAATGTATTTCACCTTTGTATTTAACTTATGAGGAAATGTGGTCTAATCCTAATTTAACTAAATTAAGACTTATTAATCATATTTTAGGAAATTTAGATCAAATAAATCAAATAGATGAATCATCTTCTTATAATCATGCTAAGATTGCTAATTCCAAAAGCAATGAAATAATCACTAAATTTTATCAAGATTATGCAAAAGAAATAGATTTTTGCTTGCAAAATCGAGGAAAATTGAATGCTATCCAAATAAGAAAAGAATTAGAATTATGATTATCATATAATTTATTATAGTGTTCCGGAAAAATGTTAAGGCATCCCTCTGTTACCTTTGAACTCAGATTCAGTATTCTAACATGAATATGTAGGACTATGATGCCACAGAGTAATATCTATATTTTTTATTTGTACTAAGTTTTAAGTAATCCTTTTATAGTAGGAGAAAATATTAATGACTACAAGCGATTTAACAAAACAGTTAGAACAATCAAGATTAGCTTTGTCTCAAATAGCTGATGTTTCATTAAGTCAACTAGCTACTTATTTTGATGTTTCTAACAAAAAAGATAGAGATTTATCAAGTAAATTACTGTTCGATTTTTTTATTGAGATCATAAAATCAATAAAACCAACATATTTTTTTGATATAGGTTCTTATGATGCAACTAATAGTATTTTCGTAAAAAAAGCTTTCTCAAAAATTAATTGTTTTGCATTTGAGGCTAATCACAACAATTATAAAGAATTTAAAGATCGGAAAGAAATTAAAAAGTATTCAATAGAATACAAAAATTTAGCTGTTAGTAATTATACTGGGACAGTAGAACTGAATATTCCTGTTGAAATTAATAGCAGAAAAGTTGGTAAAAATCCACAAACTGCCTCACTTTTGGAAAGAAAACAAAATGCAAAATATGAAGTTATACAAACAGATTGCACCAAACTAGATGATTTTTGTATAAGTAACGGTATCAACCTGGAACATCCTCAAAACTTAGCTTTATGGATCGATGTCGAAGGTGCTGCAATACTGGTAATTGAAGGGGCTAGAAAGTGTCTAACTAACACATCATTAATTTATATAGAGGTAGAAGAATTACAGCATTGGAAAGAAGAAGTTTTAGTAAATGAGGTAATGAATGAGCTCATAGCAAGTAATTTTATACCTATTGCTAGAGACTTTGAACGTCCCACGCAATATAATATGTTATTTATACATTCTAATTATTTCAATCAAATTAAACTTTTATTGTATAGATTTTTTAGAAGATTAAGTGAATCATCTTCAACTTATCAACCTAATCCGATTAAAGCAAGCTCAGAATATTTAACAGGAAAGGTACTATTTCATTCAGCAATTGCTATAGCTAGATCTTTAGAAGAAAAGGCATCTAATCCAGAGAATATTTTGACATTTATTATTGAATGTCTAGAACGTAAATCTCCATTTTCCTTAATTAGGATTAATGATGGAGAAGGTTGTTTAATGGGTTATGAAACAAGTTTTTCTTATGAAGAAGTATTTGAAAACCTTCTGGAGATTCAATTTGGAAAAGATTGTATACAAAACTTGACTGAAGACGTACTTAGATCCCTAAAACATCAAATGATAACTGCTATACATAACTGTAATGTCTTAGGTCTACCCTTTAATTTTATACATCGTAGAAATAACATCGCTTGTAGTCACTGTTTTATTGAGTTGTCAATAGATTTTGTGAGTTCTATTTATCGTGGTGATATACTAATTTGTTCCGCTAACATTCATCGGTCTCTATATACAGAAAATCAACTACTACTATTACTCAAAAAACTATCTGGAAAAATTGGCTTCATTACCGGTCGTGATATTAGTAAATTTCTTTCTGACAATGGAATAGAAGAATATTTTTTAATTGAAGTTCCTGCTGAACAAAGATTCTCTAATAAGAAAGATTCTTCTCATTTTCCAAAGCGTTTTAAAGAAATTATGAAATTAATTTCTACTTCAGATGAAATTCAAGGTCGTCTATTTTTTGTAGGAGCAGGAGTGTTAGGCAAGATATATTGCAATGCAATTAAACAAAATGGTGGTATGGCTATTGACATTGGTAGTATTTTGGATGCTTGGGCAGAAGTTCCTACACGAGGTTACATCAGGAAGATGTTAAATAATAAATAATTTGTATAACTAAAATACTTGTTAAATATGAAGGGATTAGTACATATTGGATTGCATAAAACAGGAACAACTTCTATTCAGACTACTTTCAAAAAATTTAGATCGAAACTAGCTGAAAAAGGATTTCTTTATCCCATTATTGATAATAGAAATCAGCACTGGCCTTTGTACCCCTACTTCATGGATAATCCAGAGAATTACCATTTATTAAAAGCTATTGGAATAGATAGCAAAAAAACATCTAAATGGCTTAAACAAAGGATTAATGAGCTAGACGAACAAATATCTAGTTTCAATGGTCATACTTGCATTTTGTCCTCAGAGGCTTTTTCCTTAATTTCAGAAAATCAAATTTCTTGCTTTAAAAAATTTTTGGCAGAGAGATTTGATTCTGTTAGAATAGTTGTTTACATTAGACCAGCAGAGGATATCTATTGTAGTGAACTTCAGCAACAAGCTAAGGTAGGTCTAAATGTATTTGCTCGTTTTCCAATTCCTGGCGATAAACTCAATAAAAATATGGCAATTTTATCTAAATATGTCAAAGAATTTGGTGTAGAACAAATCTCGGTTATTAAATTCTCGCGTGACTGTTTGCACAAGGGAGATGTTGTGAAAGATTTCCAAAATCGCTTTCTTGTAGATAATAACAATACAGTTGTTAACCTGAATAATGCTCGTCGTTCTAACGAGTCTATTTGTGGTGCAGCAGGAATAGCGATAGCTCTTCTGTCTCAAGAAGAATTTCCAAGGTTTACGGATAAAGGCGAAAACCCTCAATGGAAAGATTTACAGAAAGCAATGATAGAACTCAAACCTTCTGAAAGTTTGCCAAAATTGACCCTTCCTCAAGAGTGGCGAGAGCTGATTAAGCGAAAACATCAAAAGGAATATCAATGGATAGAAAATACATTTTTTGAGGGTACTAGAGGAATTTTTTCAGAACTGTCTAATAGTAATGTTTTACTCCCTTTAGAAGTTACAAGAGAAGAATTTCAGGAGTGGCTAATGAGTTATTTGACCCCTCAAGCATGGAAGGAGATAGCATTACATCTTTGGAGATTTCAATCTGATCGTATTGACAAAATGAAATAATTTGAATTTATATATAATAAATAAACTATGTTATGGGAAATTTGGATAACTACCTAGAGAAAGCAGTTTATCACCACAATCGCCAAGAGTGGACAAAAGCGATCGCTGCCTACCAATGCGCCCTTGAACTCAACCCTAACCTCCCAGGAATACATCAAAAAATTGGCGATGCTCTACAACAACAAGCAAAAGTAGAAAAAAACAATCTGATTAACTTTTACAAGCAAACAATTCAACAAAACCCAGACGCTCTACAAACCTATTATCAAGCATTAGAAATTGCTCCCAATGATGCTGACATTTACCTGGGGTTAGGAAAAACTTTTGCCAAAAAAGGATTCTTTGATCAAGCTCAACTCGCCTATCAAAAAGTTCTTCAACTGCAACCCAACCATCCCTTAGCAGAGAGTTTTCAATCTACTCAAAATTCCTTGAGTTCCCTAAGCCCATCTCTCCCCCAAACCCCCCAACTAGACCAAGCAAAACAAACCCTTGATACTCTCAACCAAATCACCCTTGATAGCTTCCTCAATACCAACTCTCAACTAAATTTTCCCCTAGTTGAAAATCCAGAAATCAGCATCATTATTATTCTCTATAACCGAGCAGAAATAACTTTAAGCTGCTTATACTCCCTTTTGAGAAACCCGTTTCAATCTTTTGAACTGATATTAGTTGATAACAACTCCACTGATACCACCCGTCAACTGCTACAACAAATAAACGGGGCAAAAATTATCCTTAATCATCAAAATCTTCATTATCTCCTGGGATGTAACCAAGGTAGCAAAGTTGCTGAAGGAAACCATCTCCTATTTTTAAATAATGATGCTCAAGTTTTAGGTAATAGTATCCCCTCCGCTCTCAACATTATTAAATCTTCAGATGATATTGGTGCAGTGGGTGGAAAACTTATCCTCCCTGACGGCACTCTCCAAGAAGCAGGAAGTATCATTTGGCAAGATGGAACTTGCTTAGGATATGGACGGGGAAACTCACCCACTGCACCAGAATATCAATTTCAACGTACTGTTGATTATTGTTCGGGAGCTTTTCTCTTGACTCGACGAGATTTATTTTTCCAATTAGGAGGGTTTGACGAAGATTATCAACCAGCTTATTTTGAGGAAACTGACTATTGTGTGCGACTGCAAAAATTAGGGAAAAAAATTATTTACGACCCTAATGTAAATATTCTCCATTATGAGTTTGCTAGCTCTAGTAATACAGGTTCAAGTGAGCAGGCGATCGCTCTGATGGAAAAAAATCAAAACATATTTCAACAAAAACACAAAGATTGGTTTTCATCTCAATATTCTACCGAATTCAAGAATTTAATATTTGCTCGAATTCAAGCTAGAGAAAAACAAAAACGTTTATTATTTATTGATGATCGAATTCCTCATCCTTGGATAGGTTCGGGTTATACCCGTAGTCATTCTATTCTCTATAATATTGTTAAATTAGGCTATTTTGTTACCCTTTATCCAGGGGATTTGCGTCATCTCGAAGATTGGTCAACTATTTATTCTGATATTCCTCAAACTGTTGAAGTTATGCGGGGATATGGGTTAATTATGTTAGAAGATTTTCTCAGAGAACGCCAAGGATATTATGATTTAGTTTTTATTAGTCGTCCCCATAATATTAAACATTTAAACTCTATTTTAGCGAAAGAAAATATACTCAAATCAGCCAAAATTATTTATGATGCTGAAGCGATTTTTAGTATTCGAGATTATGAATATAAACGTTTAAATAAAATTCAATTTACTGAAATAGAACGTCACACAGCTATTAGAGAAGAAATCAAATTAGCAAAAAATAGCCATCATATTATTACCGTTTCCTCCCAAGAAAAACAATTATTTATAGAACAAAGCTATAGGAATGTTAGCTTATTAGGTCATTCCTTGTCAATTAATCTCACTTCTAAAACCTTTGAAGAAAGACAAAATTTACTATTTGTGGGTTCAGTTTATGAAATAAATTCTCCTAATGCAGATTCAATTTTATGGCTAACTTCTGAAATATTTCCTCTGATTCAGAAACAACTTGGTCAAAATATTGAGTTAATAATTATTGGGAATAATACTGTAGAAGAAATTAAAAAACAAATAAATGATTTAAACAATCTATCAATCAAAATTTTAGGAAAAGTAGATAATTTAATACCATTTTATAATCAATCTAGATTATTTGTAGCTCCTACTAGATATGCAGCAGGAATTCCTCATAAAGTACACGAAGCTGCAGCTTATGGTTTGCCAATTGTGACTACATCTTTGATTTCTCAACAGTTAGGATGGAAACATAAAACAGAATTATTAGTTGCTGATGAAAATATAAGTTTTGCCCAGCAATGTGTCAAACTTTATCAAGATTCAATCTTATGGAATGAACTTAGAAAAAATGCCATGGAGTGTGTTAGGATTGAATGTTATCCTGAATTTTTTTCAGAAGAATTGAATTCAATATTAAAAAAAATGGAAATTTGAAGAATTTTCTTGTTTTTTATCTATGAGTTAAGGCAAAAATTAAATATTAAGTTTTGTTACAAAGATCGGTATTTCTAGGAAAATAATTGAAAACTAGGACAGTAGGATTTTTCCTACAGTTTAAGTAATACCGAGCTATAGTTTAATTTTTCTATTACTTATGCTATGGTATACTTAAGTAGTAACCTAATAAATTTTAGTTATGCCATCACCTAGTAAAAAGACTGCAAAAGCAGCACAAAATATTGAGCGAGGCAAAGCACTCAAAGAGCAAGGTTCTATAGACCAAGCAATTGAAGAGTTTAATAATGCACTTCAGCAAGCTCCTAAAAATTTAATAGCTTTAAATCAGCTTGCCGTACTCTATGCTATGCAAGAAAACTGGCAAGAAGTGGTTGACTATTGCTATCGGATTATTGCCTTGCGTCCTAATAATGCCGCAGCACATTTGCGATTAGCAAAGGCTTTAACAAAACAAAATAATTTGTATGGAGCTGTAGCTGCTTTTCAAAAAGCAATAGAATTAGATGCAAATTCTGTAAAAGCTGCAGAATACAAACAATATGGAGATATTCTTACTCAGCTAGGAACTAGAAACACTCAAAAGACTCAAGCTGATGAGGCAATCGCAGCCTACCAAAAGGCAGTGGAATTGAAACCAGATATATCTGCCTCAGTTTATATGAAGTTAGGAGACACTCTTCAAAAACAACAACGATTTGAAGAAGCTATTACTTATTACAACCAAGTGCTACAAGTAAAACCTGACTTTGGTGATAGAGTATATATAAACTTAGGTAGCGCCAAAATGAAACAAGGTTTGTTAGATGAGGCGATCGCTTACTTCCAAAAAGCAGCAGAGATCAAGCCCGATCTAGTATCTGCTTACCGAAATTTAGGGAGTGCCTACCAAAAGAAAGGTTTATTAGACAATGCTATTACTAATTATGAAAAGGCACTTCAACTCAAACCAGATGCAGGTTCTTTACACCGTATTATGGGTGATATTTTAACTAGCCAAGGTCGTACTTTGGAAGCAAATCAACATTACCAACAAGCAGAATCAATCAAATAATTGACTGAGGTATAACAGGGCTATATAAAAAACTATCCGGGTTATTTTGACAAGAGTCCCATAGACAGAAAAAAGCGATCGCTTTAGGAAGTATTACCAGAGCGACCGCTTTAATTATGAAAGTTTGTAGTTTCTAGACCGTCAAAAAGCTAAGTTAAACATCAGCTATTACTGCCCAGCTACTATCAAAGTTACCTGGGTTTACAACAGATAGGGGAGTACCATCAGAGTTCATCAACCAGATTTGGTTATCTCCAGTAGTCGGATTGCGCCAGAAGATGTCTGGAGTTGTATCACCGTTAAAATTGGCCACTACCTCTACTTGGAAGTCGCTACTTAACGTTCCAGGATAAGCATTGCTGTTGCGAGTGCCATCGGAATTCATTAACCAGATGCGATTAGCTCCAGTAGTCGGATTGCGCCAGAAGATGTCTGGGGTTGTATCACCGTTGAAATCTGCTGCTGCCTCTACTTGATAGTTAGTATTTAATGGCCCAGGATAAGCATTGCTGTTGCGAGTGCCATCGGAATTCATTAACCAGATGCGATTAGCTCCTGTGGTGGGATTACGCCAGAGGATATCTGGCGTTTCATCGCCATTGAAATCTGCTGCTGCCTCCACTTGAAAGTCAGTATTAAATCGCCCAGGATCAGAATCAGCTTTGCGAGTACCATCAGAATTCATTAACCAAATGCGATGAGCTCCTGTGTTACGATTGCGCCAAAAGATGTCAGAGCTTGCATCGCCGTCGAAGTCTACCACTGCTTCTACTTGGAAGTTGGTATTTAATGCTTCAGGAGTCGCATTAGCTTTGACAGTACCATCGGAATTTATTAACCAGATGTGGTTGGCTCCCGTGCTGTAATTACGCCAGAAGATGTCAGGAGTTTTATCCCCATCAAAGTCTGCCACTGCCTCTGCTTGGAAGTCACTATTGAAGGCTCCGGGATAAACATTGCTGTTGCGAGTGCCATCGGAATTCATTAACCAGATGCGATTAGCTCCTGTGGTGGAATTACGCCACAATATATCTGCTACTCCATCGCTATTGAAATCAAACCGCACCGGTTCACCACTATAAGCGGAATCATTATCAGTAATATTAACCGTGACAGAATCTACGCTAATACCGCTATAATCTCCATCGCTACTGCTAACGCTATGTCCGATAGTGCTGGTGTGGTTGCCTTCCTCATCTGTATCATCTTCTGCTTCTACAGTAATAGTTTGAGGAGTATCCCAGTTGGCAGTAGTGAAGGTGATAGTGTCGATGATTTTAAGTTGGGCATCTACAGTAAAGTCAACTGTTACATCTGAAGTAGCTTGGGTATTGAGAACTATCTCATAAGTGTCTGTGCTACCACCTTCAGTAACATCTGTGCTGCCATCAGTTTCAGTAAGATTTAGGCCAGGAATTGGATTACCACCAACAAACATACCTACTGGGAACGGAGTACCTGCTGTATCATTATTACTCTCTCCATCGAGAGCATTGGGGTTGCTGAAACTCCAATTATTTATCTCAAAGCTAGTTCCATCAGGACCAGTTCCATTGTTTCTGTAAGCCCAACCATCCAAATATTCCCAAGGTTGTCCGGTACCATCTAAATTAATCTCACCAAATGTGTCAACAACCGAGCCGTTTAAGAATAATTCAATTGCATCATCACCATTAATATTTGCAGCACTATGGGTGTAGTCGGGATTGAAACCAAAGAAGTTATTGAACTCTGTTGTCTCAGTTGCCAAGTAGATATATTCACCAGCAGTAGCGGAACCAGAAAAAGTAAATTCTTGACCGTCTGTGCCACCGCCATTATTAGCGGAACCGACTCCATAGATGCTAAGGTCTGGTATGTCATTAAGTACATAAAATTCAATGGCTTTTGGTGTACCTCCAGGTAGAGGACCGTCAATAACACCAGAAATAACTAAGTTGCTCATAGATTCTTCCGTTGTTGTTGTTTCAATAGTTAGGTCGTAACTTCCAAAGAAGGAACTAGAACCGCTACCTTCTGTGTTGGGGTCGTAAGTGGTATTGATACCGCCACTAATACCCAAAGAGAATGTGCCGGCTGAGTATGTGGAGAATTTGCCTGTATCTACTTTTGTTCCTGGTTCCCAAGCCATCTCATTACCATTGGAATCAAACAGTCGCACTGTTGCCTGACCGTTGGACGAGTTATTTTCATCGAACAATTCTGGTAAGCTAAAGTTGACTTCTTCAGCGATATCCAACTCAAACTTAAACAGGTCTACATCTAATTCTTGTAGGATATTGGTGTTATCTCCTATTTCTCCATTGAAGGTGTAAGTGCCTGGGTTGGTCAGGGTGAGTCCGGTGTCGGTG
>JAAUYJ010062304.1_pt1 | contig 14791 bp, 11 predicted proteins | sample 7278031 | NCBI WGS metagenome assembly JAAUYJ01 (sample SAMN14350222, study PRJNA611818) | marine sediment metagenome | isolation source: surface marine sediment (1.8m) | place: French Polynesia: Moorea | collected 2018-08 | reverse complement strand
CTAGAGATGCAATTGCTCTGGCAGGAAATCAGCAAATTGCTTGCGTTCAACTATTCCAAATTCGGGCAGGAAAATTAGTAGGTAGATTAGGATTTATTGCCGAAATTCCTAATTTAGAAACATCAGAAACTCAGGAATTAGGAGCAATTTTACAGCGGGTTTTAGAATCTCATTATCAAACAGTAGAGTCTGTAGAAATTCCTACAGAAATTATTGTGCAAAATGAGTTACCAGAGGGTGAATTTTTGCAAAATTGGTTGACAGAAAAGAAAGGGAAAAAAGTAGAAATATTCGTACCCCAACGCCAGGGGAAAGCAGAATTAATAGAAATGGTAAAAAAGAATGCTGAATATGAGTTGCTGCGGTTGGCAAAAATGAGCGATCGCAATAATGAAGCAATGACAGATTTAGCAGAAATATTAGATTTGCCAGAATTACCACACCGGATAGAGGGTTATGATATTTCTCACATTCAAGGTTCGGATGCAGTAGCGTCGCGGGTAGTATTTATTGACGGTTTGCCAGCAAAACAACATTATCGACATTATAAAATTAAAAATCCAGAAGTGCGTTCCGGTCATTCTGATGATTTTGCAAGTATGGCAGAAGTTCTGGGGCGACGGTTTCGCGACTATGAAAAACAACCGACTTTAGAGAAACCAGACTTAGTGATGATAGATGGTGGAAAAGGGCAACTTTCAGCAGTAGTTGCAGTGATGGAAGAGATGAATATATTGGAAGAAGTGCGGGTGGTGAGTTTGGCAAAACAACGGGAGGAGATTTTTTTGCCAGGGGAGTCGCAACCTTTAACAACTGACGCGGAACAATCGGGAGTGCAGTTATTGCGGAGGTTGCGGGATGAAGCGCATCGGTTTGCCGTGAGTTTCCATCGAGATAAAAGGAGTCAGAGAATGAAGCGATCGCGACTAGATGAGATTCCCGGTTTGGGACCAAATCGGCAAAAGTTGTTATTGGGACATTTTCATTCCGTTGATTATATTCGGATAGCGACAGTGGAACAGTTGGCGGAAGTGTCGGGAGTGGGGGCGAAGTTGGCGCAGCAGATATATGATTATTTTCATCCTTAAATGTTACGATAACAGCAATTTTTTTAAGTAGAGTACACAGAATGGGGCTTAAAGACAGTTATGCTGAGATGCTGATGGCAAAAATTATCGCTATTAGCGACAGTTGTTTCTTGAGCTTGGGCGCTACCGAATCTGTGAGAATCAAAGGCTACCGTTGGTTTCCCCCACAAAAATGCTCCTGTGCGGATAACCCACATTCCGCACTTCAATTTGTAGTGTCGAAATTACCATGAAAAGCAGTAGTTTAGTAAGTATTTATAGTCTATAAATTATCTCTATTTAACTTTCTCCTGAGAATTTGACTCAGGAAAATATTAAGCATAAATAGTTACTTAATTGTTGACTACTATGACTTTCTCCTAAATTCTGACTCCTGAATTCTGACTCCTGACTCCTTGATTAATACTACATTTCGTCGTCCGGAATGTAAGGGATAAAGTTGCGACGGCTAATGTTGCTGGTAAAGGTAGAAATATCTCCCAGCAGTTGTTTGCTGTTGGCTTTTTGAAATAGTTCTCCCAGGAGAAAATTGCAGGGACAACCAAACTTATTTCTAGTCATATATCGAACTTTGTATAAGTAATCTTGGAGAGCGAAACTGGCTCAGAGCATACTCCAGAAACTCAAATCATAGGGAAATTCAACCCGACGAAAGAGTCATATTAATAAAATAATTAAGACTGTTAAGAAACACTTCAATTCTCACATCTGATTTCTGATTGCTATACTTAGCTTTTCTTCACAGGTTTCACCCAACAAGCAACCTGATGTTGTTCTTCTAAAAACTCTAAAGGTGGGTCTTCCTGCCAACATTTATTAACCACAAATTGGCAACGAGCAGCAAACGGACAACCTTGAGGATAATTGATTAAATCAGGTGGTAAACCTGCTATAGTGTCTAACTTTTTATTATTGCTTTTATCTAAACGGGGAATACTTTCTAATAACCCAATAGTATAAGGATGACGAGGATTTTGATAAAGTTGTTTTAGGGGAGCATTTTCAACTATTTGACCAGCATACATTACTAATATTCTGTCTGCTATTCCTGCCAATAAAGCTAAATCGTGAGTAATCCAAATAACTGCCATACCAATATCTTTTTTTAGCTGTTTAATTAACTCGACAATTTGAGCTTGAATTGTTACATCTAAAGCAGTTGTTGGCTCATCAGCTATTAATAATTTAGGATTACAAGCTAATCCCATCGCAATCATAACTCGTTGTCTCATCCCACCAGAAAATTGATGAGGATAGTTATTAATTCTGTCTCTTGCAGCAGAAATACCAACCATTTGTAAAAGAGCGATCGCTCGTTCTTTTGCCTGTTGATTATTCATCCCTAAATGTAATTCTAGTGCTTCTGTAATTTGTCTTCCTATTCGCAAAACTGGATTTAAAGAAGTCATCGGGTCTTGAAAAATCATTGCCATTCGATAACCTCTTAATTCTTGCATTTCTGCATCATTTAATTTGAGTAAGTCGCGCCCTTCAAATATTACTTCCCCACCAGTTATTTTGCCTGGAGGAGAAGGAATTAAACCCATGATTGAAAGTACGCTAATACTTTTACCCGAACCAGACTCGCCAACTATTCCAATAGTTTCTTCTGCATTTACTTCAAAGGAAATTTTATTAACTGCAGAAACAATTCCATTCTTGGTAAAAAAGCGGGTTTCTAAGTTTTTAACTTCTAGTAATTTTGTCATTTTATTCTTAGGTGTTAGAAGGTAGGGTAGCTCTCTTCTCTTAGACTAGGGTCAAACTTGATTTTTCGTAAGCTGAAATGACGTAACTTTGTCAAATTTTCCTAAAGTGAAAAAAGAGAAGTTGAGTTGGGTTGCTAAACTACTACTTTGAGTAATTTTGTGTTTTTCTTAGCTCAATCTTTTATAGTATCCTTCAGCATATTCTAGTAATTATTCCCAAGTCATTCTACTAGCTTCCCGCAAAGAAATACTCCTTCCACTTCTAAAAAATATTGTTGGTCTTATTCCCAAAATGCTTTCTTTAATATCAGTGACTAGATAGTTACATTTATCTCTTCCCCAATTAACTTCAGCTTCATCTAACCACCTCATACCTTCACTTTTCAAGATGGGATTTTTCATCCATTTATCATCCCATTGATAAGGATGCCAATTTTCCCTAAGTGCTTTAATTAAAAAGTTATTTGGGGAAGCAAAATCTTCACCTTGATTTTGTTTATAATGCCAATAAGATATGGTAGCGCTAAAAGCGTCTTCCATATCTTGAGAACAATAATAAATTGCTTCTTCTACTTCTGGGTTTGAAAAATCTACACCAATAGTAGTTAAAGCGGGAGCATACTTTTTAATTAGTTCTTTAATGCCTTCATATAATTGTGAATAAAGCAAAATTTCTCCTCAATTTTATTGACAAAATACCTAATAAAACTAAGAACATTTTTATTGAATCTTAAGATAGTAAACTGGTTTGAAGTGCGAAACCAAAAATCAGTACCGATTATTCAACTTAATCTTCTCTACTCTCAAAATTACAACTTTCTACATCCTACTACCAACAACTGAAAATAGTAAAAACCAAAGTTAGATTTTCTAAAAAAATTAGCTCTAGTTTTTTTACCCAAGCTTGCTTTTTGCCTCGACTTATTCTGACTCTTGCTAGGAGCAATTAATTAATTGCCCCTACTTCCATAAAACCATTAACTACTCACTTTCAGGAGAGGTATAAATTTCTCCCTCTGACTCATTTTTAGGTGGAGAAATCACTTCTTTTTCTCCTTGATTTTCATCTGTACTAACTGGTGACTCTACTGCTTCACTTTTAGAATTTGTTTCAGAACTAGCAGGAGACTCAACCGCTTCTTTTTTCTCTGGAGTAGTGGGTAATTTCACATCATTAAATTGAGGTCTATTAAAAGCAGCAATCTTAAAACCCTCCACATCAGAATTACTCACATACTTCCACATCCAACCAGGACTATAAAGTGGCATCATCACAACATTATCTAATAAATATTTCTGAACTGCCACAACCTTTTCTTGCCTCTCTTCGGAGTTAGTTGTAGTTCGCATTTCCTCCAACAATATATCAAGTTCATCACTGTGATAACCACCCATCCAACCGGGAGAATGCCACAACGTATAAAGAAAATCTGGGTCGTACCAAGACCACCCCATCATATCAATAACACCTTTACCTTCCGTGAGACTATTCTCCTCTTTTATCCTGGCATTAAGAGCGCCAATATCCATAGTTTCTAAATTAGCTTTTATCCCCACTTCTTCGAGTTGAGTTTGGAAATTTTCTATTACTTTTTTACGGTTTCCTCCTCGCCAAGTTAAGAGATTTATTTCTAATGGTTCATCCTCGCTATAACCAAGTTCAGTTAATAACGTTTTTGCTCTTTCTTGGTTGGGTTTAATACTAAAGTCCGAGCAAAGTTTCCCATCATTAGGAAACATAACATCTGCCATTGCACATTCGGAATGTTTAACCAAGTCTGGTAATATTTCCTCAGTTGCATTGTTCGGATCTATTGCCAAAGCAACTGCTTCTCTTGCACGTTTATCATCAAAAGGAGGTCTAGAAGTAACAAACTCCAAAAATACTATTTGCCCAGTATTTTCAGCCACATCAAGTTTTAATTTAGAGTCTTCCTTAATATTATAAATTTCTGTTAGTGGTGGCTCGGTTAAATGAACTTCACCAGACTTAACTGCTGCCAAACGTGCTTCCGCTTCCGGCATAGTTTTAACCACTAACTTCTGAATATAGGGGCTACCAGAATTGTCTCCTGCTCGCCCATAATTTTTGTAGTCTGGGTTGGCTTCCAGCACCAGTTGTTCCCCTTGAGTCCACTCCACAAACTTAAACGGCCCCGTACCTATTATCCCCTCTGTCCCAAATTTGTTGCCGTAGGTTTCGATGGCAGAGGGACAAATCATACTAGAGTAGGGGTCAGCCATAAACCGCAGAAATGGGCTAAAGGCTTTTGCCATTTTCACCCTAACTGTGAGGTCGTCCACCACTTCCACAGTGTCTATTGGCCCCCAACTGTCTTTGGTCTTGTTTTCTGTTTCTATATTGATGGCTCTATCCATTGTAAATTTGACGGCCGTTGCATCAAATGTTGTACCGTCATGGCATTTGATATTTTCGTTGAGTTTAAAGGTGTATTCTTGGCCGTCATCGCTAACTGACCATTCTTTGGCCAGGTTGGGTTGAATGTTGCCTTTCTCATCAAAGGCTAGAAGGGTGTCGTAAATTTGGTCTATTATTTGTCTGGATAGGGGTGAGACTGATTTGTGGGGATCGAGAGTATCTGAGTCGGTGTATCTAGCCCAGACAAATGTATTTGGTTCTTCAGCCGTTTGTGTTTCTGCGTTTCTAGTGGTTGTTTGAGTATTGTTGCAGGCGATCGCTAATGTGGCAACTGTTAATACTACTGCTATGAAACGCCAAATTTTTTGATGAGTCAATTTTTGCAAAAAAGTAGTTAGGGAAAACATAGAATATTTAAGTAGATAAATTGATTAGCAAAATTTTTAATTTTATCACAAAATTTGCTCTATTTTTTCATTCTAAAGTTTAGCATCATACCTGACTTAAATGAGTTGATGATTGTTAAAATAACCCATGTAAAACTCAATAATATAGGTAGAACCTTGCTAGACGAACAGGCTAAAAAAACTATACTGCGTAAAATTCCTCATGGATTATACATTTGTGGTGTTAAAGATGGTGATGAAGTTAATGGCTTTACTGCTAGTTGGGTAATGCAAGCATCTTTTACGCCTCCCCTAGTTGTTAATTGTGTGAAGCAAGATTCCAAATCTCATGCCATGATTAAGGCTAGTGGTGTTTTTGCTTTAAGTGTTTTAGAAGCTGGGCAAAAAGATTTAGCTCAACAATTTTTCAAACCCCAACGTCGGGTAGGAAATAAATTTGAAGATGTGGAATTTTATTTAGGAGAAACAGGTTGTCCGATTATTTCAAATTCTCTTGGTTATATTGAATGTAGAGTAGTTGGTGCTGTGGAAAAAGGCGACCATACTGTCTATGTAGGAGAAGTAATTACTGCAGGAGTGCATAGAGAAGGAGAACCTCTTTTATTAGAAAGTACAGGTTGGAATTATGGTGGTTAAAAAGCTGTCAGTTTTCAGCTAGTTAGCTATCCATTTTTCTCGGTTGGGAAAGGGAAAATTTTTCCTCTAAAATTATGAAGCTGGTGCAACCTATGGATTTTATCTCGGCTTTTTTACTTCTAAGATAAGCTGTCAGTTTTTAGTTAGTTAGCTATCCATCTTTCTCGGTTGGGAAAGGGAAAATTTTTCCTCTAAAATTATGAAGCTGGTGGAACCTGTGGATTTAATTCCTGGTTTTTAAATACTGAGATAAACTGTCAGTTTTTAGTTAGTCAACTATCAGCATGACTAATATTTAGTTAATACCACTGTAGCCATCTTAAACAATTAATTTCTTCCTTGTAAATTCTCGCTAATTTTTTAATTTCATTATGCCACTAATCAAAGTTCAAACCTCTGCAACAAAACCCGAAAAAGATAAAATTGATACTCTATTAAAAACACTTTCTACCAGTGTATCTCAACATTTTGGCAAACCAGAATCTTATGTAATGACAGCATTTGAATCAGATGTGCCGATGACATTTGGTGGCAGCAGTGATGAACCTGTTTGCTACATCGAAGTTAAAAGCATTGGTACTATGAACTCTAGCCAAACAAAGACAATGAGTCAAGATTTTTGTGAGAAAATAAATCAAGCATTAGGCGTACCAAAAAACCGAATTTACATCGAATTTGCTGATTCAAAAGGTTCGATGTGGGGTTGGAATAGTTCTACATTTGGTTAAGTTTTAATTACCTTTACTCGAAGGAAGAAGATTTGCTTATCTAGGATAGGGAGAGAAGCAAAAAGCAAAAAAAGAGAAATCTGAAGTTGAAAATATTCTTCTAAATCAAACTCAGTTAACTTAACCATGATTAAAATATTCTCCTCTAACATATGTCAAATTTTCTTCCTATTCCTTTTTATTTATTATTTCTTATTCCCTATTCCCTAATTCTGGTTTCCTGATTAAATCTAAAAGCATTGATAGGTCAAGATTTTAACTAAAAAAGGTTGAAAAAGTTAGCATTAAAGGCTCACCAGGGTAGAAAAATTAAGGTACTATTCTTCCTACTAACTCCTCTATACATCGCATTTCTCCTGAATTTTGTACGGGTGATTTCCTTCAGAATATTCCGCAAAGGTGTTTATGAAGTGTTCCGGAACGAAAATCGCCCCTACTCCTACCCTCACCCATAAGACTTTTTCAGCAACCCCTAATTCTACTTGTTAATATATTTCAAAACATATAAAAACTTTCACTCTTAATTCCCTATTCTCCAGTTGCAAATGACATATAAAACCCAAGCTCAAGATACAACTATTGAAGCAGAAAAGTTACAGTTTATTTTATTAAAAAAAAATCCTATCCAAAAGCGCATACAACAGTACAAATCCTGTTCGCGAAAACTCAAATCTATTTCTGGGAAACTCTTCAAAGACAATCATCCTTATCTCACTTCAAAACAGTTAAAACAGAAATATATAAAATCAATATTAGGAGCTGAGTATAGTGGAATAAATAAACTAATTGAAACTGAATTTATGATAAATGATGCTATAGAATTAGCAGCTAAAATTGGTAAAATTTTAGAGCATTATAGATGTACCTTATTTTGTTGGTAGTGGGTTAGCTAGTTCCTTTTGGGGCGAACAAAGATTTACCAATGATGCCGATGTAATCATATTGCTAAATTTAGACACAGTACAAGAATTGATAAATGCTTTTGAGGCAGAATTTTATATTAGTGAAACTGAAGTCGATGAGGCGATACAGAACAAAATAAGTAGTTTTAATATTATTCATATAAATTCAGTTATTAAAGTATATATCTATTTAATTAGATAATTAAATACAGCTCAAAAAGCTGCTCTTACTCCCAGAGAAAAACTATCTGCTAGCGAGTCACCAGAGTTAGATTTTTATATTTGTTCTGCCCAGGAGATAGTCTTACAAAAGTTAGTTTCGTATAAGATTGCTGGTAATGAATCTCAAAAACAATGGCGCGATATTTTTAGGAGTGCTGAAGCTTCAAGAATAAAAGTTAGATTTTGAATATATGAAAGAGTGGGCTTTGCAGTTAAATATTTTAGAAGAGTTAAATATTGCTTTTGCTGAAGCAGGTTTGTTTTAGCTTGCTTCGCTGAAAAAGAATAAGGCTTCTTATCAATGACAAAAGCTTAAAATTCTGCCTGGATTAATGAAGTTATAAAAATCCAAACAGAATCATCTAAATAGGAATTCCTGAATAAATATCAAAAGGTTATAGGGTAAAGAATTTGAGGTATTATTTGTGCGAAAAAAGTGTCAGATTTTTGCTACTGGTAGATCAAAAATTCAAAATTTTTAGTAGACAAGAGGGGAAAATTTGAGGGAGAATTATTCCGATTATCTTCCCTCAATCTACCATTTTTCCTGACTACTGTAGGGGTGGTTCGCGTTTGCTGAGCATTCCGTAGGAAACCCCCCCCCTACTACTAGAAAGAGAAAAAATACCCCACACGGGGGTATGCTTTTTCAGCAACCCCTAAATATTCGTCATTCATATAGTTTAAAGTTTAGCGATCGCTCTCTGGATAAATACCATTTACCAAATATTAAAAATGATATCCAGCTATCAGCACCCCTTAAAAATTCCTTTCAATTAAAATGTAAAATTCCGCCTAAATCTACACAGTCAGGCGGAGTAATTTCTAACAAAAATAAATAATAGTTCTATACAATAATTTCTAGTAGAACCAGAGAAATAAATCAACCTAGTTGAAGTACCGAAGTATTCAACAAATTACATTCTGAATCTTCTGGATGCCAAGCTAAACCATCCAGAGCCATCTTCTCAATTAAACTAGCCAACCGCAAAGCCTTAAGAGCTTGTTCCCCTCCAACCGAAGGTTGATTTCCTCCTCCCACACAGTTGACAAAATGCTCTAACTCTGCATGAAGAGGTTCAATATTGCTAGTATAAACCTTTTCAATTAAACCATCCTGACGATAAAGCACCTGACCATAATCAGTCACATAATCAGCCGTTGTTTGACGGTGAATCAGAATTTCATTATTCAGAAAATCTGCTTCCGTCAAAGAATTTTTACAGTGTGCCACAATAGAACGCAACTTTTTATGTGTCACCTTACTAGCAGTTAAAGTTGCCACAATCCCATTAGCAAAACCTAAGTTAGCTGTCACATAATCTAAATTTCCTGAACCAGAAGCACTGCTCCCACTAGCAGTAAGTTTGACCACTGGAGAAGCTACCAATTCCAACAATAGGTCAATATCATGGATCATCAAGTCCAACACCACTGAGACATCATTAGCTCGATGAGAATATGGACTCATCCGATGAGCTTCTAAGGCCAATAATTCCTCTGTCTTCAGCACCTTACTTAGCTCCTGAAAAGCAGGATTAAACCGTTCGATATGACCCACCTGTAAAATACGATTAGTTTTTGCAGCAGTATTGACCAAAAATTCGGCCTCCGCAATACTGGCAGCAATTGGCTTTTCCATCAAAACATTGACTCCTGCTTGAAGACAGGTCATCCCCACAACATAGTGTTGAAGAGTTGGTACAGCTACACACACAGCATCTACATGAGGCAAAAGGTCTATGTAGTCCTCAAAAAAACGAACTCGATACTTACTAGCAGTGTCGAGTCCCCTTTCAACATTAATATCTGCTATACCAACTAACTCAGTATCTTTAAGTAAACTGAGGACACGAGTATGATGTTGCCCCATATTGCCTACCCCTATCACCCCTACACGCAGGGGTTGATGTTCACCATGTTTTTTTAATGACATTCTATTTAGCACTCCTAGATTCTCCTCCACCACACCTAATAAATTTGATAGGTTTGTTTGATTCAGCCTCTGCAAATGTATCTTAAATTTGCTATCTAGGGCTAGTGCTATAGCGTGTCTGAATGGGATGTGAACAAAATCTTAATTTTTTGAAGAGTAGCAAAAAGTTCCAGAAACCTTCTTGAGTGTTCCCTCTTCCCCATTCGCCGTTCCCTTTTTCCAATTTTTAAGTTTGTAATCGAAATGGATATGCTGTATATAATTCTATTCTAAGTAAATTTCAATTTTTTGAGCTGGATATATTGTTTCTTTTTGAAAGATTATTGGTTCTCATTAGAAACTTTAGGGGTAATAATTTTAGCAGGTATACCAACTGCTGTTTGACCTGAAGGAATATCTTTGATAACTACAGCATTAGCGCCTATATTTGCATCATCTCCGATATTAACATTACCTAATACTTTAGCTCCTGCGCCCACACTTACCCTTTTCCCTAATTTTGGTGCTTCCAACGGACGATCTAGATACCTATTACCCATAGTGACACCTTGCCGAATAATACAATCATCTCCTATGATACAGTAGCCATGAATTACTATCCCGCTTTGATGTTCAAAAATGACGCGACGACCTAGCTCGACGGTGTAAGGTAATTCAATGCCATAACTATTACGAACTTTTCTGTACAATGCTCGGTAAATAATACTGAAAGGTCCCCTGATTAACTTTGATTTAATTTTCATTCTCCAGACACCAAAACGTTGGATTGCAACTGCTCGAAATCCTGGTCTCGTCCAATCTTTTTCATGAGCAATCCAGTCTTCCTTGATTTGTTGCCAAAAACCTATTTTTTCTGTTTCTGGTTTTGTGATATCTGATATGGGCTTTTGCTCTGCTACCATAATTAGTTATTACTGTTGTTAAATATTATCATTAATTAGTTTAAGTATAAATTATTCTGCTTGTTTTTAACTTAACTTAAGAAACACGCTATTACGAAGAAAATCCCACAATAATTTGGGCGGGTCATTATCTGGTTTACGCTGAATTATTCGTCGCATTCTCCAACTAATAAAACCAGTAGACCATAAAATATCAGCGACAGCTAAATATAACCAACCATAATTTTTGAGAAAGTATCTTTGCCTAGAATCAAACCAGTATTGAGGACGTCGTTTTGGTGGTTTTTTAGTGTTTGTTACACCAGAACTTTGTCCGACTAAATGTACTACTCTACTTTCAGGAACATACCAACAACTCCAACCTTTTCTTTTTGCTTGTAGACAAAAATCCATCTCCTCATAGTACATAAAATATTCCTCGTCTAACAAGCCCACATCCTCAAATACCTGACGACGAACAATCATACTTGCTCCAGCTACCCAATCAGTTTGACAAGCTTCTTCTGGTACTGGAGGTGCGACTACCCATTTATTCAGCATTTTAGTTACAACTCCAAAACGCATTCCAGAATCAAGTTCACTTAGAGCTGTATGAAACCGAAAAGCGGAACGCTGTGGAGTACCATCTGGATCTTCCAAACGACTGCCTGCAATACCTACTTCCGGGCGATCATTCATAAAATCAACTAATGCTTTTAATGCTCCCGGACGAACCACTGTGTCAGGATTAAGCAACAGAATGTAACGAGGGGGATTATCTGTTTCTAAAGCTGGACGTATACCAGCATTATTACCAAAAGCATAGCCTCCATTTTTGGCTAGTGGCATCAGCGATACCCACTCAGGCCAACCTTCTGTTTCAATCGCTGCTTTGATTTTTTCAACTGAACCATCGCCGGAGTCATTGTCCGTTACGACGACGTGGGTATTTGGTAATGATTTTACTTCATCCACTAACGAGTGCAGACAGTCAATTGTCAAATCGGGAGTTCGGTAATTCAGAACTACTACAAGCAAATATATGGGTTGAGTGCGATCTATAATATTATTCATAAGTTAAAATTGAGGCTATTTATACTCAATAATTTTATGTTGTTTCTTACCCAAACGGTCTAAATTAAATTGAATCAAACCAAATGCTTCCGGTATAGCTGCCATTGGAGCTGAAACACCCCACGCCACACTCTCAGCTTTTGAGTATCCTGCCTTTTGCTTTCTAGATATTTCTCGTAATATTGCTACTGGATATCGGCCCAAACCTAGTAAAGATAACCCATAAGTAGGAATTGCCAACCCTAGAGCAACTATTGGCATGATAATTCCCCAAAGCCAAATTCTTAATATTGATTTGACAAAATGTGGTTCAGTGGCATTTCCATAAACGTAAGAAATTTGAGCCAAACCATAACCACAACGTTTGGCCCTTTTCCACCATTGCTTTGCACTATGCATATCCGCATCATGTAAAGTGCAATTTTTGTCTATCCTCAATAGTATCCCACCAGTACGACGCAACCTTACACATAGCTCCCCCTCTTCAAAGGCAATCATCCTATTGTTATAGCCTCCCACCGCAGCTAATGGTTCCCTACGAATCATCACATCCCCGGCAAAACTGAGTATAGTTCCTGGAGAACCTATACGCCATTCCACATCACAGATTCTGTTATAAACACTGTTTTCTGGATAACGTTCCCGTCGCCAACCACAAACGGCTACTACTTCAGGATGAGCATCTAGGGTCTGTGCTGCAGCTTCAAGCCATCCTTTGACTACCTCACAGTCACCGTCAATAAATTGGACATACTCTACTTCCGGATATTTCTCACACATTTGCTCAAACCCAGCATTCCGAGCGCGGGCCGCAGTAAAAGGTATTGATAAATCTAAATCTACTACTTCTACGCCTCTTTTTCGAGCAGCTTCACAACTACCATCAGTGGAACCAGAATCAACGTATACGACTGGACGCGAGCCATTAACTATTGATTCTAAACTCCGAATCAGGCGATCGCCCTCATTTCTTCCTATTACTACTACTCCTATTTTATCCACATTTTACTCCCTTTTTTACATTATTATTTTTATTAAATCAACTATTTTCACAAACCACAAATAAATTGTATATTTAATTATTATTATTATCATTGGGAATTAATGAATTTATCAAACCAATTAACTGTACCACACTCGACACTGGCTGAAATGCTACACTAAAAGTTTCTGCTATTTTTGTAATTCCATTCCGGTCTACTATAATTACATCATTGTTTTGCAAAGGTGGGTTATTTTCCTGATTCAAACTTTGAGATAAATCTACCTCAAGAGTTCTGCGAGTGACAGTACCATTTTGATTTGCTCGAATTAATTCTACCGTGGCTTTTTTTGCTCTTTGTCGGTTAAAACTTCCTGCTGTTAATAAAGCTTCATTGAGAGAAGTATTGAGTGGCACTGTCACAATACCCGGTCTCACTACTTCCCCTACAACATTAACTGTAATTGTGTTTGGAGAAAAACTAGCTGCAGCAATTTCTGGTGCTTCACTTAAATCTATTTTTTCTGCTTTTGGGATAATTATACTATCTCCTTCCTGTAACAATACATCTTCATTTATATTACCTGTTTGTAATAATCTCCAGAGATTTACAGTCATTATTTTTTCTTGCCCGGTTCTGACAACTCGACGAATCTGAATTTCCCGAATATTTGCTTCAGAAGTGATACCACCTGCTATTTTAATTGCTCTGGTGACAGTGGGTAATCCTACCAATGTAGTTTCTCCCGAACCAACTGTTACCGAACCAAGTTCCTCTGATCGACCAGTTGCTTGGACATCAGCAGCAAATACTGTATATGGACCAGGACGGTTTACCTCTCCTATAATTACAACTGTAATAGGTTGGGTTATATCAGCCGAAAAATTAGCTTTGGCTCTTTGACGAACTTCTTGTGAGTCGAAGGTTTCGGCTGTAGGAATAAATATTTGGTCTCCATCTCGCAGTGTAATATCTTGGGGCAACCTACCTGTCTGTAAAAATTCCCAAAGGTTAATATTAATTATCTCCTCTGGTCTTTGTGGGCGAGGACGACGAATCTGGACATTTCGGATATCGGCAGCAGCCGTTACCCCCTTGGCCAATTCTAAGGCATCTATGAGGTTAGGAAATTGTATCCCTCCTGTGCTGCTTGGTGGGGTCATTGTGTAGACTCCAGGACGACTTATTTCTCCTGCTACGGCTATATTGAGGGGTCTAATTCCTGCTAAAGTAACTGTAACAATTGGTTCTGTAACTAAGCGGGAATATTCTTTTGTTATTAGGTCTGTTAATTGGTTTATAGTTAAGTTTTGAGCTTGGACTTGACCAACTAATAATAAGTTAATAGAACCATCTACTAGAACTTGATATTCTTTGTTATATTCTGGTACATTAAAAAATTCTACTTGTATGCGATCGCCTGCTCCTAGAGTATAGGGTACTTGATCTGAGCTTCTATTTATCTGAGCTATTTTAGTATATTTTTGATTATTTGATGAGAATGTTTCTGTTGATTTTTCAGTTTTTGAAGTTTTTACATCATCTTCAATTGTCAATGCTTTGCTCAAATCACCCATCACATAATTGATAAATATTCCAGATATTAAACACCATTCAATCATTTTTTTATAATGCATAATCTCTACTTATTTTTTTATTATTCAATCTAGGTTTATTGTCTTTTTTATAAACAAATATAGTTGTTTATAAAAAAGACAATTTAGCTGTTAAATATCAGGGCTATTTCGTTCTAATTTATGACTTTTTGTGTATTAACGAAAATCTGCCTTTTCAAGGATTAAAGGTTCTATCCACCAATCTCTAAAAGCTAGTAAAATTCTCACT
>JAAUYJ010068989.1_pt1 | contig 14795 bp, 10 predicted proteins | sample 7278031 | NCBI WGS metagenome assembly JAAUYJ01 (sample SAMN14350222, study PRJNA611818) | marine sediment metagenome | isolation source: surface marine sediment (1.8m) | place: French Polynesia: Moorea | collected 2018-08 | reverse complement strand
TTCGCGCCCTCTCGATCATCCACACAAAAGCCGACATCCACATTCTGCGCCCTCCCGATCACACACACAATGGACGACACATTTTATACTACTGCGGAGGATACAGAAACACAAAAAAGTTTTTTTTTCTCTGCCGTATTCTGGGAAATGGCCTTTTTTGCCTTGTAAAGCTGTCCCACCCGCCATCCCCTCCCCTATCTGAACTCAGACGCCTGCATGAATGCCCGTTTTTTCCACACTGCAAAACAAAATCTCTCCCTCAAAACGCGAAGAGGGCTACTCCCGATAAAAAAACATTATTATTAGCGCAAATGGTGTCGTCGTGTAATAGCAACAGCAGGGAAATGAGCTGTCAGAGACACACAAGAATCGACTACAAAACCGCTATTTAGCCAGATAGAAGAGAGAGACAGCGGCACAAAAAAACAGGATGATGGAGAGTGGAAGTACCGAGAGGAGGAAATTTATCACTTTTCCTCTCCCTCTTTTGCCACTTGTCAGACCTTCTTCCCCTTTCCTCTCTTCCTCCTCCCCTTTTATATCTGGCTCATAATTCAATTACGCCTAGTACTACTACGGTATACTTCCGCCCTCTTTGTTGCGGGAAATCGCAGGTTTTTCCCCTCCCCCTCCCGTAAAATCTGCCACCTGCGCTCCTCCTCCTCCTCCTCCTCCGTTCCAATCCATCAACTAAGTAGGAGGAGGAAGGACGACCCTCGTTTCCCCGCATTAATTTCGGGTGACGGACTAGTGAAATCTAGGTGTCAGTTCTTTCTTTTTCCTCTCCAGTTTTTGTGGGAAATCATCGTTAAAGTCCATTATATTTTGGAGCAGCATCGATACATCCGCCGCTTGACAGCTTGTTTGTTAAATTTCGAAAACTTTTCAATCTTTCCTCATTCTTTTGTTGTTTGGGAAAGTCAGCGTAAAAAGAAGGCGAAAAATCTGCACCTGGCCCTGTGTTTATTTCTCGGGAAAAAGTGCCGCAATCCATCTCTAGGCAGGTGCATAAATGTCCCCTCCCCGCGGAATAAGGGGCCCATGCAATAATGACAATGACAATCCCATTAATTACCGCACCGGGAAAAAAAGGCATTTTTGCTTGGGGAAACGATGTAAGTGCACCTGTCTGGGTTTTCGTTCGTTGTGCGGGCAATCAAAAAACAAAAACGGGAAAAAGCGTCTCTTGCGAACGCGAGATTTGTCAAAGCCAAGGCCGCCGCCTCAACAGAAGCAGAAGAGAGACGATCTCTCCTCCACTTTCTCACCTGTGAAACGAGGAAGGCGGGGGGAGAAAAAAAGGGAGAGTGAAACAATGATAATAAAAAACAAGGCAGGTGTTACCCCGCCGCAGTCAATGTCAAAATCTCTCTTCCCTCCTTTTTTGTGTTTTTTGGCGCGAAAAATCCCGCTTTTTTAACGGATCGCGCCTACCGCGGATGATGATGGCAGCACAGGTAGGGTACATTTTGACAAGTATCTCTACTCCGTGAGGCAGGTGGTGGCTTTGCAGACACAATCGATAATAACCCCTAGTACGTACCTGCCTGCCTGCCTGGTTTGGGAAGGGCAGGTGTGTGTTGTCGCCCTCCGATAATAATACGCGCGTTTATTTCGAATTTATTTTCTCCTCTCGCTCTTTTTCTGGGGGGAGGAAGCAGGCGCGCGCATCCGTCCGTGCGTTAAGGAACTTTGTCGACGTATTGCCACATGTGTGTGAGTGTGTGACGATTTATACTTTTTTTCGCTCCTTGCTTATGTTGCGGGAAGTGATGTGTCGACGTCGAGAGGTCTGAAAATTTACTCCCCTCCCCTTTTCCCCCTGCAGCTGCCTTCGTTCGATCCTTCTTTTTGCTATAAACCACTTTTTGAATTTTTGTAAATGATCAAATCCGGCAATTTAGATCTGGCGGCGCGATATGGAAGTGGGGAAATGACAGAGTAGCACCTCCCACTACTATTTGGGGATTATATAAGACGGCGAAAATGCTTTCTACACCGGTGCACCCTTTCTTTTCCAGAAAAGCATCTTTTTTAAGCGCCGGATCCCACGCTCGAGGTTGCGTGAACGCCGAGCAATCTCTCATCCGTAATTTCAATTATCTTTATTCCCGAGTGATTTTCGGGAATTCGCCCTTCCCCCTTTCATTTTAAATGACCTCTTTTGTCCCTAGTTTCGACGGAGAGACACTCGCTTTGGCGGAAACGTCTTATTCTTCTTCTTCTTTCATTTTCTCATGGCACCAATTGTTCTCTTCACTCCCCAGCACCCTTTCTTTCATTTGATGGTATTCTCTTCCATCGTCGTCGGTAATGCTGGCAAAAATGCCAAGAATCCCTCCCACCCTTTCATTTGTTTCGTTCACGTGCTCACAGTCCCCTGAAAAAAAATACAAAAGAAAAAGAAACTGAAGAGGAGAAATCATTTTCATTCTCGCCTCTTCCGCCATTGTTTTGGAGGAGGCGAAAAGAGAAATACTTGCGGTCTCCTCCTCCTTCTCCTCTTCGAAGGTTGAGCCCTGATATCGAACTTACGATACATTGTCGCAAAAGATAAGTGTAAAAATCTGGATTATGGAGAGCAAAAAGCTAAGTGAGTTTCTTCTTGATGTGGCGAAATAACGCAGCAAAAAAAGTTTTTTTATCGCCTTTTGACAAACGAGGCGAGAGGGAAACTGATTTGTGTTTTTTGCTCAGCTTTACATAGCGCAAACATCTATTTTTTTTTGAACGGCTGTGCTCCAGATTTGACTAAAAATCATCATATGACAACTGACTAAAGAAATATTCGACAAAATTCCGTATTTGCGCCAAAAAACATTTGTTCAAACAGGACGTACTATGCACACTTTTTTGACAACGAGGTTCAAATATTATTCTCTTCTCTCGATTGGGAAACAACCTGTCGCTCCTCAATTCGATTTCGAAGGACACTTTTTCTTGGCTTATCGATCCCTTCGCAGCTCAAGTAATGTTGACTTGGCCCAGTTTCTCTCGGTTCGATTTGTCAAGAAAAGTATGTGTGCGATCTGACCCATAGAGAGCGAGAGGGACCTCCCGCTGTGACGTTTGGTCGCCGCAGAAGCAAATGTAATTAATTTGGGGCCTCCCCCGCCCCGCTCCCTCTCGCCCCATTCACAGACGAAGAAAGGGGGCGCGGCGCCGGCTAAGACATTTGACAAACAATAAATTCATTTTAATTAGCCACTACTCCCACAGTATGTAGTAGTAGGGTTGCGGCGCTTTCTAGAACTAATAATCTACAACACCAGCAAAAAGGAACAAGCGAGGAACATTTCTCCGGCGTCAAAACACTCAACAGGTTTATGCATACGTGTTCATTTTATTGTGCCGAAATGGAATGATGGAGACATTGCACAATGCTCAGAATACACGGACTAATTCATCAAACACGGGTGCGTTCGAATTTCTTTCCTCCCAGGTACGACTAGCATGTGTACGCTGAAGGGGGGTGCAGTACGTATGGTACATCAAACAGGAAGGAGAGACCGGGGGTCAGGGTATACGGACACAGAGAAGGAGAGGGGGGAAAGAGAGAGAGAGAGAGGAGGCCTGCTTTTAAGCCTACGTGGCGCAACAATCATGCCTCCAAACGTTTCCCCACATATTTTCCTCCTTTTTCGTCAGACATATCGACTTATCGCCGCGTCACAATATTGCATTCTTTTTTTGGAGAAACATGACCCATTTGCCGCTGTCGAGTTGGCGAAATGTGAGTGTGCTTCCTTATAAATAGTGTTTTTGGCGGTGAGTAACCTTGGTGGATGAACCTGACTCACGGATTTTTCTTCCTCCTTTTCCCTCCAAACTAGGCGGGGTCTCTCCTTCTCGCCATTACGGGCCTTGCTTAGTGGAAAGAGGAGGAGGAGGAGCGGGTGAGCAGGCGACGGACGGGTATTTCCCCAACGATTTTTAAAGCGAAAGGAATGGAAGACGCCACCGAGGTTTTTTCTTGGCGCCGCTCTCTTTCTCCCTGGAATGGAATGATGCTGCATTGGAATGAATTCCACGGAAGGGAAATTCCTTCGGGTTGTTAAAAGTAACAACTCATGAGCGTTACCCAGAAGTCCTTCCAAACTGACATTATATCGTAAATATTTTTGAATGAATATTTCCAACGGCCACTAGCCAACTTCCCCATCGTAGGTATCAAGGGGGGGAGCTTTACGTTATATTGTAAGTGGAGGCTGGAGAGCATCAAATTTCAGACTCCTACTTCCTTTCACATTTTTTGCCATCACTATACCGCCTAATGACTGCCTTCCTCCCCTCCCTCTCTTCCTACCCCTTTCCCGCTCCCCTTTACAATATCCGACGGAGCAAAGCTGTCCTTTCCCTCTCTTCCCTCTTCTTCCTCTCCAGACTCTTGTGCAAAGCTGCCTTCCTTCTCTTCCCCTTCTCTTCTTAGAAGGGCATTGTGGAGGCGGAGGGGTTTCTTGGAAGAAGGGAAAAAAGAAGTGGAGAGATGCAGCTCGGGGAAAAAAACAAAAGGTCACAAATTGACATTTCCGCCAAAAATGGGTCCGCTACACTTGGACCTCCTTTTCGTACGCCCAAAAACTTTGCAACTGCCAAAGGGTTTTTTGCCAAGGTCCGTCACGATTTCACAGGAGGAAAAAAATGGTCTTAGTAACTTGCTTTCAAAATTATTTCGTGGGAAAAGCAAAATTAGTTTACTCCCCTCCCCTCCTCAAACCGAACGGTGGCCCTCCTCCTTCCTTTTTCCTGAAAAAGCAGACCATTGCAAAAAATTCGGACTGCCAATTTTCCCCTTCTCGTCTTCCTCTTCTTCCCAATCCGTCCACAGCGAGCAGAGCACACTCACTCCGCCTCCGCCTCCGCCGAGGAGGTTCCACAGTACTCTGGAACCGTGGGGCGGTCGGTCGGTGGTATCGCGTTTCTGTTTGCTCGCAAAGGTGGAGAGACCGACTGAAGAAGCCGCCGCCGTTTGGCCAAAGTGCCTTACTAGTTGTTGCATGGTCGTCCGCCAAAAAAGAAAAAAATCGCCGTTAAAGCGTCCAATTTTGGCTAACTAATTGAAAGGGAGGGAAAGAAGGGAGGGAGCCAAATTGGAGGCATTCAAGCTTGCTTCCAAAAAATGCAAGGGAGGAGGAAGCGTCGTGAGAAGAAAGGAGAAGAGACGTCTCTCTCTCTCTTCCTTTGGAGAATCTTCATGAGTCCCAAAAAAGCCTTCCTCCTTGCAGCCAACAATTCAGAAGAAAAGAAGGAGAAGGAGAAGGCTCGTGTTTGCTGTCGCCGGAAGTTTGCACAAAAGAGAAGGGGAGGGAAGAAAAAAATACGAAAATAGTGGCGGTGGCGGTGGTAGTCTCCCTCCTTTTTGGAACAAGATGAAAAGAATCTTTTCCTTTTCCTCCCCTAGTTGTTGCGTGCCTCCTTGCTTATCCAATGTATTTTTTTTCGTTTTTATCCGTGCATTTTTCGGCAGCTGGAAAATAACTTTGGCGAAACTTTCGCCGAGTTTGTTTTCTTTTTGCTAAAAGTCCGCCTTTCAGCAACTGCTTGCCCATTTTCAATGCTGGCATTTGATTCATACAATTGGCGAATTTCCTTCTTTGTAAGGTTGTTGACTTCTTGTGCTCTGCCTGGCGAGGGAGCGATGCAGTTTTTGGACCTCCTCCTCCTCGTACGTTTCTTTCTTTCGGGTCCTTTGTGGTTTTTCCAGTTGTTCCCAACTTCGAGCTATTTATATTCGGTTTCTGCCTCTGTGGTAAAGTGCTCGCGAGTGTGAGCGATGAATGAATGTATAAAAATCCTCCCCTCTCTAGAGGGCAGAAATATTTTGAGAATAGCTAAGTCTTCCTTATCATTGTCCTTTGGAAGAAAGGGGGAAACCCCACAGTTTCTCTAGTTTCAAGCCGGGGGGGGGGGGGTCAAAAAAGGGGCTGTGGTGTAATAACGCCTGCGAAAATACAGCAGGAGATGGCATGCAGAGCTGGATGTACTGTAGGGATTACCCGCTCTTGAAAGCCAACACTGCTGGAGAGGAATGGCGAATTCCGACGACAGATAGCACTTCTGGAATTGCTGCTGCATACAGGAGGAGGACGAGGTGGTTAAGTCTGTCGGGGAGGAAGGGTTGAAAAACCTGTTTTGACCCTTTTTATACCTGGCTGCTGCTGGTATTTGATTCTTTGAATGGGAATTTTAGAGGGGGGAAGGGAGAGTCCCCTCTAGTCGCAAAGAGGGCTTTTTAAAAGCTTCTCTTCCCGCAGTCGTCATCCGGCACCTGTGGAAAAAAGGAAACGGGGAGAGAAACACATGCGACAAACGACGACTTCCCGCAAAAAGAAAGAAGATGTATGCATCAAATTTAAATCTGCCCAGCTTGGTTAAGCCAAAGCCAAAGGGGGAAACTTCCGCCGCCGAATTTTTTTTCTCGCTAATTTAACGAGAGAAACTTTTGGGGAAATGAAGAATTATAAGCGCGCGGGCTAACTATAAGTGCAGACCTTTTTCCCGTGCACATAAAAAACTTTTTCCTCCGCTCTCGTCATGAATGCAGTCGGAGCGAGCGCTGCCTGCCTGCACCCCAAAACTCTTCACTTTAAGCCTTTTTTCCCGGGAAATCCAAGCAAGTCTCAAACACACACTCAAACAATCTCCCCCTCCCTCTCTGCGACGTGGCCGGCCAATAGCGTTTCGCGCATAGCTTTGCGTTTTTTTACCGGGGGAGGAGGAGGAGGAGGAGGAGGAAAGGGAGTGTGAAAGGAAAAGAGAAGGTGTGGGTGGGACCGTGGGAGGGTGTGTATTCTTGGCCTCTCCTCTCCTTCCCCGGTGGGGCGAGATCCGTTCTTGGCAGAAGGGTGCTGGGGAAAGAAGAACAGTAGTAGGCAGTTGTAGTACGCGGCGGCTGCGGCGGTGCCCACATATGCCCGTGAGTCAGTCTGTTCAAGGAGGGATAGAAAAGGAGGGCAGGAGGGGGAGGGGGAGAAGAAGGGAGGCACACCTTTTCCTCCTCCTTTGACCGCTCCTCCCTTTTTTTCTTGGGGGCAGGGCGAGGCACACTGCACCTACTACACTCAGGCCTGGAAAGGACGGTAGCGGCGTCGGAGGAGGCACCGGCAGCACACAGTTTCTCTTCTACTTAGGTATCCTCCTCCTTCCCTGACGTACGGAAAGAGAAAGAGAACAGGGGAGGAGGCACTCTCCCGACAGCTTTTCACGTTCGTCTCGTTCGTACAAAGGTATGCCGCCGCAGCCTTCGGCCGGTGCAGCAATCATAAGACAAGGAAGAGAGGGAGGAGATTCGCCAAATGCTATCCAATTGACGGAAATATCGAAAGGCAGTTTTTCATTTTCCACGTTTCCACGTTACCACATTTTGCATAATAAGTTTGAAGTCCAGTGATTAATCTCTTTCCCTTCCTCTCTCAATCGAAATCGGTGAAACCCCTCTCTGCCAAATCATCTTTACGCTTCGTCTGGGTATACTGTAGTAGTGTGCCCCTTGGTGTGTATGCCCGGCCCGTTCAGATCCAGCTTTTCCCCCTCCTCCCCCACTTCATTGGCCTTGCTGCAGCATCTCGCCTCATGCTTCGTAACGAAAGAGGAGAAAATGTCTCCTCGGGAACTCCGAGGTTAAAGGGGAAGGAGGAGGAGGAAGGGGAGCGCCGCCGCCAAGGACGTCTTTCGATTCCCAGACTAGGCTGATTTAGAATGGGGAGGAGGAGGAGGAGGAGGAGCGGCAGCATATGTCCCGTACGATACAGAAGGGAGGGCAAACACACGTCCACGATAAAAGGGAAGAATTGGAGGAGAGAAGGAGATGCTGCTACAATAATGGTGAAAAGCATGTGTGTTTGCACAACATAAATACATAATGCAAGGAGGAGAGCCGAAGTCCCGTTCCTTTTTTTTGCTGCACCCACCGAGCGACATGTGATGCGGCGAAGGGTGGGGCTCTTTTCTCCCCTTTTCCAGACAGACGGAGAGTGGAGTCCCCTTCTCGTCCGTTGGTTTGGCACCAAAGGGACGGAGCGAGTGTAGTAGTGGAAGAGGAGGAGGACGAGGATTTTCCCGCCTTCCGCCAATTGTTGGAAGCTCACAGACCGCAGCAGGAGGAGGAGAGGAGGGGGGGGGGGAACGACGCAGCAGCAAAGTTGTTCATTGAGAAGGAGGAGTAGGTACACTCGCGCTATGTACCCACGTACGTACGTACGTGCGGGCGTCTCCGTCAGACCTGCCCATATGTGCGTCTGCCCCTGCCGGCCCAAGCGGCCCATCCACGTGGGGAGACCGGCAAAATCCACCTCCTCCATCCGCACACACACATGCCCGGTGGATAGGAAAAGAGCGCTCAATGCTTTGCTGCTGCAGTGGAGGAGGTGGAGAAAAAAAAGACGCTTCATTCCTTTCTCCTCTTCTGGAAGCGCCCAGAGAGAAACGGACGGACGGACGGAGGCGCCAGCAACAAAGAATCCTGCATACTAGAACGGACAGAAATGCTAAGTTCCGTACCTACATAGTAAAAAGTGTACTAAACAATATTAGGATGATAAACTCTTTGTAGGTATGCTATACTAATCACCCATGGGCTCGTAGTACGATAAAAACTTCTATTTTTCAGTGAATATACGGTTTCTTTTCATCTTTTTGCGCAATAGTGATACAGTTTTTTCAAACTAGTATAGTTTTTCATGGGCTTTTTACCCAAGGAGCTGCATTGTTTCTTAGATCCATCAATTTTTCCCTTGACTATCTGAGAAACAGCTTTACTTTTGAAAACATTTCTAGTTCTCAAGGAAAGCTTAAACGTCCGTTGCTACATACAGACATCCTTGACGGAGGTTACTCACTCTCACGCCGGCCGCTCCCTATTCCTATTCCCCAACGCTTTTCTACGAATAGCTCCTGACGAGGGGGCAGACTTGCCAGGCGGTGTTTTTAAAAGCCAGAAACGAAATTTGTCGGCTATTTTGTATCAGCAATATGATGGAATGTCTTTGTTGTGTTTGGTTCTTTCTTTGTAGATAGTTTTTGCTGTAGCAATTTCATACGTCAATCATGCCCTTTCTGATAATAAGATGTAGGTGTATCATCAAATTAACAAATACATAGCAGTTGGCAGAATAGGACCAATATGCATAGCGACCTTTCCTGAAGCGGAAAAACAAATTGCATAATGATATTCAGGGTGATCGTAAAACTTGGAGCAATGGAGTATCTTATTCTTCAAAATGGACTAAATGCTACTAGGTGTAGCCGCTGCGCTGGCGCCGCATCTCGTCATCCTCTTCCTTCCCCGGTTTTCGGGTTTCGTTATCTAATCCAAAGTGGACTAACCACGTGTCTTTACGCCGCCGAACGAACGGCGAAGGGCGACCGACCGAGTCAGGGCCGGGATGCACTTCGCCCTCCCTTTGCCCCCCTCCATCTCGCGCAACATGTCTCTTCGTCCCGTTGCCCCTTCCTCTCCTTATCGTACGTTGGTCTGGTGTCCCGCCCCGTTCCCCTGTGGCAACCCTTCCCGTTCTTCCCCGGCTTCTTTGCGCTCTTGCCCGCTTCTTACACCATCCCTCGTGAGCACTCCACCGGCAGAACACAGAGCAAAACGCCGACTAACCGCCCTCCCTCGCCCTCCCTGCCCGGGGAAGGGAAGGGGGAGTTTCGCCTCCGCCCTCCTGCTCTTGCCCTCCCCGCCCGCCCTCCTCCCCCTTCTCTTGCCACGTCTCTTCCCGCCCGAAAGCGGCCCTCCCGCCCCTTCTGCCCTCGCCTGCCAGACGGCCAAACACAGGTTCCTCTCTCTCTCTCTCTCTCTTCCTGCGAAGAAGTGAGTCGCTCCTTTCGTTTCCTCTTTTCTTCCATTCGTGGGTTGGACGCCGGACGGGACACAACGACGTGTTGCACAACACCTCGGGTTCCGACCGCACCCGGACACGCACCCGGACAGTGACCCAAAGAGCCCGAAGCCCCGTGGACCGCCCGTGACCCCAAGTGTGGAGACTTTTTGGCTTTCGTCCAGCGGCGACCGTGCAGTGTCGCCCCCTCTCCACACGTGTGTGCTGTTTTGGTGCGGTGCCATCTGGTGCCGGCGCCGGACGCGAAACCGAACGGACCCGGACGCACCCGGATGCCGCTGGGCTCGAGACACCCCTCGGCGGCGGTTTTGGGAGCGGCCTCCTTCACCTTGCCGGACATAAAGACAGAGAAGCAGACGGAGAGCGAGATGTACTCCGTGTTCAGCGAGTACGACTCCTCGGCCTCGGCCCCCGGGTCCTCCTCCGACCTGGACGAGCTGGCGGCGCAGCTGGACTCGGCAGAGACCCTGTGGGAGGGGCTGGGCATCGGGGCGGCCACCACCGAGATCACGACGGAGCTCCCGCGCGGCGACAGCGTGGCCTCGGACCTCTCCTCCATCACGGCCGATCCCTTGGGGGCCTCGGCCTCCGTCAACTCTCCCGACAGCGGCTTCCCCGACGACCTAATGGAGGGACTGGTGGCCGACGACTTTTCCAACCTGGACATCAACAGCCTGCTGGCTGATTCCACCGCCGCCTCCTGCCACGTCAAGGACGAGCCCCTGTGCAACAGCCCTGGCTGCGACATCAAGGCTGAGGCCGACGCGGGAGAGGAGCCCTACACCTTCCTCAACGACCAGGGGATGCAGGGGCTGGAGAACGGAGGGCAGCCGGACGACACAATCAAGACGGACTGCATGTGGTCATCTTCCCTCACAGACTTCCTAGGCTCCTCCTCGTCCGCCGTCAACGCACACAAGAGCAGCAGGACCAGGGAGGACTCACTGACGCTGTCAGAGTGCGCAGAGTCCCTCTTCAAGGACCTCAAGGACGTGGACCTGATGGGCGCCTCCTCTTCCTCCTCCTCTGGGCGCTACTTCGGTTCCTCCCCAGGCGTGCAGGGTATGCTCAGGAGCTACATGGGCGGCAAGACTGGCCCGAGTTGTGACAACAGCGACGACGAGGAGATCGACGTGGTCAGCGACTGCAGCGACAGCCGCTCCACGTCCTCCTCCACCGTCTCCGCAGCCACCACAGCTTCATCCACCCACAGCAGCCGTTACAGCGGCAACAGCAGCAGCAGCCGTACCTACAACAACAGCCTGAGTAGGGGCGGCAAGAGGGTGCCCACCGTCAGGGCAGGGCAGTCCCTCCTTAGGAGCAACAGGCACAATATGGCCGCAGCAGCTCAGGCGCAGCAGCAGCAGCAGGCCAGGCAGCAGCAGCAGCAGAGACAGCAACAGGTAAGCAACCCCAAATTTGGATCGGATTGCTTTCCCTTTCTGTACTACCTTTGTCGTCTTTTGTCTTGTGAGAAGCAGTCATCTCACGGCATGCAATTTTTGTTCAGGTCATAACCCAGCAGACCATCCTGGACAACATGAACGCCGACCACTGCTACTTCATGGTGGCCGGCCCCTCCTCCGCCCCCGCCTCCACTCCCGCCCCCGGCAACACCAACAGCAACGAGGGCCTCCTCACCCCGAACGAGAGCAGCGACGACGACGAGTCTTCCTCCGCCTCCACCATGACCGCCAGCCGCACCTCCGCCGCCCACGCAGCCTCCATCGCAGGCACCGCGCAGCACCGGCGCAGGCTGGCGGAGGCCATGAACAGCCTACACAAGCAGCAGCAGCAGCACGGCAAAACCGGAGGGACGGCCTCCACCAGCAAGCCAAAGTTCACCTTCACCCTGACTGTGAGCAACAATAAGGACGAGGAGAACACTCCTCCCGGACTCGGAGGAGAGAGCAGGAAGAGGAGGAGCTCAGCCATGAAGAACCAGCACTGTCCCATCCCTTCGTCCTCCTCCGTCGGCGGCGGCGCCTACGCCACGGCCTCCTCCACTGGCCGCCACCACGCCGGCGCGTCCGCCTACGCTCCCCCCGCCGCCAAGGCCCGCCGCACCGCCCACCCCGGCGCCACCTCCCTCCTCGCCCGCCCCGTGATGTCCTCCTCGGCGACGCCCCACCGCGCGGGCGAGAGCCAGAAGAGCCGCGACATCCGAGACCTGCACAACTCCATGGAGCGCGCGCGCCGCGTCGACCTCAGGCTAAACTTCGACCAGCTGCGCCTGCGCGTGCCCGAGATCGCCCACCTGGAGAAGGCCTCCAAGCTAACCATCCTGAACAAGGCCGCCTCCTACGTGCGGCACCTGGACTCTGAGGCCGCCAGGCACGCAGGGGAGAGGGAGCGGGCACAGGCCAGGAACGCACAACTGCGGCGGCAGCTGCAGCAGTTGACAGAGGCCTTCGACTCCTCCTGCAGCACCTCCTCCTCCTCCTCCGTTCGTCCGCTGTCCGGTCGGCGGAAGGCCGGTTCGGGCGCGGGGGCGACGGCGGTGACGGCCTCGGGGAGGGTCGTCTCGGCGCCGCACAGCCACAGACACTACTACTAAGGAGGGAGAGGAGTTGGAGAGGATGATGTAAATGTACAAGAGGAGCAGCAGGAAGGAGGAGGAGGACTAAATGCTGTTGTGATAATGATGCTGAGGAGGAGGGAGGCCTTCCGAGAAGGGAAAAATGCGAAGCGAACAAGATACAAAAAGAACCGAAAGAAGAACACGAAGAGGACAAAGAAAGAACCAAGAGCAAAGACAAGAAGACGGAAAGAACATTTCGAATGCGCCCCTCCGGCCCCTTGTACTACAAACAAACAAAGATTCTCTTTCCCCAATAATCAAATCCCTTTCCTTTCTACATCGCGCCCTCTCCTTTCATTTCTAAGCTATTCTAAACCCCGCAACTGGTACACCCTCATTTTTTGCCGCCGCCTTTCTTCCTCTCTCTCGAGGGAGGCCCCTTTCCAGATGGAAGCAATGGGGAAGATGGTTGCGTCACTGCTGGGTTGAGAAAGCAGCTAGCTCTCTGTTTGGTCTGGTGACGGTAGACTGACGCGCGATACCCTTCTCTCCCCCATGCTGCTGCCGCGTCTGGTTGGCTGGCTGCACTTTATATCGATTTTCCCCTCCCCACTTGCTTTCCCTTACTTTTTTGGCGCGAAAAACCCCTGCTACAGCGCCTTTCTTCCTTTCTCCGATGATAGCAAAGATTATGTTTTGCTCCCATGCGTAGCAAATGTTACCACAGCGCATCAAATATGGTTTGATACCCCTCCCTCAGTCCCCCAAAGCGCATCTTGCAATTGTGAACTACAAACCAATTGACCCCCCTCCCCTCGCCCCTCGCTTGCTAGCTCGCAAAGACGAAGAAGGAAAAGTATGAACTATTTTGCCTTGAGTATAAGGACAAGAGACGACGAAGATACATGACGATGGCTTCTTTCTCTTCTATCAGCCTGCTCAATGAGTTTGAAAAAAAAAACTGTGCAACAAAACGCATCCCCCCCTTATTTTCCGCTATGATGGAGACTCAAGCAATTGTCCTTTCCCCCCGCGTTTTGTATTTCCTCTCTCGTACCTTTGTTTCGTATATCCTTTTTGGGGACACTTATGCCTTGCTTTTCCCAGATCTTTTTTTGTACGCACAACAACAAAACAAGTGTTACGACTTATGTACCTATGTACTTCTACAGTTTGTCGAGAATATGCTTCCAAAAACACCTTGTTTTCCCTCTTTTTCTCTCCTGTTGCCAATACATATGATTTTTTTTTGCTGCAAAAAAGGGAAAGCCTCTTCGTCTCCCGATTTTATTTTGTCGAGTGAAAGAACGGAAATGAGAATGCAATCAATTCATATTACGATTAATAACACCTAAGTAGACAAGAAGAAAGAGCTGTAACATAGAAAAGAAGATGAGAAGAAAGAAAACAAACCCTCTTATTTACTACTACAATTGCGATTTTTCTAGCGCACACACCATGTTTTCCGTAGTTTCCCTTAGTAGTAGAAAGGCAGAATTAGATTTGTATATCCCGGGATTATTCAAAGTTATCATTGGGGGGTAAAAGAGATTCACCTTTTTCGGGCACTTTTCGTGGGAAAAAGACGTGCTAGTGACAAAAACTTGCGGAATTTTGTGGCCTCTTCTCGATTGACAAAAAGATCGGAACATATCCTCGCTTGCTTGGGAAAAAGATTTTTTATTATTATTGATTGAACAAAGAAATGGGAAACAACGAAGAGTAATATTTTGGTTACAAAAAGATGAAGAAAACGGTACAACGAAACTGAAACGGAATCCCCCCCCATTTTCCTCCCCCCATTTTCCCGGAATTTGCAAGTTAGTCTGCAAAGTTCCTTCGAGTGTAACCTGACTGATCTCAGAGACGGTTTTGACATATACGTTTGTCTGAAAGTTACGTACTATAATAGCGGAAAGAAAAATAGTTTCTATATTCTCCCCCTCCCCCTCCTATCCTTTATGTCGTATAATAGTGGGATAACTTTTTTCTTTTCGAAACGGTTGTTGCTGTTGCACCACTTTCCAAACCTTTTTAGCACAATATTGTTGAAACCCTAGCTGATTTTTTAAAGACAATTCTTTTTCACACACAACTCTTTGATTCTTTTAGACCTACCGACGCTCACTGCCTTCGTTCAAGCACTTGTTTCCTACATGAACTTCCCACTTAGCAGAGAAAGAAGAAAAAGCATTGAAAAATCACATAAAAAGAGCAAGATTACAAAAAAAACCACGAAAACAAAGAAAAGTTGAACGAAGTTTCGAAAAAAAGACCCACCCCCGGACCTGAGCAACGGAACAGAACGAAGTTTGCTGAAGAAAAAGATATTTCGCAGTTTTGTACGCAGGAAAACAGGGAAACGTGAGCAAAGCAAAAAGGCATCAAATGCGAGAAAAAAATCCTATTTGGGGGGGGGGGGGGGGGGGGGGGGG
>JAAUYJ010102992.1_pt1 | contig 14813 bp, 8 predicted proteins | sample 7278031 | NCBI WGS metagenome assembly JAAUYJ01 (sample SAMN14350222, study PRJNA611818) | marine sediment metagenome | isolation source: surface marine sediment (1.8m) | place: French Polynesia: Moorea | collected 2018-08 | reverse complement strand
GTAAATCTTAATTCTTTAGAAAAAGTTCTGAAAATTACTGGTATTGTCGAAAATACAAAAATACTAGAAACAGTTTTCAGTGGTGAGGTAAAAGCATCTATTCAGAAATATCAACAGCTAGACATCAGGGGAAATTTATCTGACCAAAAGAGCAACCCACCTATTAAATCAGTAGATCAAAAAATGTCATTAAAAGTTAACTCCCAAGAAATGGCTGCTGAGTTACATCAACGAGCAGAATTATACTTAAAGCAAAAAGAATTAGAATCAGCAAAAACAACCTGTGAGCAAGCCTTAAAACATCAACCAAATTATGCCCCTGCTTGTAAAACTTTAGGCAATATTCTTCATACTCAAGGTCAATTAGAAACGGCTTGGTATTGGTATACAAAAGCAATAGAATATCAGCCAAATTTTGCCGAAGCTTATGTAAATTTAGGTACATTATCTGTTCAAAAAGAACAGTGGCAAGAAGGGATAAAGTATTATCAAAAAGCCATAGAAATTAAACCAGATTTAGCAGCAGCTTATCGAAACTTAGCCAGAGCTTATGAAACAATAGGAAATTATGCTGAAGCGGCAGAATGTCGTAGACAAGCTTACTCTTTAGAACCTGCTAATCAAAAAATAAATCAACCAAATCAGGTCACAAAATCAAATTTAGAATCATCAAATGAAACAAGCAAAATAGGAATTTCCAGTGATGCCACAGCAACCTATAAAACTCTAGGAAAAATGTTGCAATCTCAAGGACAAATAGAGGCAGCTTGGCAGTCATATAAAAAAGGTCTTTCTGTACAGCCAAATGACCCAGAAATTTATCTGAATATTGGCAGTTTATATGCTGAACAACAACAATGGGTAGAAGCAATTGAATGCTATAAAAAATCTCTTTCTCTCAAGCAAAATTATGCTGATGCTTACCGCAAACTAGCTACAGCTTGGACACAAATCGGCAAGCAAACAGAAGCTTATAATTGTTGGTATCGAGCCTACACTTTAGAACCAGAAAAAGCTACAGCAGAAGAACATTTAATATTAGGAAATACTCTGGTGCGACAAAACGTAATTGATCAAGCAATATCCTGTTATTGTCGGGCAATAGAATTAAACCCCAATTTATTAGGAGCTTATGAAAATTTAGGGGAAGCATTAAAGTTGCAAGGAACAAAGAAACCTACCACACCAGTATTTCCTAATCATTGGCAAAACCAAGCAAATCCCTTCAATTTACTAACAGTAGAAAATCATCAAAATAATCAAGGAATAATTCAACAAGTTAGGGCTGAAAATGCAATTCATATCGTTCAGAAACTCCAAAATTTTGAGAGAGTTGTTAGCGACTTAGTAAATACAGTCACATCAACATTTAATTTAAAAAATGACTTATCAGACAGTTATCTAGAACCATCTTTATCTCTGTTAGAAAATAGTCAGCCTCAGCTCAATGGAAATTATACAGGAATTATCAAAACTGTACATTCCAATAAACCTCTAATCATCGAACCAGATTTAAGTAATATTTCTTGGAATCTGGAGGGAGAAAAAACGGTTCTAAATACTCCAATACCAACTAACAATCATCAGATTATTCACTCTAGTTTTAAACCAGACAAAATTTCTCAAATAAACCAGATAATACCTCTAAATTCCATACCTGCTTTACCACCTAATGGTACAGTAAATATTCCCGATATTTATATTCAGGAAGCTCAAAAATATTATAAACAGGGATTGTATGAACAAGCAATTTCTCAATGTCAGCAAGCTATTTCTATCAAAATAGATGCAGTAAAAGCTTACATAATTCTCGGAAATTCTCAGCAAAAAATTGGGCAAATTAAAGAAGCAGAGATAAATTACCAAACAGCTATTGAAATTGAGCCAAATAATGCTTCAATTTATCAGCAATTAGGAAATTTGTATGCTGAACATAAATCTTGGAAGTCAGCAATTGCTTGTTACCAAAAAGCAGCAACAATTCAACCAAATGTGGCTGAGAATTATCGCAAATTAGCTAAGGTTTGGACTGAGTTAGGTCAAGCCAAAGCAGCAATAGATTGTTGGTATCAAGCTTACTCTCTAGAACCTAAAAAAGTAACAGCTAACGACCATTTTAATTTAGGAAATAAATTGTATCAGCAAAGGCAAATTACTCAGGCAGTATCTTGTTATCAAAACTCTATAAAATTAAATCCTAATTTTGCTACAGTTTACTATAATCTTAGTGTTGCTTTAAAACATCTTGGCAGATTAGATGAAGCAGTTATTTATCACCATAAAGCTAAGGAAATATGGGCAGATAAAAATCAAGATATAGACAATTTAAAGGTTGAGATGACTTCTCGTATCTCAGCAAAATTAGAAATTCCACACCAGAATCTTTATCAACCAAATGTAGCAGAAATAAAACTGGAAAACCGTCAACCACGGCAGTTAGATAGGGCATTACAAAATGAGAAAAAGTATACTCAAAAAGAACAAATTCAGGAAATATTAAAAGAAGCCAACACTTATTATTTAGAAGGGTTGTTTAAAGAAGCGATCGCCTCCTGTGAAAGAGCCATTAAAATCAAACCAGACCCAGAAGCTTATCAAATAATGGGGAAAGTTTTTCAAGATAAAAATAAACTAGATAATGCCATGAATTGTTATCATCAAGCACTGAAAATAAATCCTAACTTAGCAGGTGCTAACTATGAAATCGGAAAAATATTTGCAGTGCAGAAAAACTGGCATGAAGCTATTTATTATTATCGGCAAGCTTTATCTTTATTACAGTTAGACTTAGATGCTCAAACATTAATAGGATTAAAACCAGATATTTGGGAACTACATCAAAATTTAGGGGATGCTCTACAAGAGGTTGGCGAAATAGAAGAAGCTGTGAAAATTTACCGTCAAGCTCTTAATTTACAGTAGTTTTCTAGTTAATAAATTAGAAAATTATAGGGTATAGAACTTCCCCAAGTTAGAAGTCAAAAGTAATCTTTCACTAAGTTTTTTTTACCGAAATACTTCCCAAACAGCATTTAGTAGTTTTCTATTCAATTCATTCCCATTTACTGTAGGTTGGGTAAAACTAAGTGAAACCCAACAAACAGTAGTTTTCTAGTTAATAAATTAGAAAATTATAGGGTATAGCACTTCCCCAAGTTAGAAGTCAAAAGTAATCTTTCACTAAGTTTTTCTTACCGAAATACTTCCCAAACAGCGTTTAGTAGTTTTCTATTCAATTCATTAGTAGGGACGTTCCATGGAACCTCCCTATAGGGTTTTTATTGTAACAATGTGGTTCATCAACTACTACTGTAGGTTTAGACAAATTCAAACTAAATTTATCTCAAAATTCCATCACTATTTGACTGTTGATAATTCCTTGATGAATTACGTTATTAAATTCATTTATACGATTCATTAATCTCCAGATATTAGTTCTTTGACATTGATAAATTTTGACAGTTATTATTACTGCTTTTTCCGGCAAAGTATAAGGAATATCTGACATAAAATAAAATTAATTTTTATCTAAATATATATAGTCAATTTTTCCCTTTTCGCCTTGTTATTTCAGTTATAATAATTTGGGTATCTTCACTTCTACTCCCCAAAAGTTACAAAAATTCCTGATAGAAGCAAAAAATCTAGAAAACTCTAGAATGAACTAATTTTAGGTTCTGGTAAATAGTCATAGAGCAATTCCCATACTTGTGAGGGAATAGGAAAGAAAAAAAGATAAGTGTAGCCTACTGAGAAAAACTATGAGTATTTTGTAGCAAATTTCAATAGTTATAGGGATTTTTCCAATATCCCTAGGTATAAAGTAGTTGTAAGGCTAAAGGATTAAGGCATGATAAATGGTATTAGGGAGCGAGTTCAAACATAAATTTTGATATTTCAATTGCAGAAATTAATAATTGCTATTCAATTCACTCGTTCTAATCATCTTTATCCCGTCCTTTTTGCCTCTAGTAATTCAAGTAATGTACTATGCTAAAAATCGATACACAAAATAAAACCACCCAAGAGTATAAGTCTGCCCAAACTAACTATAAATTAGGACAAAGTTTGGCTAAACTAGGAAAATTTGCAGAAGCTATTGAAGCTTATAATAATGCCATAGAATTAAACCCAAACTATTCTATATCTTATTTTAAATTAGCAGAAGTATTAGTAAAAGTAGGGCAACTTTCTCAAGCAATAAATGCTTACCGCAAAGCAATTGCAGTAGACCCGAATTTTGCCGATGCTTATCAGTATTTAGGTGATATTTTAGTAGATACAGACAAAAAAGAAGAAGCAATTAAGGTTTATACAAAAGCAGTTGAAATTAAACCTGAATTATGGGATGTACATCATAAACTAGGTAATTTACTACAAGAAGAAGAAGAGCTAGAAGCTGCCGTTGCTGCTTATAATAAATCCATAGAAGTCAAGCCAGATTTTTCTTGGTCTTATAATAATTTAGGGGATGTTTTAGTTAATTTAGAGCAATGGGAAAAAGCAGCTAAAGTTTATCGCCAAGCTACGAAATTAAATCCTGATTTTGCCTGGGGTTATTATAAATTGGGGGATGTTTTAGTTAATTTAGAACAATGGAAAGAAGCGATCGCTGCTTATCGTCAAGCAGTAGCTATCAACTCTCAAGCACCTTGGTATCTTTACAAGTTAGGGTCACTTTTACATCAACAGGGTGAGTTTGAGGAAGCTGTTGGTTATTTGCGTGAAGCAGTAAAACTCAAAACAGACGCGCCTGAATTTTACCTAGGTTTGGGAGCAGTCTTAATCAAGTTAAAGCAATGGTCGGAAGCGCAGGAGTATCTGCAACAGGCGATCGCTACAACTGACTCTTTCGATATTTCCCATTCAGCAGCAGCATATTATTATTTGGGAGTCGCTCAGTCTGAGCAACAACAGTGGTCGGAAGCAGTGGAGCTATATCGCCAGAGTCTAGAAATAAGTCCTGATGGAGGTGACTGTTGTTTAGCTTTAGCAGAAGCGTTAGGTAAATTGGAGCAATGGTCCGAAGCAGTAGAATATTATCGTCAGGCAATGCTTTTATCTGGGAAATCAGATCGAGTTTTGTTCCGTTTGGGAGAGGCGTTAGGGCAATTACAAAAGTGGGCAAAAAATGTTAAATCATCTCCAGAATTAGATGTTAAACAAGAGAAAATTGCAGATTTCTCAGGAAAATTTTTTAGTCTCCAGAAAGCAGTTACTAAAGAGCCGAAAATAATCTTATTTACACCTTATTACAAAGCCAAACATCCCGAAAGACAAGAGGAATTAATTTATTGTCTGAATAAAAATACCCAATGTGATGAAATTGCCAAAATTATCCTAGTAATAGATGACGAGCATATTCCAGAAGTCGAAAGTCCGAAGATTGAAATTGTCAAAATATCTGCCAGACCTACCTATCTCGACTGGGTAGAATTAACCGAGCAAAAATGTCAGAATCAAATTTCCATACTTGCCAATACTGACATCTATTTTGATGAATCTATTGCTCGAATCAGAGAAATATTTGCTTCTGACCCACAAGGATTTGTAGCCTTAAGTCGTTATGAAAAAGAAGCCGGAAATCAAACCTTACATAAAACTCCTCATTGGTCACAAGATGTTTGGGCTGTTTCTGGAGATTTTAAATTTACAAAATCCTTTAAAAATTCTCTGAGAGTTTCTTTAGGAGTACCTCGTTGCGACAATAAAATTGCTTACTTATTTGCCATTCATGGTGCCCCAGTCTATAACCCTTGTCATCATATTAAAACAGTCCACGTTCAGGAAAGCCAGTTAAGATACTACGATAAATATGGTGATACGAGCATTTTAGGGGGTACTGCATGGGTTTACCCAAGTATTGTCATTAATGAACCATCTAAAATACAAATAGATTTATGGACATTAAATCCCTCTAATTTAGCCGGATTACAAATCAATAAAACATGGGATTCTTTAAATAAAAAAAGTGAAAAGGAAGAAAGCAAAAAATCCGAAACTAGCGATGGAGAAAAATCTAAGGAAAAGAAAATAATCCACAACGTTTTAGGATTTGACTCTGATTGGCAGTACCCGGCAATCACAGAAAAATATGCCTATCAAATGGCAAATCAATTCTTAACCAAAGATAACTTTGAGCAAAATGTTGTTTATTTTTGATTTCCTTGGGCAACACTGATTGATAAACTACTTCACAGTCAAGATAAAACCGAAGCAAACGCCTTAATAGAAAAGTTGAATAGCTTTCAAGATGAACTGAAAAAATACAAAAAAATTATCACAGTTTGTCAACATATCCGAATGCTAGAATTTGAAGGTATTTTTGACGAAGTTGGTATTACTGACATTTTTTGGTCACATACAAAAAAAGACCAAAATGTTCTTCCTTCTTATCCACACATTTCATTGCATCCTTTCCCACTTTATCCCGTACAAGCAATTGATATAGAAGCCAAAGAAACAGACAAAAAATATTTGTATTCATTTGTAGGAACTCGCCCAAATAAATCTTATTTGACAGATTCAAGAACTAAAATTATTGATACTTTATCAGACGATAACCGAGGATTAATAATAGCAAGAAATCAATGGCATTACAACAAAATTGTCTACGATCATCAAATTCTCAAAAAGGCGAAAAATGCTGACGGTCTTGTAGACAACTCCGCATCAGAAGAATTCAAACAAGTGATGCAGGAAAGTGTATTCGCTCTTTGTCCGTCTGGTTCCGGTCCGAATTCAATTCGTTTATGGGAAGCTATTGGTTTGGGAGCGATACCAGTTGTTTTAGCCGACACTTACTTACCCCCTGGCGATCGCTCACTCTGGGATGAAGCGACAGTCACCTGTTCCGAAAAATTAGAAGATATCAAAGCGCTACCTGATCGCTTGGTGGAAATACAAAAAGACAATGAACTCCTTCACAGAAAACGTGAAGCACTCAAACAACTGTGGATGAGATATGGAGCAGACTGCTTTGTATATGACATTGAGAAATTATTTTTCCAATATGCGTCAGGTAACTTGGGATCAACCAAACCAAAAGCCAAAACATCCAAAGGTTTGAAGAAAGGAGTTAGTTTGTTAACACCTAAAAAATTAACCAAAGAAGAGTTCAAACCATCCTATACTTGGCCAAATCCTACGTTCCCATTCAGGTTATATTATGATGGCGCCAAGTGCAGAATTTTCATCATCGAAAACATCCAGCACAACTGGAAATGGATGGCAGAATGTCACGAACGTTTTCGGAAAACAGATTTTTTCTTCGTGATGACAGGTTGGTATCAAAGTCCGACTTTTGCTGATGAAGCAGAGGCAATTTTTTCCGTACTCAAATTAGATAAGAAACAATTTTTCTTCATGTATAATTCCCCCCAGGAAATGGAAAACTTTGCCGAGAAAGGTTTTCATGGAGATGTTATCAACCAAAACGCTTGGCTAAATGAAAAAGCGATCGCGCAGCATCTTGACAAAGAGAAAATATACGATGGCATTTATGTAGACTTTAACAAAAAATCTAAACGTCCTCAACTAGCAGCTCAAGTTTCTCCGTTAGCACTGGTGACAAAATCTAATCATGGCAAAGCTTTTGCCGATACACCCCCATACAAATATCTCAATGAGCAACAACTGTCGCCGACAGAAATGTGGGAAAAAATAAATCAATCTCACTGTGGTTTAGTGTTATCCGCAGAAGAAGGATCTTGTCAAACTTCCAGCGAATACCTATTGTGTGGCATACCTGTCGTATCCACATCTTCCCTGGGAGGACGCGACGTTTGGTATAACGAACATAACTCCATTATTTGTGAGGCAACACCGGAAGCAGTTGCATCTGCAGTCGAAAAATTTGTCAAAAATCCTCCTGATGGAGAACGCATTCGTCAGCAACATATAGAGAAAGCAAAAGAGTACAGAGCAAAATTTATTCAGGTAGTAGCTGATGTTTTTAAGCAGTTTGGAGTCGTTGATGTGGAAGCATCAAGCTATTTCCAAAAGAACTTTTATAACAAAATGAGGAAAAACGAAAACATTAATTTTGTCAAATCTCTTTTTGTTTGAAATTATAGCGAATTTCGTCTCATATAGAATCTGATTGAACACTCGTCATTGCGACGATAGGAAGCAATCTCAGGGTTCTACGAGATTGCTTCCTTCCACTCCGTTCCAGTCGCAATGACCTGGGTATAGTAATTATCCGGTTCTGATATCAGTCAGGTACACTAATAGCAGGCAAAGATGTCCGCACTAGAAAAATTTAAACGTTAATATTTGTACCTCACATACCTGAAATCTGCTGTAAAAAAATTGGAGGCAAAAAAACTCTATGACATTTGTAAATTCAGAAACTCAAAATATCAGTAAATATGATTTTAAACCATCCTATACTTGGCCGAATCCAGCTTTTCCATTCAGGGTATATTACGAAAGTGCAAAATGTCGAATTTTTATTATTGAAAATATCCAACATAATTGGAAATGGATGTCTGAATGGCACGAAAATTTTCGGGAAACAGACTTTTTTTTCGTGTATTGTGGTTGGTATCATAGCCCTTCCTTTGCTAAAGAAGCTGATAAAATTTTTTCCTTGCTGAACTTAGATAAAAAGCAATTTTTCTTTCTATATAATTGTTCCCTAGAAATGGAAAATTTTGCAGCAAAAGGTTTTCAAGGAGATGTGATTAATCAGAATGCTTGGATTGACGAAAACTTAGTAATGCGACCTTTAAATATCGATAAAATTTATAATGCTATTTATGTAGGTCGTCGCAGTGCATTTAAAAGACATTTTCTCGCTTCTCAAGTATCTCAATTAGCACTTGTAGCAGGAAATAATCATGGAAATACTGCCTCAGAAATTCCTCCCTATAAATATTTGAACGAGCGTCAATTATCATCAGAAGAAGTATGTGAAAAAATTAATCAAGCTTACTGTGGTTTGATTTTATCTGAAACTGAAGGTGCTTGTTTTGCTTCCAGCGAATATCTTTTATCTGGAGTACCTGTTGTTTCTACACCCTCAAAAGGAGGACGCCATGTTTGGTATGACGAATACAACTCAATTATTTGTGAACCAACCCCAGAAGCAGTTGCTTTAGCAGTAGAAGAATTTGTCCGGAATCCACGCGATCCACAGCGCATTAGAGAGAAGCATATCGAAAAAGCACAAGAATACAGAGAAAAATTTGTTAATGTTTTAGATGATATTTTTAAGCGTTTCGGTGTGATTGATGTAGATCCATCTAATTATTTTCAGGCAAATTTTTTCCATAAACTTAGGAAGTCTTATAAACCAGATTTCCAAGTAATCTTTGGTAATTAATACCAGTCATTTTCTAGCCTAAGTTACTTGATTCATTTATCTAGTTTTTATTGTTTACTGAAGATAATTAATTAACAATATTTTGGAGCATACTCTATGTCTATGAAATTTGATTTGAAACAATTTATTAACCCGATTTTTGTAGAAACAGGAACCTTTCATGGTGGAGGTGTAAAAGCAGCCTTAAATGCAGGGTTTGATAAAATATTAACTCTGGAAGTTTTCGCACCTCTTGTTGAAGAAAATTATGTGAGATTTCAGAAAGAAATTGAACAGGAAAAAGTTCAAATTATTCATGGTGATTCAGGATTTGTTTTGAAACCAGCTATCCAGAAAATAAGTAGTAATATAACATTTTGGCTTGATGCACATATACAAAGCATGAATGGTGGTGGCGAAGGTTCAGAACGTTGCCCCATTGTTGCAGAGCTAGAACAAATATTAGCTACTAGAAAAGAAAAAAAAGATATTATCTTAATTGATGATATGCGTTTAATTGAAAATAGAAGTGCTGGTTGGTCTGTTAACTTACATGAAATGTACAGATTAATTTGGGAAATTAATCCATCTTATGTTTTAAAAAGAATTGATGGACATATACCTCACGATGTTCTTTGTTGTATACCGGGTGATTACGCATTATGAATACTATTATTTGTTTTCGTCAAGGAGGTAATAATTTACGCCTTGGTAATACCTTAGTTTGGGTAGAACAAGCAATTAATTGGTGTAAAAGACATGATTTTACATTTTGGCTACCAAATGCAGAGCAAATACTAGGGGAATTATGTGATGATTCTAGTGATGTATTTAGTATGCCTTCAAACTGGGAGGAATCAATATTTTATCAGTCGGAAAAGTTGAGAATTCTTTTAGGAAGAATTGTTCAAAGTATGAATGAGGTAAAAGACAAAGATTCTGTAAGTGATTTTGCCTTTACTTGTTCAATAATACCTGAAATTATTGGGTATATTAATCCTAGTGGACATACTGATTGGTCTGAGATACCAACTGATTTGATCGGCTTCTTGAAAAAACATAAATTAGTCATCGTTAACGACCCTTATCCTTTCAAATTTTCTGAAATAAATGGCAATGGCAATCTCTATTTACCACCTTCAAAAGCATCAATTAATTTTGCCAAAAAATTACTAAATGAAAACACCAAAAATATTGGCATACATATTCGTCAAGGTGATTATAAAGATTGGCAAGGAGGGCGATATTATCAAAATTCTGAGTTCTACAATGAGCTAATTGATTCGATAGTCAAGAAGTTTCAAGATACAGATGTTAATATTTTCATTGCTCACAATGGAGAGTTTGAAATATCGGAGTCAAATCAACAGTTACTCAGAAAGAATCAGTTGCTTTATTCAGATAATCAACTATCAGATGAAATCAGAGATTTCTTACTTTTATCTGCATCTAATATCCTAATAGCTCCCTTGTCTACTTTCTCTCAGCAAGCATTAAAGTGGGGACAAAGAAACAATTATTGTTCTGGAAAATGGGTGCCAATTCAGTCAAATTCAAATATTCCAGATATTTTGGATAAAATTGATTTTGATTAGTATCAAATCAGCAAGGGATTTTTTGCTAGACAAAAAATTCCCATGTTTTGAGTTAAGCATTTAGCTCTCAGCTATTAGCAATTAGCTTAAAATATATAGGAATTTATATGACAATATTGAAACACTAAAATTATTATTGAAGTATGGTTTAAAGAACATATACAACCTTAACTCTCTATAATTAATGTGTTTAATTACTTCAAAAAAAAAGCTGATTCCTGAGTGCTAATAGCTAAATACTTACGTTTTGATAATTATTTGATTTTGTAAAATCCAACGAATATTGTAGAGAATGAACAATTACGAAAACTTAAAAATCAAACAAGAATCTAGCCACAGTAACTCTTTTAAGAAAATGGTGGAAGATGATAAGAGTTGTACTTATTTAGATGTAGAAAATTCACATAGTTGGTCGAGAAACTATCCTCTTCATAAACTAGAACAGTTTTTTCGATATATAGCACCTAGTGAAATAGTTACGATAGGCGATGGTAAAGGTGGACATGAGGCACAAATTGTTAAAAAGTTTGGCAATAAAGCGATCGCTACTGATATTGCTATAGAAATGCTGGAAGTTGCTAAAAAAAGAAATTTAATTGATGATTTTGCTAAAGAAGATGCCGAAAATCTATCATTTGCAGATAATTCCGTTGATTACTGTTTTATTAAAGAATCTTTGCATCATTTACCAAGACCATACTTGTGTATTTATGAAATGCTAAGAGTTGCTAGAAAAGGGATTATTTTAGTCGAACCAAATGGCGATCATTGCTATAAAATAGGCAAAGAACAATATGAATCATCAGGTAATTATAAATATCAATTTACACTCAAAGAACTAATTCAATGTGGAGCTTGTTTAGGATTTAATCAGGTTGCTTATGGATATTCACCTAACGTTAATTATATTTTGAATTGTCTTTGTTTTAAGCAAGAATTTCCCGAAAAGTGGGCGACAAAAGAAACAAGACCAACACCTATGGAACTTGCAGGAAGATTAATGCGATGCTCTGTTAAATATGGAGATAAATTTGAGCAATCAAAACCAGATTTTGAAAAGGCAGTTGATGAGTGGTACAAAAATCACGAGCCTCATATTAATCCATTGCTAGTTTTTATGATATTTAAGAATGGAATTTCACCCCAATTAAAAGATGTCTTGAGAGAATGTGATTTTGAAATTCCTGATATTAAACCAAATCCTTATACTAATTAATGGAATGATGCTTAAAAGTAACATTTTCATAAGATAATCATCATATTTTACTAAAAAAAAATCGTGAATATCAATCATTGAATTAAGTAAAACTAATTAATAGTTTAGGAGAAAAATAATGAACAATTACGAAAACTTAAATATGCACTCAGTTAGTTCTAATGTATTATCAAAATATAAAGATTCATATCGCGGTGGGATGTCTGAATGGAGACTATTAGGGGGCAAACCAAAAGCGAATCATATATTATCCTTGTGTAGTGCAAATAAGATTTTTCCCTCATCCTTGATAGAAGTTGGTTGTGGAGAAGGTGCAATTTTAGAACATCTTGACAAACAAAATTTTTGTCAAAATATGTATGGAATTGATATTTCAGAGTCTGGCATTAAAGTTGTTTCATCTAGAGATTTACAAACCCTCAAAGAAGTAAAAGTTTTTGATGGATATCGTATTCCCTACTCAGACAAAAGTTTCGATATGGCTATTTGTTTTCATGTTTTAGAACACGTCGAATATGAAAGAATATTACTGAGAGAAATTGCGCGAGTTTCTAAGAACTTTATCATAGAAGTTCCCATTGATTATCGTCCGGGAGTAGATTCAAAAGCGAATCATTTTTTCTCATACGGTCATATTAATATGTATAGTCCAACAACTCTACGATTTCTTCTTAAAAGTGAAGGTTTTTCAATAATAGATGACATTATTGATATTACCGATCCTGAAGTATCCTGTTTTAATTACTTTTTTAACCAAAAGAAAGAAGAACCAACTGAGGATAATATCAAAACTAAGATGAATCAACTTACAGAGGAAGTTGAGAAGTTTAAGAATAAAAATAGGTTACAACAAGAGGCAACTGCTTCTGCTTATACAGTTCTAGTTGATTCTAATACAAAAGGAATTCAAATTTTTTAAATCATATTTATGATTGAATTAAATATGATTTAAAAGATGGATTTATATGCTGATTATCCATGATTTTTGACTTCTGTTATTTCCCTTTTTCAGGGATTTTTAGATAAATTAAAAAATTTTAGGGACCTTGGATACAAGGTCTCTTATAATATATAAAGATATTATAGTAGTTTTCATTTGGGTAAACCACCGTAGGGACGTTCCATGGAACGTCCCTACAAATTTTTGGTTGTGAGGATATGGTTTATAAATCTAAAAATTGGTGTATAACTATTTAGTAACTCTTTGTATTTCTCATTCCCTATTCCCTACTCCCTATTCCCTATTCCCTTCTTCAAATATGAACAATTTAAACTTTCTCAAATCTCCCTATTTTTGGTGTTTCTGCTTTACCATAATTTTCCTACTTTCCCTAGATTTTTGGTCATGGAAACAAACAATTTCCTTTTCATTTCTCCATCTCCCACCCTGGGTTTTCTATTTTATCGGTTTGCAAATTATCTTCGCCTGTGCTATTCTAATCTTTTCTCAAACTTTCTGGAATTCTGAAACTGAAGAGGAAAATTAGTGATGCTCGAAAACCTAATTCCCTACTTATTTATTGGTGCATATTTACTCTCTACTTTAATCATCGGAATTATTGGTTATCGTAGCCAAAAAAACACCCCAGAAGATTACTTTCTAGCAGATAGAAAAATCAGCTCTATAGTTCTATTTTTTACTCTCATTGCCACAAATTTTAGCGCCTTTGCTTTTCTCGGACTTTCTGGTGCTGGTTATCGCATTGGTATAAGTTATTATGCAATGATCGGATTTGGTACTGCCCCAATCGGAATTACATTTTATTTAATTGGTTATAAAGTTTGGCTTTTGGGCAAAGAAAAAGGTTTTATTACCCCCTCGGAATTAATCGAAAATCGCCTCCCTAGTCAATCACTTAAACTACTATTTTTAGCAGTGATGGTAATTTTTACTATACCTTACTTAGCCTTACAACCAATTGGTGGCGGTTATATGCTCGAAAATTTAACTAACGGGCAAATTCCCTATTTTTTTGGAGCAGCTTTTTTGACTTTCATCATTGTTTTATATGTGTTTGTCGGTGGAATGAAAAGTGTAGCCTTAACCGATGTTTTGCAAGGGGTATTAATGTGTGTTGTAATGATAGTTTCAGTAGTGGCGATCGCTCAAAGTATTGGTGGCTTTACTGAAGCTAATAAAACTGTTTATCAACTGAAACCAGAGCTTTTTTCTCGTTCTGGGATGAATAATTTTTTTACTCCTCACCAATGGTTTAGTTATATGTGGCTTTGGGGTTTAAGTGTGCCGATGTTCCCCCAAATGTTTATGCGGTTTTATACTGCGAAAACTGGTAATTATCTCAAACTTCCTGCTACTTTATATCCATTAATTGGTATAATGTTTATTTGTCCGGTTTTAATTGGAATGTGGGGTCATATTAATTTTCCCGATTTAGCTGCACAACAAGCAGATAGAATTTTTCCCATGATGTTAACTGAATATACCTCAACTGGCATAGCTTCATTAGTAATGGTGGGAGTTTTAGCAGCTTTAATGTCAACCCTTGATTCTCAACTTTTAGCATTAAGTTCCATGATTACTAGGGATATTTATATTGTTTATATTCGCCCCCAAGCTTCCCTCAAAGAACAAACTTTTGTCGGCAAAATTTTAATCGTTATTTTAGCAATAATTGGTTTGATTTTAGCAGCAAATCCTCCGGCAACAATTGCAGCGATCGCTACTCAAGCTTTT